>Ga0181606_10004900_pt1 | contig 11112 bp, 12 predicted proteins | sample 041ome_10_FD_132994 | JGI IMG/M metagenome (GOLD analysis project Ga0181606, IMG submission 132994) | Coastal salt marsh microbial communities from the Groves Creek Marsh, Skidaway Island, Georgia - 041412US metaG (megahit assembly) | ecosystem: Environmental > Aquatic > Marine > Intertidal...
CGACAGGGTGTCACCCAGGGCAACGTCGAGGCCGACCGACCAGTCGAATGCCTTCGAGTTGTTGGTGAAGGTCAGGAAGCCATCGGTGTAGCCGACGTGGCCGGTGATGGACACCGGCGAATCGGGGATGCCGATGCCGAGGTCGGTGTAGATGTAGAAGTTGTCAGTGCCGCCCAGCGAATCCTGGTCAGGTGCGTAGGCGACGCCGACGGTTGCTTCTGCCGGGCCGAGTGCCGCGGTGACCGAGCTGTAGAATTCGATGTAATCGAAGTCGCCCGGACCTGCATTCGGGTACAGGTAAGCGAGAACGCCGATGTCGAACGACATGGTGTCGGAGATGTCGGTGCCCCAACCGGCATAGATGTCCAGCTCGGTGTGACCGTAGCCGACGGTGTTTTCGTCAAGCGAAGAACCCCAGGTGCCGATGTAGAAGCCGCCGATTGCAGCGTCCACGCCACCCTGGATGGCGATATCGCCACCGGAGAGGTCAACACCGCGGAAGCGGTATTCGCTGACGATTGCAGCGTTTGCGGAGATGTCGACTTCCTGGGCTGCAGCAGGAGCTGCAACGAAAGCGGAGCCGGCGAGAACAGTAGCAGCCATCAGGCTGCGGACGGACGTAAGCATGGGCAATTTCCTCAATTGCTTGGTGTTGAAACTAATGCCTCGTCCCACCTGCGTTTACGCGCTTCGGCCTCTGTTTGGCGTGCCGATATTCGCGATCACGCAAGGAAAGTGCCCATTCATGTTGCATTGCACAAGGATAATTGCGCGCATTTCCGCAATCCGGCCAATTATGTTGATTTTTGGCATCACATTCAGGAGGGGGACAGGATATTCTGCAACTATCCGGCAGGATTCGTGCCCATTCCGGCTGCTCGCGCGTTATGAAAAGGCCAATTGAAAGACGCCCCCACTCTATGTTGCAATTCCTCCGCTCCTTGTTCTCCGACTCTACAGAATCCGCGCTTCCGGCTGTGCCGGCAGGCGAGCGGGCCTATGCCATCGGTGACATCCACGGACGGCTTGACCTGTTCGAGGCGCTGATCGCAGCGATCGAGCAGGACGATGCGGAAGCCTCCGCAGCAGATACAACCGTGATCCTGCTGGGAGACCTGGTGGATCGCGGCCCGGATTCCGCTGGCGTGGTGCGACGCGCGCGCGAATGGCAGGACCAGCGCAAGGTCCGCATCCTCTGCGGCAACCACGAGGAAATGTTCCTGCGCAGCTTTGAAGACCTTGAGATGATGCGCCATTTCCTACGTCACGGCGGCCGCCAGACGGTGCTGAGCTATGGCGTAAAGCGCGATGCGCTGGCCGATGCCAATATCGAGAAGGCGCAGAAACTGATGAACAAGGCAGTGCCGCAAAGCGAGCGGGACTATATTGCCAGCTTCGAAGACCTGATCGAGATCGGCGACTATCTGTTTGTCCATGCGGGGATTGATCCTGATGTGCCGCTGTCTGGCCAGCGCAAGTCCGACCTGCGCTGGATTCGCGAGCCCTTCCTGTCGCATTCCGAACCGCTCGAAAAAGTGGTGGTGCACGGCCATACCATCTCCAATCTCCCCGAAGATCGCGGCAACCGCATCGGCATCGATACCGGGGCTTATTCCAGCGGCCGCTTGACGACATTGGTGCTGGAAGGTTCGCGGCGCCGCTTTATCGAGGCGGTGGAAGACGAAAACGGCAACATCACCGCCGGGCCCGCCACGATCGCGCCTGACTGAGCGGACCTGCGCGAAGTAGGAAAGTGCCAGGGGGCCTGTAAGCCGGGTTCTGTCCTGCAACCGGTATCTTGCGACCAGCGCTGCAGGGGCAGCCATTCATCTGCGCGGCGGATTGCTCCGACGCTCTAGCAACCAACCCGGGTCTCTCGGAGCGAAACACTCCTGCCTCTTGCAAGGCGCGAGACCCCTATTTGGTCTTGCTCCGGGTGGGGTTTGCCATGCGGGCGCTGTTACCAGAACCCCGGTGCGCTCTTGCCGCACCCTTTCACCCTTGCCTGTGAGGTTTCCCTCCATCGGCGGTATACTCTCTGTGGCACTTTCCCTGGACTCGCGTCCGGCGGGCGTTACCCGCCACCCTTGTTTCGTGGAGCCCGGACTTTCCTCGCGAGAGTTTCCTCCCACGCGGCTGCCCGGCCCCCTGGCAGCGCCTATCTAGCGATGCCTCGGTCTCTATCCAAGAGCAGTTGGAACAGGATCGCACGAATCTCGCTGTCGATCTCGCCATCGATGCGTTCGGGCCGCCAGCGGCGCTGGAATGCCGCCACCGCCTTGCGCCCGTCGGTAATGTCATAGCCGAAGCGTTCCAGCGCGAGGTAGAAGGCGCCGTCCTTGTCGAACGGATCGCCAAGCTGCAGCTTTTCCGGTCGCGGCAGGCACAGCTTGCACCGCGCGAGCCTGTCCCACGGGAAAAGCTCGCCCGGATCGATCTTGCGCGCCGGCGCAATGTCCGAATGCGCCACCACGTTCGCACGGGCGATGTCATGCGTCTTCACGATCCGGTCGAGCAGCGGCAGCAATGCCTCGACCTGGGCTTCTGCAAATTCGCGATAACCCAGCGCGTGGCCGGGGTGATCGAGTTCGATCCCAATACTGGCAGAGTTCACATCCTTCTGCCCGCGCCAGTAGGACCGGCCCGCGTGCCATGCGCGCTTGTCTTCGGGGACGAGGCGGATCACCTCGCCCTCTTCGGTGATGCAGTAATGCGCGCTGACTTCGGCTGCCGGGTCGCACATCCGCTCGATCGCGGTCTCGACAGGCTTCATCTCCGTATAATGCAAAACCACCATATTGATGGGGCATTTACGCTCGTTCCAGTTGGGCGAGGGAACCTCGCGATGGACGAGCGGATCGGAGCCGAAGCTGTCGGGCATCAGCCGATCAGGCCTTCCGGCGCTTTCATCGTCACGCCAAGGATCAGCCGGTCTTCCGCATGGGCGACCTGGATCTTGCCGTCCTGGTCCTGCAGCAGCAGGTGCACCATGTGGGCAGGGGCGGTGCGGCCGGAAAGCTCGGTGCTGTCCAGATTGCCATCCAGCGCGCTGCCGATACTGGCATCGAACACCACCTTCTTGCCGGTGGCGGCGATCACCAGCTCGGTCTGGTTGCCGCGCGTTTCTGCGCCCACTTTCAGCTCGCCGCCGCGCACCAGCGCATCGATGCCGATTGCCGCCAGGTTGAGCAGGATCTTGACCGCAGGCTTGGCCAGCTTGGGTTCGGCCACGTGCCAGTCCAGCGACAGGCGGTCGTTTGCATCCACCAGCGCTTCGATCAGCTGCTGTGGTTCCTCGCTCGGTACCATTTCTTCAAAGCCACCGGCTGCGCCAAAGGCGAGGCGGAAGAACTTCAGCTTGTTGGCGCTGGCCTTGGCACTCTGCTCCAGCAGTTCAAGGCAGCGCTGGCGCATTTCGGGGTCTTTTTCATCCGCCAGCAGTTCCAGCCCGTTGTTGATCGCACCAACGGGGCTCAGCAAATCATGGCACAGGCGCGAGCACAAAAGGGCGGCAAGGTCGAGTTGGCTAGTGGCGGTCATCACATCCTCTGGATCGTTCCGGCGCACCCGATTTTACGGATGGATGGAACACATGGAACACGGTTCTAAAGCGAAAAACCCCTTGCTGCCAGCCGCGCCGTTAAAGCGTGCGCGAAGGGCTGGTGGCAAAGCGGCGTCATGGGCGGCGGGTTAGACCTGTTCCACCGCGTAGGGAAGTGGTTCGAAGCCAGCCTCACCGTCTTTCCAGAACGTTATGTCGCCCGCCTCTCCCATGATGGCCCAGATGCTCCCGTCACGCGCCGCCATGGCCTTGTCTGTGGCCGATGGTTCGGGGGCAGAGTGCGGGTGCGAATGGTAATAGCCAACAACGTGCGGTCCGCCGGATCGCGCCGTCCGGTGCGCATCGACCAGCGCCTGCGGATCGATCTCGAAATGTGTTTCGGGCGTGGGGTGCACATTGGCAGCGGGCGCGATGCCGGTGATGTTTGCAGCTTCGCCGAGAAGGATGCCGCAGCATTCGCGCGGGACAGCGGCGCGGGCTTCGCGCACCATCTCGGCCAGAACAATGCTTGTCACGCGTATCGAAATTGCCCATGCACCTATCATGAGTGAGGCAAAGACCCTTTCAGGCATTGTGGATAAGGCCGGGCGGCTGGACAAGGTCCTTGCTGATGCCATCGAGCTGTCGCGGGAGCGGGTAAAGGCCCTGATTTCTGCGGGTGACGTGGAAATTGACGGCAAGCCTGCGAACAGTGGCTCGGCCAAAGTTCAACTTGGGTCGAGCTTTTTGATCCACATTCCACCCCCCGATAATCCACAGGCTGTTCCACAGGATATCCCCATCACGGTGGTGTATGAGGACGAGCACCTGATCGTGGTCGACAAGCCCGCTGGCATGGTGGTGCACCCTGCTGCCGGCAATCCCGATGGCACGCTGGTGAACGCGCTGCTGCATCATTGCCGGGGTCAGTTGTCCGGAATCGGCGGCGTGGCGCGGCCGGGCATTGTCCACCGGATCGACAAGGACACCTCCGGCCTGCTGGTGGTGGCGAAGAGCGACAAGGCACATGAAGGGCTGGCAAAGCAGTTTGCCGACCATTCGATCGAGCGGCGCTACCTCGCCGTTTGCAACGGCCATCCCAATCCGCCCTCTGGCACCATCAGCGGGATGCTTGGCCGCTCCGACTCGAACCGCAAGAAGATGGCGGTGCTGCCGGACAACGCCTCGCGCGGCAAGCGCGCGATTACGCATTATCGCGAGGTGATGCGCCTGTGGCACTCCTCGCTGATCGAATGTCGGCTGGAAACAGGGCGAACTCACCAGGTCCGGGTTCACCTTGCGTCAATCGGTAATGCGCTATTGGGAGACCCTGTATATGGACGCCCAAATGCACAGATTCGCCCTGTTCTCAAGGATTTGGGGTTCGAGCGACAAGCGCTCCACGCCGCGAGTCTCGGCTTCGTGCATCCCGTTAATGGTAACTTCCTGCGCTTCGACAGCGAATTGCCTGCAGATATGCGGGAACTAATCGACGAATGTGGTCATTCCAATCGATGAAATGCGTCCTATCTGGTGCAGGTTCGGCTATAGAGGCTGAATCAAAAATGTGGCCGCGAACGGTCGGGTGCCCATCAGGGGCCTGCAAGATGCGGTCGACGATAGAAAGGTAAGGGAAAAAGTGAGCAGCAATCGACCTAGCGTGCCAGCCCTCAGCGGAGAGCAGAGCCTCAACCGCTACCTGGCCGAAATCAAGAAATTCCCCGTGCTGACGGCGGAGCAGGAATATATGCTGGCGGTGCGTTACCGCGAGCATGAGGATTCCGATGCTGCGGCCCAGCTGGTGACGTCCCACCTGCGCCTCGTGGCCAAGATCGCCATGGGCTATCGCGGCTATGGCCTGCCGGTGAGCGACCTGATTTCCGAAGGCAATGTCGGCCTGATGCAGGGCGTGAAGAAGTTCGAGCCCGATCGGGGCTTCCGCCTCGCTACCTATGCGATGTGGTGGATCAAGGCCTCCATGCAGGAGTTCATACTGCGCAGCTGGTCGCTCGTGAAGATGGGCACCACCGCCGCGCAGAAGAAGCTGTTCTTCAACCTCCGCCGGATGAAGAAGCAGCTTGAAGCCTATGAAGACACGGACCTGTCGGCCGAGGACGTGACCAAGATCGCTACCGATCTGGGCGTGCCGGAGCAGGAAGTGATCAACATGAACCGCCGGATGATGATGGGCGGTGATGGCTCGCTGAACGTGCAGATGCGCAATGGCGAGGAAGGTTCTGGCGAATGGCAGGACTGGCTGACCGATGATCGTCCGCTGCAGGACATGGTGGTGGCGGATGCCGAAGAGGCGGAGCTGCGGCGCGAAATGCTGGTGGAAGCCATGGCTTCGCTGAATGATCGCGAAAAGCACATCCTCACCGAACGCCGCCTGACGGACAATCCGCAGACGCTGGAAGAGCTGTCGCAGGTTTACGACGTGAGCCGCGAACGCATCCGCCAGATCGAGGTGCGCGCGTTCGAGAAGCTGCAGAAGGCGATGCATCGCATCGCCGGCGAAAAGCTGATGCCCGTCGCGGCCTGATTTTTGCGGTAATGAAGGAAGAGGGCGGCCAATGTGCCGCCCTTTTTCGTTTGTGCTTAGCGCGCTGGAGCCAGATCGAGCACGGCGGCGATCATCGCTTCGGTCCCGGTGGTGATCGATCCGCGCGGGTCCACCTTGAACAGCGGCGAGTGATGGCCGGGCACGGTTGGCCCGCCATTGCGGGCGGCGGCCATGACCTCGGGCGATGCCCCGCCGACCGAGAAGTAATATCCCGGCACGCCCTGGTCCGGCGTCACGAAATAGGCAAAGTCCTCACCCGCCATGTTGGTCTGCGCAAAAGGCAGCACGGCATCCGCGCCGAAGGTGCGCGCCATCACGGCGTTGAGCCGCCTGGCAAGTGCGGGATCATTGCGGGTGACGGGCGTTCCCGGACCCACGGTGACGACGGGCAGCTTGTCCTCCGGCAATCCGCCGGCACGGCCGATGTTCAGCGCGATCCGCTCGATGGCGGCGATGGTCTGTTGGCGCACGGCATCGTCATTGCTGCGCACGGTCAGTTGCAGGTCCGCCCGGTCGGAAATGATGTTGTGCTTGGTGCCTGCGTGAAAGGCACCCACGGTAACCACAACGGGGGACAGCGGCATGATTTCGCGGCTGTCGATGGCCTGAAGCGCCACCACGATCTGCGATGCGATCAGCACCGGGTCACGCCCCAGATGCGGGCTGGCACCATGCGTGCCGATGCCGGGCACCATGATGTCCACATTGTCCGAACTCGAAGCCTGGATGTCTTCCGATGCTGAAACCGTGCCGATGGGCATGCCGGAGGCAACGTGGAAGGCGAGCGCATAGTCCGGCTTGCCGAAGCGATCCCACAGCCCGTCTGCCAGCATTGCCGGCGCGCCGCCCAGCCGCTCTTCCGCAGGCTGGACGATGAACATCACCGTGCCGCTCCACTGGTCGCGCATGTTGGCGAGCAGGCGCGCGGTGCCGACCATGGAGGTGATGTGTACATCGTGCCCGCAGGCGTGCATCACGTGGTAGTCCACGCCATCGGTGCCGGTCTGCACAACCTCGCTGGCATAGGGGAGACCGCTGGCTTCCTGCACCGGTAAGCCATCCATGTCTGCGCGCAGCAGGATCAGCGGTCCGTCACCATTGCGCAACATGCCCACAACGCCGGTGCCGCCCACGCCTTCGGTGACCTCGACGCCAGCCGCGCGCAGTTCCTCAGCCATGCGGGCGGCTGTCTGCGTTTCGAGGAAGGAGAGTTCCGGGTTGCGGTGGAAGTGGACGAACAGTTCTTCCAGATGCGCGACATATTCGGCTGCCGCTGCCGCTTCGACCTCCGCAGGCCCGGCAAGCGCAGGGCTGGCCGCAAGCAGGCTGGCCAATGCGGTGGATACGAGACTGCAGCGAAAAGACACCATGCGCGAAAACCCCTGTGCGACTTGTCCGGGATAGACAGCAGAGCCGCAGCTTCAGGGCAAGCGCGTTTCACATTAGCGATAGGTGCGGCAAAAGTCCTGCGTGGTCGCAGCGTCAAGAATTGCGCGTTAGGCGGCGTATTCGCCATCGCCTTCGCGGATCAGGCCGTATGGGGCATCCGGCAGTTGTTCTTAGGGCACCAGCGCGATGGGGCAGGCGACCGGGACCAGTTGCGATCCCGCGCCTTGTTGTAGCGTGGAAAGCAGGCCGAACATCCGCCGTTCGCGCGTGGCGCGGTCGAGCATGGCCATGCGGTCCTGCCCGCTTTCGCTGGTGACGAGGTAGGTGTGGCCCGAAAGGTGCGGCAGCGAGACGAAACCGGCCTGGGCAAAGCCTGCGTCGGCGCGCTTGCTTTCGGCCCCACAGAAGTGGCGACGGGGCGCGGCGATGGCCTGCGCCTCCTCGCTGCCCATCGCGACACGCATTTCGCCTTCATGGCAGACTTGCGCGAGGAAGATATCGTGCTGCTGGAAGGGCCGGACGGCTCTGTCGCTAGCTACCGCGTCACCAGCTTTGCCACCGTGCGGTGGGACGAATTCGCCATTCCGCGGGATCTGGGCGGCGAGTGGCTGGTGCTCTCCACCTGCTGGCCCTTCAATGCCACCGAGGCGAGCCCGTGGCGGCGCGTGGCATGGGCAAGAAGGGTTGGTGAACAGTGATCTAGGCGGCACCGGATTGCTCGGCTAAGAATGCGCCAATGGTCACCCGCATTGCATTCTGGATCGCCAAGGCGCTGCTGATTTTCGTCACCCTCAGCATTGTGCTGGTGGTGCTGTTCCGCTTCGTGCCGGTGACTTACAACGCCACCATGCTGATGGACGAGAACGCGGTGACGCGGGACTGGGAATCGCTTGCCAGCATCGATCGCAACATGGTCTCCGCCGTGATCGCGGCAGAGGATTCCAAGTTCTGCAGCCATGACGGGTTCGACGTCGAAGCCATCGAGGAAGCGCTGGACGAGGCTGCTGCCGGTGGCCGCCAGCGCGGCGCGTCCACCATCAGTCAGCAGACCGCGAAGAACGTATTCCTGTGGCAAGGCGGCGGCTGGTTCCGCAAGGGGCTGGAGGCATGGTTCACCTTCCTGATCGAGACCGTGTGGGACAAGCGGCGGATCATGGAAGTCTATCTCAACGTCGCGGAAACCGGCATCGGCACCTATGGCGTGGAAGCAGGGGCGTGGCGCTATTTCGACCATTCCGCCGCGCGCCTGACGCGTGACGAGGCGAGCCGCATGGCTGCCGCGCTGCCCAGCCCGAAAACCCGCGCCGTGGTCAATCCTGCGGGCTTCACCCGCCGCTATGGCAACACGATTGAGGCACGGATCGGCGGGGTAAGGCGTGACGGGCTCGATTCCTGCGTCTACGAATAGGCTGATGGGACTGGGCCACTCACATTCGCACGACCAGCAGCACGGGCATCACCACGGTCCGGGCCACAGCCATGCGCCGAAGGATTTTGGCCGTGCCTTTGCCATCGGCGTCGTGCTCAACACCGCTTTCGTCATTGTCGAGGCGACCTTCGGCATCTTGTCAGGCTCGATGGCGCTGGTGGCCGATGCCGGGCACAATCTGTCAGACGTGCTGGCGCTGCTGATCGCATGGGGCGCGAGCATTGCCGCCAAGCGCCCGCCGTCGCGCCGCTTCACCTATGGCCTGAAAAGCTCGACCATCCTTGCGGCCCTCGCCAATGCCATGCTGCTGTTGATCGCCATCGGTGCGATCCTGTTCGAGACGGTTCACCGCCTGATCGATCCGGTGGAGCCCCAAGGCTGGACCATGATCTGGGTGGCAGGCGTCGGCATCGTCATCAACACCGCCACGGCGCTGCTGTTCATGGGCGGGCGCAAGCAGGACATCAACATCCGCGGGGCATACCTGCACATGGCGGCAGACGCGCTGGTTTCCGTGGGCGTTGTGCTGGCGGGCATCGCCATCCTGACAACGGGTCTGGTACTGATTGATCCGCTGGTCAGTCTGGTGATCGTGGCGGTGATCGCATGGGGCACATGGGGCCTGCTCAAGGACAGCGTAAAGATGGGCCTGCTCGCCGTGCCGGACAGCGTGAACGAGGGCGAGGTGCGGGAATATCTGTGCGGTCTGGAAGGTGTCTCTGCCGTGCATGACCTCCATATCTGGCCGATGAGCACCACCGAAACCGCGATGACCGCGCATCTCGTGATGCCGGCGGGCCATCCGGGCGATGGCTTCCTGCGCGAGATCGCACACGAGCTGGACCACCACCACGGCATCGGCCACGCCACAGTGCAGGTGGAGCAGGAACGAAACGGCGGCTGCGGGGAGTGCAGCTGAACCGGCAAGGGGGAGAAGGGCAATGAGTGAGACAATCCGCGAAGGCGGCTGCGGTTGCGGCCACGTGCGCTACCGGATGACGGGCGATCCGATCATGGTCCATAATTGCCATTGCCGCCTCTGCCAGCAGCAGACCGGCTCCACCAGCGTGGTCAACGTCTTCATCGAAAGCGAGCGGCTGGAAGTGCTGCAGGGTGACTTCACCGATCACCTGCTCCCCGGCGGCAGCGGCATGATGCACACGACACGCCGCTGTGCCCAATGCGGCACGGCGATCTGGAGCCACTACGCAAGGCTCGGCACGCTGGCCGCGGGCGTTAGCGCCGGGACGCTGGACGATCCCGACAGCGTGACACCCGATGTAGTGATCTTCACCGAAAGCAAGCCACCCTGGGTCTCGCTGCCCGAAGGCATTCCGCATTTCGAGCAGTATTACGACTTCAAAGAGGTGCTGAACGAAGAGAGCTGTGCGCGGCTGGGCGCGCTGGCTGCAAGGCGGAAAGCGGGCGAGGGCTAGGCCTTAGATTCCAGTTTCCAGTTCACCGCCGGCATATGCTCGGTCTTGTCGACGCCAGTCTTGCCCACGGCGCTTGTCTCCGTGAGATTGGTGAAGATCGCCTGGAAAGCACCGCTGTCGCTCTCCAGCCTCAGGCCGTTTTCGTTGGACGGGGTGAAGGTCGCATCACCCATCTGCCGCGACATGAAGTCCTTCAGATCGCGGCCTACACCGGCCCACTTATCCGATGACGTGTCGACAATGATCGTGCAGTTCTTGCTCGATCCCCAGTCGGTACACTTGATTGTCCATTCGGCCATGCTTCTATCCCCCCATCAGGCGCAGTCTTGCACCGCCAAGCCTAACGTGCAGTAAACCTTTGGGAAGAGGGAATTGACAGGCAGCAGCCACTTGCCCTCGGCGCCTTTCAACGACGAGGGGGAAGGCGCTAGGCCGCCTCTTCCTTCTTGTCGCCCTTCTTGCCGTCCATCACGCGGACGGGTTCCTTGCGACCCAAGACGACGTCTGCGTCCACCACCACTTCGGAAATGCCTTCCATGCTGGGCAGGTCGAACATGGTGTCGAGCAGCAGGCCTTCCACGATCGAGCGCAGGCCGCGGGCGCCGGTCTTGCGCTTGATGGCCTTCTTGGCGATTTCGGACAGCGCCTCGTCAGTGAAGGTGAGTTCCACCTCCTCCAGCTCGAACAGCTTGGCATATTGCTTGACCAGCGCGTTCTTCGGCTCCTTCAGGATCGTGACCAGCGCTTCCTCGTC
>Ga0181606_10004908_pt1 | contig 11099 bp, 8 predicted proteins | sample 041ome_10_FD_132994 | JGI IMG/M metagenome (GOLD analysis project Ga0181606, IMG submission 132994) | Coastal salt marsh microbial communities from the Groves Creek Marsh, Skidaway Island, Georgia - 041412US metaG (megahit assembly) | ecosystem: Environmental > Aquatic > Marine > Intertidal zone...
TAGATTTTGATAATTCTACAACAAAATCCGGATCTTTAGAAGCTAGAGGTGATATTAAAACTTACCAAGCAAATCAACAATGGTTCAATGTAAATAATACTAACCAATTAGGAGCAAGTAATGCTGAAGGTTTAACACCTGAAAATAATGCCATAAATGGAGAAGGTCAATTTACTACTAAATATTATGGTAGGGTTGGAGAAAATAGTACCCTAAGTAAAGTTAACCCAACAGGTCAACCACTTTCAGGGAGTAACGCTTACCAATCAATCCACCCTTTACCTACTGTAAATTTTAGCAATTTGTTAGGTGCTAGTACTGATAAAGGTGAGAATTTAACCCTTACACAGAATGCCCTAAATGGAGAAGGCCAATTTACTACCAAATTTTACGGAAGAATTGGAGAAAACAGTACACTAAGTAAAAACAACCCTACAGGTAAACTTTTAGATGGTGAACGAGCATATCTCTCAGGAATTAAAAATAGCGCTACTAATAGAACCGGTTTATTTTCTGGCAATTTAGACTATGCTAAACTTACTAAAAATGGTAGTAGCCAAACTTATATTGATTTAGTTAAAGTAGATTACACAGGGAGTGCTGAAATTATTAATAATAACTTTTATCAAGGTAATTCATTTAATGTTTACACACAGGGTAACACTTTCCCCGAAAACAGTACTCTCCAAAAAGGTTTAGATAATAAATCTTCTACATGGACCCAAAACCAGATTATAAAGGCTGATCCTGTTTCTAGAGGTGGTGTAGAAGGTGATTTTAGATACCCTTTAAACCCTGAATCTAAGTCATCTACGATTTCTTCTAAAGGATACTCCCCACAAATCTATACTTCAATTGAAAAAAATAATAGATTACATCAAGGCAACCCTGGTACAGCTAAAAACGTATTTTCATACTCAACCGGGGGTACTATTCTAGATGAAATTAATGCTAGTAGCATTTATGAACAAGAAGGTCCTAATCATGGAGGTGTTAATAATGATTTAGTTAAATTTAGTATTGGTATCCAAAATACTAAAGATTCAAAATCTCAATTTATGAATTTTAGAGCATTTATAAATTCATTTAATGACCAATACAGTGCTGACTGGGGTGATACTCAATACATTGGTAGGGGTGATAAGTTTTATAACTATAAGGGGTTTGATAGAACTATAAGTATGTCGTGGACAGTTTATGCTCAATCTAAAGCAGAATTGATTCCGATGTATAAAAAACTTAACTTTTTAGCATCTAGTTTAGCCCCTAACTACTCATCAGCAGGGTATATGCAAGGTAACCTAGCTAGAATAACTGTAGGTGGTTATCTTTATAACCAACTCGGGGTTATAACGGGACTTACTTATGAGGTTCCTTCAGAGTCTCCTTGGGAGATTGGGATTACTGAAGAAGGTGGTTTAGATTCAACCGTTAAAGAATTACCATTCATGATTAATATAACAGGTTTTACATTCATCCCAATTCATTCTTTTGTACCTCAAAAATCAGGTAGGTTTATTGCTTTATCAAACGGGCAAAATAATAATTACGACAATTAATGGAAAGGTATAAAAAACTACAGACTATAAAAAACACCAATGAAAATGTTGGTACTTTAGGGACTCTATATTACAAGCCTAATTTCTATCCCGAAATACCATTAGATGTCAATGATATCTATGTCATTACAGACTTTGGTGATAGGTTAGATTTATTAGCAAATCAATTTTATGGGGATGTTACTCTATATTGGATTATAGCAGCAGCAAACCCAAATGAGGTTAGTTTTGGTTCTTTATTCATAACAGAAGGAACTCAGTTGAGAATACCAACTAACACTAATGAAATAATAAGAAGTTATCAAATTTTAAATGAAGTTATTTAATGGCATTAATAGGAAACGCATTCGAGGGTTATGTAGATAGCCAAATTAAAGTTAGACAATCCGCTCTAGCTGAGGGTCTCGACCCCTCATCTCCCAGAAGTTTAAAATCTCAAAAAGCCTTTAATTCAGTTACTCCTTGGATGCGTCTAGTAAGTGCTGTAGACATAGATCTAGGTTTAGATTTGGGAGGAGGGCTTTCAGTATACGAAAAAATTGAAATATCAGGAATTTTTGAGGGATTTGATTGGAAGGGTAGTGATTTATCTAAAAACTTTGTTTTATTAGGGGGTGCAGCTTCTATTGGTGGGGATACTACTACAGGAACCATGCCCTCAGGTATAATATCTCCAAATAAAAGTGCTCTTGATGGAGCTTATGGGTTTGGATATACACAAGCAGATTTAGCCAAAGGTAGAGGATATGTCCCTCCTCCAGGTGTAACTAGTGTTGATTTTGAGTACAAAAATGATGGTGCACTAGCTTTTGCTACGATTAATATTAAAGCTTTTAGTGAAGTCCAATTTAACATTATTGATATTTTATACCAAAGACCAGGTCTAAGTTGTTTATTAGAATTTGGTCATAGTGTGTACTTAAATAATTCTGGCGAAATTGAAGTAGCTGATTTTAATACTCAACCTTTAAATTACATTTACAAGCCTGCGGGTACAACAACATATTTTGAATTAGCTGAAATTATATCTAATGAAAAGAGACAAAGAGAAGGTAATTATGAAGCTATGTTTGGTCGTATTTCAAAATTCAATTGGAAATTTAATTCTGATGGAAGCTATGATATAACCGTTAAACTAACGGGTACCGGAGATGTTATTTCTTCTCTAAAAGTAAACACTCCCAAACTAGAAATTGATGGTTCAGCTGGTAAATCCGTAATAAATTCAACAACCCTTTCTGAATCAGATCAACCCTCAGATAAAGATAAAGAAGATGCAGAAGAAGAAGGAGGAAACGCTATACTTATATCAGCTGCTGGGAAAAGCCAACTAAATTTTGAACTATTTAACTTTTTTCAAAATAAATCAGCATATCCCTTTACTGACAACTCCAGCGCTAATGATATTAAGTTTGAAAATATAGGTATAGGTAGTAGTCAAAAAACATTTACATTAAAGAGTGCTTTATTTAAAGTAGATGTAAATGATTATGGGGGTACTGAATATTCTCCTATTACTTCTATAAAATTTGGAGCTTTACTTTGTATACTTCAAAAAGTATGTAATTTAAAGGATGCAAAAGGCCAATATCTTTTAAATTTTAAAATGGTTGAGGATTTATCTACAGGAGATCCTAAAAAAGATGATACTTTTATGGTATCATACCCAGGTAATTTTTCTTCTAACCCTACCAAATGTATTGTTAAATATTCTGCTATTGAAAAAAATCAGTTAAATAATAGCAAAATGGAACAATTAGCATCATACACAGATTTTAATAATGTGTTAACATCTAATTCTGAGGGAAGTGAAAAATTCGAAAACCCCCAACTAGTTAGAAAATTAAGTGATGTTTATGTTGATGTAGGTTTTATATCTACAATTTTAGAAGAATTAGGGGGTGGTGATGATGCTAAAGATGAAGTAGAAATTCCACTTTTAACTTTTTTAAATAAAATTTTAAGTGCTATAAATTCATGTTTAGGGGGGCTTAATAATTTTAGAGTAATGTTTGATGAAACTTCAAATAAAATTAACATTATTTCCGAATCCCCTATATTAAATGTAAAAGAAGAAGGTCAAAACCTTCCTATAATTAATACTTTTGGAGTTGAAAAAAATCGAGGATCATTCGTAACAAATTTAGACCTAAACTCAGAACTTACAGATGCTTTTGCTACTCAAATTTCAATAGGGGCTCAAGCTAATGCAAATTCCACAGCAGGGGATGGAGGTCCTTTTGCAGCTTATAGTAAAGGACTAAATGATAGGCTAATGGTCCAAAAAAGATCAGCTACTGAACAGGATTTAAATGTTACTAAAAAATCAGAAGTAAAAGATGTATTAGGTGATTTATGGACTAAAGAAGTTAAAGTAGCCTTTGATGAAGTATATGGTAATAGAGAATTTGGTACAGATTATATCCCAACTTTAGAAGGGGTAATATCTAATATGGCTTCATACATTATAGGTAAATATGTCCAAAATGGAAATGCCCCTGTACAATCATTTCTACCTTTTAATCTTAGTTTATCAATGCATGGGTTAGGTGGGATGAAAATTTATCAAGGGTTTCAAGTTGATGGGAAAGGTTTACCTGTAAGTTATGACCCATCTTCAATCTCATTAATTGTTAAAAGTTTATCACATAATGTGTCTCTTGAAGGTTGGACTACTAAAATAGAAACTCTTTCAAAACCAAAAACAAAAACCACAGTACCATCATCCTCCGCAAAGTTTACAGCTAGTGTAGCAGGTCCACCCCCATCAAAGGGTAGTGAGGGTAGTGGTAATATCCCCCCTCCAGGAAAGCAAAAAGCACCTGAAGATGAAAAGGTAAGAATTATTTTACGTCGTTTATGTGATGATGGGGCCCAAACATTGGGTGTAATGTCTGTATTTGATGAAAATGGTAAGGTTCTTTATAATTTAGCCACATCTGAATTGCCTTGGAAGGGAAATAGAAATAGTGTAAGTTGTATACCACCAAACGATACTTACAGAGTTAAATCCCATACCTCAGGTAAACATGGTAAATGTTTTCATCTTATAGGTAATGGAAATGGTGGCTACAAATATGATAAATTGTATGGAAACGGATATGTGAGGGGAGCTGTCTTAATTCATAAAGCTCCAATTGCTCCAGGATGGCTAGAAGGGTGTATAGCTCCGGGTCTTAAATTTAACCCAATCCAAAAGATAAAAACAAAAAGACCAAAAGCTTCACCAAATACTAACCCATTAGGTACCGGAGACAAATACCTAGACCCTGCAAAAGCTCAATCTCAAAAAGCAGTAAACAAATTACTTGAAACTTTATATGCTGAGGGTAGTTTCTTAATGCAGGTTAAAAACTTAGGTGATGTTGGTGAAGGTGCACTCCCAAAATCATTTGATGATCCAGCAGTTCAATCTTACCTCAATGCAAACAACAAACGTAAAGCTTTAAAATCTTAATATGTACGTTCCAAAGAATAAAATAAAAACTAACCAATATACTCGAGGACAAGAATATGTGTATTTGAGTAATAAGGAAGAGTATATAGGATATTACCATAAATTGTACAATGGGAAGTTTTATACTGGTAAAACACCCAATGATAAACCTGTTTACGAACTAATAAAGTCCCCATCTAATGATGATCAATGGGAATCTACTCCAATCACAGGTGAAGGTACATATACTTCTTATGTTAGTAATTTTGATGGTGGTGGGGCGTATGGTGAAAGCCTATCTCCGGACTCAATGAGAGACCTTGACATCTACAATGCCCTCCAGGGTGTGGATATGACAAAAATCTTAAAAAACCCAAACCCACACTACCCTAAACCTACAGAAGATGATTATAATTTAGGGGTATTTACAAGGTACTTTTGTGTCAAAGTAAATGAAATTATTTATCAAGAAATTTCCAAAGAGGGGTATGAAGCTTTAAGGAATAAAGATAGAACTTATGATTTCCAACTTTACACCCCATTCAAAATCTTATGGACTATTAGTGGAGACGAGAAGGAAGTGGAAAGAACAAATTACAATATGGTTATGATTAGAGAACGAAGACTAAAAAGGTTAGGTTTAAAAGAGTTTTTAAGAGGTAATTACTTAAAATTCTACAAACCAAGTTTGGATAAGTAAAACTCCTATATTATATTGGGGTAAATTAAAAAGTTATGTATTGGCTAGTTGAAAGTAAAGACCAATGGGAACAGTTATGCAATAGTGGATTTAAAGAAGCATTCGTAGAAATTATTCCTAATTCTAATAAAGTACACCCCGTGGAAAACGGTGTGTGTGCTGTTTACATTCGACCGTTAGAATCCACAAAAGGATACATTATACCCATATCGCATAGTGAAACGTTTAACATTAGTATAGACAACGTAGAGCGCGTATTAGACAAATTTGAACGCGTGTACACTAAAGATAAGAAAGAGTTTCTCCATTATTTTATTCTAAAAGGGCTTTTTGACATTACACTCAATTCGCCTCCGTATATACAAGAATATACACAAGCACATTCCTTCTTTTACCAAAAATACCCAAATAAAAAAGATATAAACCGCATTATTCCGATAGTAAAACATTATGAATATTGTGAGAAAACTTTTGAAGATCTAAAACCAAGAATAAATGAACCAATCAATGAATTTTACAACAACAGAGCCACAGTGGTATTCAACGCCATTGAGAGAAGTGGTTTACGAGTTGACACCGAAGAATTTGAATCGCGTTTTCACTTACTCGATTCAGAGTACACCTACACTCAATTCAACTTTAAAACCCTTACCGGAAGACCCGCAAACCGATTTAATGGGGTAAATTATGCCGCAATTAACAAAGACAATGGGGACAGAAAGTGCTTTATCCCCCGTAATGACTACTTGCTTGAGTTGGATATTAGTGCTTATCATCCCACCCTTTTGGCTAATCTTGTGGATTATGATTTTGGTGGAAGAGACATTCACCAAGCATTTGCCGAAATGTATGAGGTGGATTATCAAAAAGCTAAGGAACTGACGTTTAAACAGTTATACGGAGGAGTATTCGAGCAGTATAAGGATCTGGAATTCTTTAAAAAAGTTCAAGTATATACTGACGATTTGTGGGCAAACTACCAAGAGCACGGTTGGATTGAGAGCCCTATTTCGGGGCATACGTTTATGGAGGATAATTTAGAGGACATGAAACCTCAAAAATTATTGAATTATGTTCTTCAAAATTTGGAGACCGCCACTAACGTTTGTATATTATGGGAAATGTTGAAATTATTAAGGGGCAAAAATACGAAGTTAGTATTATATACGTACGATAGTTTTTTATTGGACCTTGATGAGGAAGAGAAAGAAGTTATAAAAGAAATATTAAAAATTTTTAAAAGCAAAAAGTTGCAAGTAAAACATAGTTATGGAAAAACATACGATTTTAGAGAGACCACCTAATATGTATAAGGTAGACGATTTCATAGATTTCACTACTTTAAATATATCGGATTTGAATAATAAACTGTTTTGTACTTTTACCACTTTAGATGAGCTAGACTCATTGGTAGAAAGTCTTACATCGAAATATAATATAATGTACAATAAAATCTTTGTTCTTAATGTTAAGAGCAATGATGAGTATGTTTGTACTTATAACATCGACCAGGGTAATGTAAATCATATCCCTGAAAACACAATCTTAGTACATAGAAAAAAAGAATCAAATACTCTATACACTATTAATGCTTTAAATGAATTAATTAAAAAGCTAAATGATGGTGTAGTAGATACCAGATTCCCTATCAATTGGCAACACTACAAAAATACTATCTTGCTAACCCAACATGATGAGTTGAAACAACTCAGAACCAAAATTTATAAAATTATTGAATTATAGTTTGGCTTCCCAAACAAAGGTTATTATATTAAGTTTTAAACAATAAAAATTAGTTATATTATGGATTTAGACGTAATCAAAAATCGCTTGAATGCCCTGAACAAGCAATCCAACAACAGTAGTGGCAGTGGAAATGGTAAGAATTTATTCTGGAAACCCTCAGTAGGTAAACAGGTAATTCGTGTAGTACCTTCAAAGTACAATAAATCCAACCCATTTACGGAAATGATGTTTTACTACGGAATTGGTAGTAAACGAGTAATGTCTTCACCTGCAAATTGGGGTGAGAAAGATCCAATCATGGAATTTGCTAAGCAACTTCGTGGTACAAATGATAAGGACAACTGGCGTTTAGCTAAAAAGCTTGATGCTAAAGTTCGTATTTTTGCACCTGTTATTGTTCGTGGTGAAGAAAGTGAAGGTGTTAAATTGTGGCAGTTCGGTAAAGAAGTATATCAAAGCTTCTTGAATATGGCTGCTGATGAGGAAATTGGTGACTTTACAGACATTGTAGGTGGTCGTGATATCAAATTGACTACTGTAGGACCAGAAGTAACTGGTACTCCTTACAATAAAACCACCATTGGTCCTTCTATGAAAACAACACCACTTTCAGATTCAGAAGACATTGTTCAAAGTTTGCTAGATAACCAAGCAGATCCAATGAAGGTATTTAAAGCAATTCCTTATGATGAAATGAAGCAATCACTTCAAGAATGGCTATCACCAGAAGATAGTGAAGAAGAAGGTGATATCATTTCTGAGCCGTCAGTTGCCTTTGACACTGATAAGCAAGAAGAACCAAAGTCAAATTATTCTTTGAATGTTCAAACGAAAAAAACAAAGGCAGACAAATTTAACGATTTATTCGAAGGAGACGACGATTTACCATTTTAATTAAAACAATATGCCAAGAGGAAAAACAAAAAAGTCTCTATCGGAGGCAGTCTCTTCCGAAATTAAAGCAGGGTTTAACCTAGATAGCTTTAAGAATAAGAAAGGACTCACATCAAAAGCTAAATTCAAAGAGCAAACCTGGATTCCACTTTCGGATGCGTACCAAGAAATCACTTCGGTACCGGGTATTCCTCAAGGCCATATTGTATTGCTTCGTGGGCATTCTGATACAGGTAAAACTACTGCTATGATTGAAGCAGCTGTATCAGCCCAGAAGCGAGGTATCCTCCCAGTTTTCATTATCACAGAGATGAAATGGAACTGGGAGCATGCCGTACAAATGGGACTTGAAGTAAATGAAGTTGTAGATGAAGAAACAGGAGAAGTTTTAGATTATAATGGTAGCTTTATTTATGTAGATAGAGAAACTATTAATTCAATCGAAGACGTTGCTGGTTTTATTCTAGACTTACTTGACGAACAGAAAAAGGGTAATTTACCTTATGATTTGCTGTTCTGTTGGGATTCTATCGGGTCTGTACCGTGTGAAATGTCGTTAAAATCTAATAAAAACAATAACGAGTGGAACGCCGGCGCAATGTCAACCCAATTCGGTAACAACGTTAACCAACGTATTGTGATGTCTCGTAAAGAATCATCACCTTACACTAATACACTAGTTTGTATTAATAAAGTATGGACGTTGAAAGCCGAATCCCCAATGGGACAACCAAAACTTATGAATAAGGGAGGTTATGCTATGTGGTTTGATTCAACATTTGTAGTAACATTTGGTAACGTAATGTCAGCTGGAACATCTAAAATTAAAGCAATTAAAGATGGTAAGCAGGTAGAATTTGCTAAACGTACTAACCTACAAATTGACAAAAACCACATTAACGGAGTTACCACTAGAGGTAAAATTGTAATGACGCCTCATGGTTTTATCTTAGATGATGATAAAGCACTTAAATCCTATAAAGACGAACACGGAGATGCGTGGAAGAAAATTTTAGGTGGTGGTGATTTTATTATTGCTGAAGAAGATCAAGCCTACACAGATATTACGTCATTCGAAAACGAACCAGAATAAAATGAAGAAAAAAGATTTACTTAAGCTCCTCGATAACCTCGATGAGCAAGGCCAAGAGACTGTAGAAGGTGAAAGAGTATTAATGATAGATGGTTTAAATCTATTCTTTAGAAATTTCGCAATGCTTAATATGGTCAACCCTGAGGGGATTCATGTTGGGGGTTTAGGTGGATTCTTTCGTTCTTTGGGTGCCTTAATACGTCAAATCCAACCAACCCAAGTTTACGTTGTATTCGATGGAGCGGGTTCTTCCAATAACCGGAAGAACCTTCTCCCCGAATATAAATCAGGTAGAAACCTTCAACGCATCACTAATTGGGATGCTTTTGATAATTTAGAAGATGAAGATGATGCTAAAATAGATCAAATAGTTCGCATTATCCAGTATCTAAAAACATTACCTGTTAAAACCGTATCCTTAGATAAAGTTGAGGCTGATGATATTATTGCACATCTGTGCTCAGTAATCCCTAAACAAAAACAAGATAAGGTATTTATTGTTTCTTCAGATAAGGATTTTTTACAATTAGTGAATAAAAATGTAATTGTATATAGACCTATAGAAAAAGAATTTTATACTGAGGAAGTAGTAAGAGAGAAATTTAATATGTCTCCTTCTAATTTCATCATTTATAAAACACTTATGGGTGATAATTCTGATAAAGTTAAAGGGGTTAAGGGGTTAGGTGAGAAAAAACTATATAAGCTATTCCCCGAATTACAAGAAAGAGATATATCATTAGATGATGTGTATAACATTTGTGAAGGTAAATTTAAAGAACACATAATTTATGCTCGAATTATTCAAGAAATTGATGCGTTAGAGAAAAATTATAAAATTATGGATTTATCAAACCCTATGTTAGATGAAAATGATAAAAAATACTTAAATGAGGTTGTCAAATCCCAAGAAGTTAATTATATTCCGGACCAGTTTTTAGCCATGTATCATACTGATCAATTAGGTGCTATAATTAGGAATGTAGAATTTTGGGTAAAAGATGTTTTCGAACAATTTAGTTATAAAAAATAAGTTATAAAATGACATTAGTAAATTTAAATCAATACGGACCTCACTTCCAAATTAAAGTGATATCATCGTTGTTAACTCATAAAGAGTTTTTAACCAACATTCATGATATTATTAGTGAAGAATATTGGGATAATCAAGCCCATAAATGGATTATTAAAGAAATCCTAAAATATTACGACAAATACCATACTACGCCTTCAATGGAAGTTCTAAAAGTAGAACTTAAGAAAATTGATAATGAAGTATTAAGAATATCTCTTAAAGATCAACTTAAACTTGCATATGAGGCATCAGATGAGGATTTGGCCTATGTTCAAGAAGAATTTTCTACATTCTGTAAAAACCAACAACTAAAAAAAGCACTTTTAAATAGTGTAGATTTGTTAAATGCCGGAGATTATGATTCAATCAAATTAATGATTGAAAACGCAATGAAAGCCGGTCAAGATAAAAATATAGGACATGAATATAATAAAGATATTGAAGCACGTTTTAGGGAAGACTCAAGAGTTATTATTCCAACACCTTGGGAACGAATCAACAATCTTCTACAAGGTGGACTCGGAAATGGGGATTTTGGCCTTATATTTGGTAATCCTGGAGGTGGTAAATCTTGGTCATTAGTAGCACTAGGAGGA
>Ga0181606_10004912_pt1 | contig 11093 bp, 9 predicted proteins | sample 041ome_10_FD_132994 | JGI IMG/M metagenome (GOLD analysis project Ga0181606, IMG submission 132994) | Coastal salt marsh microbial communities from the Groves Creek Marsh, Skidaway Island, Georgia - 041412US metaG (megahit assembly) | ecosystem: Environmental > Aquatic > Marine > Intertidal zone...
CCAGAGCCAGACCAATACAAGAACGAGCCAAGCTCGCATGGTGTCAACACCGGTTGCCGTTGCCTCGAACATCCAGTAAAGCGCAATCAAGGGGGGTATGACGCTCCAATAGGCGTCGTAGAAGCTCGAGTTTCTGTAGAGACGACTAAAGACGAAGATGGCGATGGTAGCGGCAATATCCGCCCAGAACATGTCCCAGATCGGGTTCTCGCCCAGTGTTTGAAGCGTCGCCCAGGCAACGCCCAAAGTAACAAGGTAGCCAAAGGTGACGTGGAGTAGGCCTTTCAACTTCATGGTATCTCTCTTTCTGATTCGCCATACGCCCACGAGCGCTGGCTGTTTTTTATTGATCTGTTGTTTGCTTCGGTGGCTGGTCGGGTAGCTTAGCAATGGCAATGTCGTAATGTGATCCATAACCACATCAGAACAGAGCCATCATTTTTACCGCCGGAACCTACTCGCATGATCTCCTCGCGAGCACCGCGCGACCAACACTATCACGGCTTTTGTCCTGCGCATCCTCCTGTTTAGACGACGTGGCCGATCTGCTGGAATGCTCTTGAGTTGGGGCTGATCGGTCGCACAGGGCCGTTCGGACCTGTACTTGCCAATCAGAGCAGAGTCAGTAAGCTCAAACCTTCAGTTGAGTCATTGTTTGAGGCGCGTCATATGACGGCACAACAACCACCAAAAAGCGTGAGAGCGCCGCTAGGCGACTTTCCCATCAGCGACAAATGCCTTGGTTCTACGCCACAGTTTGATGATGCACCTACGTGGATTTATAACCACGACAACCCATATTTACATGGGGTGTATGCGCCAACGACGCGCGAGCTCGATCAGGACAAACTAGAGGTGATTGGTGAGCTGCCTCATGATTTACGCGGTACCTACTATCGCAACGGTGCAAACCCCGTATTCGAGCCGAAGAACCGTTATCACCCCTTTGATGGCGACGGCATGGTGCATGCGCTTCACGTAGGCGATGACGGCGCGCGCTACGTGAATCGATGGATAGATACTCCCGCATTCAGCGAGGAAGCCAGCGCCGGCGAGTCGGAGTCTCCGGGCGTCATGGGGCCTTTTGATTACAGCGTGTCCGAGTTTGGTATTAAAGATACCTCCAACACGGATATTTTCGCGCTTAATGGCGACCTGGTGAGCCTTTGGTACAACGCAGGGAACCCTATTGCGCTGGATCCACTAACGCTAGAGACACGACAGGCATTTCACCTCGATGGGCGAAATAAGCCAAAGATGTCGGCGCACTCAAAAGTGGATTGGAATACCGGTGAACTCCTGTATTTTGATTACAACGACGCACCCCCGTACATGACCTACGGCGTGGCAAACGCCAAGGGCGAAGTCATCCACGAGGTGCCGATTGATCTGCCCGGTGCTCGCTTGCCGCACGACATCGGTTTTACGCAGAGCTATACCGTACTGCACGATCTACCGTTCTTTCACGATCTCGATGTCCTGAAAAATCATAAATTAAGAGTCGTGACATTCCATCGGGATATCCCGACCCGGTTTGGGCTGATTCCTCGTTTTGGTGAGAGCAATACGATTCGGTGGTTCGATTGTGAGCCCTGTTACATCCTCCACGTGTCTAACTGCTGTGAAGAGGGTGATTGGGTCGTGATGGATGGCTGCCGTTCGGTCAACCCCATGCCTAAGGCCTACGGTGATGAGGGTGAGTTGTCGCATATGCTGGCGTACATGCGTCTTGAGGCGAACAACTATCGCTGGCGTTTCAATCTTGTCACGGGCGAGGTGAGGGAAGGCGACATCGATGATCTCAACACCGAATTCAATAAGACGAATCCGCTCTACGGTGGTAAGAAGAGTCGTTATGCCTACCACCAGTACATTCCCGTGCATGACGAGGGCGGCTACACGCTTCGATTTACGGGTCTTGTGAAGTACGACAACGAGACCGGCAAACGCTGGCGTTTTGACTACGGCCCGGGCGTTTTAGGGAGCGAGGCGGTCTATGCGCCAAAAGTGGGCGCCACCTGCCATGACGAGGAGGACGACGGCTATGTCGTCAACTTTGTTCATGACACCAAGGACTGGAGTTCGTGGTTCTGCGTCTATGATGCCAAAGACATCGAGCAAGGCCCCATCGCAAAAGTCAGACTGCCTGGTCGGGTGCCTGCGGGGTTCCATGCGACATGGGTTCCTCAGGTTCAGAAACCGTAACTTTCTTTGGATGTGGGGCTGATTGAGTCAACCCCATATCAACCATGGCGCGAGTTATTTGGGCGCCGATTCAGGCTGGTATTGGTAATAACCGGGGACAGGAATCATCAAATGCGCGTAGGGCGTTCCTGGGAACATGACATAGGGCGCGCCTGTTGTGAAATCCGTCGGATAGTTAGCAAGTGTCGCAGGGTCTTTTGGCATCAGCATGAGGTGCGGACCCGACTCAATCCATTGCCCGGGTACGGCATCGGCTTCATTCAGCACACCCGCCTTGGTGTTGTCTTCCCCCATGTCCCCATGGAGCATCCACATGAAGGTATCGCGCTCCATATCAGGCGCTTTACCCGCCATATAACCCATCATCCACTTCATGCCCTCGCCATCGTGACAAGCTGGCATGGCCTCATGCGCCGAGCTCCAGCCCGTCGCGGGGACAGGTCTTGGGTTGGCGGACTGACAGATCCAGCCATTGGTTCCTTGACGAAGCACCGAGCCGTCCGATCCTATGATGGTCGCAGAGTCACCGAGGAAGTCAGGTGCAGCTGAGCTGTAGGCTTCGATTTGCCACTCAGTAGCGTTGTGATCTGCTTTTTCGCCTTTTTCGTGGTGTCCCGCAATGGCAAGTGATGCGCTGCATGCGAGTGTGATTGTAAGAACTGCTTTATTGATCATGTTATCGAGCTCCTTGGGTTTGGGGTAAGTAACTGCGATCGGTGACGAAGCCGTCACCCACAGATTAGCCCATAGGTGTAAGAAATCTAATTTTTCAGTGATTCCCAGCAGCGACAGATTGACGGCTGGATTGTTTGGCGAATTTTTGACTGAAATAAGCCGTTTTACCGAAACACAGCACGACGTATCACTAAGCCGAGGACAATGCCGATAAGATCGGCGATGAAGTCAGCTACCTCTTGAGTACGGCCGGGTGCAAAACCTTGAGCGACTTCTATGGCGCCGCCCAGGAAAACTAGAAAGAGGGTAATCGTTAAAAAACGAGGCGAGTAGGCGGCGCACCCCACAAAGGTGAGACACCCGAATACCGCAGCGTGGAGTGCCTTGTCAGAGTGAGGGAACACAGGTTGCGCTACGTCGTTGGGTAAAAGAGCCGCCACAAATATGCTGAGGCATAGTGCCCAGAATACAATCCTGAAAAGCATGGAGTAGCGACTAGAGAAGGCCATTAACGGGCTCTCCAGTCTTCTCTTGTCTGACCCCACACACAAAGTCGCACCTCACGCAGCGATCCGGGAAGATTGAGGTACTCTCCAGGTGTTGAGCCCAGTCGCTCAGCAAGCTTCTGTGACATAACATTTTCATCGGCAATGAGGTGGGAGACGCGGTCCCAACCCAGTTCATTAAAGGCGTAATCGAGAGAGGCGGCCGCGGCTTCTAAGGCATAGCCTTTTCCCCAATAGGCCTTTCTAAGCCCCCAACCCACCTCGCGCGTGGGCCAATGAAGGGGATGCCATGGGCCTATGCGTCCAATCCACTCACCCGATGCCTTCTCCACCACGCCAAACATGGCTGCGTCGGTTAACGACCAAAGCCCAATCCATTGCGCTAGCGTCCGCCATGCGTCGGACTCTTGCTGGTGTCCTCCCAGATGCCGCATCGTGTCCTCGCACGTCAGGAAGTCACGCGCGAAGGGCCAATCTTCAGCGCTCGTTGGGCGGAGGATTAGCCGGTCTGTCTCCAGTTGAATCGGATAAGTATCTGTCATGGATGGGCTTTTTGGTCTTGATATTCAGTGCACTCAAAAACACCTCTGAAGTCTGTCATTACAAGTACAGATCAGCAACGCGCCTTTTGCATCAAAGCTCGCAAAGATGTCATCTTTTGCGGTCATAGTGCGCTCCGGTAAAGAACACGAGACAGGTCACATGCCGATAACGTTTTTTCAAAGGCAACTTAAACACGCCAGGGCCGCGATCGTTATGGCGATGGCCGGTTCACTCGCGGCCTGCGGCGGAGGCGGTTCAACTGCTACACCTGAAATGGGTAACCGCGCTCCTGTTTTTGATCAGGCTAGCTACGAACTAACGATTCAGGAAAACACGGGTAGTTTAGTCAGTGGTATTTCGTTCTCCGACCCAGACGCTGACTCTGTCACCCTTTCAATCGGCGGCACAGACAGCCAAGCCTTCTCTGTTACCGCTGTTGGGAGCCTCGCGTTCATTGCGCCACCCGACTTTGAGGCGCCCACTGACAGCGACGAAGATAATCAGTACGACATTAGCCTCGTAGCTTCTGATGGAGAGCTTTCAACACCAGTTACAGTCACCATCACTGTGACTAACGATCCCAGCGATGACGAAGTCATTCGGAGCACGTTGTTCGGATTGAGTGTTGAAGTAGGCGAGGTCTCAACGCCTGACTACGACCGCCCCAGTACCTGGGATGATGAAGACGGTGACTGTATTTCCGATCGTCATGAGGTGCTCATCGCGCAGCACTTGGAGGGTGATGGCGCCTATCCATTGGTGATGTCATCGAGCGGTTGCTTTGTAGAGACGGGCCGATGGCTGGATCCCTACGACGATATCTACTACTACTCGGCATCCAACGTGCAGATTGATCACGTTGTCGCGCTTTATGAATCGTGGGTGTCGGGCCTTGGCAATCTCAGTTCATCGCTTCAGCGCCGCTTCGCGAATACCGGTAGCCTTGCCGAAGGCGTCCTTCCAGAAACGAGCCATAATTTCCTTGCTGTGGGTGCCTCGTCGAACGGTGAGAAAGGCAGCAGTGATCCAACCGAATGGATGCCCCGCAATGAGACCTACCACTGCACCTATCTCAAAAAGTGGGTGCTAATCAAATCTCAGAACGAGTTGCTATTCGACCAGGCTGAGTTCGATTTTATTCAGACCCATGAGTCTGACTGCGGTGATGAGCCTCTGCCAGAACTTCCAGAAAATCCGTAGTTGAGTGACGCTGTCAGGGGTGTGTGTAGCCTCGGATCGACAGAAATAACATAAAAAAAGGGGCTAAAAAGCCCCGTCTGAAACCGCAAAATTCGGTCGCGTTTATCTACTGAGCCGCGTCCCATGCTGCCTGAATGGCGGGAATCGCCTGCCCGATGAAAAATCCGGGTGGCGCGCCAGAGTCAGCATCGTCACCGTACTCATCAATGGCCATGTAGCCTCCAATCCCTCGGTTCACATCGATGAAACTGACCGCGCCAAACGCTCCAGGATCGGTCAGAACACCGAGGATCTCTGTTTGAATCCACCACCCCATGCCATAAGGCGTTGCGTTCGTGGCAACAACACCGCCGCGGTCCACCTGCATGCTAGCGATAGAGTCCTCGCTCAAGACTTGATTGTCGCCGCAGAAGCCGCCGTTTAAATGCACCTGAAGAAGCTTGGCATAATCTGCCATGTTGGTGATGGCGCCCCCCTCAATATTGGGGTTGGCTGTACCAGCAAGGCTATCGACAGACCCGGTAAATGAGGTGGGCGACTCCCATGGATTACCAAAGGTAAAGACCTCGAGACCGCAGGGTGTTCCCAGATACTGATCGACCAACTGATTCCACGTGGCATTTGCGACCGTACTGGCTGTTACACCCGCTATCTGCCACTGGCTACCGCCGTAGTCGTAAACGCTTCCAGCGGCTTGTGTGGTCGGCAATTCGTTCTGTACCAGTGTCTGACCACAGGCCTCAAACTCGAAGATAGGCTGAGCGCTAAATTGGCAGAGATGATTGAAGTCCGCCTGTGTGGGTCCAGTTGGCGATCCATACCCCACCAGAAGCCTAAGACCGGGAATGCCTGATGTGTTGCTCACCATTTGCTCTACGGTACGGTCCGCATACGGGCCATCATAGGCAAGGTAGGTACTTACTGGCTCGCTGATAGAGAACTCAACGTTGGTGTCTTCTTGCAATGCCATGAGCGTCATGACGGCCGGTACCTTACTGGTCGACGCCAGAAGAACAACGGTATCTTCCGTGTGATCACCAAACACTTCTTGATGGATAATGCCGTCAGCATCCACCAGCACGTAGCTGATGCCATCAAAATCAGCAGTGCCATCAATGAAGGCCTGAAACGACGCATCCACGTCCGAGAAGTCGGGACCAGACGGTGCAGGTGGTGGTTCAACAACGACTGGCGGTGCTGGCGTACTACCGCCTCCACCACCGCCACCGCAGCCAGCGACAGCCATTACGCTCGCTAAGAGTAACCATCGCGCAGCAGCGAACCCCGTAATCTTTGCAGCATCCATCAATACGTCGCCTTCTCTGATTCTCTCGCCCCGAGTGTTACGCAACTTCACAAAATTTGAAACCAACTATTTGCGAGTTTATATATTAAGGGCCATGGTGAAATTTTGAGGGTCTTATTACATGCGACAGTTAGCCGGCGTTTGCGCTTCGGTACTGCTCATTGGTTGGTCTTTGCTTGCGAGCGCTCAACAAACCGAAGTTCCTTTTAATCAGGAGTATGCGCCCCTCGAGAAGAAAGCACCCGTTTACCCCCACGTTTCTCGATTTAACGGTATAACAGGGTACTGCATCATCCAGTACACCGTGACCGAAACGGGCACAGTGGAAGATGTCTTTCCCGTCAATTGCAGTCCGATAGGTTTGTTTGAGGGAGTGAGTGTCGAGTCAGCTAGGCAATTTTCCTATCAGCCTCGTATCGTCGACGGCGTGGCTCAGCGCGTTGCCGGGGTTCGAAACAAATTTACTTTTGATTTGACCGGTGGTGGGAAGCGGTTGGATGTGGGCCCCGATCCAATTAAGTTCAGCTTTATCAAGCCTAGCGAGCAGCGGAGCATCGATAAGCGGATTAAGAAGGCCGACTGGCCCGGCCTCAAAAAGTACGCGTTGGGGCGTCAGCGGACTAATTACCGCATGCTCTTCTTTGCAGGTTACGCCGAGTTGATGATGGGTAATTCGACGGCCGCATACGACTACATGGAGCAGTTTGTTTTTCATGAAGATGAGCCGGTGCCATTCGAATTCGTGGTGTTTAGCGCGGTTCAGACGCTTGTGGCGCACTACTACCAGAGCCAGCAGTATCAAAAACTGATTGATTTGGACCGGCATGTCGACATTTGGTGGTATCGCTTGATTGAAGAGCAAGAAGTGAATCGTATGGCACTAATGATTGCCGATGCCTATGGCATTGCCGGAGATATTCCAGCCTCGAACAAACGCTTCAAACAAATAGTCGATCGTGCGTCTGGGGACATCGCTGATGATGACCCCTTCGTGGGAATGGCGCGAGCAGCGCTAGGTCAGTAGCCCAGTCATCGGGCAGCGATTGCCGACACAAGGGTCCTGTTACCGTCCTTTGATGAGCGGCGACCCTTTGTCTATCAACTCATCTATACATTCTGCTCACGGTTTATCCGGCCTTTGTCCTACCAATATCACCCCAATGTATTGGCAGTCGCTATGCCGAACGCTACTCTTAGGCCACAACTAACACAATAGAGACGTAGGCATGAACTTCGAGTTTTCTGAAGAACAGCAAATGTTGCGGGATCAGGCGCGCAGTTACCTGACACAACATTGTCCCACCACACTCGTTCGTCGCGTGTTAAACAACCGCGAAACCCACGATGCAGACCTTTACAAAGGAATTGCTGAAATGGGTTGGACGGCGACCACCATTCCTGAAGAGTATGGCGGCTTAGGCATGTCACACCTTGAGCTCGTCGTGATCGCAGAAGAGCTCGGACGTGCTTGCGCACCCGTGCCCTTCAGCTCAACGATCTATTTAGCCGCCGAGGCCATAATGGCCCTGGGTACAGAAGCACAGAAGCAGGCCTGGTTACCCAAATTTGCTGAAGGCTCGGCCGTCGGGTGTTTTGCGCTGGGTGAGGCGGGCGGTACCGTTACCCCCGATCAGATGACTACATCGATTGCGGACGGCGTGATTAGTGGCACCAAGGTTCCGGTGGCTGACGGCGGTATTGCTGATGTCGCCATTGTTGTCTGTAAGTCGGACAGTGGTGATGGTGCGACGCTTGCGCTGGTTGACCTCAGTCAGGACGCGGTCGCGAAAGACCATGTGCAAATGATTGATTTCAGTCGTGGCCACTCTGAGCTGACCTTTAATGGCGCGTGTGCAGAGGTTCTGGGTGAAGAGGGCACTGGCTGGGCAGCGGTTGAATCGCTTATGAACAGTGCCGCAATCTTGTTTGCCTGGGAGCAAATTGGTCTGGCTGATAAGGCGCTTGAGCAGGCCCGCGAGTACGCGCTAGGTCGTTTCGCCTTCGGTCGCTCAATTGCCTCTTACCAGGCTATCAAGCACAAGTTGGCTAAAATTTACGTCAAGAATACGTTGGCGCGGAGCAACGCCTACTACGGTGCGTGGGCGCTCAATGCTGGCGCGAGCGACCTGGCGGTTGCTGCCGCTACGTCGCGGGTGGCTGCGATACAGGCGTCGTTGTTTGCCGCTGAGGAAAACATACAGACACACGGTGGCATGGGCTTCACCTGGGAGTTCGACTGCCAGTTCTACTACCGTCGGGCGAAGCTCTTGAGCTTGGCTGTCGGCAGCGAGAAACAGTGGCAAGGACGTCTGGTAAACGGCCTCGCAGCATCCGCATAACGAAACGAACAATAATAGAGGTTCATCATGGATTTTAACGATACTCCCGAACAGGCAGCGTTTCGTCAATCAGCGGCCGACTGGCTGGCAGCGAACGTACCGAGCAAGGAAGAAACTCAAGGCCTGAATCGCTTACAGATAGCGAAGCTCTGGCAGAAGCGAAAGTACGACGCAGGCTGGGCCTGCATTGGATGGGATCCGGCCTACGGCGGTCGCGGTGCCTCTGCTATTGAACAGGTCATCTGGAAGCAGGAAGAGGCAAAGTACGACGTACCCGCCGGCTTCTTCGTGATTGGTCAGGGGATGATGGCGCCAACGCTAATGGCCTATGCTCGACCGCAACACCTTGAGCGGTACCTGCCCAAGCTCGCCAGTGGTGAAGAGATTTGGTGTCAGCTGTTCTCCGAGCCTGCCGGTGGTTCTGATTTGGCCGCGCTTCGAACAAAAGCGGAAAAAGACGGCGATGAGTGGGTCATCAATGGTCAGAAAATCTGGACCTCAGGCGCCCACTACTCAGACTACGGCTGTGTGGTTGTGCGCACCGATCCCACGGTACCCAAGCACAAGGGTCTGAGCTATTTCTTCATCGACATGAAGTCACCGGGCATCGAGGTCAAGCCGATTAAGCAGCTCACGGGTGAGTCTGATTTCAATGAGGTATATTTCACTGACGTTCGGGTTCCGGATTCACAGCGCTTGGGCGAAGTGGGTCAGGGTTGGCAGGTGTCTTTGACCACCCTCATGAACGAGCGCGCAGCAATCGGTGCCGGTAGCAGTGGTGTGAACGTCAAGTTGGCGATTCAGCTCGCCAAAGAAGTCATGATTGATGGCAAGCCAGCGATTGAGGACAGTGCGGTTAAAGCGCGTCTCGCCAACTTTTACGTAGAAGAAGCCGGGCTTAAGTTCACGAGCTACCGAACCCTGTCTGCGTTATCGCGTGGCGATATCCCGGGGCCAGAGAACTCCATCGGTAAGCTGGTCGGTGCCCCTAAGATGCAGCAGTTGGCGTCGTTCTGTATGGACCTGTTGGAGACGTCAGGCGCCATTTGGGACACCAGTCGCTCTAAGTTGGCCGACAACATTATTGGTTCCTACATGGGTGCGCCCGGCCTTCGTATCGCCGGTGGTACCGATGAGATCATGACCAATATCATTGCCGAACGTGTGCTTGGCCTACCGCAGGAGCCGCGAATGGATAAAGGCATTCCCTTCACGGATGTGCCTACGGGTTAATGGCAGTAAGTAAACTGGAAAAAGGGCGCTACGGCGCCCTTTTTTTGTTTGCCCCGATGTCAGGCGTTGCGCTCACCCGCATGCCCAATCGGGCTCTGGTCACGATAGTCGGGAAGACCTTCACCGATCTTCGGTGTAGGGTGGGGCTTATGAATAAAACAATTAATGCGGCGCTGGGCCACCCCGACGTCATTCGATACGTAAAACTGTTGTTTCTCATTATGGCGGGTGGTGCCATCTATCCGCTTTTGTACTTGCGGCAGAACTTTGAGCTGACTTTGCTCTCGACCTTTGGAATGGCCCTATCTGAGCTGAATGTGGCCTCCAGCATTCTCGGTACGTCGTTTTTCATTAGCTACGTGCCGAGCGGTTGGCTGGCGGACCGGTTCTCCCCACGCGCATTACTTACATTCTCGGTCGGGATGACCGGCGCCATTGGTCTTTGGTATGCAACCCTACCGTCAGCGTTCTGGGTAACCATTATCTTCGGTCTCTGGGGCATAACTACGGGACTGACTTTCTGGGCGGCGTTAATCAAAGGCTGTGCACTGCTGGCGCCTCAACATCTGCAGGCCCGTTACTTTGGTCTCTTGGAAGGGGGGCGTGGGTTATTCGAGGCGCTTCTTGCCACCATCGCGGTCGCCTGGTTTGCCTATGCCATCGGGTCTCTGGGTTCAGCGGGCGAAGCGGCCATGGTGCGGGTCATTCATTTCTATAGCATCGTGTGTCTCGTCATCGCTGCTTTCTTGTGGTTTGTCCTGAAGGAAGACAATCCTGATGACGCGGTGGATACCACACAGGCCAATGAGAACTCAGGAACGTTCAGAGAGACACTCAGCGATATTTGGAGCCTTTTGACCAACGTGCGTGTGTGGTTGGTCGCACTGTGCATTCTCGTTGGTTATCAGGTGTTTTGGTCGACGTATTCTTATTCAGGGTTTTTCCAAACTCAGTTTGGCCTCGATGCCGTGGCTGTCGCGGCCTTGACAACTGTGCGCTTGTGGATGCGTCCCGTCGGTGCGGTGATCGCGGGCTTTATTGGGGATCGTTTCCACCCAGTGCGCTCATTGGGCATCGCCATAGCGC
>Ga0181606_10004913_pt1 | contig 11093 bp, 9 predicted proteins | sample 041ome_10_FD_132994 | JGI IMG/M metagenome (GOLD analysis project Ga0181606, IMG submission 132994) | Coastal salt marsh microbial communities from the Groves Creek Marsh, Skidaway Island, Georgia - 041412US metaG (megahit assembly) | ecosystem: Environmental > Aquatic > Marine > Intertidal zone...
AAACATATTAAAGAAATCTTCTTCTCTTGGATTATATCCAAACCAAAAATCATCCTCTTCTTTTATACGTTGTTCTATATCGCCGATACTATCCATATCTAATCCGGCATTCTGAAGTATTTTGTAGAAAGGTTGTTCGATAGCGTTAATTACGATATCATAACCGGTAAGTTTGTCTCCTTCTACTTTTTCTTCTTCTAAAGGGTTCTGAAGAGTGTCTGTTAACCATTGAGCAGCTCTTAGTAAAGCAGTTCCACCTCCAGGTAAAATTCCTTCTTCAATAGCAGCTTTGGTTGCATGTAAAGCATCATCAACTCTGTCTTTTTTCTCTTTCATTTCTACTTCTGTATGTCCACCTACATGGACGATAGCAACTCCTCCTACAAATTTAGCTAACCTACTTTGGAGAGTCTCTTTTTCAAAAGGAGAATTAGAATCATCAATTTGTTTTTTAATTTGATCTATTCTACTTTCAATTTCTTCTTCTGAACCTTTTGCATCAATTATGGTAGTTGTATCTTTACCAACGGTAACTTTGTTAGCCGAACCAAGCCACGAAGGGTCAAACTTATCAAGTCTCATACCCTTTTCTGATGATACTACTTTACCTCCTGTCAATATAGCGATATCCTCTAAGACAGCTTTTTTTCTATCCCCAAACTCAGGTGCTTGTACAGCAACACAGTTTAGTATTCCTCTCATTTTATTCACTACTAAAGTAGAGAGAGCTTCTCCTCCGATATTGTCAGCAATTATTAATAGAGATTTGTTCTGATTAGAGACACCTTCTAAAATAGGGAGCAACTCTTTTACTTGTGTTAGTCCCTTGTCGGTAATTAATATTAACGGATCTTGAAGAACAGCTTGCATCGAATTATTGTCGGTAACGAAGTATGGAGACTTATAACCTCTGTCGAACTGAATACCTTCGACCGTTTCTAAATATGTTTCTCCTGTTTTTGACTCTTCAATAGTAACCACCCCATCCTGCCCTACTTTATCCATGGCAGTGGAAATTAACTCACCTACTTCGGTATCATTATTAGCTGAAATAGTGGCAACCTGTTTTAGCTGTTCTTCATCCGTGATGTCTTTTGATTCTGTAGAAAGGTATCCAGTAATGTGTTTTACTGCCTCATCAATTCCTCTCTTAATATCGACAGCATTAGAACCTTGCTTCATTCTATCTAATCCTTCTGTAAGGATGGATTGAGCAAGTAGAGTAGATGTGGTAGTACCGTCACCTGCCTGTTCTGCTGTCTTAATAGAAGCTTGCTTTACAATTTGAGCTCCTAAGTTTTCTACTTTATCTTTTAACTCTATGGACTTTGCAACAGTAACACCGTCTTTGGTTGATACTGGCATACCCATGTCTTGTTCTATAATAACGTTTCGGCCTGAAGGTCCGAGGGTAGCCGTAACTGCATTAGCTAGTTTGTCGACTCCGTCTGCTAGTTTATTTCTAGCGTCTTTTGAAAAACTAATATTTTTCGCCATATCCTTTTTTTATTTTAAAACTTTCTGTATTTTCAAGAAACTTTTGATTTTTGCTAGCTTTGTTAGAGGTTAGTCCAACTCTTTGTCTTTTAATTCTTCTACCGGAAGACTGTCCTCTATTTTTACTCATTGTCTGATTCTTTTACCACAGCTAAGACTTCTCTGTCTTGAGCTATAAAATATTCTTCACCTTCAAAATCTATTCTTAAAGTACCAATCTTAGGAACTAAAACTATATCTCCTACTTTACAAGAGCGTACAGTGATTAGTTGTCCATGTTCTGAAAGTCTACCAGGTCCGGTAGCAATAACTTCTCTCATTTCCGGTCTTTCTTTACCCATGTCAGGGATTACAATCGATCCGTAGGTTTGTTCACCTTCATCAATAGGTTTAATTAATATACGGTCGTTTGTTGGTTGTAACTTCTGTGCCATTTAATAATAACGTTTTATTTAATATATGATTTATCTATTGAAAATCAAACCCCAGAGAAGAAAAATTTAGCTAATTTTCAAAGTTTTTAACTCTGACCCTTTAGCAAAAGGGATTGCAATTGATAATAGTCCATTTTCAAACTTAGCATTTGCTTTAGTTAAATCAAACTTACTATCAATTTTCCAGCCAAGATTAAACGAACGTTTAGCTATTCCTTTATGTATATAGTCAACGTCTGTTTCTTCTTTAGCCTTGTTGTAATTAACTCTAAGAGTGTTGTTTTGGGTTTGAATCTCTAAGTCCTCTTTTGCGATTCCTGTAGCCGCTATGTCGAATACCAATTGGGTATCGGTCGTATAGATGTCTACTGGGTGAGGAACTTTGGTTTCTGCCAGCGGAGTAAATTGGCTGGCGTCTTGGAAAAAATTTCGAACTAAAATGTCGAACGGATTACGTTCATAAAATAATGTACTCATATCATTTAAAATTTGTGACGTCCTAAGATCGTCGGTTAAACAAAATAAAAATCTCTCTGGGGTTGATTCTCATTTATTATAAATATAGAACTTTTAGAATTAAAAACCAACTTTTATATTAAAATTGTTCCTTTTAACCCTGTCCATGATTTAGCTAATCCTTTATGAAAATTTTGCATAACAAGCTTCCACGGTTCTTCTCCACTTAAGTAGTCTAAAGCAACTCTGTTGTTATGTACTAGTATATCTTTCATATCAAAAAGCATATTTTCCAATCTAGGTAAAGATAAAGAATTTAAATATTTTAAATTATCTATTATGATTTTTATAGAAACTCTAGCATCATCAACATCATCATACGATTCATCCCAGAATTTGTCAAAAGTTTTGAACCCAAATACGTTTTTTAGGTCTTTTAGGTAGTTTTTATTTCCTAACACAATAAAAGGTCTATGGGTAAGGGTAGGTTTAAATAACTTTTCTGTATGAAAATTTATATTACTAATAAGAGGGTCAGAGCTCAATCCTCTAAAACAGTATGTTTCAACTGTTATATCTACAAATATTTTTTTAAAAAATTCATGATCTGGAAGTTGAAAGTACGGTTCAAGGTAGTAGTCGTCAAATTTACGGTTTGGTATATTGTACATTGGTAACTTTGGAAGTAACTTTTGTATTACTTCATTATCCTTTTTTGTAAGAGTCATTACAGGGGGAGGAGATAATGTACCTAGTCTTAAATCAGACGGTGTTGCATTTTTGTAAATCTCCTTATAGTAATCACTAGTGACATACCTTAAAAACCTCTTGGGTGTTTCTTCACCAAAGTTATAATAGCATTGGTCTAATAGTTTAGATTCAATTAGTTCATTCAAAAGTAATAGTCTATAGTTTTTTGTTTTCCCTGAATAAACTAAAAATCTTTTTTCTAAACTTAACTTATCAAATGCGTATTTTTCGGTATAATTGTGTATTGTGTCACTTAATTTTATTCTTGCTGGTGAATAAAATTGATTCCAATGGTGTATAAAATTATATGCTGCTGAGTGACTTTGTATTAAAGTTACGTATTTAGGAACGTTTTTAATGTAGTCATCTATAAAAGTTTCTTGACCTGTTCCTTGAAAAAATAAATAAACCTGATTTTGTAATTTATTATTAGTAATAAACTTTTCTAGTTCAAGAAACAGTACTGTGCGAAATATTTCTGCTACTTCTCCTTCTTCTACAAGAAGTAATCCACAGTCTGTATTAGTTTTTAAATATTCAAGCCCTTCAGTATCTGCAAATTGTGGTTTGTATTTACCTGTCTTATAAAGGTTAATTAAAACGTAATATTCCGGAGGAAATTTAACTACTAAATATTCTTTATCATCCGCTTTAAAAAGTTCCATACTAAAATGCCATATTTCCTTTGGTACCTGTCCATGCTACACCTTTACCGTCTAAATACTTTTTAACGTCTCTTTTCCATGCTTCTCCTCTCATAAAGTATCGTTTAGCAATATTACTGTTGTATACTAAAATATCCTTCATATCAATCAACATATTCTCTAACTGGTTAGTAGTTAATGAATTTAGGTATTTCATGTTTTCAATTACTATGTCGTATGCAGCTTGTGCAGAATGACTATCATCGTATCCTTCATCCCAATAGTCTCCAAATGACTTATATCCAAATTCATTTTTTAAGTCTCTAAGGTAAAATCTGTTACCCAACACCATAAAAGGTCTAAATGCCAGTATAGGTTTAGTAATTTTTTCAGTAAAAAAGTTAATGTTTTTAAATAGGTTATTTGTAACTATACCTCTATGGTGAAAAGTCTCATTAACTATATCAACAGCTATAGACTTATATAGTTCAGGTTCTGGGATGATCCACCAGGGGTCGTAATAGTAGTCGTCAGTTTTTCTAGGTAAATTAAATAAGGGTAAAATATTTTTGTGTATATGTCTAACAGTAGTTAGCTCATCATCAGAAATTATTAGGTTATGATTACGTAAAAATTCTGCTTCAGATTTACCATGGTGGTTGTTTATTATTTCTCTATAGGTCCAACCCTGGTCCATAAACTTTTTAATCACATCCTTGTCTAGCTTTATATACTCATTATTAAATGAATAGTAGGTATTGTCTAAAAGATCTGTTTTAAGTAACTTATCTAAAAATAATAGCCTACTAACTCTAGATTTTCCAGCAAGGATCAAAAATCTTTTTCAATTTTTATATTCTCTAAAAAATACTTTTTAGTGTAGGTTGTCTTTAGTTTTTCTTCTGCATCATATACATTGGAGTGTACTTTAGTCCAGTTTATACAAAAGTTGTATGATGCACTCACACTTCTAACTAATGTTATAAAATTTGGTACTGTTCTTAGGTATTTGTCTATATAGTTTTCTTGGCCATACCCTTGATATAAAATGTAGACATGGTTTGTGAGATTATACGTCTTACGGTACTTAGTAACTGTCTCAATTAGAGGGTTTCTTTGATAGTCATCACACTCACCTTCTTCTAAAATTAATATGTCAACTTTAGGATTCTTTTTCAGGTACTCAACTTCCTCTAAACCACCAAACTTTATTATGTATTCTTCAGAATAGTATAGGTGAATTGAAGCATAATGTTCATAAGGTAGTCTAAAAATTACAAATTCTCTGTCTCTGTATTTCCAAGTTTCCATTTCCAATGTTCAATAGTTCTGTTTAAACCTTCATCTAATGAAACCTTTGGAGACCACCCTAGTCTTGATGTAATTTTTTGATTGGTAGAATTTAAAAGCCATATTTCCCCTGGCCTTTCTGGCTTAGTGTCCCAGTTAACTTTACCGTTCCAGTTAAGTTTTTTTGCTATTAAATCAACATATTCTGATATTCTAATAGCATTATCTGGTCCTAGACAAAATATTTCTCCTACAACCTTGTCTGGGTTGTTTATGACTTCTATCCATGCATCCAGTAGGTCGTCTATGTAAATAAAGTTTCTGTACGGAGTTCCATAACCAAGATTAATCTCATCTTTATTTTTAATCATCTGAGTGATAATCTGCTCGGTGACAAAAAAGTCGTTGTCTTTACGGCCATAGGCGTTAGTTTGTCTAATTGCAGTAAATGGTAGTCCGTAACTTCTATGAGCATACTCTAAGTATTTCTCACACCCATATTTTGCAACTGCATAAGGAGCATTAGGGTTAGGAGGTGTTTGCTCATTAAAAGCAACAATACCTTTGTTTTTACCCTCCTTAATTAAATCAGAAATTGGCTGCCACCCGTACACTTCCATAGTGGAAGCAAATACGAAATTTTTAAGATTTTTTAACCTCTTTGCAGTTTCAATTAAATTTACTGTTCCAGTATAATTAACTTCTGAAAAAGTGATTTGCTCATAAAAGCTTTGTTCTACTTCAGTCCTAGCGGCTAAATGCACTATAATATCAGGGTCGGCATCTAATAGTTCATGTGCAACCTCTTTATGGTTTCTGAGATCGTTTTGAAGTAAAATTAATTTATGTTCTGATAGTCTTTCTCTAATGTGACTACCTATAAATCCTTGCCATCCTGTAATAAAAATTTTCATATTTTGTAACTAAGTGTTATATTTGGGTCGGGGTTATCGTTTACGTATTCAAATATTTTTTCTATCTTATCTATATCTTTTTCGGTTTTTACATAACTCAGTTCATTGGCAAAATGTAATTCAACCCCCTTGTTAACTGCCAATTTAAGTACTTGCAACCTTCTTTCTTTGTCATCTGGTAAACTGTAAATAGAACATAAGACAACTCCTTCAATTCCTAGACCGGTAATAAACTTTTCTAAACCTGGTAGCCAATCACAATATTCACTTTCGAACTGATAATCATTTATGTTAATATTAAATTTGGTACAATATTGGTCTATTATCGCTCTTTGCATAGGAAGAGGGATTTTATTAGAAAATTTTGTGTTCCAACCAGCATAACTTACCCATGTTTTTGTAGTGTCTATACTAATGTCTGATTCTCTTTCACCTAAAAATCTGAAATACCCTCCTGGGAGTTTTCTATGATAGTGTCCTCCTTTAGGGAGAATACGCCCATCCATAGACCATCTAGTAATCTCAGTTTCATTGTTAAAATTACCATGTATGTGCTGTTGTTGAAATAAGTATGCTTGTCCTGGTCCGAGTTTAATAGGTTTAGAATATTTTCCACAAGCATCTTGTATGGTGTCGTAATCCCATTTGTTGTCGTACGTGTCTTGAGTGATCTTCACACTGTCATCAAACGAAGCAACATACATACTGTTAGTATCGTACACTTTAGTAAAAGGAGTCCAAATAGTTCTTAAACCTAATCCGTTTCCAACCCATATTCCTTGGTGAAAAGCAAGTAATCTTCCTTTTTTTGCTTGGTCTGGTATCACTATACGAATTGTAAAGTACCGTTGTATCATCCATTCATCGAAACCTATGTGTTCTCCAACAATATCTTTGAAATAAGAATCAACTCTGTCTGCGAATTCATCAGTACCGCAGTAGGATTGGCAGTGCCTACCTAAAATGCTAATTTCAGAAGGTGTAAGTACTTTGTGTACTGTCTCTAAAGTTTCTATTTGTGGAAATTTCTCTCTGGCGACGTTTAACCAATACTCTGGCCAGTTATGTTTTTTAAGATCATAATCTACTGTTTTTCGATCTGTCTCTGGAAATAAAACTTGATAGTTCATATACGTTTTAGTATAACTTTAAAATAAATAGTTTATTAAATCAAATTAACTTGTTTTTTACCAACACACAACTTGTAATAATAGTTCTCTATTTCTAAATACTTATTTATTTTTTTTATAGTTTCTACATTTAATTTATTACCTGAAAATACTTTATCTATTTCTGAATATCTTTCACTGTTAGAATGTTTCATTTCTGAAGTCTGGCCGGTTGGGTGCCAATCTTCTATGTCCATTGTGTAAAAGTTGTTAAGTTTAGAAAACTTATATGCAAACTCATGATAAGGAGCTAGATTAGGATCGTACATAATTACATCCCAATGTTCATTTAGAAGTCTCGTAAAAAATGTACTTTTGTATATATCATCAGGAACTTTAAATTTGTATAATATATGTTTGGTGTTTGTGTATATATGAAGTGCTGTTTGCACTAAACCAGAGTAGAACCTTTTAATAGGTTCTCTTACTAGTACTGTAGGGTTGAAATTTAATTTAGTATCTAAAGTAATGTTTTCAAATTTTAGGGTCCCGGTCTTTGATAGACTTGAAACAGTATTTGCACCGATCTTGTACGTCGTGAGAAAGTACAGGTTATTTATTTCTCCATAAATAGCTGATACTTTAACCATAAAGTTAAATAATGTAATCTGGGATAATTCGTGTTAGTTTGCTAGTAATTTTATTCAAAGGATATGCAAGTTTACGTGTATGGTCTGACCACACTTCGTTTTCGGAGTGGTGATTTAAATGTTCACTTGTAATAGGAAAAGTGTTTTTAATAACTTTACCTACAGGTATTGGTAGGTACAAATGTTTTTCTAAACCATACCCGTCGCACCATCTAGTAAAATCTGAGTTTGAATATATTTCTTCAAAACTGTTTCCAAAAAATACTTTTAAACTACCGTTAATATTATCAAGATTAGTTATATCGTATTCTAAAGGGTCGTCATATTCAGCATAACAAAATTCATAATCCTTACCTGCAATAGACTTGCCAAAAAATACATCGTATTCGTAATAATTATCCGGAAGTGATTCTTTTAACTCATCCTCATTAATTCTATTTGTAAAAAAGTACTTGTGAGCACCGGTGGTTATATCATAACTATCCCACTCAAGTTGAAGATAGGAATTCTCAAAATTTTCTCCAGAGTACATTAACCAGCTCCTTTCACTAGTTTGAAATCCTTCATAGAAGTGTATGTACTTATTAATTCGTTCTATAGCCCCGTAAAACTTATCTGTGTGTTCTTCTATAACCTCGTACTCTGGTGTAAGAAATTTTCTAAAGTTTTCTATTTTTTCTACATAAACATCTTTTTTCAACTGTTTAAGATCTTCCTTATGAATTTCGTGTTGCCAATTTGTAACGGAAGTCATAGCAATAGTAAAACAACGGTGCATTAAGTTTGTATGTTTCCACCCCATGCCAAGAAAAGCTCTATATGGAAATTTTTTACCAACCACACTGTCGTTAGCATCGTCTATTGCTTTATTAATCTCATCAACACAGTCTTTCTGTGTCATATTAATTACCGGGTTTACCCAGTCACTAGGTTTTGATCTAAAATGATGTTTATGTGGAAAAATACTAGACTGTGTAGCTTTAAAATCCTGATCTAGATTATTGGCCTTATAGTAGTTCTTATACGTGTTATACGAATCAACCCACTTCCTTACAGCAGGAGTGTCTAGTAACTCTATTTGCAGAAAGTGTTTATCAAGTTTTAAATCTAAAGTGTACATGAGTATTTTTAAATAAATATCAATGTCCGTCTCTCCAGTTATTTGAAATCTCTGGTGGAGCTTTAAGAGTTACTCCTGGAAGTTTGGTGGTATCTTGCATGATTTGTTGCACTATAGGGGCAAACATCTCTGCATCTTTTTCATCAACATTAATTAATAACTGGTCATGTACCTGTGCTTGAACTTTTGCATCAATACCCAACTCTTCAGCCTTACGGTTAATAGCTAATGCTGCTCTGTTAACTACAGCTGCTGCTAAAGATTGAAGTTGAAAGTTAAGACAGTTATTAAGGCCGTTCCGATAGTCACGATATGCTTTCATAACTTGATCTTTACCGTAAGTAGGTTCTAATTCTTTTCTAAATCTCCAGTCCATCATTCTATCACCAAACTTAGCATAGGTTTTTTTAACTCTAGGTAAATGACGAACTCTTCCTACATAGTTCTTTATAAATCCATTCAACTTAACCTGTTCTCTAGATCTTTCTCTCCATTCTTTGAGTTGAGGGAAACCATCTAAGTAACCGTTAACTAACTCTTGTGCTTCTTTTTGAGTAACTCCTAAAGTCATACCTAATGCATAAGCCTCCATACCGTATGCAATACCAAGTGAATAAGCTTTAGCAGTATTACGTTTAACTGGATCTACTTTTTTTAGGTAGTTATCAGCAGATTTGTCTGCAGAAACACCTTCAAGCTTTTCAGTTTTGATAGCAACAGTAGAGTAGAAGTCCCAATTTTTTTCAAAAATTTCCTGTAAGCCTCTGTCTCCTGATACAGAAGCAAAACAGTGTGGCTCTAATGACTCATAATCCGCATCGATAACCTTTCTACCTTTACCAGCAATTAAAAATGCTCTTACAATATTAATATACTTCATTAAGATAGGAGCATCCTGACCTTCTTCTAACGGTTTAGGTAACTGCTGAGCATCAGAACCATAACGACCAGATACTGTGCCGTTTTGCTTAAAGTAAAAATAGTATCTTCCATTTTCATTTCTATCTAAGAACCTATCAACATAGGTTGATTTAACTTTAAGTAATTTGTTATAGATTCGTAGATTCTCAGCCCATGGGTGTTCTTTAGCAAGTTCTTCTACCATGTCCATGTCAAACTTAGCTCTACCTGATTTAGTATTAGCGCCTGTTACTTTAGGTTTAATACCCATATAGTCAAAAATAATCTCTCCTAGATGTTTCTTAGATTGTATATTAATGTAATCACCATCGTTATACTCTCTCCACATATCTAAACACAACCTTCTAGCCTCCTTCATATCGAGATGCTCAGTGTTACCATCAAGTAGAAACTGTTTAACTCCTTCTTCTATTTCATTGACAGTTTCTAACTCCTCAATCTTTGATTGAGTTAAAGAATACTTGCCAGTTTTTTCTGATTTAGGTAAACCAAGAGAATATCTAGCTACTAATTTTTGAGCAAAATTACCTTTATGGGTAATTGGAAATTTTTCCTCAGCAGTTTTTAATACCCAAGCTTTAGCCTCAGAAGTTTTAAGCAGAGATTTCATAACTATCTCCTTATTTTTCTTAAGGTCGTCAGTTATCTCTACGTTGATTTTGTTTAGTAGGTCCATATCGAGATCCACACCCATCATTTCCATAGGTAGTGTAACTTCTCGATAAATCGGCATTACTTCATCTTCAAAAAAGAATTTTTCAAGTCCCTCATCTCTAAGCTTACCCAAATAAAGATTACAAATGCGAAGGGTAAGATCAGTATCAGCAGCAGCGTATTTACTGAGTATGTCAAGGTCAGCTTTATAAATTTCAAAACTTTCTTTAGTAACGGAACCACCATTTTTCTTAATACTTTCTTTTAGTTCAATTTGTTCTTGGTTAGCAGCCTCTTCGACATTTAATCCAAGAGCCTGTTGATTCATTATCGCTATGGACTTTAACCCAAAAGGGTTACCGAATCCAAAAGCACCCTCCTCGTAAACTGTATGGACAAGTAGTCCAGTATCAACCCATATTTGCCTAGATAAGTCAACACCGTAAAAATTCTTTATAAACTGAACGTCGAAAGAAGCATTGTGAAATACTAGTTTCTTTTTCTGTTCGACTAACATTGAAAGTAAGTTACGAGAAATAGTCTCAGTAGAGGTACCGTCAATCTTCTGTAATTCAAGTAAACCTTTATCAAAATTCCAGACTAGAGTTGGAATATAGAAACCGATACCTTCATCCCCAGACAACGACCAACCTA
>Ga0181606_10004915_pt1 | contig 11092 bp, 11 predicted proteins | sample 041ome_10_FD_132994 | JGI IMG/M metagenome (GOLD analysis project Ga0181606, IMG submission 132994) | Coastal salt marsh microbial communities from the Groves Creek Marsh, Skidaway Island, Georgia - 041412US metaG (megahit assembly) | ecosystem: Environmental > Aquatic > Marine > Intertidal...
AGAATTGCCAATTTGTGTAATACCCCCCGTCTCTGAGGGTGCAGTCAATTAATTTCATAAAACAAAATTTAAATATGGCCTCTTATAATACTATTTATGGCAACAAAATAGCAATAAATTCTTGTATAATTCGCTTATTTCAAGAGGTCTAAGTTTTATCCGTGAATCAGAATTATTTGAACCTTTTTATTGGTTTTGACTTAACAAATAGAATTCCAGGATATGTTCTCTTAGACTCAATCTTGGAAAAAAGTTCTATCCCAATCCGTGTAACTTATCTAAATAAGAATAACTTACAGGGATTTTTCAATCGTCCTAGAGGTGAGTTTGATAGTACCGATTTCAGTATTTCTAGATTTTTAGTTCCTTACTTGAGTAATTATCAAGGCTGGTCATTGTTTATTGATAATGATATGGTGGTTAGAACTGATATAGCTGAGCTAACAAACTATATGGTTGAAGATTATTCTGTTCGATGTGTAAAACATAATCAAATTGTTAAAAATGATACTAAATTTAGAGGCGAGAGACAAACCAAATATAACATGAAAAACTGGACTAGTGTCATTCTGTTCAATAATGAAAAATGCGGAGCATTGACCCCCGAATATGTTGAGAACACATCAGGGCTTGATTTGCACCAATTCAAATGGTTGAAGAATATTGATACTGAGATTGGTGACATACCCTTGAGTTGGAATTATCTTGCTGATGTGGAGAGCATGGGTCAAGAGCAAGTTAATAACCCCAAGCTAATTCATTACACTGAAGGAGGGCCATTTTTTAAAGCTACTAAAGATTGCGAATATGCTAAAGATTGGCTAGATGCTTATAATAGAATGAATGACTATTTAAAGTATTAACTCCAGTAAATCATATGATTGAATCTTTTAGTTTGTTCAAGAAAACAAAATTCATAATTGGTTCAACAAAAAAATTACCATTTTTGACGTTCCTGTTTCTAGCCTCAACTTTAATTGATTTGTTGGGAATTAGTTTAATTGCATCATATATTGCTATTATTATCAACCCGGAATTACTTCAAGAATCTAATACATTGAGGTATGTCTCTATTTTCTTTGACCTTAACTCTGCTGATGGAATTATCGAGGTCAGTGTTTTTTTGTCCCTAGTTTTCTTATTTAAAGCCTTCTTTGCTATTAAGGTTAATAGAAGTATTTTAAGATTTAGTCACGAAACATGCTCTTATTTAAGAAAAAAAATTTTTAGAATTTATAACTCAATAGATTATGAAGATTACTCAAGTAGGGACAGTTCTTCATATGTGTATAACATCTTCAACCTTACTCAACAATTCTCAATACTTTATTTACAATCAATTTTGAGGATGTTTAGTGAAACTATTTTACTTGTTTTAGTTTTCGCACTAATTATTTACGAGAGTCCCTTTGCAGTTTTGATTTTCTTTATATTGGTTCTCTCCGCTACATTTATTTACGATTTTCTTTTTGGTAAAAAAAATACTACCTATGGTAAGCAAATTAATGATAGCTCAACTGAAATCTTGCAATTTATTAAAGAGGCCATTCAAGGATATAAAGAATTCAAGATTTTAAAAAAAGAAAATTTTCTTTATGAGGGCTTTAAGAGGAAAGTTGATATTTTTTCAGATTCAAGCATCAACTCTGGTGTTATTTCAATTATTCCCAAATACTTCATTGAATTTCTATTAGTGACATTTTTATTGATATTGGTTTCTGTGACAATTTTCTTGAATGGAACTTTAGATCATATAATTCCAACACTAGGTTTTTTTGCCGCTGCATCAATTCGTGTTCTGCCATCGATAAATCAAATAAATTCCAGTATATCGAGGATTAGACATAGTCATCATTGTGTTGAAATACTTTTTAAAGAGCTGACTCTTAATTATGAACCTAATCCAAAAGAGCAGCGGTCAATAAAAAAATTTCAGAAAATTAGATTTGAGAATGTTGGGTTCAAATACAAAAAAAATAATTCTGCCACTATTGAAAATCTTGATTTAGAAATAAGCGCCGGTGAAACAATAGGAATAATTGGAAAATCTGGATCTGGTAAGACTACCGTCTTAAATTTACTTTTAGGTCTTTTAAAGCCCTCTAGCGGAAAAATAAAAATAAATGGGGAGGATTTAGCTTTTGTGCAAGATTCTTGGATGAGATTAATTTCATATATACCACAAGAGATAACTATTTTAAATGGTTCTTTGAAATCTAATGTCACTCTGGAGAGTGAAGCCTCTGTTGAAGACAAAAAGTATTCTCAAAGTCTAAATAAAGCAGGTGTAATAGAGTTTATGAATAGGCTTGATGATAATGACGAAACCCAACTTGGAGAAAATGGCATAGCTTTGTCTGGTGGTCAAAGACAACGAGTTGCTATTGCACGATCGTTATATCACAGCAAGGAAATTTTTGTTATGGACGAAGCGACTAGTGCCTTAGATAATGAAACTAAAACTGAAATTATGCTTGAAATTAGTAGATTTAAGGGAACTAAAACGATCATTATTGTCACCCATGATCATGAGATTCTGAAAGATTGTGATCATGTTTACACAATAAATAATGGCATAATAAAAAGAGATAGATAATGAAATCCAACTCTCTAGTGAGATTCTTTAGTTATTTTCTGAAATCGAAATATCGATGGAAAATTGAAAGCGGTGCAGACATATTAATTCTTGATGGAAAAGTTCTTGAAAAAATTCTTCCTGCTCTTGCAGACCGTTCTTATAGTGTTCTCCAAAATGTCGACACTATTTATTTAAGGTTTTTAATCCAGGCTTCATTTAAATATTCTATTTTTGGATATAAGAGAATTTTGCTGGAATACCACCTACAAATAATAAATTTTGTAAAACCAAAGCTCTTATTAACCTTTACAGATTCTTCCCCACTTTATTGGGAAATTGACAAAAGAATTCATAAGAAAATCAATTTTCTCACTATTCAAAATGCCCAACACTTTATTGGCGATACTGACCTTGTTGAAGAGGAGTATATGCATATGATTTTTCAACAAAAGCCATTTTATTCTAACTTAGCTTGCATATCTAAATTTGATCTTGACTATTACTTGTCTAAGGGGGTTAAGGTTCTTAATCATTTTTTTATTGGATCTTTAAAGCTTGGATCCTACTATCACTCATATTCAAATAATTCAATAAAAAAAATTTTTGATCTTTGTATTGTCAGCAATACAAGAAATGACAAAACTGCAAATCTCAAGGTTTGGGAATTAGTTCGTGAATTTGTTTCTAAGCATAATGTAACGATAATTTTTGCCTTAAAAGGTGATAGTCAAGAGTCAAATTCACCGATTTTGAAAATATTTGAGAATACAAAATTAATATACGCAAAGAGAACAGAATTTAGCTCACACATAGTTTCAGATTACTCCGAAGTTACAATCGGCTTTTCTAGCTCTCTTCTCAGACAAACTTTTGCTAGGGGAAATAAGATTTATCCTCTTAATTTTGCATCTAAAATTTTCAGTCCGCCCTATAATCTATTGGGTTTGAATCTCTCACCAAGTTATGATGAATTTGAAAGAACTCTACTTAACTTAATAAAGATAGATCGAAATAAATACATTGAGTCCAACAAGGATCTAATGAATTATTTTGACACAAGGGACTGTAATCAATCTGCTTATGACAAACTCAAAAAAGCTATAGATTCATTTTTTTAAAGGGGTGTATATGACTCAAATTATTGCAGAAATTGGTGTAAACCACAATGGATCTTTGGAGATGGCAAAGAAGCTAATAGATAAAGCAATTCAGTGTAAGGTGGATACTGTCAAATTTCAGGTTGGAGATCCTAAAAATGTTATTGCACCAATTGCTCCAAAAGCTAACTATCAAAAACAAAATACAGGTGTTGATGAATCTCAACTTGAAATGGTAGAAAAAATTGTACTTAAAGCAGAGGACTACAAGGTTTTACATGATTACTGTAAGAAAAAGAAGGTTGAATTTTTAGCTACTCCATTCGATAAAGCTAGTGTTAAATTTCTCTCGGAGGACTTATCTTTGGATACTTTAAAAATTGCCTCTGGAGAAATTACAAATTATGAGTTGCTCTATGAATGTGCAAAAACGAATAAAAATTTAATAATATCAACAGGGATGTCCAAACTTTTTGAAATCAGGGAAGCTTTAGACTTTCTAATGTTTTGCTATTTGTATCCAGATTTGATTCCAAATTCGAAAAATATAAAAGAATCACATACTCCCAAAGAATACTCAAGGGTTTTGGGCAATAAGATTACTCTTCTTCATTGTACAACTGAATATCCTGCACCCTTAGATAGTATAAATCTTAACGCTATGACAACAATCAGAAAAACTTTTGGATTGCCTGTAGGTTTATCAGACCATAGTTCTGGCATTGAAGCGTCATTGGCGGCAATCTCACTTGGTGCGAAAATAATTGAAAAACACTTTACTCTAGATAAGAATCTTCCCGGGCCTGACCACATTGCATCTTTAACTCCAAATGAACTTAGAAATCTTGTTAAAGGTGTTCGGAAAGTCGAGAAAATTCTTGGCTCAAAAGAAAAATCTCCTCAAAAGGTTGAATTAGAAAATATAAAAATTGCTAGAAGAAGTATATTTGCATGTCGCCAAATAAAGAAAGGTGATATTTTCACAAATGAAAATATTACTTGTAAGAGGCCAGCAACAGGAATTTGCTCAACAAGATATTGGGACATAATTGGTAAAAGAGCAACAAGAGACTTTAATGAAAATGAACAAATCGTTTATGAATAGCCTTATCTTTCTTGGTAATTCTCTAACGAAACCTTTTGATAGAAATTTTTCTGAATTTAATACAAGCCATTATGAGCTTTCACAAGTTATTCCCTTTTTGTATACCGATGAACAAGAGCCAGACTTTTTAGTAGTAATTCTTGATTCGACATTTTTTTTTGAGAATGTTGCTGATGAAAATCCTAAACATGAAGTTGAAGATTTAAATAATGCATTTAGGGCCTACAGGGAGAAAAATAAAACTACAAAAATTATCTTAACTAATGTTGTGTTTCCTTTCCCAGAAATTATCCTAAATGAGAGTTCTTCTGGTCATGAAGTATTATTCAGACTCAATAGTGAAATTAAAAAAATTACATGTGATTTGAATGATTTTTTAATTGCAGATGTATACAGGAATTCACTTATATATGGTTATGAAAATATTTTTAACCTCAAATTGAAGTTTCTTTTCCAAATGCCTTTTCAGGCTAATGGTGTAAATATTATTTCAAATGAAATTAAAGATAAAATTAACATGCTTTCAAAAGCAAGAAAAAAGGTAATTATTGTTGATGCGGATAATACTCTTTGGGGAGGCATTATCGGGGAAGATGGTATTGATAATATTGCTATTGATGAAAATTATCCTGGGATTGTTTATAAATATTTACAAAACTTCCTACTAAAGATAAAGAATTCTGGACTGATTCTCGCTTTAGTAAGTAAAAATAATGAGTTTGATGTAAAGGAGATATTTAGTAAAAAAAATATGCCACTGAGCTTTGAAGATTTTTTAATAACCAGGATTAATTGGCTACCTAAGAGTGAAAATATAAAAAGCATATCAGATGAACTTAATTTAGGTCTTGACAGCTTTGTTTTTCTTGATGATAGCGAATATGAGATTTCTGAGGTAAGATCAAGGCTTAAGGGCGTAGACTGCTATCTCATGAACCCTGACAACCCACTTGAAAATTTAGACATCTTATACGGTTTAATATCGTTAAAAACTATTTCAATAACTAAAGAAGATCAAAAAAAATTCTCTATGTACAAAGATAACTTTGCAAGAAATAACGAAAAAGGTAAATTTGATTCAATTGATAATTTTCATAAGAGTCTAAATATGGAAATACAGTTTAATGTTAATAACAGATCGAATATTGATCGCATATCTCAATTAACAATGAAAACAAATCAATTCAATATGACCTCCAAGAGATATTCAACTAGCGACATATCAAATTTCATGGAAGGCAGTTTTGTTTTTGATTTCTCCCTTAAAGATAGATTCGGTGATATGGGTATTATCGGTGTTGCAATAGTCGCAGATTCTCGGCTTGATACGCTGCTTTTGAGTTGCAGAGTTCTTGGTAGAGGTGTCGAGAATAAAATTATGCATATTCTACAGAGCTACCTCAACTTCCCTAAAATTAAATGTGATTTTATCAAGACAGATAAGAATTCAGCTTTTATGAGTTTTTATAAAGATATTGGTGCAAAAAAATACAAAGATAGAGGCAATATTAGAACATTTTTATTAGATAATAAAATTAAAGATGTTGAACACATTAAGATTAATTAAATGAAAGAACTCATACTAAACTCTCTTACTGAATTAAATCAACATTCGGCTGTTTTTAATGAAATTCATGAGGGTATGTTAATTTATGACCAAGTTGATTCATTTTTCTTGTTAGAGTTAATTCTTGATTTAGAAAAAAAACTGAAAGATAGATATGGCAGATATATTCAAATTGCCGATAGCGATATCATGAGTGAGGAAAAATCTCCATTTTTGAATATTAATACTCTGGTTAGTTTTTTAGAATCTAAGGTTAAAGATGCCTAAGGTATCTTTTGAGGATATCGCTATAACTTCTATAGTCACAACTGTAGGAGATAGTATTATAGACATTGATGATGAAAAGGAAAAATTTGGTTTTGAAGAAAAAACGTTTCAGCGATTAAAAAAAACAATAGGCCTGGATACAAGATATATAGTGTCAGATAATGCATGCGCAAGTGATCTTTGCTTCCAGAGCGCAGAGACTATTTTTGAAAATGATATCTGCAAAAAAGAAGATATCCAAGCGTTGATTTTTGTAACCCAATCTCCTGATTACATAGCTCCATCAACAGCGATTATTTTGCAAGATAGACTTAAATTAAGTACTAATATTGTTGCTTTCGATATAAACCTGGGGTGCTCTGGTTTTGTTTATGGTCTTTATACTGTGTTCAGCTTGATTAACTCCGGATTAAAAAAGGCCATGCTTTTAGTTGGTGATGTAAACAATTATTTCACTGATTCAGATAAAACTTTTACGCCTTTGATGGGGGATGCTGGAAGTGCAATATTGATTGAGGAAACTCAATCGCCTAAGTCACATTTTATCCTTGGTAGTGATGGCTCTGGATTTCAACATTTAATTATTCCTGAAGGTGGGGCAAGAAAGAAATTTAACCAAAAAAGTCTTAACTTTATTAAAAGCTCAGATGGGTCAATGAGAAGAGGTATTGACCTATATATGAATGGTGCTGAGGTTTTTAATTTTGCAGTAAAAACTGTTCCAGCGCTCATTGAAGACCTTTTTAAATACAGTAACAACAAAAAAGATAATATTGACTTTTTTGTCCTCCATCAAGCAAATCCATATATCTTAAAGAATATTGCTAACTCTCTTGATTTGAGTGAATACTCTCTTCCAAGCTCTACAGGTTCAGTTTTTGGAAATCAAAATTCCGCCTCAATCCCAGGAACTATTAATGGCTTCCTCCACAAGGAATATTCCGAGAAGAAGATTAAAAGCCTTTTTGCCGGTTTTGGAATTGGTCTTAGTTGGGCTGCCTGTGTTTTAACTACAGAAAAAATTTTTGCTCCCAAATATCAACTTTATAAAAAATGAACAAAGAAAATTTAATTGAGATCATTCAACAAACTTTGGAAACTCCAGATGATATAACTGAAAATACTATGTTGGAAGATTTGGATGAATTTGATTCTTTAGGTATTTTAAGCTTGATTATTATGTATAAAAAATATGGTGCTTCACCTAGTATTGAAATTATATCTAGCGCAAAAAAAGTTTCTGATTTAATAGAAATGTTTAACAATGAATAAACTAGTTATAGTTGTTGGCGCAAGTAGCGGAATCGGTAAAGAAATCGCTAAGTTTTTATCTATTCAAGGATATAAGGTAGTAGCTATTGCTAGAAGGGCTAAAAAGTTAGAGGAAATCAGTAATTTTGGGATTTACACTAAAGTTTTTGATGTTGTAAGACACAATGAAGTGAAATCATTGTTTAAAGAAATAGTCGAAGAACATGGAAAGATAATGTCATTAGTGTATTGTGCTGGTATTCAAAATATTTGCCCACTTAGGCTTTTGGATATTGACAGCGCGAAAGAAATATTTGATGTCAATTATTTTGCGGCCCTAAATTTTGCTAAGAATTTCTCTAGTAAGCTATTTAGAAATTCTGAAAATGCTTCAATGCTCTTTATTTCATCGATTGCTGGAAATAAGCCTGAGCCAGGAATTGTTAATTATTCCGCCTCGAAATCTTCAATTAATAATTTGACTAGAGGCTTGGCTAGAGAATTGGCACCAATAAGAGTAAATGCCATAGCCCCGGGTTTTGTTATTACAGAAATGACAAATAAATTTCCCGAAATATATAGTAAATCTTTTATGGAGAAACTTGAAAAGCATCTACCTCTAGAAATTACATCATCAGATGATATAGCGAACATGGTTGGTTTTTTAATTTCTGAATCAGCTAAAAATATCACTGGGAATATTATTAATATTGATGGAGGAGCATCCGTCCTATAGAAATACTATGACAAAAGAGAGATTAGCAATAATAGGGGCTGGTGATTTTGCTCGGGAGATAATACCGATAGCAGAAGATATGGGAATTGGAATTGCGGGTTTTTTTTGCCCGGATTCAAGCATCAGTGATTCCATAGTTTTTAATGAGTCTGAGGTTAATTATTCTGACTATAAAGAATACTATGACTCATTGTTTATTGGTCTAGGCGTTGGAACAGGGCGAGATATTAAAAAAAGACAGAAAATAATTAGTTTTTTTGAAGATCGATCTGTTGAATTTGCAACTTTGATTGCAAATTCAGTAAAGCTTTATGATAAAAAACTAATTGGGGAGGGCACCTTTTTGGCGCATAATGTTGTAGTAAGTATTGGTGCAGAAATTGGCAAACATAATATTATCAATACTTCGACAGTTATTGGACATGATGTTAAGACTGGTTCCAATACGTGTATTTCACCATTATCTTTTATTGGTGGCAATGTAGAGATAGGTGATAATGTCCTTATTGGTGGAGGATGTTCGATAATGCAGGGGGTCAAAATAGGCAGTAATTCTGTTATTGGTATTGGAAATAGTATTTTTTCAGATGTGCCATCATCTACCTTAATAATGCCTAAAATTTAAAATAGTTGAATTATGAAAAAAGTTTTAGTTACTGGTGCGGAAGGCTTTATAGGCTCCCATCTTGTAGAGTTACTATTAACTAGAGGCTATGAAGTAAGAGCTCTTGTTTTATATAACTCCTTTAGTAATTGGGGGTGGCTTGAAGATTTTGATTCGTCTAAGAATCTTGAAATTGTTCTTGGGGATATAAGGGACCCTTTCTTTTGCAAAGAGGCAACTAAAGGAGTCGACATTATATTTCACTTAGCCGCATTAATTGCAATTCCATACTCATATATTGCCCCACAAAGCTACGTTGAAACAAATATAAATGGAACATTAAATCTTTGTCAGGCTGCCTTAGAAGAGGGAGGTGTAAGGTTTATTCACACTTCAACAAGCGAAGTTTATGGTACAGCTCAATACGTACCAATTGATGAAAAGCACCCCCTCCAACCACAGTCGCCATACAGCGCTTCTAAAATTGGCGCAGATGCTATTGCGCATAGTTTTTATAGTTCTTTTGATTTGGCATTGACTATTGCTAGACCTTTTAATACTTATGGTCCAAGGCAATCAGCAAGAGCTGTTATTCCTACTATTATTGCGCAGATTGCCTCTGGAATTAAAGAGATAAAGCTTGGAGACTTGACGCCAACTAGAGACTTTAATTTTGTGAAAGATACTTGTAATGGTCTATTAAAAATTTCAGAAAATAATAGTACTATAGGTCTTACTTTGAATATAGGCTCAGGAACAGAGGTTTCAATATTTGATACTTTAACGACTATCAAAGATATTATGAATTCGGAAGTAAAATTTATTACTGATAGCGTTAGAGTGCGTCCGAAAAAATCTGAGGTTTTTAGACTCTGCTGTGATAACTCATTACTCAAACAACATACTTCATTTAAATCAAAATATACTCTTGAATCTGGTCTTAAAGAGACCATTGATTGGATTTTGATTCCTAATAATTTAAGAAAATATAAGGCTGAGATTTATAATATTTAACTTTGAATGAATACTAAGAAAATATTTATTGTCACAGGCAGTAGGGCTGAGTTTGGTTTATTAAAACCACTAATTTTAAGATTTAATGAAACTGCTAATATTGAATTTAAGCTTGTTGTTACAGGGTCTCATCTGTCAAAGAAATTCGGAGAAACAGTAACTGAAATTTATGATGATAATATAAAAATCGATTTTAAGATCAAGATAGATCTTTCAAAGAATGATGAATACGGAGTTTCGAAAAGTATTTCTTCGGGCTTAGATCAATTTAGCCTCCTACTTGAAAAAAATAAGCCAGATTTGGTTATAATTTTAGGGGATAGATATGAAATTTTTTCGTGTGCAGTAGCCTGTACAATTTTTAAAATACCTATTGCTCATTTCAATGGCGGCGAGTTAACTTCAGGTGCGTATGATGAGTCTTTTAGGCATTCAATAACTAAAATGTCACATATTCACTTTGTCTCATCAAATGAGTATAGAAACAGAGTTATTCAATTGGGGGAGAATCCAAAAACTGTTTTCAATGTTGGCGCTTTAAGTATAGAAGCTATAGTGAATCTTGAACTGTTCTCGAAAAATGAGTTACAGTCAATTTTAGGATTAGATCTTAATAAAGATAGTTTTGTAGTTACTTATCACCCAGAAACATTATCAAAAATTCCACCTCATAAACAGATTACGACAATTTTTGACTCTTTACTTGACTTTCCGGAAGTAAATTTTATTTTTACCAAAGCAAATGCGGATACTAACTCCCACAAGATAAATAAACTTATTGATGATTTCTCGCAAGTGAATAGAAATGTATATTCTTTTTCTTCGCTTGGTGTTAAAAAATATATTTCATTATTGAAATATGTGAGAGGTGTA
>Ga0181606_10004916_pt1 | contig 11089 bp, 7 predicted proteins | sample 041ome_10_FD_132994 | JGI IMG/M metagenome (GOLD analysis project Ga0181606, IMG submission 132994) | Coastal salt marsh microbial communities from the Groves Creek Marsh, Skidaway Island, Georgia - 041412US metaG (megahit assembly) | ecosystem: Environmental > Aquatic > Marine > Intertidal zone...
AGGAGCATGAAATGCCGGAGCTCGAACCTGAAGATCACAAACTGATCCTCGACTATCTGACGAAATTTTACGGACCTGATCGGCGCGCGCGCCAGTGATCCCTGAGACGTAATAGCGCCGGGCACCAATGCGTTTGCCCGGATGCGGCCTTGTGGCGCGATACCAGAAGGTGGTGAAAAGAGCAGGGGAGCGGAGGAGTCCCTTGACGCGGCCCGGCGGTCTGCAGGCGCTTTAAAAACCGCTCCCCAGCTTCACGCATCTTCTATAGAATCGCCCAATGGGCCCCATCAAAATCCTGATCGTCGGACATTGTCATCCGGATCTTCCGCATGTTTGTGCGCTGCGCATGAAAGGCTTCGCAGAGGGGCTTTCACGGCGGGGGCACGAGGTGGTGCTGATGACAGGGGCATTGCCGGACGCTACATCCATGCTGTCTGCCGATACTGTTATCGAAAGTCTGTCACAACATGCCGGTGGCGCGCCGCTTGTGCTTGGCTGTCTGCCGCAGGGGCATGGCTGGTCGCGCGGGGCACGGCACGGCCGCTTTCCGTCAATCCTGAACAAGGCGGTCCTGGCCGGCGGTTTTCTGTTCCGGGGCGGTCTGTTCACGGACTGGGTAGAGGGCAGCAAGACTTACTGGCCTGTCCTGGCTGATGAATGGCGCCCCGATATTGTCTGGGCGACGTTCGGCAATACAGGTGCCTGGCTGATCGCGCAGGGTATTTCCAGCCGCGCCGGGTGTCCGTGGATAATGGACATGAAAGATCCCTGGTCGGATTTTATCCCCGGCCCGATGCGACGTCTGCTGGCTACCCAGTTTGGTGATGCCGCTGCCGCTACCGTGCTCGCCGATATTCACGCAGAAGATCTGCGCCGCTGGTTCGGTGGAAAACCGGTAACGGTACCGAGTGGGGTTGATATCCCCGATCATGATGGTGACGCTGCGATCGTCGAGCCAAACGATGACGCGTTTCGCATCGCGCTGGTCGGCAGTCTCTATGATGCCGAAGACCTGACAGCGTTGCTGGCGGGAATCCGGGCATGGTCCGAGGCACGCGGCAAGCGGACTGCCCGGCCTGCGATTCTGGAATATTTCGGTGCCGAGGAAGACAGGCTGGTCGCAGCAACACAGGATTGGGGCGATATTTGCGAAATTCGGATAGCGGGGTTTGTGCCTCCCGCAGAGCTGGCGCAGCGTCTGCAGACGTCGCAGGTCAATGTGTTCGTCAATGCGCGAAGCGGGTTTCGCCACAAGGTTCTTGAATTTGCGGTCGCGGGCCGGCCGATCCTGTGCCTTCCCGTGGTCGGGGCGGATGAATGCACTATTGTGCGCGATGCCGGTGGAACGCTGCATAATTGCGCCACCGTGGCGGACGTTAAAAATGCGCTCGATGAACTGGACGGGAACGCAGGATCAACTGCCGGTGCGCCGGTCAATGTCGAGGCATTTTCATGGGATGCGCGCTCTGCGGCGCTGGAAGCCGTGTTCGAGCAGGTGCTGAATTGAGCAACCTTAAAGTTTCGATTGCCGTGCATGGCCGGTATCACGCCTTCAATCTTGCGCGGGGGCTGCATGAAAAAGGCTGTCTTGCGCAATTAGCGACGACCTATCCCGGTTTTGCAGCGCGGCGCTTTCTGCCGCCCGGGGTGCGCATCAGGTCTGCTGCCCGGTTCGAGATCTGGCGGCGGTTGGCATCGCGTTTTTCGTTTGTGCCCCGGGCAGATCCAGGGGTCTCTATCGGCTTCGGCAGGTTTGCTGCGCGCACCCTGCCGGAGGATGCAAATCTTCTGGTGGGCTGGAGCTCGGCGATCCGGGAGGCCATCGAACCCGCGCAGGCACGCGGCATGAAAGTATGCGTCGAGCGGGGCTCCACACATATCCTGTATCAGGACCGGGTGCTCCGTGAAGCGTCGGCGCGCAGCGGTCTCGCCCCACCCGGTACGCCGGCGGAAATTATTGACCGCGAACTTTGGGAATATGACAACGCCGATGCGATTGCGGTGCCGACGCGGTTTGCGGCGTCTACTTTCATTGCCGAGGGGATTGCCGCGGAAAAGCTGATCGTAAATCCTTATGGTGTCGATCCGGATGCGTTCGATCCGCCGTCAGAGCCCCCGTCAGAGTCCCCGGTCGGTCCGTGCCGGATTTTGTTTGCGGGCTCGGTCGGGGTGCGAAAAGGCGTTCCTGACCTTCTGCAGGCATTCGATAAAATGACACCCGGCACGGAACTGCATCTGGCGGGGCCACTCGAGCCGGGAATGGCCGAATTGATCGCCGGATACCATCGTCCCGGCCTGATCGTCCATGGGCCGCTGGCCTTTGCCAGTCTCCGGGAACTGTATCGATCGTCGAATGTGTTTTGTTTGCCGTCGATTGAAGAGGGATTCGCGCAGGTCCTGTTGCAGGCGATGGCGTCGGGCCTGCCGGTCGTGACGACGGATGTTGCCGGTGGTGCAGAGCTGGTATCGGCCGGCGAGAACGGCCTGATCGTTCCCGTCGGTGACCCCGATGCTCTCGCTGCGGCATTGTCGGACCTGGCATCTGATCCCCAGCGCACCTGGGACATGGGGCGCAATGCCCGGGGCCGGATAGAAACGGCATTTCGCTGGTCGCATTATGTCGATCGCGCCGTGAGTGCGTATGAGAAACTTGTTTTCGGGGAAGCGTCATGACCGGGCTCGCACCGAGCGTCCTGCTTGTGACCGCCCCGCCGACCATATTGGGCGGGGTCGCCGTTCAGACGCGGGGATTGGCGACGTTCCTGCGTGCCCGCGGGTATCGTGTGACCATTGCCCATTACGCTGCACTGCGCACGGAAGGGGAGCTGACGGTGCCGGTGCGGCGCCTGCTTGCCGGTGGGCGTCCGGGGCTGCGCCGCTACAAGGTCTGGGACGGATTCGATAGCATTGCGATCGGGTGCAGGTTGCCCGAACTGGAAGTGACGTATTATGGCGATTCACCGCTTTGGCGTGATGTCATCGCCGCACATGACCGACACATAGCTGTCGGTGGAAATGCGCTGGTCGCGGCGCCACTGGCGGCGTCGGGACTGGCGCATCTTGTCTGGTGCGCGAGCGATGTGCAGGGAGATCGTATCGACCGGCAGAACGCGATGTCATCGGCCCGTCGCCTTTTCGACCGCACCGTGGTTTCACCCCTGCTCCGGCGACTGGAACGTCGTGTCCTGGGCGGGTGCGGGACATTTGCGACGATCAGCGGCGCGTCGGCCCGTTCGCTCGACGCGATTGGACGGTCCGCCGGAAAGGCGTTCGATGTGCTGCCGATCCCGGTTGATCCAATAAGGTTTTCACCGCCCGGTACGCCGCCTGATCCCGGCGTCGTCGGCATCTCCGGTCGCCACACCGACCCGCGGAAGAATGCCGTTCTTGCATTGCAAGCGGTCGCGACTGCCCGTCGCCGCGGCGCGAAAATATCTCTCCGGGTTGCAGGCCACGTGTCAGACGATCTCCGCGTACAGGCGGACAGCCTTGGCGTCGCAGACGCCGTAGAGTTTCTCGGAACGCTCACCAATGAAGACCTGCCCGGATTCTATCGCGGGCTCGATGTTCTGTTGATCCCGTCCCGTCAGGAAGGGTTGAATATTGCCGGCCTTGAAGCGGGTGCGTGCGGTGTGCCGGTTGTCACGACCCGCTGCGGCGGACCGGAAGATTATGTCATCGATGGGGAAACGGGATTCGTCACTGGGTTCCACCCTTCTGAGATCGCCGGCCGGTTATGTGACATCAGCGCGACCAGGGCTTTGCGCGAGAGGCTGTCTCGCAATCTTCGGGCGCGTGTGACGGCGGAATATGGTGACGTCCGGTTTGCCGATAAGCTCGGTCAGTTGTGGCGGTCGATCTGGAACGAACCCCTCTTGGCCGGGTCTCAACCCGCTATAGTGGACGCTGCAGGACCTGGAGTGCATACACCCCGATGATGACGTTTCCCTCAAACCTTTTTGATAAAACACCTCTGTCGCAGGTGATGAGAGATAACCCTTGTACGGCGATCGATGTTGGTTCTGCGGGCGGGATAATCGCAGATCTGAATCCGATCGCATTTGCCGTTGATGCCGTCGGGTTCGAGCCGAACCCGCAACATTTTGCAGACCTGTCAACAGAGGGTCATCAATGGCGATCCCTTCGCTATCTACCCCATGCGATTGGCGGTCACAGTGGCAGGAGAACGCTGTATCGGCCAAAGTTCGGAAATTCCTCAACGATTATGCCGCCGATTGCCGCCATTGGCGAAGCTTTTGACAAACGTCAGTTTTTTGACGTGGAAGAGACGTCGGAGGTTAATGTTGTCCGTCTAGATGAAGCTCTCGCCGATGTTGATATTAAAAACCCGGACTATCTGAAGCTTGATGTTGAAGGCGCCGAATATGAAATTCTGGAAGGCGCATCGGAGGCCCTCTCGAAACTGTCGGTAATTCGGGTGGAAGTCTCTTTTATCGAGATACGCGAGGGGCAACGTCTGGCGATGGAGGTGGGGCAGTACCTCGAACGTGCGGGATTTCGACTGATGCATATGGTCGAACTGAACCCGTGGCGTGTGCGTGGGTACCGCGTCCACCCCGCCGTCAGCCGTGAGCCGATCCGGTATAGCCGGGGACAACTGGTACATGGGGATTTTTTGCTCATGCGCGATCCCGCACTGTTTACAGGTCCGGAACAACGGCTCCGCGGCGCTTTTCTCGCGATGGCGCACGGGTTTTTCGATCATGCCGAGAGGTTGCTTTCCGACCCGCAAACGAAAGCGTTGCTGCAATCCGGGGCAGGTCCGATAAATATTCCCGACGCACTGGACGCAGCATCGCGGCGTATGGCGAGCCATGTCTGGCGCGCCCGGGCGCTTACGCTGCCGCGCCGCGTTGTCAGACTGACCCGCGATGCGATGAGTTTGTTAAAGCCCCGACATCGGGCTCGGAATTCCGAAAGGGCTAAATAGTGGCAGAGCAGCAGACAGAAATTAATGGGCAAGCGCGGCGGGTAGTCTCGCGTCCGGTGTTGTTGGTTGCGACATTGGCCGCAGTCATTATCGCTGCGATCCTCTTCCTGACCCGGCCGGAAATGATCTCCCCGCTTGGGGCAATTCTCGCATTGATGACCTGTGCAATCGGAATGTTGCCGACGGTGTTCTATATTCTGCGCGATGAAAAGACGGTTCCATTTTTTCCTGCAGTCGGGCTGTTTCAGGTTTTCTGTTTTGGATTATCGCCGTTCCTTCTGCACCTCGCCTGGGCCGATGCGCCGCCCATTATATACTGGGGTGGGCGGCTTACACTGACGCAAGAATCGATCAAGACGCTGGTCCTGGTCCTGGTTGGCACGGCGTCGCTGGTTTCCATGTTTTTTCTCGTCAGAAAGCGGGGGCTGGGCTGGCTGCCCGTTCCCCGGATTCGCGAACGGGCAGGCGGAAATGCATCGCTGCTTTTGCTCTGTGGTCTGGCAGCAGCGCATCTCGCCTATAAATTCGTGCCGGGTGTATCGCGGATCCCGTCGGCGGGCCAGTTTCTTGAGCCCATTGGTTACGTTGTCTTTTCGGCTCTTCTCGTTTTACTGCTGAAACGGAGAACACGTGGTCTGTCCACGTTTCTGGCGGCGTTCGCCCTCGTCCTGCTGGTCGCTGTACGAATAGAAACATTCAACTTCACTCAGATAATGCTGCTGTCGCTATGCGGTATAGGTGCACTGGTCTATGCGCGGGCTTACCGGATTGCATCGTTCTGTGCATTGTTGATTGTGCTGAGTCTGCCGGTTTACGAGTTTACAAGTACCGTCCGGTATCTAGATGGGGGCTTCCTGAAAAAAGCCGAGGCGCTTTTTCTGACGATTGACGGGTATCGGAATGGTACGCGTCGTGGGGGAACCAGTGCCACGGAGACGGGCGTACGGCGAATCTCGCATACATGGTTGTTTGCGCATGTTGTCGCAAAATCTCCGGCGGAAGTGCCGTTTTGGGGAGGTGATACCTACAAACCGTTGCTGACTGCAATGATTCCTCGAGCGGTCTGGCCCGGCAAACCGCTTGAAGCAACGGGCGGTCTGTTTGGTAAGCGATACGACTTGTTGGAGCCAACCAGTGTGACCTCCTTGAACCTGCCATGGCATATCGAAACTTATGTCAATTTTGGCAGCATCGGCGTTGTGATCGGTATGGCGCTGATCGGCGCCTTTCTGGCTGTGGTCGACAAGTTGTTGAATGCGCCGGGCCGACGTGAGATTGAAATGGGGATCGGCCTTGGAATTTTGATGCCATTGACGTTCCAGGATTCCAATTTTTCGGTGATGGTCGGGACGCTGCCGCAGTTTGTCCTTTGTACCTATCTCTACTTTCTGGCCGGAGAATACGTTCTGCGACGATTTGGAATGGGGCCTGCGCGGGCAGATAAGTCGTAAAAGAGGTTAGCGGTATATCGGCACGCGCGGTTCCGAGCGGACCCGGTCGACAAAATGGCGCATCCACATCTCGGTTATGTAGGGCATCCATAAGGGAGCTGCGAGATGCGATTCCCCTTTGCGCAGCCGTTTGAGAGCGGATCGCCACCAGTCGACACGCCACCAGCCCCGATTTGCGAATTCTGTGGAGTATACGACGTCGCGCACTGCGTCATACATCTGATCCGTCATCCAGGCATCCTGGGGGGGGCGGAAACCCTGTTTGTTCCAGCGCTCCCGAACCGGATCCGGCACGATGCCTTTTATGCTTTCGCGCAGCAGTCTTTTTGTCTGTATATCCCCCATCAGAAATGCGGGTGGCAGAGAAAGCACGAATTCTGCGATTCGATGATCGCAAAACGGAAGGCGGACTTCACGAGAATGGGCCATGGAGTTCCTATCACCATAACGCAACAGCGCCGGCAAAGTTGTGGCGAAGGAATCTTCAATAAGGCTTTCGGCAAGTGGGTTTGCGGCCAGCGCCGACAGACCGGTATCGATGTTGTCGGCATCAGCCGTTGGCGGCGAGGTCAATCCGAAGCGTACATCACTTCCCATACCGAACGCGCCCGCGATCGCGCGGCGGAGGCCGTCGGGCATCCGGCTTTTCAAGGCTTCGGCATCGTCCGCGAGCGCTAACGGGTAACGTTCCCGGATAGCCTCGGCTTCGCGACGGGTTGCATCGGTCTGTCCATTTGTCTGGATGGTCGCCAGATAGTTTCGGAAATACTGTTCGTATCCGCCGAGTAATTCGTCACTTCCCTGACCATCGAGTAACACGGTGACGCCGGCATCCTTCGCGCTTTCAAAAACAGTCCATTGTGCGAATTGACTGGTGCTGGATACGGGGAGTTCGTTGAACCAGGTGAACTCATCTATTCGGGATACCAGATCTGTGGGGGACGGTTCGGAAACATGAGGAACGGCACCTGTATGATTGATAATCTGCTCGGCATATTCCCATTCGTCAGCTGAAGTGCCGGGGAACCGGCCGCAGAAAACGTGATACGGCTGATCTCCCAGAATGTTGCGGGCATGACAGACAATTGCACTGGAATCGAGACCTCCGGAGAGGCACGATCCTATCTCCACGTCACCGCGCAGTCGCAGTCGCACGGAATCCGATAGTAATTCGCTGAACTCGGCGACGGCGTCCGCGAAATCGATTTTTTTGGCCCGCGGGTCCGGCCGAGGCGACCAGTATCTTTCGATTTTCAGATTCATTGATTTCAGATCAAGCGTCAGGCATTCGCCGCCGCGGAGTTGACGGATGTCTGTGAAGACCGTTTCGCTCCCGCCATCCAAGCCGGTGCGCCCGTCGGCGAGAAACTGCATAAGCCGCTTCTCGTCAATCCGGACCGGGATTTCAGACAGGGCGAAGAGGGCTTTGTACTCCGATGCGAAAGCGAAATGCTCTTCTGTCGCCGTATAAAGGAACGGCTTTTCAGCAAACCGGTCCCGGGCGCAGAAAATCGTCTGATCACGTGAATCGTGGATGCAGAATGCGAACATACCGTTGAGCTCGGCGAGCATGTCGCGCCCCCAGCGGATATATGCCTGAAGCAAAACTTCGGTGTCACTATCTGAGTGCAGTGCGATACCTTCGCTGCGCAGCCTGCCCGCGATCTCACGATAGTTATAAATCTCTCCGTTATAGACGAGTGCGACCTGACCGGTGGGGTCGAGCATCGGTTGGGCGCCGCCGTTGGATATATCTATGACGGCGAGACGGGTATGGCCGAATACGACCTGGTGGTCCTGCGCATGCCATATCCCTTTGGCATCCGGGCCACGATGTCCCATGCGCGCCATCATTGCGCGGACGGCGTCGTCGTTGATAGCGCACTTCGCAGCGATGCCCGCTATGCCGCACATTTTAACGGTCCCTGATCAGTCATTACGCACGATTGCGCAGCAGAACGCACATCACTACCAGAAAAGCCGCTGCCCAACCCATAGAGATACCGATGGCGAGGGCCGTTGTCTTGTCTGCCACGACGCCGATGCCGACCAGAAACGGGACGGCGCCCAGCATCAGATACTGAGCAGCACGTCCCATGACGAGTGCTTTCATGGAACCTGTGACAAAGCAGTATGATTTAAGAATTTCAAACAGGCTCATGAACATGATGACACCGGCAAAGGTGATCAACAGCTCGGCTGATTTTGCCCATGTCGCACCGAAGACCAATGTCACGGCTGGTACTGCGAACAGGATGGTCAATACGGTCGCGAGGACCAGGAGCGGTGTCAGAAGCAGCAACTGGCGATTGCGAAGTTGTCGCCGGTGATCCGGCCGGTTTTCCCGGCCAAACATATTGACCGCTATACGCGCGACCAGCGGGAATAAAAGCTGATTGGGCAGGATAGCCAATCGATAGGCCTGGAAGAAAAACCCGGCGCCGCGATCTCCGCCGACGAATCCTGCCAGCAAAATTGCTATTCGCTGGTAGCTGCCTTCCAGCACGCCATCAAGCCAGATGCCCCGGCCTTCCCGCAGAATACCGCTCCATTCGGTGCGCGAGAGCCAGCGAAGGCGCCGCCAGGTCAGTCCACCGGTCAACGCCAGGGCGGCAAAAAGGGATGCCGTCAGCACAAATTCCCGAAAATAAAGCGCGAGGGCGCCGGCACCTGAGATGGCGATAATCACGGCGGCGAGATTCGCAAAAACGGCGCATCCCGTTTCGATAAGTCCGAGACGGACATAGGGCATCCCTCTTTCGAAGAAGCTCTTGTTCTGATTGACCCAGTGTTGGATGCAGACGAGCACGACCAGGGCGAATTCATATTTTCCGGCATTGCCCGACAACGAGACCCAGACCAGTCCGACAACCAGTGCAAAAAGCGTTTCGATCGTAAGGTAGCTAAAATACCGCTCTTCGAGAGCCGGTGTAAGCTCGCCGTCCGGTACGCGGATGATCAGCGTGTTCACGCGAATGGAAAGAAGGGAAACAATAAGAGAGGCGGTTGCGAGCGTGATTGCAAACCGACCGAATCCTTCCGGTGCAATGTATCGAACCAGGACGATATTTGCGGCGAAAGCGATAACGACCTGGACGACCTGCCCTGCCATCAGCGTTGTCGCTCCGCGCCTTACACCGCGTCGGCTGACCTCGGCCAATAATTTTCCTTTCCAGGGCGTGCGGAGAATTCAGGCAGCATACCGGGAATACCTGTTTTGCTTAGGGGTTTTACAGCGTTTTCCGGGAAGGCTGATGTTTGTCGTCCGACTTGCCGCTCAGGCTGGTGACGCAATCGCCCAAAATCTGCAAGTGACGCGACCAGCCGTACATATCGCTGGCGCGTGTATGGCCGCGTTTCACCAGTGTGGCCCGCAGGTCGGGATCTTTGTCCAGTTTCATTAGTTGCGTAGCGAGATCTTCTGAATCCCCCGGCCTGAAATACAACGCTGCATCTCCGCAGATTTCGCGATGGATGGGCACATCTGTTGCGATAACGGGAACGCCTGCGGCCATGCTTTCTACCAGCGGAAAACCGAAGGTTTCCGCAAGAGACGTGGACACCAGGACATCATGTTGATTGAGTTCCGTATCAATATCCTTGTGAGGTATATGATCCAGGATCACGAAATCGTCGTTTTCCGACGCGCGCATTTTTTTGAGCTCGGCCGGGCCGGATGACCAATGCGTGAAGTCCTGATCTTTCATGGTAATTCGTGCAATGGCGTTTGTGCCTGAATCCCGCAGTTTTCGAACTGCCCGGATCAGCGTGAGAGGGTCCTTGTGCGGATAATAGACCGAGATGTAGAGGGTCTTCAGCACGCCATCTTCACGCCAAGTGCGCGTGCCTTTTAGATTCTTAAGCCCATCTTCGGCACAGAGATAATTTACGCGTGATCGCCTGGCCAATTCGGGGTCGTCACCGACAACGGATTTTAACGCCGTCTCGGACGGGAACAGGACAATATCCGAATGCCGCATGGACCAGCGGACCAGGCGACGGCGCAGTGCAAAACCCAGTCGTTCAAGCTTGCTCAGGCGCGGCAGAACCGCTTCCTGATAATACGGATTAAAGCTGATCTCACCCTGGATCATCAAAATCTGGGGAATCGGGGGGCGAATGAGCCCGTAATTCGCAGAGGAGTAAAGAACGCTTGCACCGCTATCTTTTACAACCCGCCGCCAGTTCAGCTGCTCCCAGAACAGTCTTTTCAGACTGCCCAGGCCTGACAGGTTGACGTTCACAAGGCTGACCCCATCCCGTTCTTTCTCATCGACCCGATCAAAAAAGGGCGGCGGTACATATATTCTGCCGGTCAGATCGGATTTACGCATGTGACGAATGAGGTTTAGCGTATAGGTGACAATCCCACCATGTTGGGCGGAGATCGCATTGACGATTAACTCGCTTTTGATGCTATTCGGGCGCGCGACAGTCAAAAAATTGCTACTCCTCCGGCATTCAGACCTGTTCTGATCGACCTGTTTTCGGTTGCCACAAAGAGGATATATCAACCCTCGCACACAAACGTACTCGCCCCTATAATACCGAACAAAGTACCGGGTGCCAATGAATGGTTTCGGACCTTCGCATTTTATTTGTTGCTGATCTGAACGCGTATTCCAAGGGCATGGGGCGGGTTCGGGCGCTGCAAGATCTTGATGTTCCGATAACGGCTTTGTCTCAT
>Ga0181606_10004928_pt1 | contig 11078 bp, 7 predicted proteins | sample 041ome_10_FD_132994 | JGI IMG/M metagenome (GOLD analysis project Ga0181606, IMG submission 132994) | Coastal salt marsh microbial communities from the Groves Creek Marsh, Skidaway Island, Georgia - 041412US metaG (megahit assembly) | ecosystem: Environmental > Aquatic > Marine > Intertidal zone...
ATTTGATCAATAAAGTCAAAGATAAATCGCTTTACCGATGGATTCTATTTTCGTCGTACGTAGACAAATATTTGGTGTTTCAAGCTGAAAAGTATGGATTTCAGGCTTGTTTATCCAAGGAAGTTCCGGCGAGTGTTATGTTGTCGATTATTAACGAAGTTGAGCCTAGGAGCTTTATCTGTTATCCTGCGATTTCTAATGATGAAAATTCTCGGAAAAAGATTGAGTCAATTTTTGACGCAAAAAAAGGATTAACAAAAAGAGAATTAGAAGTGATGTCTATGATATTAACTGGAGAAAGTTCTAAAGATTGTGCGGATAAATTGCATATTAGTGTTTACACCTTTGAAACCCATAAGAAAAACATTTTCAGGAAATTTGATATCAATAGTACCAATGAGTTAATGCGCATAGCCATGGATTTTAATTTTATCTGAATATATTTGGCTGATGCATGCTCGGTGGATACTTTTTTTAGGTCTGTTTTTACTAAATCTACCCCTTTTTTCGCATGCTCTCGATAAAAACCAAGCCTATCAAGAGTTCTCAATTGAATCGAACTCCAAAATAACGGTAGTTTCCAATGTTTATGCATTGGATTCTATACGTGTTTTTGCAGATGAAAAGGCTGAAACTATTTCTTATGAATTTCTTAATAGTTGTGAATTTTTCTTTTTAATACCAGAGAATTTGTGCGATTCAAGGAGCTTGAAAATTCGCTTATATAAGCCCAAGATTTATAGCTTCAAATCGGATGTTCAAATCCAATGCTTTACCCGTTATTTTGATTATTTCCAGACGTACGACCCCCTTTTGTTTCGTATGACTTTGCTTATTGGCGGGATTGTGTTAGTGCTGTTGTTATCGCTTTTTGTTGCATTAATAGCCCGAATTTCGATTCTCTTTTTTTACAATTTTCTAGCTTCTTACGTGTTGATATTTATACTTATACAAGTGAATTTTGGGTTTCTAGAGCGTTTTTTTAGTGTAGAATATTTGGCGGTCTTTATACTGTGGATTTTGATTGTATTAGCTCATTTGTTAAACAATCAATTGAACAATTATAATTTTCAAACTCCTTCTAGGGTTTTTCTCAATAAGTCTTTTCTAATAGCTATTACTTTTTTAATAATCGGGCAATCGTTTTTGGAACTTGGTAATAGGTTAACCCTTATTGAGGTAGTTCTTTTATCCCTCTATTATGGATATTTATACGTGTTTCTTAATTCCAATTTGAATCCAATCAAATTGGAAATAAGAAATTTGATAAAAATTGGGTTGCCTTTATTTTGGCTCGGTTGGTTGGTTTTAAGTTTCAGTGGTGATAGGGTTGCCATTGAAATTACAGACTTTTTACTTTTTACTTTTTTATTGATTTGCGCCTATTTCATTTCGGTTCAAATCATAGAGGAACTTAACCGAAACGAAGAGTTAAATAATGAAAATCTCCAAATGGAGATGACGCTTAGTCGCATTCAAATTAATTCATCGGAGCTTGAAAGGAAACGTATGATGTCCGAATTAAAAAGTGACGTGTTAGATGGGGTTTTGCAATTAGTTGGAGATTTAGATAGTTCCACAACAGAAAAGGGGGAGATAATCAATAAGAGTTCCGATATTTTGAAATCGTTACGCGATTATTCTTACACATTATTCCCTCCCTATATTGATCAATTATCTCTTGAAAATGTCTTGTTACGCGAATTAGAAAAATGGAGAGATGAAAGCGTTGGTGCATTTGAGGTGAACTGCAATAATGAATTACCCATTCTTCAACACAAGGTATTCAAACTTTGGGTGTATCGAATATTTATCGATTTTCTTAGATTAGTGAAAAAAGCAGATGGCCCATTATCTGTGAATATTGATTTTTTAACCGGAACAGATTTGTGGTATTTTGAAATTGTATACCATTCAAATGTTAATCCTGAACATTTAAAATCTGCAGCCAATCAGGTGAATTTGGATACCTATGTAAGGTATATGAATGCCGAGTTTTCATTTGTTATGGAGGCTGATAAAAATGGTTGGCGTTTTACTTCCGATGTTTCTGAAAGCAAATTGAACGGTTCCATATGAGGCAATTATGGGTCATAGTGTTCCTGTTTTTTTTAATGAATCCTTTGATAGGAAAGGAGAAACTTCATCGACTTGGTATTTTCCCCCCTAAAACGGAATTGGCTGCGGCAAGAGCCTTGGAAATTTTTGATTCCTTAGAATTGAAAGGCCAATTCCCCAATAAGATTGACGAAACGAGTCCCCATCATTATTTATTATATGAAGTGCCTTTTTTCGACAAAGCCGTTTCTAAAATATTGGAGGTTCCAGATTTTCAAATTAATTATTTGAAAATATATGTGGTTGAAGGAGACAGTAAAATACCAAGGCCCATACTTTATTATGGAGATGAATTGCCTATTAAAAATTGGACGCATTCCAATCGGACCTGTCATACCCTTTTTGAATTTAAGCCCCAAACTTCTTACCGACTATTGGTATACTATTCGAGACCCGGAAACTCCCCACAAATTCAAATTAATACCCACGATCCGCTTGTCTACGTATTCTATCATAATAAACTGGAAAGGAAATTTGGTGTTATATACGGGTTAATTGCTACGTACACAATATTAATTGTATTGCTATGGCTTTTCAGTGGTGATAAGCGGTATTACTATTTGGCACTTTGGATTTTTGTTTATTTTGTTTATTACTTTATTACTTCCGGACATTTGAAATATTATTTTAAAGTGGATTTAGAAGGCAAGTTTAGTACCATACGGGTAACCTTCGCATTTCTAGGGATTTATGCAATGAATGCTTTCAGTATTATTCATTATAACCGGGAAAAACAACTCAAGTTTATTACTTGGTTTTGGGATGCCTTTTTATTATTGAGCATTGTGTTGAATGTATACAATTATTGGACTGGTGAAAATGTTTTTGTAGGAAAAGAGAAGGAATTCATTTTAATGCTTAGAATTTTGGTTGTCATTCTGATCATAATTCAGTTATACTTGCCGATTTCCCATTACAGGAAATATAAAAAGTTAACGTATTTGACGTATATCTGGATTTTTTCAGGAGGTAGTTTTGTGGTTTACCTTTACCAAACGATTAAACTCCAAGAGTTAGATTTTAATGAATATATATTTTTTGCGGTTTGGTTCTTAATATTCGAAATTATTGTTATTGCACTCGGATTAAGTATTTATACCTTAAAACAAAAGCAAAAGAGAATTGAAATCGATCGCAAAAATTCTATGTTGCAACAACATGCTCGGATAATTCAATTTGAAGTTCAAGAAAAAGAAAGAAAGCAAATTGCAAGTGAATTGCACGACAATATATTAAATAGATTGTCAATGGCGTTGTCTTTATTCAGAGATAATTTTATCGATACGCAAAAGTTTAAAACCAATCTAAAAAGCATCGCTCACGATATCAAAGCCTACGCAAGTGGCATATATCCCAATTGGGCAGAAAAATCTACCATTCAGGAATCTATCAAAAAACAGATTCATTCATTATCAGAATTAAATGGATTTAAATATGAATTCTCTTCTGAAGTAACAAGGAGTGAGATGGATTCAACCACGCAATTACACCTATTTAGGTTGGTACAGGAATTTATTAAAAATGCCGTAACTCATGGTAAGGCAACACGTATAACGGTGGATATTTACGAGAACAATGATGGAATTGGGGTTTCTTTGAGAGATAATGGAATAGGGTTTGATAAGGAGCTCACCTTACCTGGACTGGGGTTAGAGTCTGCTAAAAATCGGGTGCAAATTCTAGGCGGAACTTTATGGATTTCAAGTAGCCCAGAGAATGGTGTTTTATGGGAATTTAATTTGCCCTATTAGACAATTCGCATCTTTGCAAATTTCAACACTAAGGTCTTATGACCCACTTGGTCGAATAAAACCTTTGCCTTTTTATTGTCACCTCCTCCTTCCATTTCAACAACCGTCCCCATGCCAAATCGCTGGTGCTGAACCCGGTCGCCAGTTGCAAGTTGGCTGATATCTCCGGGGCTGAAATCGGGATCAGCTGGAGGTAAGGGTTGGGTGGCTCTGGGTGTGGTATACACTTTAGGTTTTTGTAAAGGCTGTTTGCTGCTAACCGTAGGTTCTCTATGAAAGCGCTGCGACATAGAGGGAGCTGCCATATTATTGGCGGCCATGTCTAAGAATTTATTGTCTATTTCTTGTAAAAAGCGAGAGGGTTCACAATGCAAAAGATTTCCGTGGCGGAATCGGGTGGTTGCGAAACTGAGATATAGACGTTGTTCTGCTCTTGTAATGGCTACATAAAATAAACGACGTTCTTCCTCAATTTCATTTCGATTCATCAATGCCATTTGTGAAGGAAATAAATTCTCTTCCATGCCCACAATGTGAACGATGGGGAATTCCAAACCTTTAGATGCGTGAATGGTCATCAGGGAAACACAATCGCGGTTAGGGTCATTCGTGCGATCTTCGTCTGTGTATAAAGCTACATTCTCTAAAAACATCGGCAACGTTTTCTCTGCCTCGTTTTCATCGTCTTCTACGAATTCTTGAACCGAATTTAAGAATTCTGTGATATTTTCATATTTCGATAGTCCTTCGGGGGACTTATCTTCAAATAAGGTTTTTAACAGGCCTGATCTCTTGGCAACATCTACCGCAATTTCATAGGCGTTTTTTGAATTGTCTTTGCTCCGGAAACTATCCACAAGCATTCCGAATTGTTCCACTTTTGCTGAACTGGCTCCAATATCTGGGTATTTTCTAATATCGGTAATGATGTCCCAAATACTGCAATTTTGTTGATTGGCGTGATAAACCAATCTTGTGATGGTAGTGGTGCCAATTCCTCGTACAGGATAATTGATGATTCGCTTTAAGGCCTCTTCATCTTGAGGATTTACCACCAAACGCAAGTAAGCGAGCATGTCTTTGACCTCTTTTCTTTGGTAAAAGCTGATGCCGCCATAAATGCGGTATTCGATGCCTTGTTTTCTAAGAGCCTCTTCAATAGATCGACTTTGGGCATTGGTACGGTAAAGAATGGCAAATGCTTTATTCGGTAAATGCAGATGGTGTTTATCTTCAAAAATTAATTGGGCCACTCTTCGACCTTCGTCTGAATCGGATGGGTTTCTTGATACTTTGATTTTCTCTCCTTCCTCATTCGCAGTCCAAACTTCTTTGTCCAATTGATGCTTGTTATGCTTAATCAAGCTGGAAGCGGCATTTACGATATTCTTTGTGCTCCTGTAATTTTGTTCTAATTTAAAAGTGGCGACATCGGGGTAATCGCGTTCGTAATTCAAGATGTTTTGAATATTGGCACCTCGAAACGCATAGATACTCTGTGCATCGTCTCCGACAACACATATGTTTTGATGAACCGCTGCGAGTAGTTTGGTTATCATGTATTGCACATGATTGGTGTCCTGATACTCGTCTACCATAATGTATTTGAAACGGTGTTGCCATTTATTGAGTACTTCGGTATGTTGATTCAATAAATAATAGGTATTGACTAAAATATCGTCAAAATCCATAGCTCCCGCCTTAAAACAGCGACTGGTATACTGCTTGAATATTTCTCCAAATTTAGGTCGGCCTGCAACTTTATCAGAATTGGTTAGTTCTTCATTCTGAAGATAGTCTTTGGCTCCCATAAGGTTGTTTTTGGCTAAGGAAATCCTACTCAATACCAAAGACGGTTTATATACCTTATCATCAATTTGCATCTCCTTAAGTATTGTTTTAATTAAACTCTTGGAGTCGTCAGAATCGTATATAGTGAAATTGCTTGGATACCCTAATTTTTCCGCTTCTTGTCTTAAAATCCTAGCAAAAACACTATGGAAGGTGCCCATCCAAAGGTTTTTGGCTTCTGCTCCTACAAGGTTTTCGATACGCGTTCGCATCTCTTTTGCAGCCTTATTTGTAAAGGTCAAGGAAAGAATGTTAAACGGATCCGTTCCTTTGTGCATGATGTAGGCAATACGATAGGTTAACACTCGGGTTTTACCAGATCCTGCACCTGCAATTATCATTACGGGCCCATCGGTATTCAAAGCGGCTTCCCTTTGACTGGGATTAAGTGAATCTATAAACGGAGGTATATCATCAGCGGGTCTTTGATCGGGCCATTGCATCATCATACAAAAATAGGCACCCTGCAGACTAACTAAGGGTTGAAAATATCAACATTTTTCCGATTTAAATGGATTTTACTAAGGCAAATGTGAAAGAGGAACCTGCACCAACGGTACTCATTACTTTTATTTGCTCGCCATGCGCCTCAATAATATGTTTGCAAATACTAAGTCCCAATCCGCTTCCTCCGGTTTCGCGGTTTCGGTGGGCATCCACACGGTAAAAACGTTCGAAAATACGGCCAACATGTTCTTGAGGGATTCCAATTCCATTATCTACAACCTCAATGATTAACTTAGCACCAGTATCAAAAATTTTAAAATTTGTAGTTCCCTTTTGGATGCCGTATTTGATGGAATTATACCCTAAGTTTACTAAAACCTGACGGATACGCTTGCGATCGGCCATTACCAGATTGTTAGCGCTTTTACTTTGAAATAAGATTCGTATTTCCTTTTGTGCAGCTTGTATTTCTAATTCTTCAATAACCTCTTTTACAAGTTCCAAGATATTGAAAGTATCCATTTCTATGTGCAGTACGCCACTTTCGTATTTGGTTATAGCATCCAAATCGTTTACTAATTGTCCCAGTCTGTCAACGTTCTTATTTGCCTTTTTTAAGAATGTATTAAGTTGTTCTTGACTCATTTCTGGATCGTCCATCACAGCATCAATGTAGCCTTGGATTGAAAACAAGGGGGTTTTTAGTTCGTGTGCAACATTACCTAAATAATCACGTCGGTAAGTTTCTAATTGTTGAAGGCGTTGTAACTCTTGTTTACGCGCTATGAATAGGGTTCTAAAACCATCTTCGATATCTTTTGCTTTTGGATTTAGGGTTGTTTCATAATCCGCCTCTTCATTACTAATCAAACGTTCTAGATTTTTTAAAACCCTATTTTTACGGGCTTTCCAAACTAAAGAAGAAATCCCTATTCCCGCAGAAAAACTCAATACCGCTACGCTTAACGGGTGGGTGATGATATATTGAGCTAGTGACATAGACTGTATTATCAAATGTACGACTTTTAATAAGGCGTACAAACGCTTCAAGAACAAAAAACTATCTTTGCGATGATCAATTTATGTCTGATAATAATTTATTCGAAAAAATCATTTCACACGCCAAAGAGTATGGCTTTGTATTTCCAAGTAGCGATGTCTATGGTGGTTTAGCGGCGGTTTACGACTACGGTCAAAATGGAGTTGAATTACGCAATAATTTGAGGCAGTTTTGGTACCTTTCCATGACGAGGCTTCATGCCAATATCGTCGGATTGGATTCCTCCATATTTATGCATCCCAAAATATGGAAGGCAAGTGGTCACGTAGATGGATTTAACGATCCAATGATTGATAATAAGGATAGTAAAAAACGTTACCGAGCGGATGTTTTAATCGAAGACCATCAAGAAAAGATCAGACAAAAAATAGACAAGGAGGTGGTTAAAGCCGCAAAGCGTTTCGGCGATAGTTTTGATGAAATGCAATTCCGAAGTACCAATCCTCGCGTTATGGAATATCAGAATCGCATCGATTCTATGGATCAAGTGTTGAAGGAAGCTTTGGAATCTGGTGAGCTGAATAAAATAAAAGAATTGATTGAAAGTGAGGGCATCGTTTGTCCCATAAGTGGCTCAAAAAATTGGACCGATGTGCGCCAATTTAACTTAATGTATTCAACCCAAATGAATGCACTCGAGGGAGGGGAAGATGCTTTGTACTTAAGACCAGAAACGGCTCAAGGAATATTTGTGAATTACTTGAATGTTCAAAAGACGGGAAGAATGAAATTGCCGTTTGGAATTGCCCAAACAGGTAAAGCGTTTCGTAATGAAATTGTGGCCCGCCAATTTATCATGAGGATGAAAGAATTTGAACAAATGGAAATGCAGTTTTTCTGCAAGCCAGGTACAGAGTTAGAGTGGTACGAATATTGGAAACAGTGGCGTTTGCGTTGGCATAAGGTTTTAGGCACGGATGGTTCAAAATTGCGATTTCACGAACATGTGAAATTGGCACATTACGCCAATGCGGCTGTAGATATCGAGTATGATTTTCCATTTGGATTTAAAGAAGTTGAAGGAATTCATTCAAGAACAGATTTTGATTTATCGCAACACGAGCAATTTAGCGGTAAGAAATTGCGCTATTTCGATGCAGAAGCCAATGAGAGTTATATCCCTTATGTAGTGGAAACTTCAATTGGTTTGGATAGGCTTTTCCTTTTGGTGATGTCGGAATCGCTGAAAGAAGAAGAGGTTAATGGGGATACCCGAACGGTTTTGAAGATTCCACCAGCATTGGCACCCATCAAATGTGCTATTTTGCCGCTAGTTAAGAAAGACGGACTCCCTGAATTGGCGCAGAAAATTTATGAAGATTTAAGGTTCGATTTCAATACCTTCATCGAAGATAAAGATAGTATAGGGAAGCGTTATCGTAGAATGGATGCAATTGGTACGCCTTTCTGTGTAACCGTTGATCACGATAGTTTAATTCAAAACGATGTGACCATTCGTTTCCGAGATACTATGGAACAAAAACGAGTTTCTATTGATTCTTTACGTGAGATCATTGAAAACGAAACCTCTATGAAAAAACTACTCAAAAGTATATAGTTATGAGCCCAAAATTAATTGATTTGAATTTCCAGAACGAGAAAGTTGTGATGCGCGTTGACTTTAACGTGCCTTTAAATGCCAATTTTGAAATTACCGATGATTCGAGAATTCGAGCAGCGGTACCTAGCATACAACATATATTAAAGTCTGGGGGCTCGGTTATCATAATGAGCCATTTAGGAAGACCCAAAAACGGTCCTGAGGAAGCGTTTTCTTTGAAACACATTACTCAGAGATTGTCTGACTTATTGAGTGTCCCTGTTGGTTTTGCATCTGATTGTATTGGCGAAGAGGCTGTTTCCAAAGCGGCGCAATTGCAAGCAGGTTCTGTTTTGGTATTAGAGAATTTGCGTTTTTACAAGGAGGAAACTAAAGGGGATATTGAATTTGCACGTAAACTGGCAGATTTAGGTACTTTTTATGTAAATGACGCATTTGGAACGGCTCACCGTGAACATGCATCAACTGCTGTAATTGCTCAGTTTTTTCCCAATAAAAAATCCTTTGGTATGTTAATGGCCGCGGAGATTGAAAATGCGGAAAAAGTCATGAAATCACCAGAACGACCCCTTACCGCAATCGTAGGTGGAGCCAAAGTTTCAGATAAAATTTTAATTGTAGAGAATTTATTAAACGTTGCCGATAATATAATTATCGGTGGGGGAATGGCCTACACGTTTTTCAAATCACAAGGTGGTCAGATCGGAGGATCCTTATGTGAAGAGGACCGATTAGAAACGTGTGTCGAAATCATGAAAAAAGCAGAAGCCAAAGGCGTTAAAATACATTTGCCGGTAGATTCCATTATGGCAGATGCATTCAAAGCGGATGCACAAACTGCTAATACTCCAAGCGATGCTATTGCGGATAATTGGATGGGTTTGGATATTGGGGCAGAAGCGATTTCTCATTTCAGAGATGTATTATTAAGCAGTAAGACCATTTTATGGAATGGCCCAATGGGCGTTTTTGAAATGGAAGCCTTTGAAACTGGCACTAAATCCGTTGCAGAGGCAGTAGCGGAGGCCACTAAAAATGGAGCCTTCAGTTTAATAGGTGGGGGAGACAGTGCGGCCGCGGTTTATAAATTCGGTTTTGAAAATAGCGTAAGTTATGTAAGTACAGGTGGTGGCGCGTTATTGGAATATTTCGAAGGGAAAGAGTTGCCGGGTATAGCCGCAATTAATCGCTAAACACCTACAGCCGGGTATTCAGAATTTGTTTTTCCTCATCGGTTAGACAAGAAGATTTTGAAAAATATTTCTTCATGATATCCGCCATGGGTTCGCCTTTTTGGGCTTTCTTCAAGAGGTAGTTCTTATCATCTTTAACATGCTCGTTAAGTCCCAGAAAACTCGGCACCTCACAGGAGAAACTGAACCTTAAATAGCGAATTTCAAAGTTATTAGGGTTGATTTTAACAGCATTATTAAGTTCGGCATAGGCGTCTTTAGCAAGGCTCATTTTTGTGGTGACCCAACTGGATTCTCTCGCTTCAAAAGCGAGGGCCATAGCAAAATATGCGGTAGAAAGGGCGTCGGATTTGTGTTTTGTGAGCGCTTTTAATTCTTTGACGGATTCTCCTTCTTTCAGTGCCTTTTTATAAGTGCTTCGGATTAAATCCATGGGTTTCAAGTTGGCAAAGGAGGCGGTAAATGCAATAAATAAACCTCCTAAAATCCATTTCCTCATACCCAACAAACACCCCAGTTTGAAAAAAGTTTACAGCCACTTTTTCCTGCGGAAGAAATAGAGCGTCCCAGCCGATGAAAACACCATCAAAATGATGGCATATACAAAGCCGTATTTCCACTTAAATGCTTGGATGAATTCGAAATTCATTCCGTATACACTGGCAATAAGAGTTGGCGGCATGAAGATGACGCTCGCAACTGTAAAAATCTTGATTATTTTATTTTGTTCAATATTTACCAAACCTAAGAAGGTGTTTTGCAAATATTCCAAACGTTGAAAGGTGAAGTTTGCGTGGTCGATTAGGGAGTTGATGTCCTTAATAACAATACGTAATCGCTCATAGTCTTCCCCTTCAAATTCTTTACTTTTTAGGATGGCCGATAGTACCCGTTGTTTATCCACGGCATTTTGGCGAATCTCCATTGTCATTTCCTGAGTTCTTGAGATTTTCAAAATCAATTGCTCGTCTGGGTTTCCCCCAAAAGATACGACTTTAGAAAGCTCGGCAACTTGACGCGAAAGGGTTTCGAGTAAGTCGGCATCGTTATCAACGCCAACCTCAAGTAAGGTGGCCATTATTTGTTTACCGCTATGG
>Ga0181606_10004931_pt1 | contig 11076 bp, 9 predicted proteins | sample 041ome_10_FD_132994 | JGI IMG/M metagenome (GOLD analysis project Ga0181606, IMG submission 132994) | Coastal salt marsh microbial communities from the Groves Creek Marsh, Skidaway Island, Georgia - 041412US metaG (megahit assembly) | ecosystem: Environmental > Aquatic > Marine > Intertidal zone...
CTGATTCAGGTGCAGCAACTTACTGTAAAAATCTGCCAACTTGTAATTCCCCCAGTCAATAGGATCTTTCTCAAAAAATTCCAATCGCTTTTGATTGTCTGATTCTTGTCCAGAATACACCAAAGGCATACCGTGCAATGTGGCAGCTAGGACCGCGTAGGTTTGCCGCGCATCGCCCAGTCGCTCTGCTGTAGTTCCGTTCCACGAATTCTCATCGTGATTAGTGGTAAAATGCATCCGATAAGCGTGTTTGGGAAAACGCCTTGCCTCATTCTCCATAAAGAACTTCTTCATATCCGAAACATTCTTTTCCCCCTTTGCCATTTGATTCATGAATGCGTGAAACGACCATCCGTATGTCATATCAAATGCTTTTTCGTGAAGATGCTCATTTTCAGCCTCTGCCAGCATGAAAACGGGCTTGATGGCATCGAGCCGGACCCGTGTTGAATCCCAAAAATCCATCGGTACCCACTCCGCTACATCGCAACGATACCCATCAATATCAAACTCGCGAACCCAATATTCCATAGCTTGCATCATGGCCTCGCGCATTTCAAAGTTGTCGTAATTGAGGTCGGCCACATCCCACCAATCGGTGCCCAAGGTGGGCTGAACGCGACCGTTGGAATCCAATGTATACCAATCAAGATGCCCCTGTTCTATCCATACATTGTCGGGAGAAGTATGATTTGCTACCCAATCGATAATCACTTTTAAACCCACCTCGTGTGCAGCATCCACAAAACTGCGAAAGTCCTCCTTGCTGCCAAATTCTGGATTCACCTCCAAGTAGTCGCGTACAGCGTAATAACTACCCATAGTCCCCTTGCGATTCAGTTCACCTATGGGATGGATAGGCATGAGCCAGATGATCTCGATTCCCATATCCGCAATTCGCTCAAGGTGTTCTTGAGCTTTTGCCAACGTTCCCTCGTCCGAAAACTGGCGAACATTCATCTCATAAATTGTGGCGTTAGCAGCCCATTCGGGAGGAGTGGGTTGTGCGGACAAGACCATAGTTGCCAAAATTGCAACCGCTGCGAGAACGGTGCTTAATGATTTGCACTTTTTCATATTTTATCCTTTGATTTTGTTGTAGGCGAGGTCGATGTGATGCTGAACCAGAGCATCGATTGGCTTGCGAATTATGGTTCCCAGTTGGATTCCGAGATCACTGGCTACATCACTCAATATATCATCAAAAAAATGAGCCACCGATCCTACAAAACTTACCGGAACCCGCTGGGCTTGCTCAAAACAGAGCACATGAATTTTTAAAAAACGGCGCATACCTTCTTCCACGCGCTCACGCACAAATGGATGGTTTTTATGTGCAACAAAAAATCTCATGTACGAAGCTATGTACACGTTGGCATTGGGTTTTCGATAAACATGATCGATAATCTCATCTTTGGAAATGCCATAAGTCGCATCAAAATCGCGTTGAAGATCGGCAGGAAGAGTGTGGTAAAGATACCCAGATAGGATTTGCTTACCGTAATAGCTACCGCTGCCTTCATCCCCTAAAATAAAGCCCAAAGCTGGTACCGCTTCAAAAACATCTTCGCCATCGAAATAACATGAATTGGAGCCCGTACCCAAAATGCATGCGATCATAGGTTCTCCTTCGTAAAGCGCATATGCGCAAGCCTTAAGATCGTGATATACTGCAACTTCTGCCTTTTGGAAGAGCGACTTAAGGCCGCGGTGCACCACCTGATTCAGCGCTTCACTTGAGCAGCCCGCCCCATAAAAGTGAATTTGATGCACTTGTGATTTTAAAGTAGCTAACCCGGGGTTTCCATCCACTACGCCACGGATAAATTCTTCATTGTGGAAGTAGGGATTAATACCTACGGTCGAAAATGTATCTATTATCTGCGAATCGTTCACGAGCACCCAATCGCTCTTTGTGGAACCGCTTTCTACAATTAATATCATAGGGTGAAGATATGTCTATTTGTCAAATGTACACTTTGCAAATATATAACTGTTTGGTAATTTTGAAAGATGAATGCAAAGCTCCATCATGTAGTCAATCCTCGAGTTTCAACCGACTGTGTGATATTCGGGTTTGACAACAGCAAGTTAAACTTACTATTAATTACACGTAAGTCCAAACAATCAGGCGAGTCTCAACGTATGGCGCTGCCCGGTGATTTAATATACGAAGATGAGAACTTGGACCAGGCTGCAAGCCGTGTACTTGGTGAGCTAACGGGACTTAAAGACATCTACCTGCAACAAATTGGTGCATTTGGCGATCCCGAACGTCTCAGCGCTTCTGAAGACCGCGACTGGTTGGAATCGGTTCGTGAACAACCCGATGCACTTGTAATTACGGTGGCCTACTTTTCATTGGTTAATATGCGTGATTACGCGCCGCAGGCGAGTTCTTTTGCCGCTAGTGCACGCTGGGTTCCTCTGGAAATGGTACGCGAGCTAGCTTTTGACCACCACGACATTTTAAATGCAGCCAAACGCAGATTGCGCGAAACATTAAAGAATAAACCTGTTGGATTTAATTTACTCCCGGAAAAATTCACCCTGACCCAACTCCATCACCTCTACGAAGCGATCTTAGATAAGCCTCTGGACAAGCGGAACTTTAGAAGAAAAATGCTCAAACTCAATATCCTCACCCGTTTGGAAGAGAAACAAAAAGGAGTACCCCACAAGCCAAGCAGGTATTACACGTTTAACCAAGAGAATTATGAGCGCCTCTCGGATACCGGATACAACAATTTCGATTTCTAAATCGAGATATTTGTAAACCTTTAACTAACAAGGAGTTAATCCGCGTTAGTGTAGTTTTGACAATATCTATCTATATTTGAAAAAATTTCTGCTCTTTGAGCCAGGCCTATGAAAACCAAACGTTCGAATTTAGAACTCTCCCCTTTTCACGCCATTATTTTCGGTGGAAATGGAGATTTGGCCCTTCGCAAAATATATCCCGCACTATACCATCGATATGCGGATGGCCAAATCGATTTCGATTTTCTAGTAATCCCAGTGATTCGCAAACCTATAGACCGAGAGGATTTTATTACACGTATTCGAAAATTTATTGAAAACGAAACCAATAAAAATCAAATTCAAAAAACCCTCGATGCGTTTTGCGAAAAGGTAACGCCCATTGTAATTCCTACACATGAGGAACAGTACTATGCGGAGTTAAAAACCATTACTTCAGCAAATCCGAGTTTTCAAAATATTTTCTATTTCTCTACGCCATCGTCTGCATTCGGAGATATCAGCCACCAACTTAAAATTAATGGGCTCGCGGGACCATCGAGTAAAGTGGTGCTGGAGAAACCCCTTGGAGACAGCTTAAAATCGGCTATTGCTATAAATGCGCGCATCAACGAGGCATTTCAGGAACATCAGATTTACCGTATAGATCACTACCTTGGAAAGGAGACTGTTCAGAATTTGATGGTTTTGCGGTTTGCCAACCACCTCTTTGAAAACGCATGGAATGCGGAACACATAGACCACGTACAAATTACAGTAGCAGAAAGTTTAGGAGTGGAAAGTCGAGCGGGTTATTACGACAAGAGCGGGGCGCTATTGGATATGGTTCAAAACCATTTGTTACAATTGCTCTGTTTGGTGGCCATGGAACCGCCACAAGCACTGGACGCCGATACCGTTCGCGGGGAAAAACTCAAGGTATTAAATTCACTTCGTCCGTTCACGAAAAAATCGGCAAATGAAGACACTGTAAGAGGCCAATACTCCCGTGGAAAAATGGGAAATAAAGAGGTTTCCTCCTATTTAGAAGATATTCAAACCTACGAATCGAATACCGAAACCTTTGCTGCACTTAAAGTATGGGTAGATAATTGGAGGTGGAACGGTGTACCTTTTTACCTGCGCACAGGAAAACGCATGGCCATGCGCTATTCTGAAATTGTAATAAACTTCAAACCCGTACGTCACAATATTTTCTCCACTAAAAAGTCCATTCCCAACAACCGGCTGATTATTCGCCTTCAACCCGAGGAGCGCATACAATTGGTTCAGATGTCTAAAGTACCAGGACCAGGGGGTTACCGATACAAACCTATTTCGCTTAAACTCGATTTTGTAGATTCATTTAAGGAACGTTTCCCAGAGGCATATGAACGTCTCATTATTGACGTAATTCGCGGAAATCAAACCCTATTCATGAGTCAAAAAGAGCTGGAGGCCTCGTGGGAATGGATCGAGAGTATCACCTCCAACTGGGAAGTGCTCAAAAAGAAAAATCAATTGTATCGAGCAGGTTCATGGGGGCCTGGAGATAACATAATGGAAAATGGTCACACTTGGATAAACGCCTACGAACATGAACGTTTTTAAATTCGAAGACCGTGAGAATGCCGAAAAGGCGCTTATGGAAGATTTATTGAGGCAGTTGGGACCTTGTGCGCAATCGAATGAGGAATGCACTATTTTACTCTCTGGAGGATCTACACCTGCAGGCCTATACCGCCGAATGAACGAAGCGGATTTCCCATGGCCCACGCTATCTGTGGGGTTGGTGGATGAGCGTCGAGTTGATGAAAACGATCCCGCGAGCAACGCTGCCCTTATTAAGCAAACTTTTTTAGGTGGGCGAGATGATGTGCGCTTCTTTCCCATGGTCTACTCCCCTGCCGATCTAGATCAAGATTGGGCTCAAATTGTTCATAATTACAATACCCTACCCTCAGAGCGATGGGTGGTTTTGGGAATGGGTACAGACGGCCATACCGCTTCCCTTTTCCCAAATGATCCCGCTTCTGAAGCCTCATTTAGGGATGATGCAGGCAAGGAAGTGTTGGTTCAAACGCACTCTCCTCAAGAGCCACGTGAACGTATTTCGTGCACGCCCAGCTACCTAAAAAGCTCAGCTCATTTATTTTTGCTCATGTTCGGGGCGGATAAATGGGACATCTGGGAAAGTTCTTCGGTACAAAATTTGCCCATTTGGCGTATCATGTCGGAGGCCGCATCGGCATCAATTTATTATGCCCCTTAAATTGCAGATACATGAATAACATAGTCGAGAAAGTAACCCAAAGAATTGCTGAACGCAGTGCCGCATCTCGCGAGAATTACCTGCATCAATTGGAGCAATGGAAACCCCAAGGCGTTAAACGCAAACACCTGAGCTGCGGAAATTTAGCACATGGTTTTGCCGGATGTGGAGCGGAGGAAAAATCGCATTTAGCGGGAGAAGAGCGCGTTAATTTGGGTATTGTAACGGCATACAACGATATGCTTTCTGCACACAAAACCTACGAAAACTACCCTGAAAAAATTAGAAATGCGGCATTGCTGCACGGTGGTGTGGCGCAAGTAGCTGGGGGCGTTCCGGCTATGTGCGACGGGGTAACCCAAGGCCAAGTAGGGATGGAATTATCGCTCTTGAGCCGTGATGTTATTGCCCTTTCTACCGCCATCGCCCTATCCCACGACATGTTCGATGGCTCCATTGGTTTGGGTATTTGCGATAAAATCGTTCCAGGAATTACAATGGGATTTCTTCGTTTTGGCCATCTCCCTGCACTCTTTATTCCCGGTGGTCCAATGGAAACAGGAATTTCCAATGAAGAAAAGGCGCAAATTCGCCAAGATTACGCCGAGGGAAAAATTGACCGCGCTGCATTGTTAAAGGGGGAGTCCGATTCCTATCACTCTCCTGGTACTTGCACCTTCTACGGCACAGCCAACAGCAATCAGATGCTCATGGAAATGATGGGGCTCCAACTACCCGGATCAAGTTTTATAAACCCAGGTACCCCTTTGCGCGAGAAACTAACGGAAAAAAGTGTGGCTCAGCTCATCCAACTGACACGTGAAAATTCGTCGGGAATTGGATATCAGTTGAATGAAAAATCTTTTGTAAATGCACTTATTGGATTGCTCGCCACGGGCGGCTCTACCAATCACACCATTCATCTCATGGCCATTGCAAAGACAGCGGGTATTCATTTGAATTGGGAAGATTTAAGTGATTTATCGGGTGTAATTCCATTACTAGCCCGCGTTTATCCGAACGGCGCCGCAGATGTAAATCATTTTCACGCCGCTGGTGGGGTGCCGTTTATCGTGCGCTCACTTCTCAAGGAAGGATTATTGCATGAAGATGTCCAGACTATTATGGGCCGGGGAATGCATAAATATGCTCAAGAACCAAAATTGATCGATGGCGAGGTAGTTTGGGAAGATGCCGAAGATGTGTCGTGTAACTTATCCATCCTGCGGCCCGCTAACGACCCCTTTCAGAAAACAGGCGGACTCGAACTCCTTCAAGGGAATCTTGGACGTGCAGTTATCAAAACATCTGCTGTACCGGAGGATCACCACATCATCGAAGCCCCAGCAGTAGTTTTTGATGAGCAGGACGATTTAATGAAGGCCTTTAAGGCCGATAAACTCAACCGAGATTTTGTAGCCGTGCTTCCATTTCAGGGACCCAAAACCAATGGAATGCCCGAGCTCCACAAACTCACCCCCGTTTTAACCATTTTGCAAAAACGGGGTTACCGAGTTGCGCTGGTTACCGATGGCAGAATGTCAGGTGCATCAGGTAAGGTGCCCGCCGCAATCCACCTTTGGCCAGAGGCTTCCGATGGCGGTTTACTAGCCTCCATACAGGATGGGGATTTAATTAAGGTTGATGCGCAATCTGGGGAAATTTCAGCAGTTCCAGCGCCAGGTTTAGAACCTTTTGAGAATCGAACTCCGCGCAAACTAGAACGTTACAATACGGGTATGGGCAGGGAACTTTTTGATCTTATGCGCAGCCATTCATCAAACAGCGAAGCAGGCGCTTCCGCAATAATTTAAGGCTATTTTATGCAATTTGGAATTGAACAAATCCTACGCGAAAGTCCGATTATTCCCGTAGTAAATTTTACAAGCCTCGAGTCCATTCCGGGCGTAATGCAGCGTTTAACGAATCAGGGAATAAAATGTATTGAGATTACCCTGCGGAGTGAAATAGCCTGGGAAGCCATAGAATGGGTTAAGACTAATTATCCAAATTTTTCCGTTGGCGTAGGCACTATTGTTGATGTGGAACAAATATCAAAAGCTGTTGAATTGGGAGTGGACTTTTTAGTTTCACCCGGGACTACTCCGGCATTATTCGATGCCTTCCGAAGCGCTAGAATCCCTTTTCTGCCCGGAGTATCCAATCCTACCAATATTATTTCCGCATTGGAAGAAAAATGCAATTTCCTCAAACTGTTTCCGGCACATCTAGTTGGAGGAATGGAGGCATTAAAGGCTTATGGTACTGTTTTTCCCCAAGTAAAATTCTGTCCCACAGGAGGAATAAACGAGAACGACTACAAAGATTATTTAGCGTTGCCCAATGTATTGAGTGTAGGAGGATCTTGGGTGGCTAAATCGGGTAGATAGACGGTAATTTCGGTGTGTCCAGTTTTTGATTTCACTTTGATTTCACCCCCGAGCAATTCTGTATACCGCTTTACAATTACCAGTCCTAATCCAGTACCTTCAAAAGAATTTGCATTTGACCCACGGAAGAAGGATTCAAATAATCTTTTTTGATCTTCCAAAGGTATACCCACGCCATTATCAATTACTTTAATACGGCATCCATCATTCCACTCTTCGAGGTGAACTTGCACCTTTCCCTTCGGAGAAAATTTAAGGGCATTATCGATGAGATTCGTGAACATGGTAGAGAACGCCCTTTTATCTGTATGTACCTTTAATGCTGCAGGCGGTAAATGAAAGCTCACCTTTCGTTTCATGTGTTTGGTAGACAATAGATAATCGACAATTTCAATAAGCTGTTGACGGACATCCAATTCACTTACTTCAATTTTACTATCGTTTAGACCGAGTCTGTTCATATCGATTACATCGCGCATCATCTGAGACATGCGTGCGTTTTGCAATTCAATTTTACTCAAGTACTCGAAAACTTCCAGAGGCAATTGATTTGCAAAGCGCAAGCGCAGCAAATCGAGGCTGGACTGAATCCCTGCAAGAGGCGTCCGCAATTCGTGAGATACCACGTTGATGAAATTCGTTTTCATTTGAAGCAGACGATGAGCCTCAGAGAAATCTGAAGTTTTAGATTGCGCTCGGGTGTAATTAAATATTTGAAAGCCAAATATTTCTCGCGAAACAAAGTCTGTAATTACATAAAACTCGTTTTTTCCTAAAGAGATCAGCTCATTCTGTGGATCATTTTCATTGGAATTCAATGACCAATCATGCAATGAACTGAGATCTGGAAAAACCTCTATCAGTTTTGTTTTTCCATTGGAAATTTCAACAGGAAGAATTGATTTTAAAGCAGTACTTAGAAGATGGTCTACCACCACCCCTCTTTCGTCTAACGAAAATAAAAAACCGTTATTTCGATTGAATAACTCGTGGAGAGTTTTCATGCGAAATCAGCTGCGATTCAACATGAATGCGAGCTGAGCTCTACTTTTGATACCGAGCTTTACATAAACCGACTTTAGGTGTTGATTTACCGTACCCGTGCTAATATCTAAGATTTTTGAGATCTCCTTGTACGAAAAGCCCTTGGAAATTTCTTCTACCACTTCGAACTCGCGACGCGTTAACTTGGCCTTAACAAGTTCTACCCGAGAACGCGACTCCACGAAATGAGCAATGAGCATTTTTGTGGCTTCTGGCGATATCACTGGGTATTCATACTCCCGGTTGAGCAACGCATTCTTTATTTGATTTAATGTAAGATCCTTGGTTAAAAATCCATCTGCGCCCTTTAGAAAACTCTCCGCGAGCAATTGCTTCTCTAGCAATGCAGTGAGCATAATTACAGCTGTGGTTTTAAGACGTTTTTTTATTTGCTCAATAGCATCGATTCCCGAAATTCCAGGTAGACGAATATCTAACAATAAAATATCTACGGGGTGCAAATCCTCATCGAAATCTGAGTTTTGGAAAGCCTCTACCGATTCGAAATTGAAAAGAACCTCAAACACATCAGATAAATTAAAAAAATCGGTGTAATTCGATCGCAAACTGGCGTCGTCTTCGATAATTCCTATAGTAAACATTTTCTCACTCATATTCCTACTTCAATTAAGCAAAATTACCGATTATTTAAATTACACAACTTACTGTTATTGGGCAGTGATCCGAACCATGAACCTCACTATGGATGGTACAGTTTTCTATGCGGGAGAACAACTCTTCAGATGCAACAAAATAATCCAATCGCCAACCGATATTTTTTTCTCGAGCACCCATCCGATAACTCCACCAGGTGTATCCCACAGAATCTGGATGCAGTGAACGATACACATCATGCCAGCCAGACTCTAACAAAGCTGAAAAACCATCAATCTCACGCTGCGTATACCCCGCAGTCTTATTGTAATTGGATTGTGGGCGAGCGAGATCAATTTCGCGATGCGCTACGTTCAAATCCCCGCAAAAAAGTACCGGCTTGTGGCGCCGTAAATTGTTTAGAAAGTTGGAGAGGTCAGAATCCCAACTCACGCGATAGTCCAACCTTGCAAGGCCATTGCCGCTATTTGGCACATAGGCGTTTACCAAATAAAAATCTTCCAGCTCCACGCCAATTAAACGACCCTCGGAGTCATGTTCAGCCTTGCCCATCCCGTGAATTGGAGACGATATAAAAGATTTCTTGGACAGAACAGCGGTTCCACTGTAACCCTTTCGCTCTGCACTATTCGCCACAATGGCATAATCGCTCAATTCAAAAAGAGCTTCGGCAACTTGTTCAGGAGTAGCCTTTGTCTCCTGCAAGCAGATGATATCGGCATCTAAGGAGCGAATATTGGAAACAAAATCCTTTTTCACAGCAGCGCGAATACCGTTTACATTCCAAGAGAGGATACGCATAAAACAAGGTTTGTATAGTATTTCAAAGCTATAAACTATATTCGCATATCACAAATAAACTACTATGCGGGCACAAAAACTTCTCTTTGCAGGTCTTGTTTTTTTATTGGGGAACTCATTTGCAATGCATGCGCAATCCATTGAACTGCGCAACATTTGGAGTACAGGAAAGTACCGCTCTTCTGGCGTAACCTCTCCGCAATCCATGAATGATGGAACGCATTACACCGCGGTAGAATTTGGCACAGGAGGTTTTGCTATTACCCGATTTGATTACCGGACGGGTCTGCCCGTAGACACCCTTTTGGAAACTGCGAATATCACAGAAACTGCCGGTTTTAATCCCATTTACAGTTTTTCGGCAGATGAGAATAAGCTTCTACTGCATACGGAATACAGCCCCATTTACCGGTATTCCTTCGAATCCTTGGTTTACACATATGATTTCAAAACCTCGCAGATTCAAGCCATCAGCCCAGCCCCAGTAATGTACCCTGAATTTAGCCCCACTGGAAATCACGTGGCATACGTGCAAAACAACAATCTCCATGTGTATCATCTAGATGAGCAGAAATCCACAGCACTAACCCGAGATGGCGAAAAAAATAAGCTCATCAATGGAGGTGGCGATTGGGTATACGAAGAGGAATTTACGCTCTCGAGAGCCTTTGAGTGGTCGCCAAACGGAGAACATGTGGCTTTTTTGAAATTTAACGAATCTGCGGTTCCCGAATTCAGTATGGATGTTTACGGCGATTTGCTCTACCCGCAACAAGAACGATTTAAGTACCCAAAGGCAGGAGAAATAAACTCGACAGTAAGTGCATGGGTGGCAAACGTAGAAAGTTCCTCTCCACAGGAAATCGTATTGGATAACTTTGAGTTCGAATACATCCCCAGAATTTACTGGAAAAACAGCAATGAGCTGGTATTGCTTTTGGTAAATCGCCTTCAAAACCAATTTGACTGGGTACTTGTGAACCTAGAAAATGGTTCGTCGAGCATCTTGTTCTCTCAAAAATCTGAAACTTACCTGGAGGTGCGAGATCCCGTATTGTTTACGGACCGGGGGGAAATGATCTATCAGGGCGAAGAATCGGGGTTCAACCACATCTACCTTCGCGAGGTGAATGGAAAAACAAAACAATTGACCCGAGGATCATGGGAGGTAACCGCAGTTTATGGCATGGATAATAATGGATACGTTTATTATCA
>Ga0181606_10004938_pt1 | contig 11064 bp, 8 predicted proteins | sample 041ome_10_FD_132994 | JGI IMG/M metagenome (GOLD analysis project Ga0181606, IMG submission 132994) | Coastal salt marsh microbial communities from the Groves Creek Marsh, Skidaway Island, Georgia - 041412US metaG (megahit assembly) | ecosystem: Environmental > Aquatic > Marine > Intertidal zone...
GACCCGGTTCACGCCAACGTCTTGACCAACGCGGCCAAGGGCTTCGGCTTCTACTAAATACTACGCGCGCGCGTAGTATAGTGTAGTTCACTATACGGAGATTTTTTTGAACAATAAAAAAATGGGGAGAGAGAAGCAGCTATTCATAAGAGGAGCAGTTTTTTTTTCGCTTGATGACAGATGTATGATAGAATTTAGAATTTGAATTTAGCGTTGCGCTTTGTAATGATGATACAGATTTTACTCTTGGCATTGTCGTCGAATCTATCGTTTGTTTCGCACGTGCTTACATATATATTGCGATCTACTTTGTTCTCTATTTGTGTACTAGTTTATATGCATTATGTTTTGTCTTTTTTCCCACCCATCTCTTCACGCAACTTCTTCCTTCCAGAACGCCCTGTCTTCCCAAACCGCCCAGCCTTCTCCAGATGCCACGCATTTCCATTCTTTACCACCAACCTTCGTTTGATTCGGTGACCATTCGTCGTATCCAATCTTCATACAGATGGATGGTTCGTCAGGATCGAGATCCGAAGATGCGCCTTCCGTGACTTTGTTCGTCGAGTTCACGTTTCTGCGCGCTCCGATTCGTGCGGCGTAACCTCTGGCCGCATTGATAGAATCCATGATCTGTATCGCGCTTCGAGAAGAGATACCAACCCGCTTTCTTATTTTAATCAGTGTCTCGATGCACTCTCGTAACCGACCATCCGCTGCTTGCGTACCGCCAACCATGACGGTTTCTTTAGCAGTCCAGTGGTCGTAAAAAATAGTCGGCGTTCCGGGATGCGTCAATATATACGCGTACCCTTCTTCCAGTTTGTGCGTCGGAAACGGCCAATGCTGCAAAGTTGATCCGGTATCGTGATTTTCGAGAAAAAGCACCGCTCGAGATGGCCATATGCCGCACAATCCAGGCGGTCTTCCATCTGGATCCATCAATCTCCAATATTCTCCCTTTGCGCATGCTTCTTGCAAGACACCCTTCGTGGTGAAATCGAAAGCGGCCGTGTTACCACCGGAAGCATCTACCCAGTTGCACGTTCGCTGTCTGTGACTTCTTTGATCGTACTCTAAAATACCATCCGTATACGAGCACGTGTCCCAGAATTCACCAAAAGCCAAAAACGGTCTCGTCGCTTCGACGTACTCTCCAGAATATACCCCGTTATATCCTTTCACGAAATCAAATCTCCAGCCGCGGAAACCAATCTCATCTCTCAACCAGTTCAACCATTCTTTGATATCGTTTCGGATGGACTCGTTTCTGTGGTCGATGTTTGGCGCTGGACCGTAATCTTCACCCGTCTTGGGATTTCCGGTGCCGCCAAACGCAGGATTGCCGGAGCAAATTGCTGACTGATCCCACGCCAATTTTCCTTCGTAAACGTTCCATCGTCCTTGTTCATCTTGCTTCGTCGCACATCGATGATTGATCACGATATCCGCGACCGCAGTTATGTTTTTTTCGTTCAGTGTTTTCACGCACTCCTTCAACTCTTCTTCGGAACCGTAAAACGTGTTCAAGTTGTAAAAATCAGTCGGCATGTATCCTTCTTTAGAAACGGATGTCGTCGGCGGTGGCATCCAAACCGCTGTAAAACCAGCTCTGGCTATATCCGAAGATTCTTCTATGATACGGTCGTACCAAGTTTGAGAGAATTTCTCGCCCGAGCGACACGATTCCCAATTGAATCCCTGCAAAATAATTTCCTTTCCGTTTCCGCACGGCGTGGAGGGCAAAGGCCTCGCGAGCGGCGAGAAAAGTGGCGGCTGCGTCACCGTAAGTTCCTCCTCTTTTGTTGCGGGCTTTCTTACGTCGGTCGAAGCTGTTTTCGGCTCCATCGCGGGAGAGATCTTTTGTGCTCTGGTTCGTCGTAAATCCAAATTCTCCAAGTACGGTACCACCGTGTCCGTTTCCTCGGCGAACTGTAGAAGCGCTTCGGAGGCTAAAAAGTCCGCATCTATAGTTATCGATGGGGAATCCGGCGGTAACAAAGCGGCAGCCGCGGCAGCATCACCGTACGCGTTTTTCGACTTTTCGCCGTTCGCACCGGACGGTTTTCTCATGCTATCTCTGACCCGATCTCTCGTCGCGAGCGCGGCTTCCATGGCAGCCATTCTTCTTTCAAAGAGCGCGCGCAAATCGCTTCTTCCTTCGTCTACTTTCATGCATTCTTCTTCAACCTCTTTCGATGCGATTCTACCTTCTTCATCAAACATATCGCACTCTAATTGCGCGGATTTACGTTCGATTGAAACGAGTGCTGCGGCGGAGGCGGCAAGTTCCGCGGCGGCCAACTCCAACTGTTGCGCGCTTCGCACCACCGCTTCGGATTCTTTTCTCGCCTCTGACGACAACAACTGACGCGCGTTTGGCTTTTTACGGAGCAACTTTAACTCGCTCATAGCCGCTTGGCCGTAAATATTCGGCATAGTCGATAATTGCTCTTTATTCTTCGCGAGAACTTTCTCCGTCGTCCCGACGTACGTTCCCGAAAGCTTTTCCGGCGTCAACTCCGGCGTGTACTTTTTGAACAAGTCTTCGGTCGTTTGCGTCGTGCTCGTCTCGCCGTCGATAACGGGATTGTTTTCCGGCAGCAACGAGTCTTGCAAGAACGCGCGTAAATCCTCCTGTTGCGTCTCGTCCAGCATCTTGTCGTTCAGTTGTACCCAAAAAGTATTCTTCGCGCACGAAATCTCTTCTTCTCCTCCCTCGTCTGTTGCACCACCACCACCACCACCACCGGGGGAAGGGCTTGTCGCCGCCTGCGCTTTTGACCCGTTCTTCTTCAATTTCTCCTTTGAGGCGGCGGATAACGAAGAAGCGTCGTAATAGTAATCTACCACGCATCCAATCGATTCGGCCTCGGCGAAGATGATGTCCACCCCGTACGAGGTCAACGAAGACGCGATGGACGCCAACTCGCCTCGTCGGTTCGGTCCTTCGACGAACACTTTCGTGCACTGATTCTTTCTCGCGTTACCACTAAAACCACTCGCCCCCGACGACGACGCGGGCGATGGATTTTCCACCGTCACGGAGAGAGAATTCTTACTCGAAGAAGGCTTCGTGACTTCCTCTTTTTCGGGAGGCGCGGAGGAGGAGGAGGAGGAGAAGAACGCGCTCGGGGTAACGCGGCGCCGCCGAGTGTGCTCCCTTTGCCTCCCACCCCTCGTCGCGAAAGGGTGGTGGATTTTATCTCCTTTTTTCAAACCATCGTTACTCGTCGTCGTCGTCGTCAGCCTCCTCGCTCCTCCTCCTTCTCGTCTCGTCGAGGCGACGAACGAAGGAGTCGTAGTAATCTTCCCCGTCGACATCTTGTTCTTCCACGCGATCGATGATGGCTCGATATTAATAAAACAAACAAACGCGACTTGGTGATTGATATAAATAAAAGTGAGATGGATTATTTTTTATGATGCGTCACACCGCGTCGAGTTGGGGGGGGCGCTTTTTTTTTTCTAAAAAAAAAACAAGCCCCCACCCATGCCACCCAAAAACAGGGTTTAATGAGAGAGAGAGAGAGAGAATGAAGAGGGTCTCTCCTCTCTCCTGTCTTCGCTGCACAAAAAAAATGAACGCAGTCGCGCGACGAGGCCAGTCGTTTTTGTTGCGCTCAGCGACGACGGCATCCTCCTCTTCCGCCGCATCATCGACGACATCCTCCGCGTCGTCGAGAGTGCTGTCCTCTCTCTATTCCTCCTCTTCTTCTGCCTCTTCTTCTTCTTCTCGTCGTCGTCGTCTTTCCTACGAGTGCGAACAACGAGAACAAAAATTCAGCGGCAGCAGCAGTCGATCGTCGTGCACCACCACCACCGACGATCTCGCTTCTTTCAAATTTGGGTTATCGAGACGAGGCAGTAGCATTAACAGCAACAGAAGAAAATGGATTTCTACCGCGCCGTCTGCGGTGAGACTTTTCTCCTCGGAAGAAGGCAGCGAGGCGGTAAAAGAAGAGAAACCAGCAGCAGTCGACGACGATACCGTCGTCGTCGATTTATCGACGGGCGAAAACGTAACGCCGCCTTCGAGCAAAATACTAAAACTCGCCGACGAGATTGTAAAATTAAACATGTTAGAAATTAACGATTTGGGGAAAATTTTACAAGAGAAAATGGGCATTAGCGACCAACAGTTGTATGGTATGGGCAGTGGTAGTATGGTTATGGGTGGCGGTGGCGGAGGCGGCGGAAACGTAGCCGCCGCGGCTGGCGACGCCGGTGGCGGAGATGCCCCAGCCGCGGAGGCTGCCGCGCAAACGGAGTTTTCTCTCAAGCTCGACGCCTTTGACGCGAGTTCGAAGATTAAAGTCATCAAAGAAGTTCGCGCAGCCACTGAACTTGGATTGAAAGAGGCGAAAGAATTAGTCGAAGGCGCACCGTGTGTCTTAAAGAAGGGTCTTTCCAAAGCGGACGCGGAAGCTATGATGGCAAAGATTGTCGCAGCCGGAGCGACCTGCTCGCTAGAGTGAATAATCAACTTCTGAATCGAACTTAATAACAACAATAGATGTGGTGGTGATTTACGCGAGAGATTGTTTTTGAATATCGACACAACAACACAGTATACTTTATCATTATTATATTTTATATTCATCAGCTGCGCTGTTACATTTTATTCGTACGTAGTGCCCCAAAACCACCACAACCCTCCTGCCTCTTTTTTTTTTCGGGCAAAAAGCCCAGGCAAGTGGCAAGTGGCAAGGGCCCAGGACCTGATTTATGCTGATTTCTGATTTCTGACGTGTTTTTCTCCAAACCAGTCCCCACCCCGTTTAAAAAAAAAAAAGATAAAACGCAAACAGCTGTGTTTTGATAATCCAACTCTTCCGCACGTCAAAAGAGCGCGCGCACGAGTACCTACCGCGTGTTTATATATACAACATACACAACACGCCTTTAATCCATCCATTGTTCTTATAAAAATGAGTTTTACCATCACCCAAACGTCCTTGACCGCGCGATCCTCCTCCGCGTTCACCTCCTCCATTCGCACGAACAAGACCAGAATGGCATCACGTCACTCTTCCGTCTCTGTGGTGACGAAATGCGAAGGTCCGTCGGCGAAGAACCTGGAAATCATGAGAAAGTTTTCGGAACAGTACGCGCGATCGAGTGGAACGAAGTTTTGCATGGATAAATCCGTCACCGCGGTTGTCATTCAGGGTACGTTTTTTTATATATCATAAACAACCTCCTCTTTGTTATCTTTCCTCCGATTACTTTTTTCTTCTGTGTTTGTGGGCGTATTTGCAAGAGAGAAACGAGCCCGAGTATGTTCAAGAAGAGGAAAAATCCTTCCCTCGCGCGGGAACAGTATTTGATCCCCCTGGCGAAAACGAGCGAGACATAGTTTCGCGAAAATCATCATCATCCAACTGATTTCTTGTTCTCTTCTTCATCTCTTTTACACCACTTCCAATAATGAAACAGGTTTAGCCGAGCATAAAGATACTCTCGGCTCGCCGCTTTGCCCGTGCCGACACTACGACGATAAAGAAGCTGAAGTGAAGGCTGGTTTCTGGAACTGCCCGTGCATCCCGATGCGCGAGCGAAAGGAGTGCCATTGCATGCTCTTTCTCACCGAGGATAACGATTTTGCAGGGGATGACAACACGATTACGATAGAGGAGATCAACGAAGCGCTCGAAGACATGTAAGTAGAGAAGTACCCAGGGTGTCCGAGAGAGGGAGAGAGAGAGAGAGAGAGATAAAAGAGTAAGAGTAGAAGAACGAGAGGGTCTCATTAATAAGCTGTTGCTGTGTAATACTAAAATCCAAAACAAAAGAATACATAGAGAAAGAATGAACGAGAACACACGCGCCTATCGGGACACGTAGAAAATCGTGCGCGTTTTCTTCGTCGTACATATATTTTAAAAAGCGTATGTGTAAGTAATAGTAGTTTCTTGGTTTCATTAAAAGCATTTTCTGTGCACAATAGAAGGTCCGGCCTCGTCGTATTCAGACTTCGCGATCCACATTTGTTGGAACGTGGACAAGGACGCCAAAATAGAACCACCAATCCACACGGAATACTTTCTCTCCGGCGGAGCGACAACCTTAATCTTCATGGAGGACGGCGCTAAAGCGGTCAACTCCTTCGAGACTCTATCGGCGATGCCCGGGAACATGGTTGTCCCGCCGGACAAAACAATGTTCGCGTACAAGTCCTTACGAATATCAACGTCACACTTCATGATAGAGTTGTACGTCGTTTCGTGAATCCCCGCCGCTTCCATACCTAACATGGACGGTTGGAACAACACCTCCGGGCAACGGAATCTTTCCGAACCAATCGTGATGACTTGACCATCCGGTAACTCGTACGATTTCTCCAAAGAGGAAGAACCTTCCGCCGTGGCCATTTCTTCCTCAAAATCCTTGGCGACGTACGCCAACTTCTCCTTAATATCGCGAACGATTTCCTTCTCCGCGGTCGTCGTGAACGAATAGCCTCTTTCAGTTAAAATTTTCACCATGTAGTCAGTCAAATCTCTACCGGCGAGATCGATTCTAGAGATGGCGTGCGGCAAAGCGTAACCCTCGTAGATTGGCACGGTGTGCGACACACCATCACCGCAATCCAAAACGATACCAGTCGTACGACCAGAGGCGTACAAAGACAACACCGCTTGGATAGAAACGTACATCGCCGGGACGTTGAACGTTTCAAACATGATTTGACACATCTTTTCGCGGTTCGCTTTCGGGTTCATCGGCGCTTCAGTCAAAAGAACCGGGTGTTCTTCCGGAGCGACGCGCAATTCGTTGTAGAAGGTGTGATGCCAGATCTTCTCCATATCGTCCCAGTTCGTGACGATACCGTGTTCGATCGGGTACTTCAACGTCAAAATACCTCTCTTACTTTGCGCCTCGTCGCCGACGTACGAGTCCTTTTGGCCCATACCGACCATCACGCCTTGGTGTCTCGGTCGACCAACGATAGACGGAAAGACAGCTCTCGGCGCATCGTCACCGGCGAAGCCAGCTTTGACCATACCGGAACCGTTATCGCACACGAGCGCAGAAACTTCAGCATCTTCAGCCATGTTTAAATGTGTTTTGTTCTTTTTTTAAACTTTTTTTATTCAAAAACTCTCTTTGGAATAAAAACTCGCTCTTGGTTTAATGAGGGCGTGTGATCGAACGCTCAAAAGGTGCCTGTTTTTCAAAGTTGTTGTTGATATGAAGAGAGTTTGTGAGCGAAAAAGAAAAACGCGCGAAGCAAACGATCGATCGATCGATCGATCGCACTTCTTCTACGACGAAAGATGAAGATAATCTCTCTCTCTCTCTCTCTCTCTTTCTGTCATACTCCCAAAGAGGGACACCCGGACTTTTGGAATCTCTAGTAGTTATAAAAAAAGAAGGATCACGACTCGCAGACGAGAGTTTTGGTGGACTTTTTTTTTGGGCGCGCGCAAAACGCGCGCACATAAAACGAGAGTAAATATAATAATCTTTCCAACTCTTTCCGAGCGATGAAAACGGAGAGAACGCGCGCGCGCCGATCGAGCGAGAGACGAGAGGATGAACGCGATCGCCCTTTCGTTGATATCGAAAAGAGAGACAAAGACTCGCGCGCGCGTGTGTATCACTTAATAATAGAAACGTACCGAACGACAACAAAAAAATGACGATCGCGGTTAGTCTCTTTTTCTTTGCCTGTGTCGTGTGTGAAGTGTGTCTTTTTTCGAAATTTTCCGGGTCAAAGCTTTCGTGAAAAGACAACGAATGAGGGGAAGACGAGCCTCACTCAAAGAAAACGCGCGAAGCGTATACATAAACGGGACTATGAAAAACGATAATACATATATGCGTAAATAAGAGGGGAAATATATAACGACGCTTGCGCATTCTGCCGTGTTCTCATCTTCTCCTTCTTCTACTACGTACGACTAATTATACAACCAGGAGGGCTAAAAAAAGTTCTCTCCCGTTCTCTCTCTCTCTCTCTAAAATATCCGTCTCGCTCTCTCGCGCGGCTGGAGGACAAAAAACACCGCGTATTCCTCACTTGGCGAGGGAAATGTACAAAACGTTGTTTCCTCTGATGAACGCGTCCCCGTATTTGTTCTTAAGTTGACCGTTGACGTATTCCTGTTATTTTTCATCGAACGTGTTAAGAAAGAAGAAGAAGAAGGTCAGAAGTGTATTTTTTTTTAAAGAGAGGAAAAAAAGTGCGACCCCTGTTGTCGCGTTGGGACGATTCTCTCCTTCCCGCGCACTCACCTCTGTGTGTTCCATTGCAATGTTCATGTATCCATCTAAGCACGCTAAAATCCCTGTTTGTAAAAGAAAAGAAAGCCGAGGTGCGCGTGGTTGTCAGCGTTGAGTCGGAAAGTAGTAGCAGTAGCAGTAACAATAACAAACACGATCTCGCGTTTCTGCGTAGTTGTCAGAGAGAGAGAGAGAGAGAAAATTCTCCCGAAGAAGAAGAAGAACAACAACTCGATAACAATAAGAGCGCGGCGGCTGCGCACCTCGATAATCCACTCCGGAGTTTAACTTAACGACGACGCGTTTCCCTCGGATAGATTTCAAGAAATCTGCGGGCGTTTTTGCACTCGTCGATTCCATTCTTATTATTTACGTTTCAAAAGCGATTTTCGCGTGTGTGTATTCTGTTGTTTTTTGTGTCAAAAGAGCTCTTCTTTTTGCACAAAAAGAGAAGATGAAAACGTTGCAAATAACGCAAACAACGAAGACGATGTCGTCGTCGTCGTCGTCGTTATCATCTTTGACGCGTCGTCTTTCTCCTCGACGAGGAAGGCAAAGCGTCGTCGTCGTCGACACGTTCAACGACACTAAAAACAAGAACACTAAAAATCGATTGTTACGTTCGAGGCAAAGCAGTAACGAACTTCGTCTTCGCGCGAACGCGGACGGCGCCTCCTCCTCCTCCTCCTCTGAAGGCAGCGGAGTCGCTTTCGAACGGTTAGTCGAACCGCTGATTAAAACAAAGAAAGATGACGATACGTTGAACGAAGGCATCGCGGCTTTCTACGATCAGAGCACGCCGTTATGGGAAGAAATTTGGGGTGACCATTTGCACCACGGGTATTACCCGAACGGTTCCGCGGAAGGCGTCGATCACCAAGCGGCGCAAGTGGACATGATCGATCGAGCGTTGGATTGGGCATCGATTTCGAATAAGAAGAACATCTTAGACGTCGGGTGTGGACTTGGCGGCAGCTCGAGATATTTCGCCCGAAAGTGGGGGAAGGACGTGAAGGCCACCGGCGTAACGTTGTCGCCGGTGCAAGTCGCTCGAGGTAATCGGCTCGGAGAAGAGCAAGGCTTGGATGAACAGGTCAATTTACAAGTCGCCGATGCGTTGAATATGCCGTTCGAGGATGGAAAATTTGATTTCGTGTATTCTATGGAATCAGGAGAACACATGCCGGATAAGAAAAAGTTTGTTGGAGAGTTGGCGCGCGTGTGCGCCCCGAACGGACGGATTTTAATCGTCACCTGGTGCCATCGAAACTTAAAAGAAAACGAAACTGAATTAAACGAAGACGAACAAAAACTTTTGAAACGAATTTGCGACGCGTATTATTTACCCGCGTGGTGTTCGAGCGACGATTACGTAAAGCTCATGAAAGCGGAAGGATTGAAAGATATCAGAACTGAAGATTGGAGTTTGGAGGTGCGACCGTTTTGGCGCGCCGTGATTAAAACGGCGTTGACGTGGAGAGGGATATTAGGTTTGTTTAAATCTGGGCCGGAAACGTTGCGAGGCGCTCTCGTCATGCCGCTCATGACGAAAGGATTGAAAGATGGTACCATCGCGTTCAACTTGTTGACGTGCGTGAAAGAATAATCAAATCGAACACGGCGGGTTTAGGCTCCAACTCGCGCAAATGGTGTATGTAAAATGACGTGAAGAAGAAGCCATGCTTAGTAGGAGCAAAATAAAGCAGATTATAATTACAACGCGCTGTTGTTTTTACTGCAGTAAATGCATTTGTGAAACTAAAATCGAGTACAGAGTACCACGACGACTAATTTTAAATCTCTCTTCTCTAAATTTATACATCAACTAAATAACTACAAAACTCTCGTCGGCTCTGGCCCTCTCGTTGCTACAATAAATACCGTCGCAGCTAAAAGCATCAATACATACCAGAAGACGATCAAATAATCGACCGTTGCATCCGTCACCGCGGGGTGGTGGAACGCAAGGGTTATCGTCGTAAACGATAACAACACGACCGCGGCGCCGCTGTTGCGATGATATTTCTTCGTTTGCGCTACGGCGTGTTCGCTCATTTTCGCAACTCGAGCGACCCCGGTCTTCTTAAACCCAACAACCCCCAAAGCAATCCCACCGAACAAAGAAACAATCAACGTAAATAAACCAAATCTAGAGTGTAAAGTCGTGAAATGGTCGCTTCCTTTTCTCACTTTGTTTTCGTAAATCGCGCAAAAACCAGTGGAAAAACTAAACACGCCCACGGTTTGCACGAAAGCGTGTAAAATCAAAGCTCTCGTTCGTCTCAAGTCCTCGAACCGTCTCAGCTTGAGAGCGATCAGCGCCCCGAGCGGTAAACACGCGCCAAACGCTCCAGTCATGCCGAAAATGTGCGTCTTCAACAGCTCGTTCGGATGCGGAGAGAAGGTGTGATAGACGGTGAATGAAAACAACGCCAACGCGACAACGAGAGCTGATTCGACGCCGTCTTGCGGCAAGACGAGGAAACTGACGTCTTGCGAAAATCGCGGTAACATCATCTCCGTGCCACCGCTTCCAGAAGATGCGTTGGAGGAGGCGCCGTTATTGTTGTTGTTGTTGATCTCTGCTAACATGGACTCGTCCATGTGTTCTTCTTTTTTCTTTGTGTTGATATGTTTTGTGTTGTGAGTAAATGTCAATGTGGCGGTTACACCAAAAACGAACAGATTTTTCTGTACGCGAGCACAGAACACAAAAAAAATACACGACGAATCCACTTAAAAGCTAAAAATAACTCCCCTCTTTTCGTTGTCGTTTGACTGCATATAATACACACACACACACGCACACACATTGAACGTTTTTTATGGCAAAAC
>Ga0181606_10004945_pt1 | contig 11055 bp, 10 predicted proteins | sample 041ome_10_FD_132994 | JGI IMG/M metagenome (GOLD analysis project Ga0181606, IMG submission 132994) | Coastal salt marsh microbial communities from the Groves Creek Marsh, Skidaway Island, Georgia - 041412US metaG (megahit assembly) | ecosystem: Environmental > Aquatic > Marine > Intertidal...
GACGAAATTATCAAGCTCAACGCGCTCGTTAACCTTGATCCCCTGCTCCTCAAGCGCACTGATTTTCAGAGGGTTATTAGTGATCAGGCGAACCGACTTTATACCGAGATTTTCCAGAATGCGGACAGCTACCGTATAGTCTCGCTCGTCTGCCTGATGTCCAAGCAGCAGGTTGGCATCAACAGTATCATGGCCGGCATCCTGCAGATTATAGGCATGAATTTTCTGCAGCAGACCAATTCCTCTGCCTTCCTGACGCAGATAGACAACTACGCCACGCCCTTCCTCCGCGATAACCTGCAGAGAGCGATCCAGCTGCTCACCGCAGTCGCACCTGAGAGAGCCGAAGATATCACCGGTAAGACATTCCGAATGCAGTCGAACCAGAATATCCTCTCCTGAACTGAGGTCGCCCATATAAAAGGCAAGATGGGCCTTGTCGTCGGAAGTATTCGTGTAATAGACAAGCTCGAACTCGCCGTACTCGGTAGGAATACGGGCACTGACAGCACGGGTAACGGAGAGATTAGACATTGTGGGCTATAGTACGTTTTTCGACTGTAACGGTAAAGCATGGCGGCATAGAGAGCTATTTTCGGCGCGCGCTTAAATCACAGGTCAGGTTTGCAATTATTTACCGGTTAAACGCACAAACAGGGAAAATGGATCAGTTTCTACCCAATCATTGTCAAAAAATTTCAGGTGATAAGGTTAAATAATGATGGTCAACGAAATCAGTCCTGCAAAAAAAACGGCCTAGGTAAATTACGTCAGATAAATAACGCCAGGTAAGTGAAGTCAGGATTAGTAAAAAACAGGCGTATTGGATACTGGCTCAGGCGCAGAATTGAGACCAGTATAGTCCGCAAAGCCTGGCAGGGTGGCAAGCAGAATCTCAAGCGCCTGATCGCGTTCGCTGTAGCTAAAGGCATGGCGACCAGGATAGCGTTCGCGCCCTTCCAGATAAGCCGCGAGCCGGGCATAAACATAATCCCTGGCATACCCGGGCAGGGAATTAAAATCCTCGGAATACAGCAGATAGGATACCGGGTAGGCAAACAGACGTGTATTTAACTCCAGCTGACGCAAAGAACGCCCTTGCGCATCCGCGGGTCCCTGTGTCTGAAACCAGCGCGCATAATCCGCATTGCCCTGTAAGCTGTCTTCCAATGGCGCCGCATCAAAAAACAGCAAACGCTCCACCAGCTTGCCCAGCATTCTGGGCAAGACATCGCGCGCCCGTTGTGGCAATTCATCCCAGCGTTCAACCGCTGAATAATCTTCCAGTCCGCGGCGTTTAAGGACCGCCGGTGCCTTGAACTTGATGTAGGTAATCTGATTCTGTACCGATAGCTGATGTTCCAGAACCATCAGGGCGACGATATCGCTACCAGAACCCAGGTATGGTGAAGTATCGACCAGACCAGCAGCATTTAAATCCTTTATATTGCCGCGACGATGCGCCTCTACTCTGGCCACTTCGTCGTAATCCTCCAGCAGAATATTACCCAGATGTTTTTGTGATCCATGCTCGCCGCTGACATACCAGCCGCCCCAGCGAATATCGATGGGCGAGGTATCGTTGATATTGCCAATGCCGGAAAAATTCTCCAACGGTACATTGCCGGTGCTGTAGAGCGAAGACAGGGCCATCAACATAGGTACACCTCCGCCCATGGTCCCTTGAGTATCATGACACACCAGACAGGTCTGGGAGGCGCGCTCAAAATACTTATCGGTGCCCTCGGTATTGTCGAAGGTATAGAACACGATGCCCTGCTTTTCATCAATGGTGGTGACTTCGATGATATTGCTATTTTGCACAAAGCCGATGTAGGTATCGTCGTTGAAATACACGGCACGGGGTTTTTCTGGAGAAATGAGTTTGTGCTGCAGGCTGGTAGGTGAAAACACCAGCAGTTGAGATGACGGCGCAATACCCAGCTCGGCCAGCAGATCATCCAGATAGCCTCGCTGTTCCCGGTATTCCAGACTCAGCTCGCCGCTTTTCAGTTTATTGCCAAGGCGCGTGGCCGAATTCTCCACGGCCGGCTGGTCATAATCAATGATCTGGTATTCCTCACTAGCCGTGTATTGGGCCTGCACTGCGGACACCCACAGGATAGCCGTGGCGCTAAAAAAACGAACGGCAGCACTAATTAACGGGGACGGATTAACATTCATCTGGCTATTTTACACTTTGCTCTAACTTAAATGGGCTATCCAAAAGCACAGTACAAAAGCAGTAAAAATATTGCCTTGATATCGAACAATTCAAGCCTTGTTTTGCACAATAAAAAAAGGGGACGGAGGGATTTAATTTAAATCCCTCCGTCCCCTTTTTTACTTTTCTATTTAGTCGTTACCACACACGGCAGTCACTTCAATTTCCAGTTTCATTTTTTCATCAAGCAAACCTGCTTCAAGCATCATGATCGCCGGTCTCACATCACCCAGATATTTTTGCAGCACAGGCCAGCAAGGTTCAAAATCTTTCTTATCAGCAAACACATAAGTCACACGAACGATATTGGAAATTTTGCTGCCTGCTTCAAGCAAAGCCTTTTCTATGTTCTGAAAACACTGCTCAGCCTGCTCCACGACATTTTCTGAAATACTCATGGTGTCATAATCGTAGCCTGTGGTGCCTGACATAAATACATAATCCCCCTGGACTACGGCGCGCGAATAGCCGATTTTGCTTTCAAAATCAGACCCACTTGAGATTAATTTCCTGCTCATTTTGTCTTACTCCCGATAGATAAGGTTATTCCTAAGCCGTGGCTTCAGCGTCTGTACGTTTAACTTTTTTATGCTCTTCTTCACTCAGTCCACGCTTCCAGTAACTGGAGACATAAACCGCTTTTTTATCGACATTCTTTTCCTGCTTAAAATACTGGCGCAAAGCACGCATGGTATTGAACTCACAGGCAGCCCAGATAGAAGGCTCTCCTTCCAGCCAGGGTAATTGTTTAAGCTTATCCAGCAGATGGGTATTTTCTTTTCCAGGAGCAGGATTGATGACCCAGTAAATATCAAAGGTTTCCGGGATTTCAAAAGCCTGAATATCACTTTCATCAAGAATTTCGATTACCGCATAGCCTCTCGCATTGGCTGGCAACTGCTCCAGATTTACACTGATCGCCGGTAGCGCCGTCATGTCGCCCACAAGTACCAGCCAGTCAGCGGAGAAATCCAGTAATTTTTTACCACCGGGGCCGGCAAGTGTAATGGAGTCCCCAGGCTTGGCACGGGTCGCCCAGGCAGAAGCAGGTCCGCTATCGCCATGCACCATGAAATCCACATCAATCTCATTCAGCTCTTCCCTGTGTTTACGTACCGTATAGGTACGTGTGACCAGAGATTCGCCTTCGTCAGCCGGTACTTGAAGCTTGATATAGGCACTTTCCTGATCCACAGGAAAACCTTCCAGCTCAGCGCCGCCCAGGGTAATACGTTTCATATTAGGGGTTAGCTGATAAGAACGAATAACAGTGAGTGTGCGGGGTGCAGATTTTGGCATAGGGGCTTATTCTTATTAACAGCGAATTAATGACCAAGTCTTATTTTTACCCATCCAAAAAGGACGAGTAAATTTTGCGGACGCTATATTAACGCTGTTCCTGATGCAGAGGAACAGGTAAAGCTTTCTATGTGGTTATCTGTGAGCGATAAAAGGCTGCTTATTCAAACTTACCCTGTTTTTAGTCCCTGACTTTGGGTTTTCCTGTCTCCGCATCAATCCGGCCCAGTGAAGGCCCCTGGTACTGATCCATCAACAGTTCTACCACGGCATCGCCGTATTGCTGGAACCAGAAGTCCCCCATTTTTTTCAGTTTAAGGATATTGGACTGACTGATGTCATCCATGGCGTCATCCGGGGGATTGGCAAGACCCGGCTGTTTCTTCATTTGCGCATTCACACGAATATACTTCCCCGACGTCAGGATGGTATAGGCCTGATAGGCCACCACGCGCTCATCGGTGAGCACATCCAGAATATGCCCCTTGGTAAACCATTCCAGAGCGCCCCATTTTTGAGATTCAGGCCCATTAATCTTTCGCGTGCGATAGCCGGTGCCCACAGATAATACTCTCAGATCCTGGACGGACTGATCTGGCCAGGCCTTTATCGCTTCAGCAATCACACACATGGTGGGATTGTTGGCAGTAACTCCCCCATCAACCAGCCAGAACGCCTCATCAATTCCGCTCATAGCCATTTCCCTGGTAGGGAAATAAGTAGGCGCTGCACTGGAAGCATCCGCTACTTGCCAGGAGGCCAGCTTACGGTGGATCGCGTTGGTAGATTTGATGACTTCAGGCTTACGCCGTTCTATGCCATAGGCCACCGCCAACACATGTTTGTTGCGGGGAACATTGGAAAGCTTTGCCGAACCCAATTTCTGTTTCAGCATGCTGGATTTACCGGCCGCTTCATATTTAGGGGCGTTTATGCCATCAAACTCAAACCAGCCTCTGTTATCGGTAAAGATCTTTTTAGCGTTCCTGTAATCATAGAGTTCATTGATTTCTGACATGGTCATTTTGGTGGTAGCCAACGCCAGGGAAATAATACTTCCGGTACTGGTGCCCGCATAAAAGTGAACACAGTCACGAAGGCTTTTTTTGTGATCAGTGTTGCGCTTGTCTTCAACATGGGTAAGAAACTGGGTAATAGCCGCGCCACGAATACCACCGCCATCAAGAGAAAGAAGGAGTTTGGACATGAATAACTTCCTTGTTGCTTTGAATTATTTTTCCGTAAATAATTTTCAAATATTAACTTAATATAATTTCAAACAGCCTGCAAACCACTCAATACAAATAATCACTACTAATTTATTCATAGAAATGGGACGAAGGCCTTAACTGGACAAGCCAGCGGGTTTTGGGTAGTTTGCGCCCTTTCTTTAACTCCCCGGACTTCAAGTTACATGCAGATTAGTAAAATATTCACCATCGCCGCCAGAATCGAAGCAATGACCTGGGCCGGCTTGCTCATCGGTATGTACTTTAAATATGGACTGGAGCTCACTGAGATCGGCGTTTGGCTTTTCGGCCGTCTTCATGGTGCGGCCTTTATTATGTATTTCTTCGTCGCCATCATCACGGCGATACGACTGCGTTGGCCCTGGTGGTGTGCTTTGCTGGCAGTGCTGGCGGCAATTCCACCACTGGTTACTTTTCCCCTTGAGCTGTGGTTCAGAAAGCGCGGACTGCTTGAACAAAGTATTTCTTCATCTCTGGATCAATGAGATCAGACACTAAGCAAATTAGAAATTTAAAAGGGGTAAATTTAAAAGGGGTCGGAGGGATTAAATTTTAATCCCTCCGACCCCTTTTGATTTCTACAAGGTTTTGGTAACGCGGAAACCCAGATAATTACGACCACGCTGGGTCGCCGGGTAAGGCGCACCGCGACGAGCGGAACGCTGCATGTAGGGATTGCTCAAGTAGGTACCACTGCGAAATACACGGTTGGCACAATTACCATTTTTATTGGCAGATCCATCACGCGGCGCGTTGACAAAATCAGCCTCGTAACAATCCTCGACCCATTCAAAGATATTACCGTGCATATCGTAGACACCAAAGGCATTGGGGGGAAAGGATTTTACCGGCGAGGTTTCGTTAACCCAGACATCAGCGCCTTCCGCCATGCCGCCCAGTCCATATTCGCGCAAGCCAAAATTACCGAAGTCATAATCCAGTGTGTTGCCCCAGGGGAAGGTCGTTGCAGTGCCAGCACGAGCGGCATATTCCCATTGTGATTCAGCCGGCAGGCGGTAGGCGTCATCCTCACCGGTTTTCCAGTTCAGCCAGCCAACAAATTGCTGGGCATCGTACCAACTCACGCCGACAACCGGTCGTGTTCCCCTGCCCCAGTCCCAATCGGGTTTTTCACTGCCATCCAGTTGCACCAGCAGAGCGGATTCCACACCCATGCCATCACAACGAGCGTCCCGGACACAGGCTTCCCACATGTCCCAGGTCACTGGTGTGGTGGCAATAGCAAATGGCTGCGCAAAATTCACTTCATGCAGCGGTTCATTGTCTCGCCGATCCGCTTCAGTTTCCGCAGACCCCATCATGAAACTACCGGCAGGGATAACCACCATTTCCGGACAGTTCCGACATTCCTGGAAGGTATTTCCGGGCTGCATATCAGCCGCCTGCAAGGAAGCGGCAGCCATTACACAAAACAATACCAGCACGTGGCAGGAAATCCCGATTATCAGTTTGCAAGCTTTGGCTATCATTGGCTTTTCCTTATTTAATCCCACGCCAGCGGACAGCCCGGCATGGAAAGCCCGGCGTTGGCCACCTGGCTGCATAAGGCCCGGGCATTGCCTTTTTGCTGCTCCAGAATACGGTGAACATCTGCTATCGGTGTTACGCGGCCGTGAATGGGCACATCGCGTTCCACATCCAGGTTTCGGAACGCGACATTATCATCATAAGTATTGCCCCAGAAATACACTTCCCAGTTAAGATCAAACAGGTCACCCTGAATAAGCAGTTTTTGGTCGGGAATATAGCCCATCAAACCATGCGCCATATGGGCATTGGCCACCATGTGGTAGACATCAACTGTCAAGTTGGCATCAGACAGGCGCAGGTGATCATCCACGGCAAGGCTTTTAAGGGCTTGTGGATTACGGCTCAGGGCGTCGTGATATTTTGTGACTGGCCGCTCGCTCAGTTCACGAAACCAGTCCACGTTGCCAGCCTGGGTAACGATGGTCAGGCCTTCGGCAATGGCCACGCGCAGGCCACCGGTATGGTCAAAGTGGTGATGGGTAATGATGGCCTGGGTCAGGGGCTTGCCCGGCACAGTTTTTCTGGCCTCATCAATCACCGCCTGGGTCCAGGCGCGGTTGGTAGGCACTTCAAATAGCGCCAGGTGATCCTCAAATTCCAATAGCACAGCATTGGCGCCATTGTTGCCAATAAGATGCCATACGTGCTCAGCTACCGGCTCGGCGGTGACCGTATAGTTGGGTACAGGGACTGGCGAGTTTCTGGCGCTTAACGGGGCCGCCAGATCATCAATCGCGCCGTTAATCACATAGCGGTCCACATGCAGGCGCAGCATCACGGTATCTTTCCAGTCCGATACCGTGTTGTAACTCATGGGCAACATAACACCGTCGACCGGCAACCAGGCACTGTATTCGGCGCGCTGGGTAATCTCGCCCAGATTCTCATGGGGCTCCAGCCAGCGCACCCAGTGTGGGAGTCCTGTGTCATTATTAACAGCCAAAGTGAATTCGACGCCGTCAGCAGTTGTCACATCTACCAGGGTAAGCCCATCCTGCACACGAAGATTGCCTATCGTGCTGTTGTTATCCAGTGCGGCTCTGACGGCCACCAGCGGCATGGAAAGCATGTCCATGCGCCGGGTCAAGGCGGTTTCTTCAGAACCGCGGCGCGCATTGCCATCGGCACTAACATCATAGGCAATGTCGCCATCCAGCACCTGGTTAATAGGCAGGCCCTGCATCATGGAACGCGCCGCAAAGATAAAGGCGCGAAACATGCGGGCTTTGACGCGGGTACGGTTATTGTTCAGATCAATGACTCGTTCGTAGGCCGTCAGGTTAGTCATTTTCTCAGGAGCATTGGCTTCCGTGCTAATTTCACTGCCGCCATCCTGGTAAGATTCATGACCATAACCGACAAGGCGCACACTGCTTACGGCCTCAAGTTGTGCAACACCCCCCATGGCATTGGCGGCATCGATCACTACCTGTCGTGCGCTCTCCTGCGCTCCAGCTGAAACAGAAAATCCCAGAATAATGAAAGCGGGAATTATACGAAATACACTCATGCGTTCTCCTGCCAGTAACAGAATTATCTGGCGTCTTTTTATTGTTATTTACTCAGCAGTTGGGCGTTCCCAGCCCTGTTCGAAAAACTTCTCCCAGTTCTGCGCCCAGGGGCGACCTAGAAAATCAATATAGCCTTCATCAAACGGCGTCACTTGTGAGGGTCTGCCGTCAGGCCCCAGCACAATACCGTTTTCCACACGACATTCCACAAACAGGTAGCGCTGTTGTGCATCATCAATACCGGCAGTACGATTCCAGGGGGTGTTGATGCGCAGTGGCTCCTTGAATGCCTCGGGGTCATAAAATATAGCCTCGATATCCAGGCCTTCACCGTCGTCGGCACGCTTGATGATTTCAATGACTTCCAGGGAATTGCTGAACTCAAACATGGAATGGCTGGTGGTCCACCCCTGCACGTTCGCGGTCCAGGCAATGAGCGTATCACCGTCCCAGAAACCCACTGTCTCGCCATACCACTGGGGTATCAGGGTGGAATGTTCCTGACCGATCAACACCTTGCGTATGAAATTATCGGCCACGCCGGCCAGCAGTTGTACCTGATTCGGCGTCACCAGTACTTCCATGTCGCGGATGCCCCACATATACCACCAACGCATCAGACCTTCCGGGTAACAGAACGAGGCCATCCATTGTGGAGCATTGTTGACGGCCTCGTGGTAATTCATCTGGGTCATGCGTTCCTGGTATTCCGGTGTGAGCAGGGAAACCATGGTGGAAGTCTGAAGAATATTGCCGTTGGTCCACTGGTCAGGCCCTCTGGAGAAGGAACCTCGGAAATACCAGCCGTCCCAGTCAGGCAGGCTTGCCCGGGTGTGAGTGTTGTAGGTGCCTTTTTCTTTAGCCCTGGCCATCAGATCCCGGTAATGTTCTTCTGCAGTGCCATGGGCATAGGGGCTGAAAATTTCCGGCGCACTGATGCCATAAGAGCAATCGCCCCAGTGACCGACCCGATCAGCGACCCACATATTGGTGAGTTGAGCGGGTGTATTACAGCGGGTATAGCGAGGATCTTCCCAGTATTCACTGTCGAAATAAAAGTTCGTTGTGTTGAATAAATCCACCGGCAAGGGGGTTATGCCAGGCGGCGGTTCGGCACTGTCATATCTGTTGTCCGCTGGCGCTTGCGCCAGGCTCGACATCGACAGGGTAAACAAGATGGCAAAAAGGGAAAGGTAAGCAGTCAGGCGCATGGCAATCTCTCTATCAGTTGTTGGCCGACAGGTAGATCGTACCTGTTTCAGTGGTGCAGCCGCCTTCCGGCATGGTCATCCCGCAATTAATCAGAGGAGCACCATTAGGCATGGCGCCGAAGGTTTTACCATTACGTAGCGGATTGAGCTGCACGGTAATAATGCTGCCGATAGGAAAATTTTTCGGAGTGACTCCCTCCCTGGCGATACGTGTAGCCGGACCGGTTTCTACTCCCCACAGCAAGGGATTACCCTGCTCATCGTTAAGGTTCTCACCCGCCTCATCCACTAATTGGAATATCAGCTGGGCATGATTGGCGCCGGGAATATAACGGGTCAGGCGCCCGGTAAAGGTACGCAGTTCATTCTGGTCGTACATGGCAAAGGAATGATGTGCCTGGCTAAGTGGTGTAAGGCATGAAAGTAGTATAAAAAAAGCGGCAGACAATAACGGGTTACGATTCAATGTTGGACTCCCCCCCTCAGGAAACAAGCATTATTGCTTGCAGTCTATAGATCTCTATGAATTTGTAAAATTGATTATTTTTTGTCGGTAATGAACTGCTGAGCGAATACAAATCAAAGAGGTTAAGGGGTTAAATTTTAACCCCCTGCTCCCTACCTTCACATTGCTAAATATTGTTTTTTGAATAATTATTTTACATATGCTTTCGCACAGAAGCGGGCCCTCAGATTTTGCCTTAATGACCAATATATCAATTTTTCTCCAGCTATATACTTTTGCTACTAGGCCTGGCTTTCTGCTTCGACCAGCCGCTCTTTCCGGCTTTTTTCTTCGGCTAAGACTGAATCTATTTCCTGGAGCACTCCATCCACGTCTGCTTCATGCGTACTGTCGGCAAAGATACCAGTTAACGCAATTTCCGGATGTATTTCGCCATCTTCGAACAGCTTCCAGATTTCTTTGGCGTATTGGCTATCCAGTAATTCAGGCGCGAATTGGCCATAATAAGCAGTGATCTTGTTAACATCCCGCTCCAACATGGACTCGGCATTATTATTTGCTGCAGCATCCACCGCTTGAGGCAGGTCAATAATTACTGGGCCGTTTTCATCCACTAATATATTAAATTCTGACAAATCACCATGTACCAGACCGGCACAGAGCATGCGCACTACGAATCGCATTACCTGGGAATGGCCTTCCTTTGCCTGTTCACCTGTCATTGCGACCTCGCTTAAGCGCGGTGCCACAGAGCCTTCACTGTCAGTGACTAATTCCATCAACAGGACACCATCTATACACGCGTAAGGTTGGGGAACTCGCACGCCAGCATTGGCAAGTCGTGAGAGCGCATCTACTTCGGCATTATGCCAAATTTGCTCCTGTTGTTGACGGCCAAATTTTGAGCCTTTGTCCATCGCCCGCGTACGACGACTATTGCGTGTCTTGCGACCTTCACGATAAAGGACTGCTTGTTTGAAACTGCGTTTTGCTGCTTCTTTGTAGACTTTGGCACAGCGGATTTCAGAATGGGAGCGCACTACATAAACATCCGCCTCCTTGCCACTCATCAGTCTGCTGACAACCTCATCAATTAAGCCTTCATCTATCAGAGGTTGGATTCGTTTTGGAATTTTCATGGCGCCTTTGTACAGCACTTTTATCCGGGAGGAAAGAGTAAGGCATAGTTCAAGCCCCGCAGATATCCGCTTTGGGTGGTTAGCGCTCGTAACTGCTGGATCAGGAAGTTAACGAGTAATTATTCACAGAGTGGTCTGCTTTCGGCCAGAAGCGGAATAAAGCCCATAAAGTTCTATTTTCGCTAGTTAAATATTATTAGTTTGAAGTTCTAAAGAATTTTCGAATATCTTCATATTCACGGACACTTGCTGGGCCTTGAAAAGTAATGCACAGTGATATTAATGCCCCCATTATCCGGAGTACCCATATCAAACCTATTTCAGCTACTTTTTCATATCCGAGCCTGTGATGGTCGTGGAATACATGCCTTGAAACTGCGATGTTTAATAATACTGCGAGAATA
>Ga0181606_10004950_pt1 | contig 11042 bp, 9 predicted proteins | sample 041ome_10_FD_132994 | JGI IMG/M metagenome (GOLD analysis project Ga0181606, IMG submission 132994) | Coastal salt marsh microbial communities from the Groves Creek Marsh, Skidaway Island, Georgia - 041412US metaG (megahit assembly) | ecosystem: Environmental > Aquatic > Marine > Intertidal zone...
CGAAGTACAACTGATGTTGGTTATATTGTAGTCGGTGGTGATTTAACACTTCCTCAATTTGATGGATATGATATTGTTATGCTTGGTGACATTCACAAGTATCAGGTATTACAAGAATACAAAACTGAACATAGATTTATACCAGAAAGTAAACTTGATAAGTATAAACTTGATGGGTGGGACATTTGCAATGACTAAGTTTTTAATAAGATGCAGAGATATTGACATTGGAGATGTTTTGTTTGCAAGTAGCATTGCAAAAAAACTTAAAGACGAAACTCCGTGGGAAACTCCTTGTCATATTGATTTTGATTCTAACTATTTACAAACTCTTGAACTATTAGATAATAATCCATACATTGATAATGTTTTCTATAAAGATAGTGGTGATGATTATACCAAGATTTTTGATATAAATAAAAGTAGTCACGACTTAGATGTATCAAATTCTGTTGTATCGCAATATCAACAAATGTGCGGAATAAAAAGTTTCGACGATACCTTTGAAATTTTTACAAATCCAATAAGTGACTATTCAATTAAATCTAGTATGAAAGAATTGATTGAGATAGATTACTGGACGAATGATTTAATAAAAATTTGTTATGTAATGGATTGGGACAGAAAAGGTTATCTATTAGACGAACACGATTCTATTGTTATTGGAAACAAAATAAACAACAGAGATACACATAAAATAGTTGATCCATTAAAAGGAAATAATAATATAATGTTATTTGCAATTGGAATTGAATCTCGTGAATCAAAAAACTTTCCTAGTATAAACTCAGCAAGTAAATTTAGTTTTACTGCTAGTTTAATTAAAAACTCTGATTACGTAATAGGTCCTGAGGGATGTCTTACCAATATATCATCCGCACTAGGAACTCCTACAATAATCACTACTGATTATATTCACTACACTTATGGACCGAATGGAGTTAGAACAGATAAATCTAAAAAATACACTCCTCCGTTTTTGGGTCCATGTAAGTATTTTCCAAATGGAAATCATACACACTTAGATCCATATCTTAGTGATCGTGAAGTTGGAAACGAAATTTTAAAAATTGTGACAAATGGAAGATAACGAAAACTACATAAAAGTAAAAAGACACAACACCAATAAACCTGTCGTGGTTTATTCTGGTAGTATGATTCAACAAAACCACGGAGAAAAACCATTTGGACATGGGTATGTGTTGTGGGATGTAGCAAATCGTACACACGAGCACCACGAAGTTGTAAATGATTATGGATATTATACAATAGAAGTTCGTGATGGAAAGTGTGTTAGTGATTTAAGTAAACTTCCAAAAAAAGCAAGACTTCGTGTAAAAGTATTTAACACAACTGCAACCGAGACAAAAGAAATTATTGCTGGAATCAGAAAGCAAACAAGTATTACAGATTTAAATGTAACACGATGTGATGCAATATCCGAAGCAAAAAAGTTTGATCGTGATAATAAATTTGATTTCGGTGATATATCGTCTATACAAGTACAAAATGATTTAATAGAAGATTATCTTCGTAGGAATTTTGTAGTTGATGATGAGCAAGTAAAAACTGCTCTTGATATCAACAAAGAAACAAATGACAAATTGATTGTAAAAGAAGTTCTTCGCAATTGTATTTGGAAACCAAAAAAGTTTGAGTTCGGAAATATGTTCAGTTACGGAGACGGAAATGTAATAGACTTTTCAAACATGAAAAGTGTTATGGGATTATTTGCATCCAATGCAAGTGGTAAAAGTAGTGTGATGAGTGCATTGAGTTTTTGTTTGTTTGATAAATGTGATCGTGCGTTTAAGGCTGCTCATGTATTAAACACACAAACTGATAGTTTTTATTGTAAACTCAATTTTGAAATAAGTGGTGTAGATTATTATATAGAAAGAACTGCATCTACAAAAAAGAATGGAGATGTTACTGTTGTTGTTGATTTTTGGAAATTAGACGAAGATGGACAAACTATTTCATTAAACGGAGAACAACGAGCAGGAACTAATGCAATTATTCGTGACCATGTTGGTTCGTATGATGACTTTGTTTTAACAACATTAAGTTTACAAAACAATAATGCTATTTTCATTGATAAAAGTCAAAGTGAACGAAAAGACTTACTTGCTCAATTTATGGGCATTGATATGTTTGATCAATTGCATTCTACTGCATCTGAGGATGTTAAAGAAATCAATGCTTTATTAAAACGTTTTAATCGTGAAGATTTTGATGAAACATTGGCAGAAGTAAAAGAAAAACTTGAAAAAATAAATGAACAATATAATGAGCAAGATAGTAAAACAAATATAGCACTACTTGAGCAAAAAAGATTAAACAAAGAACTTGCTGATAAAAATTCTTTATTTAAAACTTGTTCATTCGATGAAACTGCGGTTGATATAGATAAACTTGAATTTACAAAAAATAATTTAAAAGAACGACTGAACACCGCAAACGAAAACAGAGAATCTGAATCTGAAAGAAAAAAGCAACTTGCAAATGAAAAGAAAATGTGTGTACGTAAAATGTCTGAACTTGAGGGGATTGAGGATAGTTATGTTTATATTTTAAAAGTTCGTGAAGAAATAACAAAAGTAGATAAAGATCTTGCGGTTTTACGCACCTCCGTAAATGCAAAGTTGGATAAATTAAAGCATTATGATAGTCACGAATATGATCCAAAGTGTAAGTTTTGCGTAAACAATTCAAAGAACTTAATTGAAAGTGCAGAACAAACAAAAACTGAATTGGATAAAGACAAAGCAGCTGCAGATGATCTTGTTAATCAAAAAACTGATTTAGCAAATATACTTGATGATAATAAAGATGTAGAAAAAAACTACGAATTATTAAATGAGTTAAAAAACAAATCAAGTCAACTTGTGTATGAAATAAACGAAGCAGATTCTAAAGTTTTGGCACTATCTAGCATGATTCAATCACTTGAAAAGGATATAGTATTAAATGATAAAAATATAAAAGAATTTTACGAGTGCAAAGATATAATTGAATACAACCAAAAACTTCAAATAGAAGTAGATGAATTACAAACTAAATTGCTAAAGGTAAATTCAATAGCAAATACAGAAAGCACAAAATTACAAACTTTGTTTGGTGAAGTTAAAATTGTAGAAAAAGAACACGAAGATGTTCTTGCCTCAATTGAAGAAGCAAAAAATTACGAAAGAAAAAAACGAGGATATGAACTTTATCTTGATGCAGTAAAACGAGATGGTATATCGTATGAACTTATTTCTAAAACTATTCCGAGTATAGAAAGTGAAGTTAATAATATTCTTTCTCAAATCGTTGATTTTGGTATGAACCTTGAAATGGATGGAAAGCACATTTATTCTAAGATTACATATGAGGATCGTCATTGGCCTTTGGAAATGTGTAGTGGTATGGAACGATTCATAAGCAGTATTGCTATGCGTGTTGCACTTATCAATGTAAGCAGTCTTCCTCGTTCTAATTTCCTTGTTATTGACGAAGGGTGGGGTTCTCTTGACGGAGATAATATCAGTAGTGTATTTAATCTATTTACATACCTTAAAGGTCAGTTTGAGTTTATTTTAGTTATCAGTCACTTGGATGTTATGCGTGACATGGTGGATGAAATTATAGAAATCCAAAAAGACGGAGCATTTAGTAAGATAAAATACGGAGTATAAAACATATTTAGATATATATTTATTATATACCTGAAATGTATTTATGGAAAATTCCGAAAAAAACCAACAAGTAGAAGAAACCCTGATAAAAGCAGGATTGCGTAAAGGATACTTTACACTTGTAGAGGGTGTGTATGATCCTGGTATTCTAAAAGCAGTATTTCTTGCTGGTGGTCCAGGTTCTGGTAAATCTGCCACCGTTGATACAATATTTGATTTTCCACCAGAAGTAACTAATTTGTCTCCAAGTGGATTAAAAATAGTGAATAGTGATCCTGCATTTGAGATATTACTTAAAAAGGCAGGTTATGATTTGAATCTATCTAAAATGGATGATGAAACTTTTAGCAAAGTAACAAGTGATGATCCAAATAGTATTCGTTCTCGTGCAAAGAAAATTATGCTAAAGCAATTTGAGATGTTTAAAAATAATCGTCTTGGTGTTATTGTTGATGGAACGGGTGATAACTATAACAAAATATCTAAGCAAAAGAAAGAACTAGAAAAACTTGGATACGATTGTTATATGGTGTTTGTTAATACAACACTTGATGTGGCACAACAAAGAAACGCAATGCGTAAAAGAAAACTTCCAAGAAAAATAGTAAAAGACATTTGGACAGATGTACAAAAAAATATTGGTAAATTTCAAGGAGCATTTGGATCAAATTTTGTTATTGTAGATAACTCTGAAGATACTCGTAGTAAACAGAGACCCGGACGACTAGATTTAGTTCCCTCTGTTTTAAAACAAACTGCAAGATTTATTTCTAAACCAGTTCGCAATCCAATTGGTAGAAAATGGATACATCTAATGATGGCACATGATAAAATGAGTAAAAGTGGGGATAAACGAAATCGTGTTAATGAAGAGTTAGATATGGTTTCAATGGAAGATGTAGTTCTTCCTATGGATTTAGAAAGACATTTAAGTAGATCAATATATGTTATCAAAAAGTTTAATTTAAATGAAAAAAAGAATTTAGCAGTATTATCGAGATTAGTTGAAAGTTTGGAATTAAACAGAGGTCAAGTAAACAAATATTTTCACAAAATAAGAACACTGAAGTTTAAAGGAGAAAAATAATGTTTGACAAGATTTTTGACGAACTAATCAAAGAAGATAAGTTAGGTGAAACTTGGAAACTTGAGTTAGCACCTAATCATGCGAGATATAGTTTTTCGTCAAAAAAGTCTGGAAATGAAAATTGGGCAAAATCACTTGCAAACAAAATAGCAAGAAAAGAAAAAGAAGATTACAAATTTATAGGAATTTATAGTGAAGGAGAAACAACTGAAGGACCTATCGTAGATGGATACATCTTTCATTGTACAGACGAATATCTCAGTAAAGTTCCACATCTACATCGTGAAAAACGAAAGGCCTGCAAAGCACACATTAAAACAGGAAAAGTAATTGAATACTTTGAAGATTGACATGAATAAAATTAAAGAATATAAAAAATACAAAGATGATCCTTTTTGGATGAAGTCAAAATATGATGGTGTTTCTGGTGAGCAAAACTTGCCCGTTCAAAGAAGACTCAGAAAAGGTGGAATTAAATTTAAAAAAGGAGATGAAATACTTTATTTCCCAAGAGGAAAAGTAATTTTAGTAGGAAAAGAAGCAGAACAAGCATATAGGGATTTTCAATCTGCAGCTGCAGATGAAGATTTTTATATGTCTCAATACGAGGAATCTAAAATGGAAAAAACAAACGAAATTAAAATAACAAGTCAAGAATACAAAAAAGCAATAAATTTTATGTCTGGATTGCATTCAAGTATTCTAAAAGCAAAGGATAAAGTTATTTCATTTTTATCAAGAAAAGGATTTGATGAAATGGCGGATCATATATCTAACATGGATAAACGAGAATTTAATAAATTCATTCAAGGTAAGGTATTTGAAGAAAAACTAAGAACACAAATTAGAAATATTCTTACCGAGTTATTAAAATCTAAATGAATGATGAGTTCACAAATAAGTTATCTGAGTTTTTAGTAGATGATTTACTAAACGAAGATAACAACATAAGAAAAGTTATAGGAATTTATCCAGGTAGATTTCAACCTGCCGGTGTGCATCACTATAAAACATATAAATGGTTAGATGGAAAGTTTGACAAAGCATTTGTAGCAACTAGCAATAAAACCGATTCTTCTAAAAGTCCATTGAGTTTTAAAGAAAAGAAAATGATATGGACAAAGCATAAAGTAAAAAATGTAGTCCAAGTTAAAAATCCATATGTATGTGAAGAAATACTCAAAAAATATGATCCCAACACAACTGCGGTGATTTATATATTCGGAGAAAAAGATGCAGGTAGATTAAAAACAACAAAAGCAGATGGTTCTCCTGCTTATTATCAATCGTATGAAAAAAACAAAAACAATTTAAAACCATACGGAGAACATGGATATTTTATTGTTGCTCCTCATGTAAGCATTAAAGTTCTGGGTAAAGAAGTAAGTGGAACACGAATTCGTGAATTACTTGGAAGTCCAAAATATTCCGATGAACAAAGAAAAAAAGCATTTGAAGAATTGTTCGGTTGGTACGATGAAAAAATTTATGATTATTTAACAAAAAAGTTTGCAACATTATTTGAGAACGAAGAAATATACGAAGAGTTCTTGACAGAGTACCCAAACTTTAAAAAGTTTGTAAACAATATACCAACACTATTAAGTGAAATAAGTTCAATTGCAAGTCAAGGTCTTCCGTTTGTAGATGATGGTCCGAGTATGTTTTATCCAGGTAAATCATATGAAGGATATACCAATAAACGAGCACAACAATTGGGATACGACTTACTTGATTATGTAGTAGGAAAGCATGGTCTTGGTCGTAATGCAGATTATCGTGAATGGGGAAAATATGCAGGACCAGTTCCTGCGGTAAGTTTTTATCCTGCAGGTGATATAGATGTAAAAACACCAATGAATCAAATTGACACAGACGCATCTAAAACTGCACATGAACAATGGGTTGGGTTTATCAATGGAGTCGCAGAAACCGCAGGATATAAACTTGTAGATTTTCTTGGTTCTGAAAAATCAATTCGTAAGAAAGATGAACAAGGAGATGAAGATTTAAAATCAGGAACAAATACCATAGACACCGATAAAGCAGAAGATGGTGAAGAAATAAATAAAGGTGTAGAAGGTCATGCGATCAACGAAGTATTATTAACAGAAGGGGGTGCGGCTGGTCATATGAGTCATCCTTTTGATGATCGTGATTTAACATTTGCTGATTTAAAGGAAATGATTCGTAGGTCGTTGGCAGGTGAATTAAATGTTGAAAAAGAAGTTACTGAAAAACTTGATGGTCAAAATTTAATGTTTTCTTGGAAGAATGGTGAATTAGTGGCTGCAAGAAATCAAGGACATTTAAAAAACGCAGGTGCGGCTGCTCCTAATGTAAAAGAATTTGAAAGTATATTTGCTGATCGTCCTGAGAATATCCGTGATGCGTTCGTTGGTGCAGTTACTGATTTAGAATCTGCTATATCCAAATTAAGTGAAAAACAACGAAGCAAAGTATTCAAAGAAGGTGAACGTTTTATGAACATAGAGGTAATGACGCCCGCAACACAGAATGTTATTCCTCAAAATGTAGATATGTTGGTATTTCACGGAACACAAGCATATGATTCCGCAGGAAAAGCAGTTAGTGTAGATTCTGATGGAAACGATATTACCGCAGAATTAAAAGACTCTGCGAGGATGCTCAAAGGTATGTTAAAGCAAGTAAATGCAGATGTTCAAAAAAGATATTCATTGAACGCACCGATTGTGGTTGAATTACCTAAAAGCAAAAATTTCGGTGATTCATTTGCAAAATATTCTGCAATGCTTGATAAATTAAAAAAGAAATTTAAATTAAAAGATAACGATAAAGTTATGAAATATCACGATGCTTGGTGGAGAGATTTATTAAACAAACAACAAAATAAATCAAAAGAAACGTTTCCACCAAAAGTGTTTGAAGCATTAATAGGTCGTTGGGCATACAACGACAAATCAAATAAAATTACCACCATTCGTATGGATTTAGAAAAGCAACCTAAGTTAAAAGATTGGGTTAATAAATTTGATAAAGAAAATCTTGTAAAACAATTTGAAGAAAATATGTGGCCATTTCAATTCATCTTTTTGAAATTAGGTGCGGAAGTTCTTCAAAATGTAAAAGGATTCGTTGCGGCCGGTGGAAGTGATGATATAGCAAAAGCACTTGATGCTCATGTTAAAACACTTGAAGGCAAGAAACTAAGTTCGGTGGAATCTCCTGATAAGTTTAAGAAAGATATGGAGAAACTAAATAAGAATCTTGCTCGTCTTAATTCTATCGGTGGAAGTAAGGCAATAGCACCAACAGAAGGGGTGGTTTTTCAATACAAAGGTGGAACATATAAACTTACAGGTACATTTGCTCCTATAAATCAAATTATGGGAATAATGAGGTTTTAATCATGGAAGAAAAAAAACTTTCAATCGCAACAAGACGAAAGTTGGCAAGAGTAGCAAAAAGAACTGCGAAAAAACGACAACTAAAACGTAAGTTAATGGCAAAAAGACCAAAGACGGGTGAACGATTAAAAAAGGCCGCACAAAAGGCTGCCAAAAATGTGTTGGTCAAAAAGATGACAGGTGGTAAATCTTATTCCGATTTAAGCATAACCCAAAAACAAACACTTGATAATAAATTAAAACCTGCAATTATTGCAAAAGTAGCAAAAAAAATGTTACCAAAAGTTCGTGCGAAAGAAAAAGAAAGATTAAAGAAAATGAGACAAAAAACAGATGAACAATTTGGTGTAAGTAAGCATAAAGTAGGTGGTGGTGAAATGAATGTATCTGGTGTAAATAAAAACGGTAACATAGAACCATTAAAATTTGATAACAAAGAAGATGCAAAAAAACACTCAAAAGAAGTTGGTGGTAAAATAATTAAAGATCAAGATGGTACTTATTATGTAGAATTTACAAAAATAGATGGACCTGTTAATAAGACTTTAAAAATGGAAGATAAAGAAAAAGAAGAAAATTTGAAAGATTTAAAAGCAATATTAGATGTTGCTAAAATGCTTAGTGATAAAAGTTCATATTTCAAGGGTCGTGGTAGTAAAAAAGAATATATTAAAATGCTTGTTCATAAAATTAGAAACTTGTCCGAATCAAAGAAACAAAAATTAATGACAAGAATGGACGCATATAAAACGGTTAGAAAACCTACATTACCTAAAAGTCGTCCAATGCAAAGTAAAAAGAAATATAATCGTGCTGACTTTAAAAAAGGTAAATATGATTAAACTCAATGGAAAGTTTTATTTAAAACACAACGAAGTTGAACGAGAAATAAATAACGTAGCAAGAAAATTTCGTACATCACAACGGGCTGTTTTGCCTCAACAAGTAACATACTTAGATAGAGAATTTGTTCAGGCACTACAAGACGAAGCAAAAAACCTTATATTATTTTGTAGTTATTTATTTGGTAATGATGAAGAATATTGTTCGTCAACACAAGTCATACAATGTGCACATGATAGATTGAGAAAAGAGGAGCATTGCACCAATCAATTAAGATTTATGCAATATGATTTAAGTGAGTCTCAACGTGAAAAATACAGAAATTTATATCTAAATTATTTAATTAATGTTTTTTTAGATGAATGTATAAAAGATTTTGAAAAATTATCTTAATAATAATTGACAAATAAAATTTTAGATGTATTATTGTTAATATGGCTAAAATGGATAAAGATGATTTGAAGTATGTGATTAAACGATCACGAAAATTATTTCAAGGAGAAGAACTTCCAAAAGTTCATGGTTACGAAGGTGAAGTTGAAGACTTGGTAATTCGTCAACCTGGAGAAGTTTGGACAGACAAAGACGGAAAAGAATGGAAGCAAGTTGGTGCTAATTCAAAAGTAAGAACTGAAACTTTGATGGACAAAGTAAGAAAGAGTTTACGAGAAGCACCTAATTGTCCAAAAGAGATGTGCTCCGTAGATCCATCTAAATATTTAGACAAAAGAATGCTTGCGAAACGTGGAATGTGCTTTGATTGTGTTCAGGAGTTTGAGCAAAAACTAAAAGATGAAGGTAAGTACGAAGCATATGAAAAAAAGACTATGCTAGAAAACGAACTTAGTTTTCTATTAGACACCAAAACAAAATTGGTAGAATCAAAAGAACATATTACAAATGATCCGAAGTTTTTAAATGAGGATGGTTCTCTTGAACAGTGGAATATTCCAAATAAAGAACAAGTAATGGAAGATTTGGAAAAGGATTTAGAAGAACTTGAAAATCGTTTAAAAGAAGTTGAAGATAATCTACAAGAATATGCCGATGTGACTTTTTAAAAGTTTCGACGATACCTTGAAACTTTTTATATTATAGAAAATCTAAATACATATATATTTATCCTTTAATGGCAGGTACTGAAAAAATTCCATTAAGGGAAATAATAAAACAAGAATATACCGAATGTTTGAAATCTCCTGCGTACTTTATGAAAAAGTATTGCAAGATTCAACATCCCACACTGGGAACAATACCATTTGCGTTGTATGAATTTCAAACCAAGACTCTAGAAAGTTTTCGTGACGAACAATTCAATATTGTATTAAAAGCACGTCAAATGGGAATATCCACACTTGTATCTGGATATGCTTTGTGGTTAATGACCTTTTTCACGGATAAATCTATTTTGTGTATTGCTATTAACCAAGAAACTGCGAAAAACATTGTTACAAAAGTAACTCATATGTCCGAACATTTACCAAGTTGGTTACGAAGTGAGTGTACAGAAAAAAACAAACTTAGTATGCGTTTTAAAAACGGAAGTAATATTCGTGCGGCTTCAAGTAGTGTAGATGCTTCTCGTTCGGCTTCATTGAGTTTACTTATCGTGGACGAGTGTGCGTTTATTACAAACATGGAAGATATATGGACCGCATCGCAATCTACAATTACAACAGGTGGTCGTTCTATTTTATTATCTACTCCGAATGGTATCGGTAACTTTTTCCACAAAACTTGGGTTGGGTCCATGGATGGATCTAACGATTTCAATCCAATAAAACTACATTGGAATTTACATCCTGATCGTGGACAGGAATGGAGAGACTTACAAACTAAAGTTCTTGGTGAGAAAGAGGCCGCACAAGAATGTGATTGTGACTTTATTAGTAGTGGTCGTTCGGTTGTAGATGCAAGTTTGATAGAATGGTATAAATCTAATATGATGAAAGAACCTGTTGAAAAACGAGGTGCGAATAAAGAATATTGGATTTGGGAATACCCAAATCATAACAAAGATTATGTGGTGGCTGCCGACGTTGC
>Ga0181606_10004955_pt1 | contig 11036 bp, 10 predicted proteins | sample 041ome_10_FD_132994 | JGI IMG/M metagenome (GOLD analysis project Ga0181606, IMG submission 132994) | Coastal salt marsh microbial communities from the Groves Creek Marsh, Skidaway Island, Georgia - 041412US metaG (megahit assembly) | ecosystem: Environmental > Aquatic > Marine > Intertidal...
AAACAGAAAGATCACGATTAGAAAAATTCTCCAATCCCCGACGGATTACCTTAATCCTTTGCGTTTCAACTCCTAGTTGCTTAAGGCGGTTTGCGGAAGACAAAGAAGATGTTCGGACAAAGCAGGCAGATCTTATTTTTTCCTCCAACAACCAGTCCCCTCCCTTGCGAAATAGATCATAGGCGTGGGCACCCATCGAAAAAGGAATACCGGTTAGTCGATAAATGGCGAAGGCGGCGGTGGCAGGCATGGTTGCCCACACGGCATGTATAAGATCATACCCTTTTCTCTCAAAGGCACGGGCTTCGACCAAGGCAAAGCCGAGACCCAGAAAAGTTTCATTGAAATTCTGGGTGTTCGGGCATTTTTTCCCCCATAAATATTGGAGTGTTCTCGAAAAAGAGCGGGGTCGTAAGAAAGCCCAATACGGGATCCAAAAAAAGAGAGATACTAATTTATATTTATTAAAAAGCTCTATTTGAATGCCGTTCCATTTCTTATCCCCACCCCATAAGGAATAGGGTTGTGCTTCCAATCCTCTGTTCCAAAGAGCTCTTAATTCTCTGCGAACAAAAGTTTCGGTAGACCTTGGAAAGGTCGCGTAAAGAAAAGCTACCTTTTCCAAACCTCAGTACTTGGGCAGTGAAAACAGAACTTCAGTCACCCGTTTCGTATTTGACGAAACGGGGTGTTTTATTTCCCGTAGTGGCATCGGATCCATTACTGGAAGAAGCAGGAGGGTGAGACCCATTCCCGTTCTTTTCAGTAACGGCGGTTGTGGATACCTGCCCATCAATCACCGGATAGTAGTCGAAAGCCAGTTTTATCTCCTCGGCAACCGCGGTTTTTTCTCCTTCCACCAAGATTTCTCCCTTAAAACAAGCTAGGGGATGACGAACCCTGGATACGGTCACCTTCATTTTTAATAAATCACCCGGTTTACAAATCCTACGACATTTCACCCCGTCACAGGATGTAAAAAAGATCGTATTGGGATCCACTTTTTCTTTGATACCGCTATTATCACCCTTGAGAAGAAAGAAAACGCATAACTGGCCCAGGGCTTCTATCATGATGGACGCGGGGAAAACCGGATTTTCTTTGAAGTGTCCTTCCAAAAAATATTCATTTCCCGAGATCCTGTAAGAACCAGTAGTCTCATCCCCATTGATTTGCACTGATTCCAAAAATAAAAAAGGCTCACGGTGAGGCATCAGAGAGGCAATTTCCTCAATTCGATAAGTTTTGGCACGAACCGGAGGTTCTTCTCCCTTGGCCTTGGCTTGTAAATATACTTTTACATCCCCAATCGTTCGGAGATCTTTAAGCTCTTCATTATCGATGCTTACCTTCAGGGTTTGCTCCACCAACATGACAATTTCAAGCATGGTTAAGGAATCCATCCCCAAATCTTCATACATACGGAGGGTTTCATCGCTTTTCTTCAGGATTTCCCTCTGTTCCGGCTCCAAGTGGCGGTCAATAATCCCCATTACAATCGGTTCAACCTGGTCAATATCCTGGTTTTTACGAAAAGCCAGGGCGGCTTCATAGGTGCCCGGAGGACACCGCTTCAGTAAATCTTTTAGGTCTTCTTCAATCGCTTTATTTGACTCGGAACTCATAATTAAAAGGTTAGGGATAATTTTACTATCGTTAAATGCTTTTCTTTGGGGTAGGAAGAGCGAATCGTTTAGAATATTTACCTATCATGGCGGAAAACCAACCAGTGAGCAAACCTAAATCAGTCGTTTTAACCTGTGCCCAACCAACCGGTATGTTAACCCTTGGCAACTACCTGGGTGCCGTAAGAAATTGGTCATCCATGCTGGACAATCATGAATGTTATTTCGGTATCGTCGACCTGCACGCCATCACCAGCCCCTACAAACCTGCCACTTTACGAAAAAATATCTATGAGTGTGTGGCCCAGTACATTGCCTGCGGCTTGGACCCTGAAAAGTGTCATCAGTTTGTTCAGTCTCATGTCATCGGTCACACCGAGCTTGCCTGGATCTTGACCTGCCTCACCCCGATTGGGGAATTGCAGAGAATGACCCAATTCAAATACAAGGCAGCGAAGTTGGGTTTTAAAGTTTCAGAATCGTCTCAGGACAGTTCAGGTTCAGTGAAATTTTCACATGAAGGGGCCAGGGCACAATCCTCCATCAATGCAGGATTGCTCTGCTACCCCGTCCTCATGGCCGCCGATATCCTCCTGTACAACGCAGACCTTGTGCCTGTGGGAGAGGACCAACGCCAGCACCTTGAACTTTGCCGTGATCTAGCCCAAAAATTTAACAGCACTTATTCCGATACTTTCACCATACCCGAACCCTTTGTGCCCAAGGTGGGTGCCCGGGTCATGTCTCTGAGCGAACCAACAAGAAAGATGTCCAAATCAGACACGAATGAAAGAGCCACCCTTTTCATTTTGGATGAACCCGGCATAATAAAGAAAAAAATTGCTTCCGCAGTCACGGACTCGGAAGCCGACATCAAGGCAACCCCTGAAAAACCGGGAGTATCAAATTTACTCAGTATCCACTCCGCACTTTCAGGTCAAAATATCCCTGCCCTTGAAGAACACTACCAAGGAAAAGGCTATGGTGTCCTCAAAACAGAACTCACAGAAATTGTGGCCGAATCCCTTCGTCCAGTCCGGGAAAAATACAAAGAACTTGTTCAGGACAAGGAATATTTGAATCAAATTTTAGCGATGGGAGCACAAGGAGCACAAAAGCGTGCCTACAAAATGCTTGCTAAGGTTTACCGAAAAGCAGGTTTCCCGGAAAAAGTAAGGCTTTAATCTTTATCATTTTTCATCTAAACAACTCAAATGGTTTTAGATTTTGAAGATGATGAAGGATCAAGTGAATCCATGGTAAAATGGCCATTTTTCGCTTCTGCTTTATTTATTATTAGCTTGGTGGGAGTTTTTGCTTTTTTGCACTACCAGCAGGAAGGCTACCTCGGAAACTGGCAACTTGTGGGTTGCATATTTGGGTCTGCCCTTGCATCCATTCTTATATTTTTCCCATTCTTTGCCGAAAAAGCACTCTTTTTGGCCTTTGATGCCCGTAAACCCACGGAAGAAGAATTCAACCGAAAGGTTTTCTTCGACCTCAAAGAGATGAAGGGAGAACTTGATACCTTGGCGGTCAAAATTGACAAAGTGCCTTCGGTAGTCGACCAAATCCTCAGCAAACCAAAGGACGAAAACCAGGAACAGGAAGGCAAAATCCAATCCATCCTTGAAAATTTAAAAAAAGCGGAAGCCGGGCTCTCCGAGAAACTCAACAGCCTTGAGCTTCTTATCACTTCCCCTCTCCCTTCAGACCCGGACCCAAAGATTGCTGATATTCAAAGTGCTGTTCAGAAAAACCAGGATTTAATCAGCGGGGTTTCCCAAAATTTCCAGGAGTTGGAAAAGTCTGTGCTGGCCCTCAGGGAACAAATCGAGGGAATCCCATTTCCAACCCCCACCCCTTACCCTACAGAACCAGCCTTTTCTCCCCCAGAGGAGGCTGAGGAAAACCCGTCCCCTTCGCTCTCCGAGGCTATTGAAAAAGAATTTGAAGAAAAGCAGGAAACACCACCTGAACCCGCATCCCTCCCGTCCGGTGAGGAGATTACGGATGAACCCACTGTAGAAGAAGCCGATCCGCAAGAGGAAGAACCGAAAGAAACTCTGGAAAATACGGATATTGATCCTGATGAACCGGCTCCTGAGCCCGAAGAGGAAGCACGGGCTGCCGAAGAAGAATCCAGCCTTGATGATATCACTTCTTCCGACCCGGAAATCCCGCAACCGGAACCCCAGGATGATGAGATCAAGGCAGAAGATTCAGATATCCCTGCCAAAATCATTCCTGAAAAAGCTTTAGAAGAAAGCAGCGAACCCACAGACAACGAGCTCAACCTCGACCTTCCGGACCCGGAAGAAACCATCCGTAAAGTGGACGCCTTACTCGCAGGAGAAAAACTTCCGGAAAAAACACAGACCGCCCCTGTTGCCAAAGAAAAAGCGGACAAAAATGCAGTCACTTCGGTGGTGGCCAATGTGATGATTGGCATCGGCAATAAGCCCTTCCTTCGGGGAGATGGCCCCGGACTGAACTGGGACGAGGGCGTGCCCATGAATTTTGTTGAGATTGGAAAGTGGGCCTGGTCCCCTTCCCGGAAAAATGCCACTCTTACCGTCCAGGTCTACCGCAATGATGAAGACCCGGATAAAGGTGGCAAGTATGAGATAAAGCCGGGTGAAAAGTTTGAAATCACCCCGGACTTTTAAAGCTAAGCAAACAATTTCTGTGGATATATCGATTGGCTGACCAGGTCCTGAATCGCCTCCACCACCAAAGGCTTATCCTCCTTATAAGTCACCCCCATCCAGGAACAGGTTGCTTGGTTCACATGGACCCGGACGGTATCCGTGCGAATTCCATCGTCCACCGCCGCCGGCAAATAAAACTCCGAACTTATTGGATCCTTTAAATCTTCAAGGAATTGCAAAAACCTTTCCTCTAAGAGGGAAAAAACCGAAGGCGGAAAGCCCCATACATTCATGGATACAATTTCATTTCCATTCAGGGTGAGGGGTTCTCCCTTGGCATTCAACCCAGCCAGCGGTTCCCCCCCAATCTTACTCCACTCCTCTACCGACTTCAAAAAGCCATCCGCCACCTTGCAAATCCCGCGGGAGACGAGGCCATGCTCAGATAGTGTATCTGACAAACGAAAGCCAACCATGGAAAAATCATCCTTTTCCTCAACAAGTGACCGGGCCAGTACCTGAAAAGTTTCGGCCCCGTAAAAATCATCGGCATTGATCACCGCAAAGGGATCCTGTTGCAAAAGTTTACGGGCGGCCCATACCGCCTGCCCCGTCCCCCAGGGACGATCACGACCCTCCGGGCAAGTCAAACCGCCAGGCAAGTCATCCTTTTCCTGGTAAGCATAATCCACTTCCAAAACACCCGTGTATTTTCTCCCCACCTGCTCTTCAAACATGGCCTGCATTTCCCGGCGGATTAAAAAGATCACCCGGGTAAAACCCGCCCGTTTGGCATCAAAAATGGAGTAATCCATCAAGGTTTCCCCACTTGGGCCAATCGGCTCCAACTGCTTTAGCCCCCCAAACCGGCTTCCGAGACCGGCAGCGAGGACGAGTAATGACAAAGACTTTTTTGGTTCAGAAATCATTGCGAATGGCAAAGGATAAATAATTTAAAACTTCCGTGGTAAAAACCGCTTCCTGCCCATGTTGCCTCGCCAGCACCTCTCCCGCCCGGGCATGCCATTGCACCCCCAATATGGACGCTTCCAAGGCAGTATGCTTGGGCTTGGCCAGTAAGGCACCGAGGATGCCGGCTAGGACATCCCCACTTCCCCCTCGGGCAAGAACTGAGCTTCCCCCAGGAGAGTGGTAGCAGGAACCATTATGAAAGACCCGGGTATGGGGCCCCTTGAGAACCAACACACCTGGGTGGGACTGGCTGTACTCATGGGCAAGCATACCCGAAGCTATTCTTTGAAACTCCCCGGCATGCGGGGTCAGCACCAGGCGCCCCGGGTTGCTTACTTTTTCTAAAATTTCCGGTCTCAGGGCATCCGCATCCAACAAACCCGGGCCGTCAAAATGAGAGAGGGTTTCACGCACCAAGGCACAGGTTTCAGCCTCCCCGCCAAGCCCCGGGCCGGCCACCAAAGCCGTAGCCTTGGGAAGCACGCTCCTTACCTTCCCCAGGCCTTCCAGGGCAAGGTTTCCCTCCGGAGTTTCCGGTAAGGGTACCCACATCGCTTCCGGTCTCTGGGCCGCAAACGCCGCATGGAGGGATTCCGGCACCCCCACCGTAAGCAAACCAACCCCTGCCTTCAAGGCCCCCTGAGCGGCCATCATGGCGGCACCTGCAAAATCACGGGAACCGGCAAGTAGAAAAAGATGTCCATTGGATCGCTTGTCCGAAAAAGCCGGTCGCAGCTTCCGCAAAAGCTGTAAGGCGGAACTTCGCACCACCCGGTGGTTTATCTCTGTATCCAGCTGTGTGTCCCCCGCAAAAAAACCAAGATCCAGGTAGCGCACCCTTCCCACCAAGGGTGCGTTTCCGCTCAGGAAAACCGGAGCCTTGGCAATACCTGTGCAGTAGGTGAAATCCGCCCGCAATACCGTATCCTCATCAAGGTCTTTTCCATCGTCACATATACCGGTGGGCATATCCACCGCCACCCGGGCACCCAGGGTATCCTGCTGATTCAAAAATTTTACCCACTCCTGCAACGGACTTCGCAGGGGTAATCTTGCCTGCATGCCCAAAAGCCCGTCCACAGTGGCATCAAACCCATGCCCCGCGGATATTTCTGCCCATACATGACCGATCGCATCGAGGCTGGGATAGGCAGACACCGGTTCCAAAATCTCTATCTTTTTTCCCACCAATTCCTTGGCTTCCTCGAGCGCCCTGACCACATTTGGCCGGCAATCCGACCACTCAGCAAGGGGCCAGACAACTGCCCGCATCGTCGGAATGGTCCGGAGCAGACGCTTGGCGGCGAGCAGGGCATCCCCTCCATTGTGCCCCTTCCCCACCAGAACTAAGAGACGGGGCCGGTGTGGGATGGTGCGCAATTCCCGCATATCCCGAAGCAAGGCATCGCCAATGGCCTCACCCACCTGGTTCATCACTGCCCATTCATCATGGACATCCCCGGCAAAATATTTTTTTTCAAAAGCCAGGGCTTGCTCACAGGAAAGAACAGGATCAGCAGGTATGTTCATTTGACTAATAGGACAATGGAGGAGGCAACCGACTCCAAGTGAGTCAGGCTTACCAAGGCCCTTGATGCCCCTTTTTGGCTCAATAATTCCCTGGCTTTCGGACTGAAGAGCATCTTGGGCTCCCCGGTTTCCCCATTTAAAATTTCCGCATCCAGCCAGCCAAACTCTTTCCCGAACCCCGTACCCAATGCTTTCGACACTGCCTCCTTGGCCGCAAAACGGGCAGCGTAATGAGGCCCGGCATTGGCTTTATCCCCGCAATACTCCTGTTCCTTCCCGGTAAATATTTTATCAAGAAAATGCGAACCGTGCCGGTCCATTGATTCCTGCACCCTTTGCACCTCAATCTGGTCGATACCCACGCCGACCACATTGCAGCCCTCGGGAATCTCGGGCATTTCCATCATGGGTTGAGCAGGCGGCGCATCTTTTGCACCGCTTCCGGCAGGCCGAAAGTAAGCGAGCGGGAGATGATGCTGTGCCCGATATTAAACTCGTATATCTCATCCAGGGTGCGGGCATCCTCCACATTATTATAATTAATTCCATGTCCGGCATTTACCCGCAATCCCAGGCCCAGGCCCACCTTCATCCCCTGTCGGAGTTCTTCCAGTTCCGGCAATGAATTTCCCGGAGTTGTCCAGGCCCGGGCAAAGCTACCCGTGTGCAATTCCACCCAGGGCGACCCAATCTCCGCCGAGGCTTCCAGTTGCCTACTATCCGGATCGATAAACATACTCGTGGGTATGCCTGCCTGGGTAAAAGCCTGCACCGCCTCCCGGGACCGGGCAAGGTTACCCGCCACATCGAGGCCACCCTCCGTTGTCACCTCTTTGCGGTTTTCCGGCACCAGGCAGACACTTTCCGGCTTCAGGCTCAGGGCAAGTTCCACCATTTTTTCATCCAGGGAGACCTCGAGGTTTAACCGGGTTTTCTTTTTCTCCAAATATCTCTGCACATCTTCCACCTGTACATGCCTGCGGTCTTCCCGAATATGCATGGTGATACCGTCCGCTCCGGCATCTTCCGCCAACCACGCCATTTGGGCGGGGTCAGGCTCCACAAAACCACCAAAGGTGGTATCCTCATCCCGGTACCTCGCCTGCCGCAGGGTGGCCACATGGTCAACATTTACGCCCAATAAAATCATTGGCTTAGATCGTATCGATATTTCAGTCGAAACTCAACTGACTTTGTTGACTGCTTTTATCGGCACCGGAAGCAGCGGATAAGATATTGCCCAAAAACCGGGGGCGGTGATGCAATGTGGGGCCGAATTCCTTCAGGGCCGCCAGGTGCTTGGGAGAACCATATCCCTTATTAGATGAAAAATCATAAGCCGGGAAGTCCAGGGCCAAGGCTCGAAGGTGGCGGTCCCGTGTGACCTTGGCCATCATGGAAGCCATGGCCACCGCGATCGACAAAGTATCTCCTTTGACCAGCCCCTGGTGGTCATAGGGCAGCCTCCTCATCGGGCGGCCATCCACCCGTACCACCCAGTCCGCTTCTTCCCGACGGGGTGCTTGCTCAAAAAGGTTTTCATCCGGCTTGGGCACGGGCTTCCACAAGCCACCCGACCGGGTGGATGCCTGCTCCATGGCCCGGGCCATGGCCAGGCAGGTGGCTCCGACAATATTTTCCTGTTCGATTTCCTCCACCGAGGCGGTGCCCACCCCCCAAAAAAGCTCCCCCTCTTCCCCAAGCTTACAGACAAGGTCATAAAAAAATTCCCGTTTGGGTTCATCAAATTGCTTGGAATCATTGATATCCCTGGTTTTTTTCCGGTTTTTTGCCTGCTGGAAAAAAGCAGAAGGTAAAATTACCGCCCCCGCCACCACCGGTCCGGCCAGGCAGCCCCGGCCGGCCTCATCCACCCCGACAATGCCCTTGGCTTTCTTGGCCTCTTTGCGATCAAATACCCATCGTGGATTCACCATCTTTTCAACGGCCGCTTACTTCTTTTTCCAGTTTGGGTTCCATGCCTTCTTGGCCGGGGGTGTTTTCCCCATAGCTTCATAGGCGGTCTTGAAGTGCATTTTGCAAAACTCCGGCATCCTGGCCTCCCCAACCCGTTGAAAAACCTCCTTCGCTGTCTGTTTCGCCTGGGCCCCCGAACCTTTGGGTATTTTATGCCCCGCCAGCTCTTCCAATTTCTTCATTTGGTCCAGCCAGGTCGCCCGGGCAATGATGGAAGCGGCCGCCACCACCGGGTCAGACTCCGCCTTGGTTCTCATTTGCAGATCAAAGTCCCGGTCCTTTACATATTTTTGCACGAGGGGCTGCTTGGTAAACTGGTCGAGAAGCCCCCATTTCGGCTGGCGGAGGTCAAGGGCATCATTGAGGGCACGGCCATGAAGCCAGGCGAGGAACTTATTGAGGTTTTCCCCAAATTTCAAGTAGAGCTCATTGTACTTGGGCATACTGGTGAAGGCAGTCTTAATCACCACCCCCTGGGTTGTGGCTATTTGCCTGGCCATTTTTAAAATGGCTCCGTCGGTGATGGTTTTACTATCCCGTATGCCCGCCGCCATCCAACTCTTGACCATGGGCCCATCGGCAATGACACAGGCGGACACCACCGGGCCAAACAAATCCCCCTTCCCACTCTCATCCAGCCCGGCATGGGGCTCAAACCATTCCGGATTGTTGACCTCTTCGTACCCCAGCAATACCTCTCCGGTTACCTCCGGTTCTAAAATATGGCTCACAAAGTCCTCGGTCTTCTTCCCCTGCACCACCAACTTGCCGCTTTCATAGGCGACCACCTTTACCCCGTCCCCGTCAAAAGCATGACGGGCATACTGCACCTCCCGGGTGGGCCAGCCCCGGCCATGGAGCACCTCACCCAATTTATCAAGCTGTGCCGGTGTCAGTTTTAGGTTATACATCGACTTTTTCTTTCCCTCATCCTCACTTTTATTTGGAACCAAACTTGCCATCATCGGATTATCCATGAAAAAGAGATAAGAAAAACGCAACCGCCAAGCATGAAAAAAAATAAATCCCTGCCCCCTCTTCCACCCATGGAAGACAACCCGGGCTTTCGCACCTCCCTGCTTGCCTGGTACGATGAATACCAACGGAACCTTCCCTGGAGAACTAACCCCAGCCTCTACAAAACCGTCATTTCCGAATTCATGCTTCAACAGACCCGGGTATCCACCGTGCTCCCCTATTTTGAAAACTGGCAGAGGATTTTTCCCGACTTTAAGTCTCTGGCCAAGGCACCGGAGGAGAACGTATTGAAAGCATGGGAGGGGCTTGGGTATTACTCCCGTGCCCGCAATCTTCACAAGCTGGCAAAAGTGGCCGCCAGCTGGGACACCCCCCCCAGCTCCCTTGCCGAGTGGCAAGCCCTTCCCGGAGTGGGTCCCTACATTGCCGCCGCCGTCACCAGCATTGCCCTTGGGCAGAACCATGCCGTTTGCGATGGTAATCTCGTCCGGGTACTCACCCGGCTCTTTTCCATATCCGATGAGTACAAGGACGGAGCCTCAGCCCAGAAAAAGCTCCAGCCCCTTGCCCAGTCTATCATCGACCCGGACCGCCCGGGAGATTTCAACCAGGCGATGATGGAGCTCGGAGCCACGGTCTGCCACCGCCAGTCCCCGCTCTGTTTGACCTGCCCGGTATTACAATTTTGCCAAAGCGGACAGGGAGGTAACCCGGAAAGCTTTCCCCGAATTCAGAAAAAGAAAAACCGGAAAAAATCGATTCATCGCTACTGGATCGAAGCAAACGATGAACTGCTCCTGTTCAGGGATTTGAATTCCAAAAACAAATTATCCGGCATTTACGAACTTCCACAGGCAATCCCTCAAGCTTTTAAACATAAACCGGAGGCCCTCGAAAGCATGGGTGTCCGGAAAAGGACCATCGGGAATGTTGATTACGAAGAGGAAATTGTTCGGGTTCCCCATTTCGAAACCTCAAGGCAGAAATTGGATGCCGGCTACCTCTGGGCGGGAAAAAAGAGAATACATGAACTGACCCTCTCCGCACCCCACCGCAAATGGATCAAGGAGATTTTAAGGGAGAGTGACTGAGCAGGCGGGGATTACAATACACAGACTTTCTCCTTGCGAGGAAAGAGCGTTGCTAAAGGTCGCGGCAATCCATCGTGGTCTGAACTAACAATCCTGAGATGCGGATTTACGCCGGGGCTTCGCGTGCCTGGCATGGCCCTTTTGGGCTCCCGCCCTTTTGGTCCAAGCCCGCCCCGCTCCGCCTTCCCAATCTGCCAGGCACTTCATCTTTC
>Ga0181606_10004958_pt1 | contig 11032 bp, 10 predicted proteins | sample 041ome_10_FD_132994 | JGI IMG/M metagenome (GOLD analysis project Ga0181606, IMG submission 132994) | Coastal salt marsh microbial communities from the Groves Creek Marsh, Skidaway Island, Georgia - 041412US metaG (megahit assembly) | ecosystem: Environmental > Aquatic > Marine > Intertidal...
GAGCCAGATCCGCGAGGCTGCTAACGCCGCGCAGGAAAGCGTGCGTGACCGCATGGCGAGCATCGAAGCCGAAGCCTATGCCGCAGCCAAGGAAAACGGCATGACCATCGTCGAACTGAGCGACGAAGAACTGGCCGCTTGGAAAGCCATGGCGCAGCCCGTCTACGATTCCTATCTCGCCGCAACCGGTGACTTGGGTAAGGCCATTCTGGACGCTGCAAGCAAATGATCGACTAACACGATCAATTGGGGCAGTCCGGTCAGGGCTGCCCTTTGTTTCCTAGCCCGATGGGGTCTTCATGAGCTATATCACTATGATCTCCCGCTGGGCGGGAATCCTTGGCGCGTGCTTATTGGCCGCCACGGGGGCGATGCTGACATACGAGGTCATTGCTCGTTATTTCTTTATCAAGCCAACGACATGGGCAGCGGAACTCAGCCAGCTTTGTCTGATCTGGGGCTGTCTGCTGGCGATGGGCTGGGTGCTTACTCAAAGGCACCACATCACGGTGCATGCCGTGACGAACCTTTTGCCGGCTTCCGTTCAGAAATTCTGCGTTGCGGTGTCTTTGATGGCGGTGATCGCCTTTTCGGCCATCGTGATGATCTGGGGATGGGATATTTTCTACGACAGCTGGGTAAGGGGGCGGACCACGGGGTCGCTTCTGGACCTGCCAAGCTGGGTCGCAGAATTGTCTGTGCCGGTTGGATTCGCGTTGTTGCTTGCGCAATCGTTGGCTGAACTGCTTGCCCTGCCGAAAAGCAATACAACTACCTTGGGGAGCAGCCACGAATGACCATTTTGATTATTCTGGCCTGCCTGTTCGGGCTTTTGTTGATTGGGGTACCTGTTGCCTTTGCGCTGGGCGGGCTTGGGCTTGGGATGCTGATGTATGGCGGGTTTTCCCCGCTGATGGCACCGCAAGCAATCCTGTCCACCCTAGACGGATTTATCCTGCTGGCCGTGCCCCTTTTCCTGCTGATGTCAAACGTCCTGCTGAAGGGCGGTGTCGGGCGTGATCTGTTCGGTGCGGTTCAGGCTTGGGTTGGGCATTGGCCAGGGGGGCTGGCTGTCGCAACAATCCTTAGCTGTGGCTTGTTTGCTGCTATTTCGGGGTCGTCTGTAGCCACCGCCGCCACGATTGGCACCGTTGCCATCCCCGAGATGGTCAAGCGTGGCTATGACCGCCGTTTCGTGTATGGGCTGCTGGCTGCGGGCGGAACGCTGGGCATCTTGATCCCGCCGTCCATTCCGATGATCGTATTCGGGTTCGTGGCTGAGGAATCCGTGATTGCCCTGTTTCTGGCCGGTGTCGGACCGGGGATTTTGCTGGTGGGGCTGTTCATCATCTTCTCGATGTTGCACGCGCGCTTTTCCGATCAATACACCCCCATGCCCAAGGCAAGCTGGGAGGACCGGCGGATTTCGTCCCTTCGGGCGTTGCCATCCATCGGGCTGGCTGGTCTGATCGTTGCAGGGCTGTATTCCGGTGCCTTTACCCCGACCGAGGCGTCGGCTGTCGGGTTCGCGGCGGCTTTGGTGATTACGGCGCTGGTTCTGCGGACCCTGACGTTGAAAGCCCTGTGGGAGGCCGTGCGCGACAGTGCCCTGACCACTACTGCGATCCTGTTGATCATCGCAGGTGCCAAAGTGTTCGGCAAAGCCATCGCGTTGTACCGTATCCCGCAGGATATATCGGCCTTTATCGCCAGTAATATCGACGGGCCGATGGTCTTTATCCTGTTAGTGTCGGCCGTGTTGCTGCTGATGGGGCTGGTGTTTGAAACGCTGTCGATGATCCTAATCATGACGCCGGTTCTGTTGCCTGCGGCCATGGCTTTGGGCTTTGATCCGATCTGGTTCGGTATCTACATGGTGATAATGGTGGAATGCGCGCTTATCACGCCACCGGTCGGTCTGAACCTGTACGTGATTCAGGCTGTAGCACGGGTGTCGCTGGGCGAGGTTGCGCGTGGCGTCTGGCCGTTCCTTATGTTGATGTTGTTCAGCGTTATCGTCCTCTACCTCTGGCCTGATCTGGCCCTCTACATTCCGTTCAAATGGTGATCCTATGAACCAAGCTACTCGTTTACGCACGCTTCTGAGCGAAGACCGTTGCCATGTCATGCCCTGCTGTTACGACGCCCTGTCGGCCAAACTGATTGCGCAGGAAGGGTATGAATTGACCTTCATGTCCGGCTTTGCAGCCTCGGCCAGCCGGATCGGTGCGCCCGATCTGGGGTTGATGAGCTACGGCGAGGTGGTCGATCATGTCCGCAATATCACCGATGCGATCAACATCCCGCTTATCGGGGATGGGGACACGGGCTATGGCAATGCGATGAACGTGCGCCGCACGGTGACGGGATTTGCCAAGGCCAGTGCGGCCTCGATCATGATCGAGGACCAGCTTGCCCCCAAACGCTGCGGCCATACACCGGGCAAGGCCGTTGTCGGACGCGACGAGGCATTCGATCGTATTCGCGCCGCTGTTGATGCCCGCGAGGAATTGCGCGCCCAAGGTGGCGATATCCTGGTCCTTGCCCGCACGGATGCACGTCATGAACATGGGTTGGGCGAAGCCATCGAACGCGCCGCGCGGTTTGCGGAACTGGGGGCCGACATCTTGTTCGTCGAGGCCCCAAAGTCGGTCGAGGAAATGCGCGAGGTCTGCCGGTCGCTGCCCGGACCGAAGATGGCGAATATCGTCGAGGGTGGTGCGACCCCCGATCTGTCGAACGCGGAACTTTATGACATCGGTTATTCTATCGCGGCCTATCCGCTGACACTGATGGCCGCGGCAATGCAGGCGATGGTGTCTACCTTACGGTCCATGCGTGACGATGCGCGCCCCGGCCTGATGGATTTCGTTGAACTGCGCCAGCGGATCGGTTTTGACGATTATTACGAAGCCTCGGAAAAATACGACACGTCCAAACGTGAAGCCTAAGCAGGGTTATGATCGTTGATCCTTTCGGGCTGGCTGTCGCGGCATCTGGGCGAGCCAGCGCTTGTAGGTCGCGGGCTTGGCGACTTCCATGAGCCAGTCGACCTCGTGATCGAACTCCGTTCTAATGCGAATGAGTTCGGCTTTATCTGCAGGCGACGGGATTATCTGCTGCGTCGGGGTGCGCGCCCGCAAGATCGTGATCTGGGCCTTCAGCAGTCTCAGTTGCGCGTTGTGCCGCGGCATAAAGAACTGGTTCAGGCAGACCAGAAGGAGGGAGGAGGTCGAATTCATCGTGCCGGGCTCCACCACGGCGTTTAAAAAAGTGCCGCTATGTCAAAGTGATGGGGCTTGCTTACATTTTGCTCCCCGTCTCAGGGAAGCCCAAAATGCTGGGGCCGGCTGATGGCCGCCAACAAGCTGGGGCAGGGGGCCTGTCGAGGTTTTGCCAGCATGATGAGCCACGCGAATGCGACCTGAAAAGCTGCAGAGCAGCGCAATGATCCTTCTAACCCAAGATAAATAGGCACATTTGGCTGCCAGACCCAGCCCGGAGCAATTCGGACTGGAACCCGTAGTTCGCATAAACAATATCAAGGGCTTAATGGTCAGAGAAGGTTGGATATCAGACCCACTTCCTCCGCCATTATTTTTTAAGATCAATAACTTGTGTAATTTTCCTGGCATTTATCAGGGGTTTTCACGTGATTGTCTTGGTATGTAATGAGTGAGATTCCCTTTGAGCTGACACATCTGGCAGAAAGCGGCGTTGATCTCTGTGCTGCGGATTCGGCAGGCCGGTTTTCCCTGTTTTTCAACGGAACAGGGAATTTAACAGGGAGCTCGAACAGGGAATTTCCAAATTTTGGCCGGCACGCTTGTGGGCGGACTGCAAAAGCTTACGCAGCTCAATGGCTTAGTCGCTGTGCTGCCTGCAGGGCTATGTCTGGAACAGGGAATTATCAGGGATTTGGAAGGCGCAGCAGAGCGTGCTGCGCGTCCCAGCTGAGGGGGAGTTTCTGACTGGTAAGGGACGTGAGGGAGATGTCCTCTGGGAAGCGACCCTCAAGAATGGCCTTTTGGAGATCCGGGGATAGAAAGGCCAGATAAATGCGCTTGCGTAAGTCACTGTCAGTCAACTCATGTGATTTTGCCACCGACCTTACAGAGGTCCCATCTTTGAGTGCCTGCACCCAGAGATGGGCTTTGTGTAGAGCTTTGATAAGTGGCTGATCAGGATCTGGACACGTCTCCGCTAAGAACACTTTGGCTTCTTTCCAGTGTTTGCGCAGACGGATCGGGCGGGATAGCGCGAGAAGGGTAGTGGGAGCCGGGCATCCCAAGATGTCTGAGAGTGTTGTTTCATCTAACGTCAGCTGTAATAGCGTGGGGCTGACTTTGCCGCTTGTTATCAACTTGGACAGCAAGGACTGAGCGCCGCCATCAAAGGCCTGTGCGAGATCAGTGATACGGCTCTGCCAGTGCTCGAGGTCTTCTGCACGGCTTTCCGTTTGCAGGAGATCAGTTTCTAGCCATGTCCGCAGGTTCTGCAAAATGGCCGCCTTACAGGTGGCCTCAAGGGCTTTTGCGCTGATCCGCAGGCAGTCAGCATCACTGTCGCCACGCAGACTGCGCGAGGAGATGTAATAGTGATACATTTGGCCCGATCGTTTCTTTGTCCAGGTGGGGGTTAATCGATCGCCTGTCGCATCCTGTAGCTTGCCTTTGAAGGGCGCGCGGGCCGGGCTATTCGGACGCCGCTCAGGGCCTGCGCCTGATCTTTTGCTCAGAAGGGCTTGCACCCTGTCAAACTGCTCGGTGGAAATAATTGCCTCATGCCGCCCTGGGTAACGGGCGTACTTGTGACGTATTTGGCCGATGTAGATTGGGTTCTTGAGGATGTTATGGATCTGTCCCCGGTTCAATGGGGCGCTCCTGCCGCGTATGCCGCGTACACGCAATGCGGCGACCGTTTGGTAAACACCCCGACTTGCCTCGTAGGTGTCAAACACAGCACGGATAACGTTCGCCTCCCCAGGTGCTACAGAAAGCCCACGTTCAGTGCCGTTGCGATAGCTCTGATACCCAAGCGGCACTGGACCTCCCATCCATATGCCTTTGGCCTTTGATGCGGCAATCTTGTCCCGGATACGCTCGGCAGTGACCTCACGCTCAAACTGGGCAAAGGACAGCAGCACATTCAGGGTCAGGCGGCCCATTGAGGATGAGGTGTTGAAGGCTTGAGTTACCGAGACAAAGGAGCAGGTCTTTGCCTCTAAGCGCTCTACCAGTTTTGCAAAATCTGCCGAAGAACGGGTCAAACGGTCGATCTTGTAGACCACGATCATATCGACCCGACCAGCATCGACCTCTTCTAGCAGGGCCTGCAATGCGGGCCGATCTAAAGTGCCGCCTGAGATGCCGCCATCGTCATAGCGCGTTTTAACCTTGATCCAGCCTTCTTGTCGTTGACTGGCAATGTAGGCCTCACAGGCTTCGTATTGGGCGTCTAAGGAATTGAAGCTTTGGTCGAGGCCTTCATCAGAGGATTTGCGCGTATAGATCGCACAGCGCAGCCGTGTGGGGGTCTGTGGCTTGATCGCGTCCTGGGCCATTATCGGGCGATCCCGAAGAAGCGCGGCCCCGATTGATGCGTGCCTGTGATCTCAGTCGCAATGCTGGTCAGCGAGGTCCAGGACGTCTCGTTGAAATGGTAACCGTCCTCCGTGACCTCGACGACATAGCGGCGCCCCTGCCAATCTCTAATCAACCGTCCCCCGGGGCGCAGCCTGGGGCGCTTTGCTTTTGTCGTGGCGGCGCGGCGCAAATCATTCAGGAAGGTTTTGCTGATGCCCGCGCCAGGGTGCTGACGACACTGGAGTTCAAACGCAATAATGGCGCAGAGCAAGGGCTGGCTGAGATGTTTGGGTGGTGGCCTTTTGATCAGCTTGCGCCAGGCCTCCAGCAGGTCCTGGCGGGTGGCCATCTCAAGACTGTCTAGGCTGATGCCACTCAGGCTATCGTTTTTGCTTTGCATCGGTGCCTCCTTGCTTTGCGGTGCTACTGCGCAAAGCCCGGAGTGGATCGATCGGGCTTACCCCCCAATCAGCTTCGTTGAGACCAGAAGTCCAGTCTTAACTGCTGCTGTGAGTGGGGTGTTATTCCTCCTGGGGGGACGACAGCGTGTTAAGGCGCAAATGCTCGCGGGCTTTGCTCAACCAGTCTGAGATGGCGGCTGCGGCACCAATCCCAGCCCCCTGAATGCCGCCAATTTGCAGCTGGAACAAATCCACTTGATTGGCAGGACTATGAGCGCTCCAAATCCCACCGGTTTCTTCCACAATCTGCTGGACTGCCAAAACGGGGTTGTGCGCTGTCTCTACACGAAGGACATAAGTTTCCAGTGGGTGTTTGTGCATGTTAGCTCCTGTCTCAGAAAGCCCAGACAATAAGCGTGCATTTCTGCATAAAGTGTTTGTATTTACCTGTGAGCAAATTTGCCGCTTAGAGAATACGCCAGGCAGGTTTGGCTGGTGTGAACTTAATATTACTGATCGCCATACTAAAGCTATCCACGAGGTCATCATTACTGCCATTTGGAAACTCTCTGAGTTCCTGAATCAGCAGGGGAATGCCAGGCCCGCCTTTGTTAATTTTTACCCTGCCACTGTTGATATGATGTAGCACCTGTTGCAGCCTTATTTCTTTGGAATTTTGTCCTGGTTTTGCACCGATCACAGTAGCTGGCAGGCCGTCTGCCTTTGTGATGTCGGCAATCATAGATTGGCTATGAGGGGCTTCTTCGATGATAACAATCGCTGCCTGATCAGTGTGCATATGTGTGATAATTCTGTTTTGAACTTGGTCAGTTGGGGCGCGGAAGTGTTGAGCCTCTGTAAGAATAGCATAACCGTCAAAGACTGCCCATTTGGTCAAGGCAGTGTAATCAGCCGTCGTTTTTGTCGAATCGGCAGTGTCCCTGTCAACGGCGGAGTAGCTTGAACTACGCCAAATCCTGTCCAACGGATGGGGAGTAACTCAACCGCCAAGTTTTTCCACTGCCTGCTTTCGTTGCGCAGCATTCAAACGAGCACAACGACTATGTCAGTCGTCGGCCAACGGTAAGGCCACTGATCCTGCCGACAATTGAGGCGGCATCGATTCCGTGGTGGCGGTAGAGGTCACCGATGGTGCCGGTCTGACCGAAATGTTCAACCCCGAGCGGCAGCGTTTGGTGACCCGTGACCGCGCCAAGCCAGGACAAGGTGGCTGGATGACCGTCCAGAACAGTGACGATCCGGCAATGCGACGGCAAGCCGTTAAGCAATCGTTCGACATGGGCTTCCGCACCCATGTTGCCTGCAGCGCGGGCGCGTTGGGCGGCGGTCCAGCCTGCGTTCAGCCGATCCGCCGACGTCACCGCCAGCACTCCGATGTCGCGGCGTCCCTCCGCGATGGCGCCAGCCGCCTTGATCGCCTCGGGCGCCACTGCGCCCTGGTAGGCGATCACCACATCGCAGTTCGGGCCGGGCTTGCGCAGCCAGTAGGCCCCATCAATGGATCCCTGGCGAAACGCATCGTCCACGCGCTTGCCGGGCTGTTCCAGCGGCTTCGTAGTTAACCGCAGGTAGACCGACCCGCCGGTCTCGTCGCGCAGCCAGGTACGTTCATCCGGGTCACCGTCGCCATTGCGCTGCAGGTAATCAAAGGCCCATTCCATGATCACGGCAAGTTCGTCGGAAAAAGCCGGCTCGAAGGATGCCAGCCCGTCCTGGCTCATGCCAATCAGCGGCGTGCTGACGGATTGATGCGCGCCGCCTTCGGGTGCCAGTGTGACCCCCGACGGCGTCCCGATAAGGATGAAACGCGCGTCCTGGTAACAGGCGTAGTTCAGAGCATCGAGCCCCCGCGACACGAAGGGGTCGTAGAGCGTCCCGATCGGGATCAGCCGCTTTCCAAAAAGGCTGTGCGACAGCCCCGCCGCACCCAGAAGCAGCATCAGATTCATCTCAGCAATGCCAAGCTCGATGTGCTGGCCTGCTGGAGTGAACTCCCATTTCGCAGTCGATGGGATGCGGTGTTCGATAAACGCGTCTGCCTGTTCTGTTCGCGCAAAGAGTTTGCGCCGGTTGACCCAAGGGCCAAGGCTGGTGGTGCCGGTTACATCAGGCGACGTGGTCAGAATGCGTTCCGCCAACGGGCTGTCGGATTTGGCGATGGTGTCGAGAATTTTGCCAAAAGCGGCCTGGGTCGAGATTTCGCGGTCGCTGTCCAGTCTGAGTGCTGGAACGTCGATTGGGTCATCATGATAGCGCCGGGTGCCCTTGGCGAAGAACGGTACCTGCGCAAGGAAATCGCGCAGGCAGTCGGGATTCTCAACCGTAGCGAAAGGCTCCCATTCCCTGCCCTCGGCGACGCCCATATGTTGTTGCCATGCCGCGAACTGGGTCGCATTCATCAACCCGCCGTGATTGTCCTTGTGCCCCGCGATGGGGGTGCCCCAGCCCTTGATCGTATAGGCCAAAAAGCAGGTTGGGCGGTCGTGGTCGATGGCGGTGAACGTGTCGGCCATGGTCGTAACACAATTGCCGCCAAGGTTTTCCATCAGGCGGGCAAGCGCTTTGTCGCTGCGCCGGTCGATCAATGCCGAGACGTCGCCTTGATCGCCCAGATCGTCCATCAGGCGCTTGCGCCAGACCGCGCCTCCCATGAAGGTCAGCGCCGAGTATTCTGCGTTTGGGCAGGTGTCGATCCAGTCGCGCAGTTTCTCGCCGCCCGGTTCCTCGAAAGCCTCTCGCTGCAGTGCTCCGTATTTCACCCGCACCACGTCCCAGCCGAAAGCATCGAAGATCTTCTCGATCCGTTCGAAAAGCCCTTCGCGCAGGATCCCATCCAGCGACTGGCGGTTGTAGTCGATGATCCACCAGCAATTGCGCAGATCGTTCTTCCAACCCTCCTGCAGGGTCTCGTAGACATTACCCTCGTCCAGTTCGGCATCGCCTACCAACGCCACCATTCGTCCCATCGGCGCGTCCTTGCCCCAGTCTTTTGCGTGGATGTAGTCCTGCACCAACGATGCGAAGGAGGTGATCGCCGCCCCCAGCCCGACCGAGCCGGTGGAGAAATCGACATCGTCGACATCTTTGGTGCGCGAAGGGTAGGATTGCGCGCCGCCGAAGCCGCGGAAATTCTCCATCTTTTCCCGCGTCTGGTTGCCCATCAGGTATTGCATGGCGTGAAAGATCGGGCTGGCATGGGGTTTTACTGCGACCCGGTCCTCGGGCCTCAGTGCTGAAAAATAGAGCGCGGTCAGGATCGAGACCATCGAGGCCGAAGACGCCTGGTGCCCGCCAATCTTGATTGCATCCGCCTTGGGGCGGACGTGGTTGGCGTGGTGGATCATCCAATGTGACAACCAAAGAAGCCGTTGTTCGATGATTTCAAGCTGGTGCATGGCGGTTGGTCCGGATCAGAAGGTGTTGCTTTGGCATATTATGTTGTTGTCTGAGCCGTTTCCTTGCTATTTCATCTTCCAGATATTGGAAACTTAGTGGAATCACGCGTGAAACAGGCAAACTTGGTGGAAATCGGTGATGTCGATGTATTTGACCTTCGAATGCTGCGCGTTCTTGCCGAAGATGGTCGGATGTCGATCCAGCGGCTCAGTGATGCGGTCGGGCTCAGCCCCTCGCCGGTCGCCCGGCGGCTGGCACGGCTGGAAGAGACGGGGTTCATCCGCGGCTACACCGCCCGGATTGATGAAGTTCGGCTGGGTTTTGGCGTATCGGTTTTTGTCTCTGTTAAACTTGATCGGCAGGTCGATGATGCGCTTGCAGGCTTCGAAACGGCGGTTGGCCAGATGCCCGAAGTGGTGGATTGCTGGCTGATGACCGGCAACCGGGATTATCTTTTGCGGGTGGTGACACGGGACATGGCCGAGTTTGAGCAGTTTCTCACGGCCAAACTGACCCGGCTGTCGCCGGTTAGGGAAATTGAAAGTTCGATCCCGCTGCGGCGGGTGAAATCGGGCATCGCGCGCACGCCTTAGAGCGCACGGTCAAGTCCAGCCGTCATGCAAGGAAAATCCCGCGATTGTGGCCCCCTCGGGGCATTACTTGCGGCCGCTCCAGCCATCATATCCGATCTCGACCAGCATCCCGAAGATGGACAAATAGTCGTGCACTCTGGTCGTAGGCTCGTGCCGACCCGGCGCCCGGCGATCTGTATGTGGCCGATATAGGAAAGACCGGGTCGACCAAGGCCGCAAGCTCATCCTCACGCCTATGCCCGCGTCGACCATGCGCTGCCACAAGCCCTGCGACTGTTCCAGAATGGGTGGCGGCAGGCTCAGGGACTTTGCGAGCTCCACCGCTTGGACAAGGCCATTGAATTGTGTCAGCGACCGACCTCAGGGTTCAAAAAACTGCGGTCGATCATCCGCTGCCCGTGCAATTCGAGGATGCGGCTGCCAGCAAGACCACCCAGCAACGTACTCCGGGCGATGATCAGATCGAAGCAGGTGGCTCGATCCCAACTTTCCAAGTCAGCTTTCGCCTCTGACCCGGCCTTATGGATCGGGTTACAAGGCGAACGCGGCACACCACAGCTGGGCGGATCAGCCGGAATGGGCAATCAGAAGTTGACGGCCAAGCCCAATCCTTGATTTCTTGCCTTGTTGTAGACCAGATCCGCAGCGGCCACATCTTGAGCAGCAAATCCGCCAGAGCGGTATATGGTGATATCCCGGTCGTTTTCGCGTCCTCGTTTATGACCCAAAAGCACCTCCCCGATTTCTCCGCGAACATGCTCCCTGGACATGGTGCCGTTTTCCAGTGCTTCGATAAGTTCTCGCGCTTCCTTGAGGGCAGATTCGAGATAATCAACGTAATACAGGCTTCTCATGACAGCCGCTTCGTCAAGTTCTACTTTAGGTGTCTTACTGGCCCCCACCGCATTGATATGGCAGCCCTTGGGCAGCTCGTTGCCCAATAACACGGGCGCCGTTGCCGGAGTGGAGCTGCAGATGATATCGGCGTCTTTGATCGTCTGTGCCACTGTCGAAAAGATGTCGACCTTGACCTGCC
>Ga0181606_10004959_pt1 | contig 11032 bp, 7 predicted proteins | sample 041ome_10_FD_132994 | JGI IMG/M metagenome (GOLD analysis project Ga0181606, IMG submission 132994) | Coastal salt marsh microbial communities from the Groves Creek Marsh, Skidaway Island, Georgia - 041412US metaG (megahit assembly) | ecosystem: Environmental > Aquatic > Marine > Intertidal zone...
GTCTATCTCTCGGCAGAGAAATTCATGCACCACTTCGTGCAGGCAATCCGCGAAAGCACGACGATGGATTTCAAGAGCCAATTCCGCTCGGTCGACGTTCTGATGATCGACGACGTCCAGTTCATCGCCGGCAAAGACTCCACGCAGGAAGAATTCTTCCATACGTTCAATGCCTTAGTGGATCAGGGGCGGCAGATCGTCATTTCCGCGGATAAATCGCCGTCGGATCTGGTTGGCATGGAAGACCGTCTCGTGTCGCGTCTGAACTGCGGCCTAGTCGCCGATATCCACGCGACGACCTACGAGCTTCGCTTAGGAATTCTTCAATCTAAGGCCGCGCAGCTTCGCACCGAAGTTCCCGGTAAGGTTCTTGAATTTCTCGCCCACAAGGTCACGTCCAACGTCCGCGAGCTTGAAGGCGGCCTCAACCGCGTTGTCGCCCATGCACAGCTCATCGGGCGGGAGATCACCATCGAGGCGACCCAGGAGGTCTTGCACGACCTTCTGCGGGCCAACGACCGCCGCGTGACCATCGAGGAAATCCAAAAACAGGTCGCCAACCACTTCAACATCCGTATCTCGGATATGCACTCGGCTCGCCGCGCGCGATCCGTCGCCCGGCCGCGTCAGGTGGCGATGTATCTCGCCAAGCAATTGACGGCGCGCTCCCTGCCCGAGATCGGTCGCAAGTTCGGCGGAAGGGACCACACCACCGTCATGCACGCGGTTCGCAAAGTCGAAGAATTGAAGGCGTCCGATCCCGGATTCGCCGAAGATGTCGAGCTTTTGCGCCGAATGCTCGAGGGATGATGCCGCAAGCCCCCGGCCGGCGGTAATCCGCCTCTGTAACTAGCTGAAATCTAAGCGCTAATTCGCGTCTGTTTTGCCGCCTTGCCGGGCTTTAAAAGGCTTGGGCGGTGCGGTGCGTCTGCTATACTGTTCAACCGTTACCCGCAGCGGCTTTTCGGCCGCGCCGGCGCGCTTTTTAGAGCGGCGTTTCCAGTGGGTTTTCGAGTTGCGCGGCACGACGGATCAACGGCTTCATGGGAAGCCGGAAACGAAAAAGTATTAGGGCTTGGGTATGAAATTCACGATCGAACGCAGCGATCTTTTACGGTCATTAGGGCATGTGCAGAGTGTTGTGGAGCGCCGCAACACCATTCCGATCCTGTCGAACGTCAAGATCGAGGCAGATGGCGACGGCGTGACGCTGAACGCAACGGACATGGACCTCGACATCGTCGAACGGGTCGGCGCCAACGTCGGCACGCCGGGGGCGACGACGGCCCATGCATTGACCCTCTACGAGATCGTCCGCAAGTTGCCGGATGGCGCCGACGTTGAAGTCGAAGCGCCGGGCGACGGCAAGATGACCATCCGCGCCGGTCGTTCGCGGTTTACGTTGTCCTGCCTGCCGACGGAAGATTTCCCCGTCATGGCAGCCGGCACAGACGGTCACAAGTTCTCGCTGGCCGTCGCCGATCTGCGCGACATGATCGACCGCACCCGGTTCGCGATCTCGACCGAGGAAACGCGCTATTATCTTAACGGTATCTACGTCCATGTCTTCGACCGTGACGGCATGCCTGTGCTGCGTGCGGTCTCGACGGACGGTCACCGGCTTGCGAGTGTCGAGTTGCCTTTGCCGGAAGGTGCTTCGGGCATGCCGGGTGTCATCGTGCCGCGCAAGACCGTCGGCGAGATCCGTAAACTCATCGATGAGACAGGTAACGACATCGAAATTTCACTGTCGGACACCAAGGTTCGCTTTGCGTTCGACGATACGGTTCTGACCTCGAAGCTGATCGACGGCACGTTCCCGGATTATCAGCGCGTCATCCCGGTCGGCAACGACAAGGAAATGACCGTCAACCGCAAGCTGTTCTCGGATGCCGTCGACCGCGTATCGGCGATCTCGTCTGAGAAATCCCGCGCCGTCAAACTGGCGCTCTCCGGCGACACGCTATCCCTTTCGGCGTCCAGCGCCGAGCACGGCAGTGCGCAGGAAGAGATCGAAGTCGGTTATGGCGGCGATGATCTGGAGATCGGCTTCAACGCAGGATACCTGCTTGATATCGCTCGTCAGATCGATGGCGATACCGCCAGTTTCATGCTGTCCGACGCGTCTTCGCCAACCATCATCCGGGGCGAAGAAGCGGCCGGGACGCTCTACGTCCTGATGCCGATGCGGGTGTAAGGGTGCGCCGCGGAGGGGCTCTGATTTGACCGGAACGGCAGCGATCGATATGGCGCCCAAGTGGACGGAAGCGTCCGCTGCACGGGTCGGCGTCTCTCGGCTGATGTTGACCGATTTCAGGAACTACGAAACCGCTCGTATCGAGACCGATGGCCACAGTGTCGTCCTGACCGGCGAGAACGGCGCCGGTAAGACGAATATCTTGGAAGCTCTCTCGTTTCTCTCGCCGGGCCGAGGCCTGCGACGGGCTAAGTTGGGCGAGGTGGTGCGTTCGGGCGAAGCACCCGCGCCTATCGGGCGTTGTTGGGCCGTAGCAGCCAAGATTAGCGGGCCTGAAGGTGATGCCGATGTAGGTACGGGCCTCGATCCGGACAGCCAAGGCATCGAACGGCGTATCGTCCGGGTCGATGGACAGACGGAACGTGCGCAGAGCGTCCTTTGCGACTATCTGTCGGTGATCTGGCTGACGCCGCAGATGGATGGATTGTTTATTGACGGTCCGGGCGCGCGCCGCCGCTTTCTAGACCGGCTCGTTTACGCGGCGGATGCGGCGCACGCGGGGCGCGTCACGGCTTACGAGACAGCGATGCGCGAGCGGGCGCGTCTCTTGGCAGACCGCGGAATGGGCGCAGATCCGACTTGGTTGGACGCGCTTGAAGCGACTATGACTGAGAAAGGTATGGCCGTTGCCGCCGCGCGCCGAGATATGGTCGGCCGCCTGGCGGCATTTGCTGTCGCCGATAGTGGACCGTTCCCAGGTGCCGAGTTGGCGCTCACCGGCGGACCGGAAGCCTGGTTGGATGAAGGTCCCGCGCTCGAGGCCGAAGACCGTTTCCGGGCAGCGCTTCGCGACGGTCGGGCTGTGGATGCGCAGGATGGCCGTACCCGGGTTGGGCCGCACCGCACGGATTTGGACGTTCGCCATGCCGCCAAAGGGCGAGTTGCGGCGCAATGTTCGACCGGCGAGCAGAAAGCGCTGTTGATCGGGCTGGTGTTGGCGCACGCACGTATGCAGTCCGCAGCGGATGGCCGTCGACCGATCCTCCTGCTGGACGAAGTTGTGGCGCATTTGGACGCCGACCGCCGGCAGGCCCTATTCGGCCTGCTGGATGAATTGGATACGCAAGTGTGGCTGACGGGAACGGATGCCGCACTCTTTGACGGTATGAGCGCGGAAACGCGTTTTTTCACGGTTGCCGACGGAAGCGTCGTTGCATCGTGATGTGATGATAAAACGGAGACAGAGACCGATATGAGTGATGATACTGTGAAATTGCCCGAAGGCGTGGACGTGAACGCCTACGGTGCCGATCAGATCAAGGTTCTGCGCGGTCTGGATGCCGTTCGTAAGCGTCCGGGTATGTACATCGGTGACACCGATGACGGCTCGGGCCTGCACCACATGGTCTACGAGGTGGTGGATAACGCCATCGACGAAGCTTTGGCAGGCTACTGCGACACGGTACAGGTAACCCTGAACGGCGATAATTCCGTTTCCGTTTCGGACAATGGACGTGGCATCCCGGTCGACATCCATGCCGAAGAAGGCGTTTCCGCCGCCGAAGTCATTATGACCCAGCTGCACGCCGGCGGTAAGTTTGACCAGAATTCCTACAAGGTATCCGGCGGTCTGCACGGCGTCGGCGTGTCCGTTGTAAACGCGCTCTCCGACTGGCTGGAACTACGCATTCGTCGCGACGGCAAGGAGCACTATGTCCGTTTTGAGAACGGTGAAGCTGTTGCACCGCTTGAAATCGTCGGTGACGCGCCGATAGGCGACGATGGAAAGCCTTTGACCGGTTCGGAAATCACCTTCCATGTCTCATCCACCATTTTCACGAAGACGGAATTTGATTTCGCGACCTTGGAGCATCGACTCCGCGAACTGGCGTTCCTCAACTCAGGCGTCCGTCTGAAGCTGACCGATGACCGCAATCCGCAGGCTGTTGTCGTCGATCTGCACTATGAAGGTGGTCTTATCGAGTTTGCCAAGTACATCGACCGCTCGAAATCATCTTTGATTCCGGAACCGATCGCGGTCGTTGGTGAGAAAGACGGCATTACTGTCGAGTTGGCCATGCAGTGGAACGATAGCTATCACGAGACGACCCTGTGTTTTACCAACAACATTCCACAGCGCGACGGTGGTACGCACCTAGCCGGCTTCCGTGGCGCGTTGACACGGACCATCAACAACTACATGTCGTCGGGCCTGATTCCTAAGAAGGAGAAGGTCTCCGTCACCGGTGACGATGCGCGCGAGGGTCTGACGTGTATCCTTTCGGTTAAGGTGCCGGATCCGAAATTCTCGTCGCAGACCAAAGACAAGCTGGTCTCCTCCGAAGTGCGGCCGGTTGTTGAGAATGTCCTGAGCGAAGGTATCGACCGCTGGTTCGAAGAACATCCTGGCGAAGCCAAGAAAGTCCTGACCAAGATCGTCGACGCGGCCTCGGCACGTGAAGCGGCCCGTAAGGCGCGCGAACTGACACGCCGCAAAGGGGCCTTGGACGTCTCGTCGCTGCCGGGCAAGCTTGCTGACTGCCAGGAAAAAGCCCCAGCCAAGTCGGAACTGTTCATCGTCGAGGGTGACAGCGCCGGCGGCTCCGCGAAGCAGGGGAGAGACCGCGGATTCCAAGCCATCCTGCCGCTGCGCGGTAAGATTTTGAACGTCGAGCGGGCACGCTTCGACAAGATGCTGAGCTCCAGCGAAATTGGCACACTGATTGCTGCGCTCGGCACCGGAATCGGACGAGAAGACTTCAATGTCGACAAATGCCGATATCACAAGATCATCATCATGACGGACGCCGATGTCGACGGCTCTCACATTCGAACACTGTTGCTGACGTTCTTCTTCCGGCAGATGCCGGAACTGATCGAGCGCGGGTATCTCTATATCGCACAACCACCGCTGTATCGGGCGAAGCGCGGCAATAGCCAAGTCTATCTCAAGGGTGACCGCGAGATGGAAACCTACCTGTTCGGCGCCGCCATCGACGAAGCGGCGGTGTTCGTGACCCACGAAGGGCAACAGATCGCGGGGCCAGACTTGCGGACCCTGGTCGAAGAGGCTCGATACGTGAAGACGCTGTTGGAGCGGCTCTCCAACCACGTGCCGCTGTCGATCCTGGAACAGGCGGCGATCCTGGGTGCGCTCAATCCGCAATTGTTGACGGACGCCGATGCGGCGTCGCAGGTCGCACCGTATATCGCGCGGCGTTTAGATGCCTTGGCGACCGAGCATGAGCGCGGCTGGGAAGGCAGCGTCACGGACGACGGTGGCCTCAAGTTCGACCGTGTTCTCCGGGGCGTCCGAGAAACCCACGTCATCGATGGTGCCATCATGCGATCGAAGGATGCGCGGCAGCTGGATGAAATGACCGGCAAGTTGCAGGCGAGCTACGCCCGGCATGGCATGCTGGAGCACAAAGACAAATCGATCCCGATCACCGGTCCAGTGTCCCTAGTCGACAAGGTCACTGAGATCGGCCGCCGCGGCATCTCAATCCAGCGTTACAAAGGACTGGGCGAAATGAACCCGGATCAGCTTTGGGAGACGACGCTGGATTCCGAAGCGCGTTCGCTCCTTCAGGTGCGCATCAACCATGCCGATGAGGCTGAGGAAGTGTTCTCCACACTCATGGGAGATGTCGTCGAGCCGCGCCGCGATTTCATTCAGCAGAACGCGCTGAAAGTCGCCAACCTCGACGTCTGATCAAGGCTGAACGGGCGAGGTAAGGGCTTCGTAAAGGAACCTGTAGCCACCGATCAGGATGATGGCCTCGATCAAGTAGGTGTGGTTCTTCGTGCCAATGCGATGGACCACTTTAGAGGCGGCCCACGTTCCAGGCATCGTACCGATACTCATCAAGCAGCCGCCTAAGATCAATTCGGGCGGCAGGGCACCGTGTAGATAATAGGCCAAGCCGCGGCTGACGGCATTGACGGTCCCGATGAGCGCATCCGTGCCCATGAGGGCCATGCCCTCAACACCTGAACTCGCGAGGCCCGCGATGACAAACAGGCCCGATCCGACCGATGTGCCGCTCACAAAGCCAAACAGAAGGCCGATGCAGATGATAGTAAAAAGCCCGGGTGTAAAATTTTTGTACCGCAAATATCTGCGAAGCGGTAACAACACGATCAGGCTGATCCCGAGCAGCAGCAATAGCAATCTTTCGGGCAACTGAACGAAAACTTCGGAACCAATCCAGACACCGGGCAACGACGACAAGATCAACTGGATGGCGATCTTCCACTGAATATACTTACGGTAAAAATAGACGCGGCTGACGTTCGAAAAGAAGGCGAAAACCGCAACCAACGGAATTACGGCCTTAGCGCCGATAATCGGCTCAAGCGCGATCACGACGATAAACCCGCCCCCAAACCCACCCAGTCCGGCGATGAGAGAAGCAACCAGTGATGCGCCGAGTATCGCCGCGTAATTGGCGAGGCTAAGATCTACAAGAAAACTGGATTCCATTGACGGCCCCGCGACGTCGAGCGCGTCGCTTCAATAGTTCGGATGAAATGTCCCGCAAGCACCCTAAACGGGCCCCGGTGAGGTGTGCTCCCATCGTGCGCGCTGGCGGGCTTTTGTCAAAGTTTTAGCTGTAAAGGAGCACTGATTAGATGGCCCGGCGCGCCTGCGAGGGGTCACATGGGATTCGCGCGTGTTCTTAGCCGGTACACGGTCTTTGTGGGTCCGTTCCTGTTGAACCATATCTCGTAGCCGATTTTTCTGTAGCGATACGACTGATTAGCTGCTTCAAAATTCCCACCCGGCTCCAGATCGGCAAAGAACTCAAACGCACTCAACAGTCTACCGTTTCTCTCAGGAATGAAGTTCTCCATGGCATCGAACATGACCCACTTGGCCTGGTAGGTTGAGAAGACCTCGAGGAACACGTGATTTGCGACTTCTTCACCCGGCGTAAACGATACGCGAATAAGCCGCGTCCGGAAGCCAAGATCGCGTAGAAAGGCGACAGAGGTTTCCGCAATAATACTGGAATTGCTTCGGTTGTTGGCGAAGTAATAGATAAGGTCTTCAGGATGCCGGTCTTTCTCATCCTTTTGCCGGAAAGATGCGTTGTCATAAGCGGGACGCAATTGGTTCTTACGCCAGAAATCGTGCAGAAAGTTACTTATATCGGCAATTTGATAGTCATTATCCATCTTGGATAGAGTTGAGAATCTCTTTCGAAAAGTAGAGACCAACTCCATGTACGCCGCCACACCATCAGGCGTCGTTTCGATCGTCAAACGATCACGAGCAGGAACGGAAAAATCTGCGGTACCCCAGCGCCGGTCGTCGAGATCGCGGTCGATAATTAGTTTCTTATAGGTGGCGTCGCCGGGTTCGACATCGACGACATCAGCCAAAAAGACACGATTTACGTAAGGTTCGCGAAAAAAAACATACCGAAAGAGATTTTCCGCGTGATGTTTATATCCGAGGCGTGGAACCAGGGCTACGCCCGAGAAAACGGCCACAACAATAACGATCGTGCTTAAGATAAGTTTAGTCCGCATGTTGCCTCTGCCCATTATTTATTCTTGGCCGTTTTGAAACGCATTGAAATCCGGTGAGTGTCGTCGGATCCCGAAAAAAGAAAAATTCACTAGGGTTGGCACTACAGGCTTCTGAGCCGGTCATTGACGCAAGGATTCTCAAACTCCAGTCATCAACGACGACCGGCCATACAACGTCAAAACCTTTGAAAATCTCCAATAATTCTCCAGGAGCAATTGGATTGGTCCAAAGGTCTGCTCGGTTCGGCCCCCAAGACCAGAAGCGATGTAAATACAAACGGTGTGCGTGGCCGTCACCGATAGCGGCAGTGCTGTAGTAGTTCGCCGCCACTTGAAGAAGACCGTTGTCTCCCTGCGCAATCATGATGACCCGCGCGCTTTGCCGGCCTCTGTCAGAGAGAACCTTAGCAAGCTGCGCCGTCTGGTCACGCATCTCGGTTATCAAGGCGATGTTGTTCTGATCCTCGCGGGATTTGAATGGGAGGTCCGAAATCGTGAACTGTAGCCCCATCACGAGAAAGAAGGCCATCCCCGCCGTAATGCCGTATGTGAAGCGCAGAAAGGCTTTCGAGGATGACAAAGCGGGTAAACATCTAACGGCCGTTATCGTAACCCAGGTGAAAAGCGCCGTCAGGCCAAGCGCGTGCAACACCCGTATAGGAACGCGGAGGTATCTGGAGAGAGACGGCAGATCACCTGTCGGTGGGGAATGAAAGATCCCGAGATAGAGAACGATCAAACCGACAAAATAAACAATCAGAAAGACGGCGAAGGCGAGGGGTACCCATCTCCAGACAAAGTCCAATCTAGTGGTAAGGATCAACCCAAGAACGGCGCCGAGACTGAGTGCTAGCTTGAACTGCGAAACAAAGACGGCACTATCCCAAATAATCTTTTTGAGGAGAGTTATCTTCGCCGGCAAATCACCTGAAAATGCCGGGCTCGGTGGCGGCTCGACGGAAGCGATGGCCCAAAGCAAAAGCGTCGCGGCAGGGAAAACCAGGAACAACGTTACTTGTTTCAATCGTCGCGATGGCAGCATCGGTTGCATGAAGAGAAGTAAGGCGCCGGTGGGGACGAGTGCGATGGCCGGCGTTTTTATTACAATCGCCGAGGCTGATAACAATCCTGCAGCGATCGCACGTAAGTAGGAAGGGGTGTTTGTCTCGGTTGAATCACGTCCCATCGCCACGCAGAACAATCCGACACCGGCGTAGATGAAGGGCCTTTCAATTAATAGCGACGGCGGGGCTAAAAGCCACATCGCCTGCAAAAGCGCGAGGGCTAAAACAATGCACCAACTTGTTGCGGTGCTCAGTTGCCAAGAAACGCCCTTATTATGCATCGTGTTTCGCGCGATATCGAACAAAGCGCCGAGAATGCTGACGTGAATCAGTGCCTGGACGGCAACGGCATGACTCCCGTCAAATTTGCCGATGAGATTGCTGACAAAAGCAACTGATAGGGGCCAAGCCTTAGGATAGAATGGGTACTCGCTCAGCATATCCGGCGTATACCAAGTGTCGGTCGCCAAGATCTGCTTCATCCACGTGCCCCAGCCGGACATCTCGTCAAAATTATGAGGAATGTACGGTCGGTCGGGTGCGGCGATTGCGATCAGGATGCCGACACCGAGTGTTAGTGTGAATACGGGATGCGATACCGCCGAAACGTCGACTTTGGCGCAAGGTGACGGCCAGCACTGCCCAAGAACGCCGCAAGCAATCGCCATTCCCAGGCACATCCAAGAAGAGACTGAGACGGACAAACCAAGCAATGTGACAAGGCAAAACATCGTCAGTGGTATGCAGAATGCGCCGACGGCGGCGGAGGCACCCAGTCCGAGCGTTCGGAAGGGCCGTCCAAACCCGAACGCGCATAGCGCGGTAAGAATGAATGTGGCTAGCATTGGAACAGGTTAGCGGTCTCGGGCCGGAAAAACGATGGTTCGTTGAATGACGTAGTTGCCGATGAAAATGAGCGTTTCGGCGACAATTTTGGCGGCGATGGCAGGCATGCCTAAGGTCTCACTCCCGAGCAAGATCATGCCGTATGACAGAACTCCCAATAGGCAGACCGTCGCGATATATCTCGGCGCGGAAAAAGTGTGACGTGACCGGGAATGGAAGACCATTCCCTTGACCATGAAATAGTTGACGAAAGATGCGACGGTTCGTCCCGCAATCTGGCTTGGCAAAATGCCGATACCTTGTGTCGTGAGAATCCAAAAAATCGCGTTGTCGATCACAGCAGCGGCCATGCCGGCGAAGGCAAAGCGCGCCATTGCAAAATAGATTCTTGTGGAATCAAGAATGATATTGAAGTGGGAAGACTTGTTGCCTTCCAGATAGATGGTGCGGATTGGTATTTGCTCGATAAGAACGCCGTCAGCCCGTGCCATCAGCAGCATGTCCAGTTCAAACTCGTACCTATCGGACGGAATAGACAATGTGGAGGCAGCAAACTTGCCGCCTAAGGCACGGAGCCCTGTCTGAGTGTCGGCAATCTCTATGCCGTGGAAGAGTTTAAGAACATGCCGCGTCAGTCTGTTGCCGATGGCGCTCCGAAAGGGCACATCTTGATCGAATGCGCGGACGCCGATAGTCAGCGCCGACGGCTTTCGAAGATGTTCATTTGCTACGTTCGAGATGTCATCCGGCGCATGTTGGCCGTCGGCATCGACGGTAATAATTCCAATATCTTCTCCATGGGTCTCGATAAGGTAACCAAACCCGGATTTGAGGGCGGCGCCTTTGCCCTGGTTTAATTCGTGCCGGATGACGTGAACCGCGTCGAGTTCGGCGACTTTTTCGAAAATTGGCTCGGACTCGGGGCTGCTACCGTCATTTACGACGACAATACCCGCTATAACGGGAAGATTTCCCAATCCGTCTATGACCCGGACGAGGTGTTCGTCAGGCATATAGCTCGGGACCACAGCGAAGACGCTATCTCTTATGCCCTTTTCGTTTGCCATGGACGGGGTTCGCAATACATAACTGACGGGTGGGCCAAACGGCGTCCGGTCGCGCCAAAATAGAGGGCGCAATACCAAATTAGCGGGTATCGAAACGGATTGTCCATTGCAGACACACGAAATGAACCCTGAGAACAACGATAATATTTCGCACAGCGCTCAAAGTACGCGCCGCGTGACGTTTTTGCATACGCCGAACAGATTCTATTCCGAGGTACAAAATAACGGCGTGATCTTCATGCCGGTATGGGCGTATACGCTGGCCTCGCATCTACCAGAAGACGGCAACTATGACCTTGGCGTATTCGATACACGCCTAA
>Ga0181606_10004960_pt1 | contig 11031 bp, 8 predicted proteins | sample 041ome_10_FD_132994 | JGI IMG/M metagenome (GOLD analysis project Ga0181606, IMG submission 132994) | Coastal salt marsh microbial communities from the Groves Creek Marsh, Skidaway Island, Georgia - 041412US metaG (megahit assembly) | ecosystem: Environmental > Aquatic > Marine > Intertidal zone...
CAAACCCGTATAGTCAACATCAAGGGCGTCGGATTGTCGGGCGATTAAGCGGCCATTTTCGAACAGATGAAATTCGATATGGTATTTGCCGAGCGGCATATTGGATGGCATTGCCACCTCCGCTCGAAAAAGCCGATTTGCGACAATCGCGACCCGATTTTCCTCAGCACGATAAAGGCCGTCATTTTGTTTGAGCCGTTTATAGGAGCTAACATAGTCGGCAAGCTCGTCCGGCTCAAGGCGTCCATCTATTTGCTCAAAGCGAACAGCTGGAACGCCTAATTCATAATCGGCCAAGAGTGTGGGCGCCGCTATTTCAGATAAGGGGCGGCTGCTCAGCACGGCATAAAAGGCGGGCACAGGACCTATTTTGGTTTCATGCGCATTGGTCCAAATACCATAGGTTTTTTGTTTCTTTCGAATGATCACATCGGCGGTTGGGCCGCGAATAGTAATGACGATATCTGGGTTGGTGTGCGGCGTGCCGCTGATGGACCCAAACATCAAAAGCTTCTCGCCCGTGAAATTTGTTGCAATGCCAATATTATCAACTGAGATATCGGCAATTAAGGCACTGGCACTTTGGGTGCTGGCACTTGAGTTACTGGTGCCTAGCTCGCTGGCATGTGAAGCGGCGGGTTCAGAGGGTGTGGGGCGCTCGCTTGCGTAACTCGGGGATAAGGGGCTCAGCGATAAGGGCCCCAACGATAAGGGTCCCAGCGATCCTTGGGTAAGCGCCAAGAAGAGGAGCCAAAGAGCCGCGCGCCTTACCATAGACCGAACTCGACAAATGAGAATAATTCATCCGGATAACGCATGAGATCATATAACAGCTTCGCCGCCACACTGAGGACAATGACCGCCAGCAGCGCCCGTAACTCCTCACCCCGGAGCTTCTGCCCCAGCCGGGCGCCGACTTGTGCGCCCAAAGCGCCACCAACCATCAATAAAACGGCCAATAAAATATCAACCGACTGATTATTAACCGCGTGCAAAATGGTGACGGAGGAGGTGACGAAAATAATTTGAAAAAGCGAGGTGCCAATCACAACATTGGTTGGCATGCGTAACAAATAAATCATCGCGGGGACCATGATAAAGCCGCCGCCCACCCCCATAATGGCCGATAAAATGCCGACAACAAAACCGATGAGCAAGGGCGGGATAATACTGATATAGAGCTTTGATTGACGAAAGCGGATGCGCGGCGGCAATTTTAAGAGCCAGCTATGCTGTCCTGGGCGCTTGACGGTTAAGGATTGTCCACGCCGCGCCGCCGCCATCGCGCGCATACTCTCGCGCAACATTAACAGGCCAATAATGCCGAGAAACAAGACGTAGCTTATCGAGATTAACAGATCGACTTGCCCAAGTTGACGAATGAGTGTGAACAACCAAACCCCGACAATCGATCCCGCAACCCCTCCGGTCAGCAAGACACAGCCCATGCGAATATCGATGGCGCGCCTTTGCCAATAAGCCAGTCCGCCGGATACGGATGAGGCAACAATTTGAGTAGCTTCTGTGCCCACGGCAACGGCGGGGGGGATGCCAGCGAAAATGAGTAATGGGGTCATTAAAAAGCCACCGCCTACGCCAAACATGCCCGAGAGAACACCGACCAGACCACCCATGCCCAGAATGAGAAAGATGTTGACACTGACCTCAGCGATGGGGAGGTAGATTTGCATCACAAGTCCCGCCTTCAAAACGCGCAGTGGCGCCGTTCCTGGTTGCCACCTATGCCGTTAAGTGTTGCTATCATGTTCGTCGCGACTTGCCTAGCGCTTGACGAGACAAGGAAAAATGGCATGGTGTCGGCGAGATGAGGATGTCGGCGAAGCCTATGTGTCGCAGACAGAAATATGTGTCGCCGACAGAAATATGTCGTCTGAAATGAGTTCGCCCAAGGGCATAAGGAGCGTGAGGCCGATGTCGCAAACCATGCGTCGCTTAAAGCTTGAAACCGAAACAGGGTATATGTCCGTTTGCTACTGGAAAGGACCAGCGGGTGCGCCGGTTTTGCATTGGGCACATGCGAATGGATTTAACGGCCGCACCTATGCGCCCTTGCTTGCGCCGCTCGCCGAGCATTTCCATATTTACGCCAGCGACGCCCGCGGACATGGATTGTCGACCTTACCCGCAGACCCAGCTCGGCATAAAAATTGGTATGTTTACCGTGATGATCTTTTGCGGCTGATCCAGTGGATTTCGGGCCGACATCCTCAGTCGTCGCTGATGTTAGCGGGGCATTCAATGGGCGGCTGTGTGAGTGCTTTGGCCGCCGCGGCGCAAGCGGATGCCGCGCAGGCTTTGTTTTTGGTGGATCCGGTGATTATCCCCTGGCGTCGTCGGGTGATGATGTCGGTCTTGTATCGGCTGATCGGCGATCGTGCCAACCCTATGGCAGCCACGGCAAAACGTCGGCGCGCGGATTGGCCCAGTGCGCCGGCATTAATCAAGGCCTATACAGGGCGCGGCGCTTTCGCGACCTGGGAAACCGCGTTCCTCAAAGCCTATGTGCAAGGCGGCACGATTAAAACCGAAACGGGTGTGCGCCTTGCTTGCGATCCGCTCTGGGAAGCCGCAAATTTTGCAGAACAGGGCCATGATAGCACCGGTGCGGTACGACAGCTGACGCAGCCGTCGGCTGTCTTAATGGCGGGGCAAGGCTCGACCGTGTTCGCACCCGAGGCCTTCGCTCAAAATCGAAACTGCGCGTTTATAAAATCGATCGCTGACACGGGGCATTTTTTGCCGATGCAGGTGCCCGATCTGGTGCGCACGGAAATGATGTCCTTTGCCCGTGCCTGTGATTTGTTCAGTTCGGCCTAAGAGTTAGTGCTGCCTCCGCCTCTCTTCACGGTGGGGCTTATGGCTGGACCAGAGGGATGAAGGCGCCATAGCCTGCAGCCTCCATCTCGGCCAAGGGGATAAAGCGCAAAGCCGCCGAGTTCATGCAATAGCGTTTTCCGGTTGGCTCCGGCCCATCATCAAAGACGTGGCCTAAATGGCTATCTGCATAGCGCGACCGGATCTCGGTGCGCGGCAGAACCAATTTCCAGTCCGTTTGTTCGGTAACGACATCAGGGCTAATGGGACGCGAAAAGGAGGGCCATCCTGTGCCGCTATCATATTTGTCGCGCGATGAAAAAAGTGGCTCGCCACTCACGACATCCACATAAATGCCCGCATCTTTGGTGTTCCAATAGCGATTTTGATAGGGCGGCTCGGTGTCGTCATTTTGGGTCACTGAATATTGCAAGGCGGTCAGGCGATCGCGGAGCTCCGTGTCTTCCGGCTTCTTAAACTGTTGCCAATCTGCCAAGGCTGAACCGAGTGTTGCGCTCAGTGTTGCGCTCAGCCACACGAACAGTATGCGCGCGGCGCGCGTCGCCCGATCTCCGAAATGAGCAATAGTACGCAATGGTGTAACGATTTGGGTCATTGTGAGCCTCCTCTTTGAGCGAGAGTGTATCAAAATTCAGCAGTAATGCGGCAAAATTATGTCGGGCGCGGAAAAGGGGCCATTCAAATGAGGCGAAATGAGGTGAAATGAGATGAGGTGAGGTGAGGTGAGGTGAGGTGAGGTGAGGTCTTCTGCGCGGAGGGATGTATCCGGTGTCGTGTGTTTTTTTATATTTTTGTTATGCACAGTCACCGGATACAGGATCATTATGTCTTGTTGTTCGTTAATTTTTGGTTAGTCTGACACCACATTCAAAGACGGATGGAAATACCAGTGTGAAAGGAAGATAAACTATGTCACGAGAAGCTGTCATTGTCTCAACAGCGAGGACCGGCCTGGCGAAATCAGGGCGCGGTGGGTTCAACATAACGCATGGCGCCGCATTGGGCGGACATGCCGTCAAGCACGCCATTGCACGTGCGGGGATTGAGCCTGGGGATGTCGAAGATGTGGTGATGGGCTGTGGTAACCCTGAAGGCGCCACGGGCCATAATACAGGCCGTTTGGCGGCCTTGTGGGCGGGCTGTCCGGTTACGACATCTGGCTTTACGGTTAACCGCTATTGCTCGTCTGGCCTGCAAAGCATTGCCATTGCAGCGGGTCGTGTGGTGAATGAGGGTGTTCCTATTGCGATTGGTGCGGGCGTTGAGTCGATCTCTTTGACCAGCATGCAGGGCATTAATCTGAATAATTACACCGAAGAAAGCCTGATGGCACGTCACCCCGCCTTGTGGATGGCGATGATTGAGACGGCTGATATTGTGGCCGAGCGTTATGGCGTGGCCCGCGACTATCAAGATGAATATGCGTTGCAAAGTCAGCAGCGTATGGCGGCGGCTCAAGCGAATAATTTGTTTGCCGACGAAATTGTTCCGATGCAAACAAAAATGAAAGTGAAAAACAAAGAGACCGGTGAAGAATCAATCGTCGATTACACCGTCGATCGCGATGAGTGCAATCGGCCTGATACGAAGCTTGAGGGCTTGGCCTCTTTGGCGCCAGTGCGCGGCGACGATAAATTTGTGACGGCGGGCAATGCCTCTCAGCTTTCCGACGGTGCTGCGGCTGTTGTGGTCATGGAAGCCAAGGAAGCCGAGCGTCGCGGATTAACTCCATTGGGCGCTTTCCGTGGGTTCACTGTCGCGGGGTGTGAGCCGGATGAAATGGGCATTGGGCCAGTTTTTGCGGTCCCTCGTTTGCTCGAACGCCACGGCCTTTCGGTCGATGATATTGATCTATGGGAGCTCAATGAGGCGTTTGCGAGCCAGGCGCTCTATTGTCGTGATCGCTTAGGCATTGATAATGAAAAATATAACGTCAATGGCGGCTCTATCGCTGTGGGGCACCCTTTTGGTATGACCGGTGCGCGTTTGGTGGGGCATATTTTGCTCGAAGGCCAGCGCCGCAAAGCGAAATATGGCGTGGTGACCATGTGTATCGGTGGCGGCATGGGTGCTGCTGGACTGATCGAAATTTTCTAATTGATACCAAAATCGGGTCCTTTTCGGGCCCCGATAAGGTATTACGAAATGGAAAGGGCTGGATTTTAATCCGGCCCTTTTTAATGTCGCTTCACTGCTGCTGTGTTGGTCGCCGAGGAAGCGATGAAAAGGGGTTTTTGAGGGGTGGTTTTGCGAAAATAAAACATGTAAAATCAGAAGGTTAAAAAATAGATAAAAATTTAACTAACTACCCATTGACGAAATCATCCCCCTTGGCCACTATATATAGTGGTTCGTTCACTGATTTGCAGATTTTTTATGGTCTAACCATATGAATTATTGAGCATTTTCGTGAAAATAGGGCTTGGCAGTAAAGCGTCATAGACGGGAACCATGGGGCGTGAGATCGGGGTGTTTTTATCCCCAAATAGACGGGGATAGAGCAACCTCAACAGGTGCAGGGCGGTAGCGAATGTTTAATAATTCTGATCAAAAAGACGGACAAGAACTTCAACGTGAAGAGCAGGTGGCGCGTCAAAAAGTGCAAGATGTTTTGGAAAAACTAGGCGACCGTGTGCGCCGTGACGAATCGGCTGAGCCGCGTATGAATTTTGATACGCGCGATCAGGGTGTGCAGTTCCAAAAACGGCCCTTGGTGAAAACCGATCCGGGTCGGGATGCTTTATTGACCGAATTCGGCAAAGCCACATTGCTCGATCGCTATTTAATGCCCGGCGAGACGTTCCAAGATTTGTTTGCCCGCGTTGCCTCTTATTATGGGGATGACGAGGCCCACGCCCAGCGCCTGTATGACTATATTTCGAAATTATGGTTTATGCCGGCAACGCCCGTTTTATCAAATGGCGGAACAGAACGCGGATTGCCGATTTCATGTTTCCTCAATGAAGCAGATGATAGCCTGCAAGACATTGTTGGTCTGTGGAATGAAAATGTGTGGTTGGCGGCGCGTGGGGGCGGTATTGGCAGCTATTGGGGCAATTTGCGTTCCATCGGCGAGCGCGTCGGCCAAAACGGCAAAACCTCCGGCATTGTGCCATTTATTCGGGTGATGGACAGTTTGACACTGGCCATTTCACAAGGCTCTTTGCGGCGCGGCTCGGCGGCGGTCTATCTGCCGGTTGATCATCCCGAGATCGAAGAATTCATCGAATTGCGGCGCCCCACGGGGGGCGATCCCAATCGGAAAGCATTGAACTTACATCATGGCGTCTTATTGTCGGATGCCTTCATGCGCGCCGTTGAGCGCGACGAAGAATGGGCCTTGCGCAGCCCGAAAGATGGCTCTGTGCAAGCAACGCTGCAAGCGCGTGATTTGTGGGTCCGGATGTTAACCACCCGCATTGAAACGGGTGAGCCTTATATGATCTTCAAAGATACTGTGAATAATCAGCGCCCCGAGCACCAAAAACTTCTTAATCTCGAGATTAAAACATCAAACCTCTGTGCTGAAATCACTTTGCCCACGGGCGAAGATCATTTGGGCAATAAGCGGACGGCTGTGTGTTGCCTATCGTCTTTGAACGCGGAGCGCTTTATGGAATGGTCTGACAATACAGATTTCATTCCAGACATTATGCGGTTTCTCGACAACGTCTTGGAAGACTTCATCCAACGCGCTCCCGATGAAATGGCCAAGGCGAAATATTCTGCTCAGCGCGAACGCAGTATCGGTCTTGGTGTGATGGGCTTCCACTCTTTCTTGCAGGCCAATATGATCCCCTGGGAATCGGTAATGGCGAAGGTGTGGAACAAGCGAATTTTTACCCATATTAAGGAACAGACCGACCGCGCCTCACGCGAGCTCGCTGAGGAACGTGGCCCCTGCCTTGATGCGGCTGAATGTGGCATGATGGAGCGTTTCTCCAATAAGACAGCCATTGCGCCCACCGCGTCCATCTCAATTATTTGCGGGGGGACAAGCCCCGGCATTGAACCGATTGCCGCAAACAGCTTTACCCATAAAACCTTGTCGGGTTCGTTTAATGTCCGCAATCGCCACTTAGCTAAATTGCTCGATGAACGTGGCCAAAACAATGCGGATATCTGGTCATCTATTGTGACCTCAGGTGGATCCGTTCAACATTTGAGCTTCCTGACCGAAGATGAAAAAGCGGTTTTCAAAACGGCTTTCGAAATTGATCAGCGTTGGCTCATCGATTTAGCGGGCGACCGCGCCGCTTTGATCGACCAAGCGCAATCGCTCAATGTGTTTTTGCCGGCCAATATTCATAAGCGCGATCTGCATCAAATCCATTTCCAAGCGTGGAAAAAGGGCGTCAAAAGTCTGTATTATTGCCGGTCCCTATCCATTCAACGTGCCGAGCGTGATGAGCGCCAAGCCGTGCCGCAACCCGAAAGCACAGCACAAGCTGCTGATTACGAAGAATGTTTGTCGTGCCAATAATCGGTTCGATATAAGAGGATAAAATTATGTCACTGCTCGAAGATCGTATTGTCTATAAACCCTTTCGCTATCCATGGGCCTATGATGCGTGGCTCACGCAACAACGTATTCATTGGTTGCCCGAGGAAGTGCCGCTATCGGAAGATGTGAAAGACTGGCACAAAAATCTGTCGGGCGCCGAACGTAATTTGCTCACGCAAATTTTTCGGTTCTTTGTTCAGGCAGATGTGGAAGTCAATAATTGCTACATGCAGCATTATTCGCGCGTGTTTAAGCCCACTGAAGTGCAAATGATGCTGGCCGCCTTCTCGAATATGGAAACCATTCACATCGCGGCTTATTCGCATTTGCTCGATACGATTGGCATGCCTGAAGTGGAATATGAAGCTTTCCTCAAATATGCCGAGATGAAGGATAAATACGATTATATGCAAGAATGGGGCGTCGAAACGGATGCCGATATCGCGAAAACATTAGCTGTTTTTGGAGCTTTCACCGAAGGGCTGCAATTGTTTGCGAGCTTCGCTATTTTGATGAACTTCCCCCGCTTCAATAAAATGAAAGGCATGGGCCAGATTGTCACCTGGTCGGCTCGGGATGAAACCCTTCACACCAACTCGGCCATTAAACTCTTCCGGACCTTCATTGAAGAAAAACCCGAGGTCTGGACAGATGAGTTGAAACGCGAGCTCTACAAAGCCTGTGAAACAGTTGTTGTGCATGAGGATGCGTTCATTGATCTGGCCTTTGAAATGGGCGGCGTCGAGGGCCTAGAGGGCGATGAAGTCAAGAATTATATTCGTTTCATTGGCAATCGTCGCTTAGCCCAATTGGGGCTCAACCCGATTTATGACGTCGAGAAAAATCCATTGCCGTGGATGGATGAAATGCTCAATGGCATTGAACATATGAATTTCTTTGAAGGTCGGGCCACCGAGTACACCAAGGCGGCGACAACCGGCACATGGGACGAGGCGTTTGAATAAACAGATCGATTAATCTGGTTTTGGATATGTATTAAAAAGCCACCGCCAATGCGGTGGCTTTTTTTATTCTCGGCTTCTTTTGTTCTCGGCCTTTTTTATTCTCTGCCTCGTTTCTGGCTCTGCTTGTTCTTCGGCTTGGCTTATTCTTCGGGTCATTCTCTTTTTTGGGGGCCCTTGTTTAACCGCATGAAATTTCTCATCGAATGGGCCTGGGCTCAGCCCCCCATGCGCGGCGCGTAAACTAGGGGTTTAGGAGGTTATCTATGTTTTTAAAATCGATATTGTCTGACACCACCGTGGCGCCGATTGAGGCGGTTGGGAAGGTTCTCGACCTCCTCTTTACATCCGATAAAGAACGCTTGGATAAAATCACTGTGTTAGCGCGCCTCACCGAGCAGGCCTATGCCGTTCAAGGTGAGATCGGAAAAATTGAGGCCAGTCATCGCTCGCTTTTTGTGGCCGGCTGGCGACCCTTTGTGGGTTGGATTTGTGGCGCTGCGCTGGCCTACACCTACATTCTGCGCGATGTCATGGCGTCGTTTATTTTATCGCCCGAAAGTGTGGCTACTTTGCCCACACTCAACATGTCGGAGCTATCAACCCTGCTCTATGCGCTATTGGGATTGGGGGGATTACGCACATTCGAAAAATTAAAAGGGCGCGCGGGCTAACGTCATGGCCTCACCAGCTGTCGATAAATGGCCTCTTTTTGGGTTGATGCTTAGCGCCAACCGGCATCGACTGGAGGCCCCGCGTGATCCAGTGACGTGTATCCTTGGGGTCGATGACAGCATCTATTTCCACGACCGAGGCCACGGACAAGGCTTTGCCCGCTTCGATCATGGCCCCCAATAATTTATCGAAGAGTGCTTGGCGCTCTTGGGGGTTAGCAATGGCCTCGAGCTCCCGCCGATAACCAAGATGCACAGCTCCTTCAAGACCCATGGGGCCAAACTCGCCGGTTGGCCAGGCAATGGTAAATTGCGGGATATGGAAACTGCCCATCGCCATGGCCTGGGCGCCGAGCCCATATCCTTTGCGCAGAACAATCATAAACACCGGCACGGATAGCGAAGCGCCGGTCAGCAACATCGAGGATGCGCGGCGAACGGTGGCTTGTTTTTCATATTCGGGGCTCACCATAAAGCCGGGCGTATCGCAAAACGACAAAAGCGGTAGGTTGAAGGCATCGCATAATTGCATGAAGCGCGCCGCTTTTTCTGCCGCTTCTGCATCGATTGCGCCCCCCAAATGATGCGGATTATTCGCGATATAGCCAAAGGCGCGCCCCTCAATACGCAAAAATCCAGTGAGCATGCCAAGGCCATAATCGCGGCGGATCTCTGTCACCGACCCTCGATCGGCCATGGCTGAAATGGCCTTGCGCATGTCGTAGCTGCGCTTTCGATCTGCGGGAACAATAGAGCGAAGCTCAGTTTGGTCGTCACACGCTCCGGTTGGTAATGACCCCTGAAAATAGCCCAAGACTTGCTTGGTGACGGCCACCGCCTCGGCCTCATTCTCGACCAAAAGATCAATCACCCCATTTTGACTTTGAATATCGCTGGGGCCAATTTCATCCGGCGCATAATCGCCCAAACCACCGCCCGACACCATGGCCGGCCCACCCATGCCGATCGAGCTATCGCGGGTCGCGATGGTGATATCGGCCGTGCCGAAAAACACCGCATTGCCGGCGAAACAGCGGCCATTATTAATGGCAATGCGGGGCGCTGTGCCGCTGCATTTGGCATAAGTGGCGAAGCTCATCACATCCAGCGACGAGGCTTGGATTTTGGCCATATCCGTGTCCCCGGGTCGGCCACCGCCGCCCTCGGTGAAAAACACAGAGGGGACCGACCAATCATGGGCGAGTTCTAAAAGACGATCGGTCTTTTTATGATTGAAGGCCCCTTGGGTTCCGGCGAGAACCGTATAGTCATAGGCCAGTACAGCCACACGAGCGGCCTCGGCCCCGAACTGCCCCGCATTGACCGTTCCGAAGCCCGTGACCATGCCATCCGCGGGGGTCTGGGCGATTAACTCGTCCAAGCTTTTTCGCGATCGCTGCGCCGCCAATGCCAGTTGTCCATATTCGATAAAGCTCTCTGGATCACACAAATCATCGACATTTTCGCGGGCTGTTCGATGCCCACGCTGATGTCGTTTGGCGACAGCATCGGGGCGCGCTGCATCGAGCGTTAGGGCAATACGCGCGCGCATCTCATCGAGTTGCGGCACAGGGGCTGGTTCTTCGGAAGAATGCGACGGTATCGGGTCGGGCGACGTCTCAGCAGTTTCGATCATTTCGGCAAAGACACGGCCTTGATCAAGCACATCACCAATGCCGCCATGAAGCGCCGTTATCTCACCGCTTACCGGAGAGATGAGGGGATGATGCATTTTCATGGCCTCGAGCAAGCCAATTTCCTGCCCGCCTTGTACCTTGTCTCCGACCTTTACAGAAATGGCATGAATAACTGCCTGCATGGGCATTAAAATTTTATGCGTTTTCGCCATTTTATGGGGCCTCAGTTTTGTGGTTTTTGGTCATATCCAATCGATGTGCCCGTTTCTGCACTCAAGCGCTTGGGGCGCGCATCTGTCGTTCACAGGTCGTGATCTAACCGCCCGTTAAAGTGCTGCCCGAGTGTGGCGGTATGAAAAACTTGCGCGCGAGCAATAGTAAAAACAGCATAATGATCG
>Ga0181606_10004963_pt1 | contig 11029 bp, 9 predicted proteins | sample 041ome_10_FD_132994 | JGI IMG/M metagenome (GOLD analysis project Ga0181606, IMG submission 132994) | Coastal salt marsh microbial communities from the Groves Creek Marsh, Skidaway Island, Georgia - 041412US metaG (megahit assembly) | ecosystem: Environmental > Aquatic > Marine > Intertidal zone...
ATAGGTTTTGTGTTCGATGAGCTTTTCCGTGCCGCGATGCAACAAACCGATATGCGGGTCGACCCTCTCAACCAATTCGCCATCCAGATCCATCACCAAGCGCAACACACCGTGAGCTGCTGGGTGCTGCGGCCCAAAGTTAATCGTAAACTTGCGGTCTTCGAGTGCCGTATCAGGCATGCCTATTTATCCTCCACAGCTGCTTTTTCGTCGCCCGGCAAAGCGCCACGCGCTCCTTCCCAAGGGCTCTCAAAGTCGAAATCGCGAAATTCTTGAACCAATGATACAGGTTCATAGACAACTTTTTTGCGGTCGTCATCGTAGCGCACTTCCACATGCCCGGTGAGCGGGAAGTCTTTGCGGAGGGGATGCCCTTCAAAACCATAATCTGTGAGAATACGCCGCAAATCAGGGTGGCCCGAGAAACGCACGCCATACATATCAAAAACTTCGCGCTCGAACCAATTCGCCGTGTCAAAAACACTCACCACACTGGGCACCAATGTTTCTTCATCGGTCGCCAGCTTGACACGAATGCGGTGATTCCGGCTCATCGACAGAAGATGATAAACCACATCAAAACGCCACGCGCGTTGCGGATAATCAACGGCCGTAACGTCGATCAACTGTTCGAACAAACATTTGGAATCGTCCCGCAGGAATTTCAAAACAGAAATGATGTCCGAGGCATTGGTCTCGATGGTCAATTCGCCATAGCGAATAACCGACTTATTAATTTTCTCGCCAAGCTTTTCGCCAATATGCGCGCTCAACGCTTCAAGAGGAGAGGTCTGGGTCATCGTAATCGCTTAGCGTTCAATTGTACCGGTTCGACGGATTTTCTTTTGCAGCAGCAGGACGCCATACAGCAAAGCCTCGGCGGTGGGCGGACAGCCCGGAACATAAATATCGACCGGAACAATGCGATCGCATCCCCGCACCACGGAGTAACTATAGTGATAATATCCGCCGCCATTGGCGCACGACCCCATAGAGATCACATAACGCGGCTCTGGCATTTGGTCATAAACTTTGCGCAGGGCTGGGGCCATTTTATTCGTCAATGTGCCCGCCACGATCATCACATCCGACTGTCGAGGGGATGCGCGCGGCGCGAAGCCGAACCGCTCGACATCATAACGCGGCATAGAGGTATGCATCATCTCCACCGCACAACAGGCCAAACCGAAGGTCATCCAGTGCAAGGAGCCTGTGCGCGCCCAATTGATCAGATCTTCGGCTGTCGTGAGCACAAAGCCCTTATCCGATAACTGATTAGACACTTGCGCATAATAGGGATCGGCCATTGGCGCCGGGCGTTGCCCTGGCTTCGCTGTCGATTGAGGGGGGGAGGGAGATTGTGTATCGGCCATGCTTATAAAATCCTAACTCTTAGTCCCACTCGAGCGCGCCTTTGCGCCACTCATAGACAAATCCGACGGTCAAAACGCCCAAGAAGAACATCATTGACCAAAATCCAAAAACACCAATGTCGCCAAATGCCACAGCCCATGGAAATAGAAAAGCCACTTCAAGGTCAAAAATGATAAAAAGAATGGCGACGAGATAAAACTTCACATCAAACTTCATGCGAGCATCGTCAAAGGCTTCAAAACCACACTCATAAGGCGCTAGTTTTTCAGGATCGGGAGCATAGGGAGCTGCAAAAACGGGAATGACCATAATGGCTAAGGTAATGATTGCCGATAAGGCCATAAAGATCAAAATCGGGAAGTAACTGGCTAGAAGATCCTGCATGATGTCGATCCTAAATCTACCTTACGCATAGAGCACGGACGTGCTTGGGGCGGAGTATATCTTCGCCGATTTATGATGCAAGTGTAAACACAACCCCTTTCCCATTTTTCGGACTTTATCTGGTTACTGACAGAAGCGACATGCGGTCTCTCGCAATCTCAGAGTTCATCAAACTCCCGTTCAAACAGGTTGGAAAATTTTTGGGCATTTTGGAGAAAAAGTGGCGGGAGTGACGGGACTCGAACCCGCGGCCTCTGGCGTGACAGGCCAGCGCTCTAACCAACTGAGCTACACCCCCGCTCTAAGCGTCGAAACGGCTCGAGACATGTACGATCGCTTCGTCAGACTGTCAAGCACAAAATCAAGTGATCGAAAAATCATATGACCAAAAACGACGGCCATTTATCCGATTAACAGTGTGGTGGTGGGCGGTGACGGGATCGAACCGCCGACCCTCTCGGTGTAAACGAGATGCTCTCCCAGCTGAGCTAACCGCCCCACGACGAGGTCTATAAACTAGACCAATAAAAAAAGCAAAAAAAAACGCCGGGGCGAATAATCGACCCGGCGCTTTAATTGTTGAAATTCTAATTCAATGCGTCTTTGAACGCTTTGCCGGCTTTAAATTTCGGCGAACGTGATGCCTTGATTTGTATCGTTTCGCCGGTACGCGGATTGCGGCCCGTTGTAGCCTTGCGGCTGGCGACTGCAAAAGTGCCGAACCCGACCAAACGAACGTCGCCGCCGGCCACTAATTGAGCAGTGATTGAGTCAAAAACACTGTCGACCGCACGACCTGCGTCTGCTTTTGAGAGCCCGGTGCTATCGGACACTTTGGTGATTAAATCGTTTTTGTTCATGGCTTCCTCTCCAAACAAAATTGCACAATGGAAGCGTATGATGCGATTCGGAGGCCGGTCAAAAGAAAAAACGCAGAATTCCGCCAAATTTTAAATGAGGAAAAATTGCCCCTCGCCCTTAATGAGGCGCAATAACCCCTGCCCCCGAGCCCTCAGCGGCCTTGGACGCATTATAGGTTTCCTCATCCCAATCAATAGCTGTTGGTTTATAGGCGAGCGCATGACTGAGCACCTCATCCATATTCTCAACAGGGATGATCTCGAGACCTTCCTTAATATTATTGGGAACCTCTTCCAAATCTTTCTCATTTTCTTTTGGAATCAACACTTTAGTGATCCCCCCGCGAAGCGCGGCCAGAAGTTTTTCCTTCAAGCCACCGATCGGCAACACCCGACCACGCAAGGTCACCTCACCTGTCATTGCAACATTGCGCAACACAGGAATCCCGGTCATGACCGAGACAATGGCTGTGGCCATCGCCGTTCCGGCCGACGGGCCATCCTTTGGCGTCGCTCCTTCAGGCACGTGAACGTGAATATCTTTGCGTTCAAATAAAGGGGGTTCAATGCCAAAAAATGTGCTCCGCGCGCGCACATAAGACGAGGCCGCATTGATCGATTCTTTCATGACATCGCCCAATTTGCCCGTCGTCGTCATCCGACCCTTGCCAGGCAACATCACCCCTTCAATGGTCAGCAACTCGCCACCCACCTCAGTCCACGCCAGACCCGTGACCACACCCACTTGGTCATCTTGCTCGGCAACACCGAAGCGGAATTTGCGAACACCGAGATAGTCCTTCAAATTATCGCTGGTAACGTGGACTTCTTTATCGCGGCCGCGCACAATTTCGGTCACCGCTTTACGGGCCAAATTGGCGATTTCACGCTTTAAGTTTCGAACACCCGCCTCGCGCGTATAGTAGCGAATAATATCGCGCAACACGGAGTCATCGATTTCGAATTCTCCGCGACGCAAACCATGCTCTTCAACGGCTTGAGGCAAGAGATGCTGCCGCGCAATCTCAACCTTTTCGTCTTCGGTGTAACCAGCAATTCGGATCACTTCCATGCGATCGAGCAATGGACCTGGAATGTTGAGCGAGTTAGCGGTCGTCACAAACATCACATTGGAGAGATCATAATCGACCTCCAAATAGTGATCACTGAAGCTGTTATTTTGTTCGGGATCTAATACTTCAAGAAGCGCAGCCGATGGATCACCGCGATAATCTGCCCCCAATTTATCGACCTCATCCAGAAGCACCAGAGGATTTGTGGTTTTCACTTTTTTCATCGACTGAATGACCTTGCCAGGCATTGAACCGATATATGTTCGCCGATGCCCGCGGATCTCGCTTTCATCACGCACGCCCCCAAGCGACATGCGCACGAATTCGCGCCCCGTTGCCTTGGCGATTGATTTGCCCAAAGAGGTTTTGCCAACCCCGGGGGGGCCGACCAAACACAATATGGGGCCCCGCAATTTATTGGCCCGTTGTTGCACCGCAAGATATTCCAAGATCCGCTCTTTGACTTTCTCCAGCCCATAGTGATCTTTTTCGAGCGTCTGCTCTGCCGCGGCCAAATCTTTTTTAACACGACCTTTCTTGCCCCATGGCACGGCCAGCAGCCAATCCAAATAATTCCGGACAACCGTTGCTTCGGCCGACATTGGGCTCATCGAGCGCAATTTTTTAAGCTCGGCATCCGCTTTCTCGCGCGCCTCTTTTGACAGCTTAGTTTTGGCGATGCGTTCTTCTAGCTCCGATAACTCGTCGCCACCATCTTCGCTTTCACCAAGCTCTTTTTGAATGGCCTTCAATTGCTCATTCAAATAATACTCGCGCTGGGTTTTCTCCATTTGACGCTTGACGCGTCCACGGATTTTTTTCTCAACCTGAAGAACCCCCAATTCGCCTTCCATAAAGCCAATGACCGCTTCCAAACGTTCATTGACCGACAACATCTCAAGCAAACTTTGTTTTTCTTCAAGTTTGATATTCAGATGGGTGGCAATCGTATCCGCCAATTTAGCGGGGCTCGTAATCTCGCCCAGGCTCGATTGAACTTCTGGCGGAATTTTACGGTTTAGTTTGACATAGTTTTCAAATTGACCGACGGCGGCGCGCATAAGGGCGCGGGTTTCTTCGCCTTCCCGATCTGCTTCATCTAACGGGATCGCGCTCGCTTCAAAAAAGGCTTCATTATTTAAAAACTCGATCACCCGCGCACGGCCCATCCCCTCCACCAGAACCTTCACAGTTCCGTCAGGCAATTTCAGCATTTGCAAAATTGATCCGATCGTTCCGATCTCATAGAGATCCTTGGAACTCGGATCATCATTCTCGCCATCTTTCTGGCAAATCAGCATTATTTTTTTGTCGCTATCCATGACATCTTCAAGGGCACGGACGGATTTGTCGCGCCCAACAAACAGCGGCACGATCATCCCAGGGTAAACGACGATATTGCGTAAGGGCAGAACTGGAAGGACCTCAGGAATAGGATCCCGAATATCTTGCTCCGTCTCATAATCAGCCGCCATGATATATCCTTTCCAAGTTACTATTCACCAAGTTTACGGTCGATTCCGCTACCCCAGTCAAAATGCAAATCGCTTTCGCAACGTTTGCTACCCAACTAATGTGGTGAGCCTCTGAACAAAATTCAAGTTTTCTAGTAAAAATGCCGCGGGCCGCGGCTCAGAGCGAAATCGATCTTGCTGTCACAGCCTCACACAGGGTTAAACAGCCGCATATATCCAAATAGATCCAAGACCTCAGAGAGCTTTCACGCAACACCTAGAGATGTGGGCTGATCCCCCGAGCTCTCAATGATGAGACGGCTGCGAGAAATTTAGGAGGCAGAAGGAGCCGCTGACGCTGCTGGCTCGTCATGCGCAGCATAGATCATGAGGGGTTGGCTTTTGCCATCCACAACATCTCCATTAACCACCACTTCCTCGACGCCTTCGCGACCCGGAAGGTCAAACATTGTATCGAGCAGAATTCCCTCAAGCACCGAGCGCAAACCCCGCGCGCCCGTCTTACGATCAATAGCCTTTTTCGCAATGCGCGATAAAGCATCGTCGGTGAAAGTCAGGCGCACATTTTCCATATCAAATAGGCTTTGATATTGCTTCACCAACGCATTTTTAGGCTCGGATAGAATTGTTATTAACGCTGCCTCATCCAAATCCTCAAGCGTGGCCAAAACCGGTAAGCGGCCAACAAATTCTGGAATCAAGCCAAATTTGAGCAAATCCTCGGGCTCAACCTTTTTCAACAAATCTCCGGTCATTTGGGAATCTGGCGCATCAACATTAGCCCCAAACCCAATGGAGGTTTCATGGCCACGTTTCGCAATCATCTTATCGAGGCCCGCAAAGGCGCCGCCACAAATGAACAATATATTTGTCGTGTCGACTTGCAAAAACTCTTGCTGAGGGTGCTTACGCCCTCCTTGCGGAGGCACAGAGGCAACCGTCCCTTCCATAATTTTCAACAGGGCTTGCTGCACCCCCTCACCCGACACATCGCGGGTGATTGATGGGTTCTCTGATTTGCGCGTAATTTTGTCGACCTCGTCGATATAAACAATGCCGCGCTGCGCGCGCTCGACATTATAGTCCGCCGCCTGCAAGAGTTTGAGGATGATATTTTCCACATCCTCGCCCACATAGCCCGCCTCAGTCAGTGTGGTGGCGTCGGCCATTGTAAAGGGGACGTCGAGAATACGAGCGAGCGTTTGAGCCAGCAATGTTTTACCGCACCCCGTGGGTCCGATGAGCAAAATGTTAGATTTCGACAATTCGACATCTGATGATTTTGACGCATGTTTCAGGCGCTTGTAATGATTGTGAACGGCGACCGACAACACCCGCTTCGCGTGCGCCTGGCCGATCACATAATCGTTCAGAATTTCTAAAATCTCTTGAGGGGTCGGAACACCTTCTGTGGTTTTTACCAAAGAGGCTTTGGATTCTTCGCGGATGATGTCCATGCATAATTCGACGCATTCATCGCAAATGAACACGGTCGGGCCAGCAATAAGTTTACGAACCTCGTGCTGACTTTTTCCGCAGAAAGAGCAATATAGAGTGCTTTTGCTGTCGCTTGATCCACCGATTTTACTCACCGCATGCCCCTTTTTCTATTCTGTGCTCAGTCGCTCACTGCTACCGCATCACATCTTTAAGTCATTCAACACAAATTTCACTGTGCCAGCAAGCCCACCCCACTCTTAATCAGATTCTGATGCAACATCGGTACCACGACGCGTGACAACCTTATCAATTAACCCGAACGCCTCAGCTTGCTCTGCAGTCATAAATGTATCTCGTTCCAGCGCGTCTTCAATCTTCCGCAGCGTTTGTGAGGTATGTTTGACGTAAATTTTGTTCAACCGAGCCCGCATATCAAGGATTTCCTGAGCGTGGCGTTCAATATCCGACGCTTGCCCTTGGAAACCTCCAGAGGGCTGGTGCACCATCACGCGGGCATTTGGAAGAGCAAACCGCATCCCCGGCTCACCCGCCGCGAGAAGCAAAGACCCCATTGAGGCCGCTTGGCCAATGCACAAGGTCGACACGGCTGGTTTAATATATTGCATGGTATCATAGATCGCCATGCCCGATGTCACCACGCCACCTGGGGAGTTGATATACATCGAAATCTCTTTTTTCGGGTTCTCAGCTTCCAAAAATAGCAATTGCGCCGTGATCAAACTCGCCATGTGATCTTCAATGGGACCCGTGACAAAAATGACCCGCTCCTTCAAAAGGCGCGAGTAAATATCGTAAGCCCGTTCACCGCGGCTGGTTTGCTCGACGACCATGGGCACCAACGTGCTCATAACTGTCTCGACAGGATCTTGCATCCGATGCTCCCGTTAATCTATTGAACCCACACTGTGCGGTAAGTCGCCCAGATTGCCAAGCACGAAGTTTTAGCGTCGCCGCATTTAGTCAGATTTTTTGGCGGTCGACTTTTTCGCTGCCGGTTTCTTCGTGTCTGACTTTGTCGCTGCGGGCTTTTTAGCCGCTGGCTTTTTTGCTGCCGGCTTTTTCGCTGCGGGTTGAGTGTCCGCATCGGCCTTTTTCGACGCAGCTGCTTTCGAAGGCGCCTTTTTCTGCTCAGCTTTCTTATCCGCTTTTGCAGAGGATGCTTTTTTGGCGGGCTTCGCGTTTTCCTGTTCGGCCTCGTCGCCCGGGTCGCGCATCAGCTCCTCAATATCAACTTTTTTATCGGTGACCGACGCCAATTCGACAATAAAGTCGACCACTTTTTCTTCAAAAATAGGCGCGCGCAATTGGGCCATGGCGTCTGGGTTCTTCTGGAAATATTCGAGCGCTTGCCGCTCTTGACCTGGGAATTGTTGCACGCGTTGCATCAACGCCTGATTAACTTCTTCCTGGGTCACTTCAATTTTATTGCGATTACCCACTTCCGCGAGCACAAGCCCCGTTCTCACCCGGCGTTCAGCGATTTGTCGATATTCTGCACGCAACTCTTCTTCGCTCTCATCAAGCTCATCCAGTTTCTTACCTTGGTGCTCTAATTCATGTTCAAACTGGTGCCAGATCTGACCAAACTCAAGCTCGACCATAGCGGGCGGCAGCTCAAAGTTGTGCGATCCGTCAAGGGCATCCAATAATGCTTTTTTAAGATGCGCGCGGGACATTTGCCCGTAATCGCGACCAATCTGCTCAGCAATCGCTTCGCGAAGTTTCGGCAACGATTCGAGACCCAAAGATGAAGCGAAGGCATCATCGATTTTAGATTCTTCGGGTGCCGATACCTCGTGCACGGTGCATTCAAACACAGCTTCTTTGCCAGCCAAATCTTGACTGCCATAGTCTTCAGGGAAGCTGACCGTTACATCAACTTTATCGCCAGCCTTCGCACCGATTAATTGGTCTTCAAAGCCAGGGATAAATTGCCCAGAGCCCAATACCAGATTGGCGCCCTCAGCTGTGCCGCCCGCAAAGGCTTCGCCGTCAATACGGCCGATAAAATCGAGTGTAATCTGGTCGCCATTTTCTGCCTTGGCTTTTGCATCACGCGGCGCATAGCTCGTGCGCGACGATGCCAAACGCTCCAATGATTCATCGATCTGCTCATCCGAGACCTCAACGACAGGGCGCTCCAGTTTGAGTTTAGAAAAATCGGTAAGCGTGATTTCAGGGATCACTTCAAATTTCATTTCGAAGACGAGATCAGCAGAACCCGCGAGGACGGCGCCCGCTTCTGAAACCAAGGAAATTTCGGGTTGCAAGGCTGGCCGTTCATCGCGATCGGTCAATGCTTTTTCGCTCGTCTCCGCAACAACTTGTTGAACAATCTCCGACATGAGCTGCTGCCCATATGTTTTTCTGATGTGCGATGCAGGGACTTTGCCTGGACGAAATCCTTTTAACTGCACTTGGCCTTTAATCTCATCCAAGCGCGTGTCTAGTCGGGTACCCAAATCGCTCGCGAGAATTGTTATTTCCAGAGCGCGCGCCAAACCTTCCGATTTTGTTTCTTTTACCTGCATATCGTCCTCTTCCGCTTATGCGATCATGTTTACTTTGCTGGTGCGGGCGGAGGGACTTGAACCCCCACGCCGTAAGACACTAGAACCTAAATCTAGCGCGTCTACCAATTCCGCCACGCCCGCTTCATACAGCACAGAAATCATTAATTTAAAGTTAGCGGGTCTATAGCAGGCTCTGCGCCGGATTGCCAGAGCCTCCAAACCGAATTCTAATTAACCTGCGTTTGGGCCTCAGCCCCCTTCTCCACGCACGCGATCCGACCCTCTTCAACCTTAAAAAGGCTCACAGAGGTGTTGTCGGGACGAAAGCACACAATTTCGTCTTGTCCCATCGCCCGCCCATACACCACATTAATGGCGATGAAATGAGACACAATCACCACAGCTGGCGACTGCCGGGCCTCCGCCACGGCCTGAACCACTCCCTCACGCCATGCGCGAAAATCAACCGACGCGGTTTCGGCATCGAGCGCCGACCATGTGCCCGCCATAACCCGTCGCAACCAAGCACCGCGTTCATTAAGATCATCGGTGGGAGACGGTAATTCGCGAACCCGAGGGTCGATCACAATCTCCTGCCCCCAATGCGCTGCCAGCGGCTTAGCGGTTTCTTGGCACCGTTTCAACGGACTTGAAATAATCGGCACAGGCCCATCAATTTGCGCCGTTAATGCGCCAATGAGTGCTGCCGCCTGCTGCTGCCCAACCGCGTCCAAGCCTGGGTCTAAATCGGCATCCCACGCCGCGGCCGCCTTCCCATGGCGCACCATATAAATATGGGTCATGCTTTACTCCCTGGCGGTCTCTTTAAGACGGCTGTCCATCTGGAACAAACCAGTTCAGGCCATCGGCCCCAACAGCCACTTGCCCGGTATGGTTTATGACATCGACCTGCATCATATAATCAAGCCATCCATCTTCATCGGCGATATGCGCCACGAACCGAGCATTGCTATCGGCAAGCCGCCCCAGAATAAGACCAAGACGCGGCTTTCCAGCGGGATGGATAACCGTATAGGTTTCAATACGGGCCGCGCCGGCCGGCGCTTCGTCGACCGGCACCGTTGGCACGGCATCGATTTTTGCTTGAACGGCCTCGCGATTGGGCACCGGCCAATCGCCCTCCACAGCCTCTGTCGAATACAGACCAATCGAATGCTTGGTTAAATACCAACCATTACCCGTACACAGTCCCTTGCTGCCCGGATGGGCGCGCAGCTTATCCATCATGGTCGCAACAGAGAGCAATGTGTACGCATTCCCAGCGCCCCCAAAATAAGGCAGACCGCCCGTCACAGTTAATCCGCGCGGATCATCTTCCGCGATCCCCATTTCACGACACGCCACCTCCACAGCCACCGGAAAGCAAGAATAGAGATCGAGATAATCCAAATCATCGATCGACCATTGGGCCATGGCGAGAGCAGCTTTGGTCATTTCATGGATCGCATATGAGCGATGCAAGTCTTGCCGCTCGCTCACCAGCCAGGTCTCGTTGGCATCCGCACATCCGTGCAAGAACACCCATCGCCCCCGATCAATGCCCAGGGCCTCGGCTTCTCCAACTGAGGTTAAAATCACGGCCGCCGCCTGATCGACCTGGATGACGCTATTCATGTATTTTGGATAGGGAAAGCCCACCCACCGGTTCTGATCTGTGACGGTTCGGATCTCCTCAGCCGAGCGCTCGATGGGAAACCAACTTTGAGGGTGCTGCGCGGCTACTTTCGTGAAAGCCGACATCATCTTTGAGATATGGTTCATGTGATCGTCGATGCTGCGCCCCACATGCGCCCGAAGAGCATTTTCCAGCATGGGGTATGTGTTAACCGGAAATGACATCCCATGGGCGCTCTCCAGGGCGCTGACCC
>Ga0181606_10004964_pt1 | contig 11028 bp, 8 predicted proteins | sample 041ome_10_FD_132994 | JGI IMG/M metagenome (GOLD analysis project Ga0181606, IMG submission 132994) | Coastal salt marsh microbial communities from the Groves Creek Marsh, Skidaway Island, Georgia - 041412US metaG (megahit assembly) | ecosystem: Environmental > Aquatic > Marine > Intertidal zone...
GTTAGCTCCATTTTTTTTAAAAATATTAATATTTAAATAAAACTTTGCTATACAATTTTAATGCAATTTTATTTCTTTTCCTGATATAGAAATATATTAGTCTGTAAGTACTTTTATGAGCAAATTAAATTAGAATATGTCAATTTTTAATCATCCAGATTATATAGTAATTGGTTCGGGATCGTCTGGTTCAACCATTGCTTATAGATTGGGTGAAAGTGAAAAAAATCAGGTATTAGTATTAGAGTTTGGTGGCACTGATATTGGTCCATTCATCCAAATGCCCGCCGCCTTATCTTACCCTATGAATATGTCGCGATACGACTGGGGTTATAAAGCAGAGCCAGAAAAAAATTTAAATGGCCGTTCAATTGTCTGTCCAAGAGGAAAGGTAATAGGAGGCTCATCTTCAATTAATGGAATGATTTTCGTTCGAGGAAACCCTGGCGACTACCATTATTGGGCTCAGAGTGGAGCAACTGGTTGGGATTATAAAGACGTCTTACCATACTTCCAAAGAATGGAGACAAGCAATGGTTTTGAATCTGAATATCGAGGCAATAAAGGCCCCCTTCAAGTTTCTAGGGGAAAAAGAGAAAATCCTCTTCACGATGCTTTTGTAAAAGCTACTGAACAGGCAGGGTATTTTCCTACAGAGGATTACAATGGTTTTCGTCAAGAGGGTTTTGGACCAGCAGACATGACAGTTTGGAAAGGTTCTAGATTTTCAACAGCAAAAGCCTATTTAAAACCTGCTTTAAAAAAGAAAAATATTCAACTTCTTACAAGCGCTCTTGTAGATAAAATAATTTTTGAAGGCAATAAAGCAGTAGGTGTTCAATTTATCCATAAAGGTGAAACTAAAATTATCAAAGTTAAAAAAGATATCATTTTATCAGCAGGATCAATAAATAGCCCATCAATTCTTCAGCGCTCAGGTGTAGGGGATGGTGATGAGCTTAGAGATAAAGGTATATCTGTTTTAAATCACTTGCCTGGTGTTGGAAAAAATTTACAAGACCATCTAGAAGTTTATTTTCAGGTTAAATGTCTTCAGCCAATAACACTTTATAAATATCTAAACCCAGTATCAAAACTATTGATAGGAATGCAATGGATGTTTTTAAAAAGTGGCCCTGGTGCAACTAATCAATTTGAAACTCTTGGTTTTATCCGTTCTGATAAAAATATTTCATATCCAGATATTCAGTTTCACTTTCTTCCTGTTGCTATACGCTATGATGGTACTGCCCCTAGTGAAGGACATGGATTTCAATTACATGTGGGTCCAATGAGATCTGAGTCTCGAGGGTATGTTAGTATTAAATCTTCAAATCCAATAGAACCTCCTAAAATTAAATTCAATTATATGAGTCATGAGAGTGATTTCCCAACTTTTAGAAAGGCTCTTAGATTAAGTAGAGAAATATTAGCTCAAGAGGCATTAAAACCCTATGCAGGTCCAGAAATACAACCAGGTAATAATTCAGTCTCTGATAGTGACTTGGATGAATTTATAAAAAATAATTGCGAGTCTGCTTACCATCCATGTGGTACATGTAAGATGGGTGATAAGAACGATCCAACTACGGTAGTTGAAAATGATTGTAGGGTTAAAGGTCTATCTAACTTATTTTTAGCTGACTCATCAATTTTTCCACGCATAACAAATGGAAATTTAAATGCACCTTCTATAATGACAGGTGAAAAAGCCTCTGATCATATTTTAGGAAAACAAACTCTATCTCCATCTTCAATTGAACCGTATTATCATCCCAATTGGAAAAATTCACAGAGGTAATATCTCTTTAAAAATCATGAAAAGTCAATAAGGTCTAATCTTTTATGATATCTAACGAAGATAAGATTAATTCAATACCTATTTGGAATGGAAGTATTGATATAAAGCCACTTGAAGGCGGTATCACAAATTTAAATTACATAGTTCAAGATAGTGAAAAAAAAGTCGTTGTAAGACTAGGATCTGATATTCCAGAGCATTTAGTATTCAGACAAAATGAAATTTTAGTCAGTAAAGCTGCCTATGAAATTGGAACATCGCCAAAATTAATTCATAACGAACCAGGTATATTAGTTATTGATTTTATTGAGAGTAAAACCTTAGATCCACAAGGTGTAAGAAATAATTTAGAAAGAATTATCCCTGTAATTAAAAAAATTCACAAATCTATTCCCATGAAGCTTGATGGACAACCACCTTTATTTTGGGTTTTCTATGTAATTAAGTACTATGCTAATTTTCTTTTAAAAAATGAAAGCAACCATATTCCAATTATCAATGAATTATTGGAAAAAAGTGACAGATTAGAAATTTTATCATCTCCTAGGCACATAGTTTTTTGTCATAATGATCTTTTGGCAGCAAATTTTTTAGATGATGGCTCTAAAATTTGGGTTGTGGATTGGGAGTATGGGGGGTTCAACGATCCTCTTTTTGATCTAGGTGGTTTAGCTTCAAATAATGACTTTGACAGGCAACAAGAGGAACAATTACTAGAGATGTATTATGAAAAAAAACCTTCTTCTGATTTTTTTATAAAATATAAAGCAATGAAAACAGCTAGTCTTTTGAGAGAAACTATGTGGAGTATGGTTTCAGAAATTACTTCAAAATTAGATTTTGATTATGGTGAATATACTTCTGAAAATTTAACGAAATTTAATGAAGCATTTGAAAGCATGAGATGATAAATAGCTCTAAAATTATAATTATAGGTGGAGGTATAGTCGGATGTTCAACTGCTTACCATCTAGCAGATCTTGGACATGAAGTTTGTTTAATAGAAAGTGGTAAATTAACCTCTGGCAGTACTTGGCATGCAGCGGGCTTAGTAGGACAGCTTAGAAGTAATGCAAATATCACTCAACTGTTAGGATACTCAGTAGATTTATACAACCGCTTAGAAGAAGAAACAGGTCTTAGCACAGGTTGGAAAATGAATGGTGGTTTAAGGCTTGCTTGTAATGAGCAAAGATGGAAAGAAGTTTTACGACAAACCACAACTGCACATTCATTTGGATTAGAAATGGAACTTTTGTCTCCAAAAGAAGCTCAAGAATTATGGCCAATAATGAACATTGAAGATGTTTATGGTGCTGCATTTCTTCCAACAGATGGGCAAGCCAATCCTACAGATATAACTCAAGCTTTAGCAAAGGGTGCAAGAAATAAAGGTGCAAAAATAATTGAAGAAACAAAAGCTCTGAGAGTTATTTTAGAAAATGGTGTTATTAAAGGTCTTGAAACAGATAAAGGAACTATTAGCTGTGAAAAAATAGTTTGTTGTAGTGGCCAATGGACTAGACAGTTTGCTGAAACTGTAGGCGTAAACGTTCCCTTAGTTTCTTTTCAACATCAATATTTAGTTACTGAAGAAATTGATGGAGTTAACTCTGATTTACCTACACTGAGAGATCCTGATCGTTTAATTTATTTTAAAGAAGAAGTTGGGGGATTGGTAATGGGTGGATATGAGCCCAATCCTCTTTCTTGGGCTGAAAAATCTGTGCCTGAAGATTTTCATTTTTCATTACTTGACTCTGATTATGATCACTTTGAGCTAATCATGAATAATGCTTTGGGAAGAGTTCCTCTTTTAGAAACGGCGGGTATCAAAGAGCTTATAAATGGGCCTGAGAGTTTTACTCCTGATGGAAACTTCATATTGGGAGAAAGCCCAGAATTAAATAATTTTTATGTTGGTGCAGGTTTTAACGCTTATGGAATAGCGGCAGGTGGAGGAGCAGGGATGGCATTAGCAGAATGGGTTGCTAATGGACAACCACCTTATGATTTATGGCCTGTTGACATAAGAAGGTTTGGTAAGCCTCATCAAGATTTAGAATGGGTAAGAAAAAGAACTTATGAAGCTTATGCAAAACATTACACTATGGCTTGGCCTTTTGAAGAGCACTCCTCAGGAAGAAATTATCAAACCTCCCCTATATTTGATGACTTAACAAAAGCTAATGCATGTTTTGGTGAAAAATTGGGTTGGGAAAGACCTAATTGGTTTGCGCCAAAATCAACTGAACCAAAAGATGTTTATTCTTTTGATAGGCAAAATTGGTTTAAAGTGGTTGGGGAGGAAGTTAAAGCAACTAGAGAAAAAGCAGTATTAATTGATCAAACTTCTTTTGCTAAATTTTTAATTTCAGGTTCAGAATCTTTAAAAGCCTTAGAGTATATTTGTGCAAATAATATTAATAAGCCTGTGGGCTCAACAATTTATACACAGATGCTTAATCATCATGGTGGAATAGAATGTGACGTTACAATAACTGTCATTGATAAAAATACCTTTTACCTTGTCACCGGAACTGGCTTTATGACACATGATTTAAATTGGATATCAGCAAATATTCCAAATGGGATGGACGTTAAAATTAAAAATATTACTTATGAAAATTCAGTCTTTTCTTTGATGGGTCCTAACTCTAGAGAAATCCTTCAAGGATTGACAGAGAGTGATTTATCAAATGATAAATTTCCTTTTGCAACATACCAAAAAATCAAACTAGGACACTTAGAAATAAATGCCATTAGAATAACTTATATGGGAGAGCTAGGGTGGGAGCTTCATTTTCCAATCAGTCAGGCTAAAGAAGTTTATGATAAATTAATGAATTATGGAAAAAAGTTTGGATTAATAAATGCCGGATACCGCTGTATAGAAAGTTGTCGTCTTGAAAAAGGTTATAGGGCCTGGGGATCTGATATAGGTCCTGATCATACACCTCTTGAAGCAGGATTAGGTTGGGCTACTAAATTAAATGGTGATATTGATTTTATAGGAAAAAAATCTCTTTTAGAGCAAAAGAAAAATGGATTAAAGAAAATCTTCGCAGGTTTTACTTGCGATGATCCTGATCAAATTCTTCTAGGAAGAGAGACAATTTTTAGAGATGGTAAGCAAGTAGGCTGGCTTTCAAGTGGTGGATATGGGTATACAATAGGAAAGTCTATTGGATATGGATATATTAGAAGCGAAGAGGTTATCGATAAAGAGTTTGTAAAAAGTGGAAACTATGAGTTAGAGATAGCAACAAAAAAAGTACCTTGTAATATTCATTTATCTTCAATGTATGATGCCAAAATGGAAAAAATTAAATCTTAATATCCCTTATCTTTAGTAAAGCATACTTTGTAACTAAATTTTGAGTACTTTTTTTATTAATTAATTCTAAAGCCTCATTTTTTTTTAGAGAAATAATTTTTATAAACTCACCCTCTTTAGGGTTGTTGATTTCAAATTTTTTAATTATAGGTACTTCTGCTAAATAGACATCTGTTATTTCCTCTAAACAATCTGGAGCTATAATTAGAGAATCAATCTTTTTTAAAGAAACTGCTGTTACCCCTAGTTCTTCCTTTATTTCTCTATTGATTGCTTGCCTGCTGCTCTCATTTCTTTTAATACCACCAGCTACAATTTCTAGAGGTTTTACTTTAAATTTATTAAAAAAATAATTAGGTCGAAATTGTTGGATAAAATAAAATATTTTTAATTTCCGATTAAAACAAATAGCGGAAACGCTTCTACCATTAAAAATATAATTCTCACTGATATTCTTATTAGATTTACTTTTACCAAAGTTAATATTTAACTCGTAAATATTTTTATAAATCTTATTTTTTCTTATTTTTTCCATTTTTTTGGATCTTGTAACTTGTAAAAGTTAGTTTATTTTATTCAATTCCAAATGAAAGTTCTAGTTGCCGTAAAAAGAGTCGTTGATTACAAAGTACAAATTAGAGTTAAGAGTGATAACTCTGGTGTCGAAACACAGAATGTCAAAATGTCAGTTAACCCCCCAGATGAGAATGCTATTGAAGAGGCGGTTAAATTAAAAGAGCAGGGTATAGCCACAGAGACAGTTGCAATTTCTATCGGAGATGAAAAGTCTCAGGATGTTTTAAGAACATCGATGGCAATGGGTATAGACCGTTCAATATTAGTAAAAACCCCTAATTCCCTTGAGCCATTAGCTGTAGCTAAAACTTTAAGTAAAATAATTGAAAAAGAAAATCCTGACTTAGTTTTAATGGGAAAACAAGCAATTGACGATGACTCAAATCAAACTGGCCAAATTTTATCAGCATTGTTAGGTTGGCCACAAGCCTGTTTTATTTCAGACTTAAAAATTGAGGGGAATAAATTATCTATTTCAAGAGAGATAGATGAAGGGATAGAAAAAATTGAGAGCAGTTTGCCAGCAGTAATTACATGTGACTTAAGACTGAATACCCCAAGATTTGCCTCTTTGCCAAATATAATGAAGGCTAAAAAAAAACCTTTAGATATTATTGATGTTAGTTCACTTGGAATTGATACAGATCCTAAAATTAAAATTATAAGAGTTGAAGAACCACCAAAACGTAAAGCAGGAATAATGGTTAATGATGTAAAAGAATTAGTAGAAAAATTAAAGTATGAGGCAAAAGTTATTTAAATGGCAGTTTTAGTTATAGCAGAACATGATAATAATATTTTAAAAACTTCAACTTTAAATACAATTACTGCTGCTGCTAAACTTAGTGATGATATTCATCTTTTAATTCTTGGTAAAGATATTGAGACATTATCAAATAATGCAAAAACAATTCATCCAATTAAAAAAATTTTAAAATGTGATAATTCAAAGCTTGAAAATTTTATTCCTGAATTGTCTGCACCTATTATTTCAAATATAGCGAATGGATATTCTCATATTTTAGCTCCTGCATCCACTTTTGGAAAAAATCTTCTTCCAAGAGTTTCTGCATTGCTTGATGTCACACAAATTAGTGATGTTATCGAAATTAAAAGTGAAAATACTTTTGTGAGACCAATATATGCAGGAAATGCTATTTCCCATGTTGAGACTAACCAAAATATAAATTTACTTACTATTAGACCTACCTCTTTTGAGAAGTGTGAAGAAACAGGAGGTGGTGCCTCTTTAGAGGATGTTCAATTTATTGATAGTGATGTTAAAACTATTTTTATTGGGAGAGAGGTTTCGAAAAGTGACAGACCAGAATTAGGAAATGCAAGAATAGTTGTTTCAGGTGGTCGTGGTATGGAAAATTCAGAAAACTTTAATTTATTGTATGATTTAGCGGATAAGCTTAATGCTGCAGTTGGGGCCTCACGTGCAGCAGTTGATGCAGGTTACATTGGCAATGAATATCAAGTTGGACAAACCGGTAAAATGGTAGCCCCTGAATTATACATAGCTGTTGGAATTTCTGGAGCTATTCAACATTTGGCAGGTATGAAAGAAAGCAAGGTAATCGTTGCAATTAATAAAGACACTGAGGCGCCGATATTTAATATCGCAGACTATGGATTATCTTCAGATTTATTCCAAGCCATTCCTGAAATTATCAAAGAACTTAATTTACTTAATAAACTAGAATCATAACATTTAGTATATAGTTACAGTACATTATGAGTGAACTTCAAAGAGAAGAGATGTTATATGATGTTGTAATTGTGGGTGCTGGACCTGCAGGACTATCTACTGCTATTAAATTAAAACAAGTCAATAGCGATTTATCAGTATGTTTACTGGAAAAATCTGCAGAGGTAGGGGCACATATTTTAAGCGGAAATGTATTTGAAACTAAAGCCCTTGATGAACTTATTCCAAATTGGAAAGAACTAGATGCTCCAATAAAAACTGAGGTATCGTCAGAGGATTTTTTATTTTTATCCAAAGATAAAAGTTTTAAGGTACCAAATTTTCTCCTTCCTAAGGCACTTCAAAATCATGGTAATTATATTATTAGTTTATCTAATTTGTGTAAGTGGCTAGGTGAATTTGCAGAAAACTTAGGTGTTGAAATATTCCCAGGATTTGCTGCTAGTAAATTAATTTACAATGAAAATGGAGAGGTGTCTGGAGTTCAAACAGGAGATATGGGTCTTGATAAAGATGGGAACCCTAAAGATAACTTTGAACCTGGGATTAACATTAAAGGAAAAGTTACAGTTCTATCTGAAGGATGTCGTGGTCATTTAGGTAAAGAGGTAATTCAAAAATTTAATTTAGATTTAAATAATAAATCTCCTCAACAGTATGGTATTGGCTTTAAAGAAATTTGGGAAATTGACTCAGAAAATCACCAGCAAGGAAAAGTTGTACATAGTGTTGGCTGGCCTTTAGAAAATGACACCTATGGTGGAAGCTTTTGTTATCATGCAGAAAATAATCAGATTTATTTGGGATACGTTATTGGGCTCGATTATAAAAATCCTTATCTTTCCCCTTACGATGAATTTCAACAATTCAAAACTCATCCCAAAATTAAAAAAATATTATCCAAGGGAAAAAGAATTTCGTACGGTGCAAGAGCTCTAATAGAAGGCGGGCTTCAAAGCTTACCACAAATGCATATGCCAGGCGCTTTGCTCATTGGTTGTGATGCAGGAACATTGAATATGCCAAAAATCAAAGGCTCCCATACTGCAATGAAGAGCGGAATTATTGCAGCTGAGGTCATTAATAAACATATTAATGAAAACTCAAGCTTGTCATTATATGAAAATGAATTCAAAAAATCATGGATTTATGATGAATTAAATCAAGCCCGAAATGTAAAACCAAGCTTTCGATGGGGATTGATCCCTGCTATGATTTTTACAGGAATAGATCAGAAACTATTTGGCGGTAAACTCCCATTTACTCTTCAACATAAACACGCTGATCATGAAAGTTTAATATCTGCAAAAAAATCAAAAAAAATAGAATACCCCAAATACGATGGAGAACTTACTTTTGATAAGCCCAGCTCAGTTTATTTATCTGGAACAAATCATTCAGAAAACCAACCTTGTCACCTAATTCTAAAAGATCATAATTTAACAACTAACTACACATTAGAGGAATATGATGAACCTGCCCAAAGATACTGTCCTGCAGGTGTCTATGAAGTTGATACTGATAGCGAGACTCAAAAAAAATTTTTAAAAATAAATTCTCAGAATTGTATCCATTGTAAGACTTGTGATATTAAAGAACCCTCTCAAAATATTAATTGGGTAGTCCCAGAAGGTGGTGGGGGCCCTATATACTCTGGTACTTAATTTAATCTGTTCTAAAAATTAAAAAGTTTTAGCAACAAATTTTTGTTTAGATGTAAATTAAGATATATTTAACTAAAGCCAATTCTGTTTCATTGAAAGTATATCCTCATCTCCACTAAGTATAATAGATGAAAGACTCTCAATTTTTGGCAAAATGCTTGTTAAGTAAATTTTAGATGTAGTAATTTTTGCATTTAAAAATTCTTCATCCATTTCCTTATTATTTTTTAATTCTTGAGATTTAGAGGCAGTTTTAATCATCATCCAACCTCCAAAGACATAACCAAGCATCATAAGGTAATTAACTCCAGATACGGCAGGTCTTTTCTTATTATTTGATATCGATACAACATGTTGAACGACATTTTTGGCTGAATTTATAGCGATGCTCATTTTTTTACATGAATCTTCAAGAATTTGATTATTTTCATTGCCTGTTTGTTCTATCTCTTTATTAATTTCATCCAATAAATCTGTTATTCCTTTTCCATTATCTCGTAATGTTTTTCTAAAAACCAAGTCATTTGCTTGAATAGCAGTTGTTCCCTCGTAAATTGGCAATATTCTTGCATCTCTATAATGTTGAGCAATACCTGTTTCTTCTATAAAGCCCATACCTCCATGAATTTGTATTGCATTGGAAGTAATCTCGAGTGACCTTTCTGTTAACCATCCTTTTATAATAGGTATCATCAGAGAAGATTTTGTATCCCAATACTCACTCTTAGAGGATTTTGTCATATCAAGAGCAAAACCGCCATAAATAGCTAAAGCTCTCATGGCTTCAATTTCAGCCTTCATAGTAGAGGCTAATCTAAGAACATCTGGATGGTCAATTATAGGGTCACCTTTTTTTCCATCAATAGGGATTCCCTGAACTCTGTCGAGGGCATACATTTTTGCTTGTTGATATGCTCTTTCAGAAACAGCAAGTCCCTGAACGCCAACTGAAAAACGAGCGTGGTTCATCATTTCAAACATTATATTTAAACCTTGGTTCTCTTCGCCTACAAGATATCCAATAGCCCCTTCTTTTTCTCCAAACTGTAGAACAGCAGTAGGAGAGCCTTTAACTCCAAGTTTTTTTTCAATAGAAAGGCAAGTCACATCATTTTTTTTACCAATACTTCCATCTTCATTTGGAATAAATTTAGGTACTAGAAATACAGAAATACCCTTATTACCCTCTGGAGCATCTGGTGTTCTAGCTAAAACTAAGTGAATAATGTTTTCAGAGAGGTCATGTTCACCATAAGTGATATAAATTTTTTGACCTGATATTTTGTAATGTCCATTTTCTTTAATAGCTTTTGTTTTTATTGAAGATAAATCTGTTCCTGCTTGAGGTTCAGTTAAGTTCATGGTGCCAGTCCATTCACCAGAGGCAAGTTTAGGAATATAAAAATTTTTTTGATCATCTGATGCAGATTTTTGTAGGGCGTAAATTAATCCTTGAGTAAGTAAATGACACAATGCTAGAGACATGTTGGAGCTATGCCAAATTTCATTTACAGCAGCGGAAAGAGTTACTGGAATTTGTTGGCCTCCAAATTGTTCTTTAGCTTCCAAGCCAAACCATCCTCCATCTCTTAAACTTTCATAGGCATTTTTATAGCCTTTTGGAGTTTTGACATCTCCATTATCAAGTCTTCTTGAGCCCTCATGATCTCCTGATAGATTACAAGGATCTAAGACTTCAGATCCAATTTTTCCAGCTTCTTCTAAAATCGCATCAACTAAATCATCAGAAAAATCCTGATAATCAGAAATTTTAATTAACTCTTCCAAGTTAATTAAGTTTTTGATTACAAAATTCAGATCTTTTACTGGTGCTTCATACATTTTTTTAAATATATACCTTTTTAGAATTCTTGCCCAAAGAAATCAAAATCTCATGTTCGTTAGTTTTGGTCTCAATTGCTAAATCTTCACATGA
>Ga0181606_10004965_pt1 | contig 11027 bp, 8 predicted proteins | sample 041ome_10_FD_132994 | JGI IMG/M metagenome (GOLD analysis project Ga0181606, IMG submission 132994) | Coastal salt marsh microbial communities from the Groves Creek Marsh, Skidaway Island, Georgia - 041412US metaG (megahit assembly) | ecosystem: Environmental > Aquatic > Marine > Intertidal zone...
ACATCCAGTGGCAAAAAGCGGTTCACATGCACATGGCCATCTACGGCGGCCCAGCTTGCCCGCAGTTCCTGCAGGGTGTTGACGGCCAGCGTGCTGATCCAGGCCCGCCCGCCCGGTAACAGCACCCGATGCAGTTCGGCAAAGAAGGCTGCCAGATCCGGACACCACAGGATGGCCAGGCTGGATACCGCCAGATCAAAACTGTTGTCCCGGAACGGCATGGCCTGCGCATCGCTGCACACCCATGCCTGGCAAGCAGGCGCAGACCTCTGTCGTGCATAAGCAAGCATGGGTTCGGCAATGTCCAGGTTGATCAGGGTTGCTTCGGGATGACGTGATGCCAGCTGGCGCGCGCAATAACCCGTACCACTGCCGGCATCGAGAATGCATTGCACGTGTTCCACATCCACTGCGGCAATCAGCCGATCCGCCACATCCCGTTGCAGACGCGCATGCTGGTCGTATTGTTGCGCGGCGCGGCCGAATGAGCGCGCCACCCGGGCCAGCTCTGGCAAGGGCTGGCAAACAGTCATGTCCTGTCTCCACGACTGGCCACCAGGTGAGCAACCCTGGCCATACCCACCAGCAGTTTGTCGAACTGGCCTTCGGTATGAATGGCGCTGAAGGTCACGCGCAGGCGCGCGGTACCAGCCGGCACCGTGGGCGGGCGAATCGCGGATACATACAGGCCTTCAGACAGCAGCAGGTCACAGGCCTGTAACGTGAGCTCGACATCGCCCAGCACAACGGCCTGAATTGGCGTCATGGACGGCAGCAACGACAGGCCCAGTTCTTCACAGTGCTGCCGGAAGCGGGTGATCAGCTGGCCCAGGTACTGCCTTCGCCACTTGTCCTTGATTACCAGCTTGAGACTCATGCGCAAGGCTTCAGCCTGGGCCGGCGGCATGGCGGTGGTATAGATGTAGGGACGGCAGAACTGGATCAGGGTGTCGATCAACTCGGTACTGCCGGCAACAAAAGCGCCGCTGCCACCAAAGGCCTTGCCGAACGTACCAACCAGTACCGGCAGGTTGTCTTCATCGATCGTGCAGCCCTGCTCCTGCCAGTGAGCGACGGTGCCACCGCCCTGTTGCCCGAGTACGCCGAAGCCGTGCGCATCATCGACCATGAGCAGGGCATCGGCAGCTGCCGAGACATCGATCAGCTCAGGCAGTTTGGCCATGTCACCATCCATGCTGAACACGCCATCGGTGACGACCAGTCGGCGTTTTCCGGTGGTTTTCTCCAGCAGGGATGCCAGCGCTTCTGCATCCAGATGCGGATAACGCTTGAAGGCCGCGCCACTGAACAGGCCGCCATCAAGCAGTGAGGCATGGTTAAGGCGATCCTCGAACACGGCGTCGCCCTTGCCGAGCAACGTGGTGATCACACCAACATTGGCCATGAAACCGCTGGAAAACACCAGCGCGCGACTGCGTCCGGTAAAGGCGGCCAGTTCCTCTTCCAGGGCCTGGTGCGGCGCGGCATGACCACAGACCAGGTGTGAGGCCCCGCTGCCGGCGCCAAACTGTTCCAGGCCATCATGAAAGGCCTGGATCACATCCGGATGGCCCGCCAAGCCCAGGTAGTCATTGCTGCAGAAACTGGTGACGTGTTCGCCATCGAGAATGATTTCGCTGCCCTGTGGTGAGTGCAGGGTGCGGCGGCGACGCAGCAGGGAAGCCTGCTGCCGTTCATCGAGTGCAGCGCGCAATGACTGGCGAAAGCTGTTCACAACGGGGAGGACAGTGGCAACGTCACCCGTTCATGGCATCGTAGTAGACAGCGGCGGCAGGACGTGGCGGGTCCATGAGCAGCTCACCATCTGTGTGCACCTCGATTTCCATCGGGTGAATGCCCAGTTTGGCGAACAACTGCATATCGTCATTTTCCAGCGGGTTGGAGGTGGTCAGCAGTTTTTCGCCATAGAAAATCGAGTTGGCACCGGCAAAAAAACACATCGCCTGCATCTGGTCGTTCATCTGCTCGCGACCGGCTGACAGCCTGACATGCGACTTTGGCATCAGGATGCGCGCCACGGCGATCATGCGGATGAAATCAAAGGGATCGATGTCCTCGGCATCCTCCAGGGGCGTACCCTTGATCTTGACCAGGTTGTTGATCGGCACACTGTCGGGATGCACGGGCAGGTTGGCCAGTTCCCGCAGGAACTCGATACGGTCATTGTCGCTTTCGCCCATGCCAACAATACCGCCTGAACAGACCTTGATGCCGGCATCTCGGACATTGGCGAGCGTATCCAGGCGGCCTTCAAAGGTGCGCGTGCTGATAATGGTCTTGTAGTAATCACGCGAGGTGTCGATGTTGTGGTTGTAGTAATCCAGTCCGGCTTCAGCCAGGGCCTCGCTCTGCTCCTTGCTCAGGGCACCCAGCGTCATGCAGGTTTCCATGCCTAGGGCACGCACCCCTTTCACCATGTCCAGCACGTGTGGAAAGTCCTTGGCAGACGGATGCTTCCAGGCCGCGCCCATGCAGAAACGTGAAGCGCCATTGGCCTTAGCCTTGCGTGCCTCTTCCAGCACCTTTTCCACGGCCAGCAGTTTTTCCCGTTCCAGTTCGGTGTTGTAGTGGCCACTTTGCGAACAGTATTTGCAGTCTTCCGGACAGGCCCCGGTCTTGATGGAAAGCAGTGTGCTGACCTGAACCGCATTGGGGTCGAAATTTTCCCGGTGCACGCTGTGGGCACGGAACAGCAGGTCGTTGAACGGCAGGGCGTAAAGTGACTGCACTTCCTCGAAGGACCAGTCGTGGCGAAGAGAATCTGTCATACGGGTTTTCCTGGGCAGCTGTTAAGGCAACAGTGGTTCATCCAGATGGTGAAACAGCCATGGTTAAAAACAGTAAACGGGTGATCTGGCAGCCATCCCGATCGCGACTAGACTGGGAGCTGAACAGATCAGCGCGCAGTTTATCATGTCAACCAGAATCCCAGAAGCAGTTTACCAATGGTTACAATTTATACAGTTCTGGTGGTTGCCACCCGTCTGCGTGCTTTGCCGTGGTTCCGGGAATACGCAGCAGGACCTTTGCCTGGATTGCCGCGACTCGCTGCCGCGCCTGGTGCATCCCTGCCCTGGCTGCGCCCTGCCTTTGCCCGCCGGCATGCCGGCCAATAGTCCATGTGGTTCGTGCCTGGCCATGCCGCCGGCCTGGCACAGCCTCCATGCCGCGCTGGCGTATCAGCCCCCGGTGACGGACATGATTGCCGGGTTCAAATACTACGGGCATGCGGTCAACGGCCGGGTACTGACCGACTTGCTGGGGCAACACCTGGGTGCCCGAACCGGGCATCACATGCTGCCTGAGTTGCTGGTGCCGGTGCCGCTGCACCGCCAACGTCTGCGCCAGCGCGGTTTTAACCAGTCGCTGATGATCGCGCGCTGGCTGTCCCGGCAGCTCGCTATCCCGGTCTGGGCCGACCTGGTCTTGCGCCACAAGGCCACATCACAGCAAACCGGCCTGTCCGCAGCAGCACGCCGGCGCAACTTGAGGGGCGCGTTCCGGATCAATCCCGGCGCCCATCTGCCGCAGGAAGCCCGGGTCGCCATCATTGATGACGTGGTCACAACCGGCAGCACCGTGGCCGCCATGGCCCGCACCCTGCGCCGGGCCGGTGCCGGGGACATCCAGGTATGGGCGCTGGCCAGAACAATACTGTAGGGCGGCATAGACCCGCCGGGTCGTTTGCCTACGCCTGGAGAGCCGCTTCCGCTAGAATGCCCGCATGATTGATCTCGACTTCGACCGCCAGCATCTCTGGCATCCCTATACCTCCATGGACAACCCCCTGCCCGTCTATCCTGTCGTGCGGGCCGAAGGTGTGCGTCTGACGCTGGCAGACGGCCGCTCACTCGTTGACGGCATGGCGTCGTGGTGGAGCGTTCTGCACGGCTATAACAACCCGGTCATGAATGCCGCCGTCAAAACCCAGCTGGATGAGATGGCCCATGTCATGTTTGGCGGCATTACCCATGGCCCGGCCACGGAACTGGGCCGCAAGCTGGTCCGGCATGCCCCGGTAGGACTGGAAAAAGTCTTTCTCAGCGACAGCGGTTCGGTCGCCGTGGAAGTCGCTATGAAAATGGCGGTGCAGTACTGGCTGGCCCGCGGCGAAACCGGGCGCCACAAATTCCTGGCCATCCGCAACGGCTACCATGGCGACACTTTTGCCGCCATGAGTGTGTGCGATCCGGTCACCGGCATGCATGACCGTTTTGCCGGTGCCGTGGCGCAGCAGTATTTTGCCGCTGCCCCGCAATGCCGTTTCGGCGGCGCTGCCATTGATGACGATCTGCACAGCATGCAGCAGCTGCTGGCAGCGCACCACCGGGAGATTGCCGCCGTCATTCTGGAGCCCATCGTCCAGGGTGCAGGGCGCATGTACTTTTATTCCGCGGATTACCTGGCAAAGGTTAGGCAACTCTGTCACGACCATGGCGTGTTGCTGATCGCTGATGAAATCGCCACCGGCTTTGGCCGCACCGGCGCCTGGTTCGCCTGCAATCATGCGGGTATCACACCGGACATCATGTGCCTGGGCAAGACCCTGACGGGCGGTTACATGACCCTAGCCGCCACACTGTGCACCGAAGCGGTGGCCAGCACCATTTCCCGGGATGGCGGGGTCTTCATGCATGGCCCCACCTTCATGGGTAACCCGCTGGCCTGTGCCTGTGCCAATGCCAGCATCGGCTTGCTGGAAAGCACCGACTGGCAGGCAAGCGTCACGAATATCGCCGCCCAGCTCGCGCGTGAGCTGGCCCCTTGTTGCGATATTGATGCGGTTGCTGATGTGCGGGTGCTGGGCGCCATCGGGGTCCTGGAAATGCGGGAACCGGTCGATATGGCGCAGGCCCAGGCCTTTTTCGTGGACCAGGGCGTGTGGATTCGTCCTTTTGGCAAACTGGTCTACATCATGCCCCCCTACGTTATCGACCCGGCCGACCTGACGCGGTTGACCGGGGCTATGACGGCGTTTGCCCATCTTCGGTCAAGCCTATAAAATAGCCGCCTTCCGACTTTAACCCCTCTGATTACTGCTGTTTGCGCCGGGGAAGGCATGCCCACCATTAATCAACAGAGGCCTTGATGCAGGGTAATTACCATGTCAGACGATAAACAAAATATTCTCAAATTCCTGGAAAACACTTCTGTGGAAGTCACTCCGGGCGGTGCCGGCAAGATCGAAGACTTTCGTGACCTGCTGCGCCCGAAGACCACCGTGTTCGTGACCTTCCTGCCCGGCTCCGATATCAAGGACACCGTGGCCACGGTCAAGCGCCTTCATGCCGAGGACATGAGACCCGTGCCGCATTTTGCGGCCCGCTCCATTCCCAACAAGCAGTTCTTCGAAGACACCCTGAAGATCTTCCAGGACGAATGCGGTGTTGAGGAAGCCCTGCTGATCGGTGGCGGTGTCGACAACCCGGTGGGTGATTTCTCCAGCTCCATGGAGATTCTGCGCCTGGACCTGTTCCAGAAATACGGCATCAAGACTCTCGGCGTTGCCGGTCACCCGGAAGGCTCACCTGATATTCCGCCGGCCGACGTTACCCAGGCCCTGCTGGAAAAGAATGCCTATGCCAAGGAACATGGCATGAACATGTACATCACCACCCAGTTCTGTTTCGAAGCCGAACCGATCATCGAATGGGACAAGAAGATCCGCGCCGAAGGCAACGAACTGCCAATCCATATCGGTATCCCTGGCCTGGCCACGATCAAGACCCTGATGGCCCACGCCAAGGCCTGTGGTATCGGTCCGTCCATGCGGGTACTGACCCGTCAGGCTGCCAATATCGCCAAGCTGATGACCACCCGCATGCCGGACAAGATCACCCGCGACCTGGCCAACTACCAGGCCAACGACCCTGATTGCGGCATCACCTTGTGCCACCTGTATCCGCTGGGCGGCATGAAAAAGTCTGCTGCATGGCTGTATGCGGTCATGGACGGTGAATTTGAACTGAATGACAAGGGCGGTTTCGACCTGACCCGCGAACTCGACATCTGAGACAAAACAGCTGGCCTGTTGCCAATGTGTGAAACAGGTCACTGCCGCCAGACCTCAATGTGAGCTGATTCGCAGAACAGCGCGGGAATAAGCGTAAGATAAACCTCAAATCATTCTCTAATGATTTTGGTCTCACTAGTCACTAGTTACTGAATAAGCAAGCCCCGGAACTCCCAGGGCTTTTTTTGCGCCGGTTTTACCGGTCAGTGTTTCTCGATCTGTTGCGTTTCAGGCAATGTTCCCAGCAGCGTCTTCACGGACTCATGCTGACCCAGCAAAAGGAAATTGTCATGCGTGATTTCCAGCAAGGGCTCCAGCACAAATTTGCGTTCAGCCGCTCGCGGGTGCGGCAGCATCAGTTCGTCGGAGTGCATTTCAACCGCGCCAAAAACGACCAGGTCCAGGTCCAGGGCACGGGCTTCATTGATGATGCCGCTGCGAGTGCGGCCGGCGGCATTCTCCAGCGCCTGCAGTTTGTGCAGCAGTGACAGGGGCGTCTCATCCGGCAGGGGCAGGAAGCCCGCCATGGCATTGAGAAAGTCAGGCGTGCCGGCCGGGCTGTCGACGGGCGAGGTACGGTAGAGGGAAGAGCGCAGGATCGGGCCGGATGACAGTTCTTTCAGTTGGGCAAAAGCCCAGTCAATAGTGGCCTCGGCGTCCCCGATCGTGGACGGCAGATTCGCCCCCAGGGCAACAAAGGCGTACCGATCAGGTTCAGGGATATGCGCCATGGTCATGGCGCCGGTCAGGCGTGATACTGCGCGGACAGTTCATGCACGGCATCCACGAATACCGTGACATGGTCGGGGTTCACGTGCTGGTGAATACCGTGACCGAGATTGAAGACGTGCCCGTTACCATGACCAAACTGTTCGAGAATCAGGCCAACTTCCCGGCGAATGGCACGGGCATCGCCATAGAGCACAGCGGGGTCCATGTTGCCTTGCAGGGAAACCCTGTCCCCGACCCGCGCACGCGCCTCGTTGATGGGCAGGGTCCAGTCGAGACCGATACAATCGCAGCCGCTTTCCACGATGGCTTCGAGCCAGTGGCCACCGTTCTTGGTAAACAGGATGACCGGTATTTTCTGGCCGTCCTTTTCACGGTTCAGGCCTGCCACGATCTTGTTCATGTAGGCCAGGGAGAATTCCCTGTAGGCATGGGCACTGAGTGCTCCGCCCCAGGTATCGAATATCTGCACGGCCTGCACGCCCGCATCAATCTGGGCATTGAGGTAGTCGATGACTGACAACGCCAATTTCTCCAGCAGTTCATGCATGACGGTTGGCGTATTCATCATCATGGACTTGATAATGGCGAACTCCTTGCTGGAGCCGCCTTCCACCATGTAGGTCGCCACTGTCCAGGGACTGCCGGAAAAACCGATCAGCGGCACACTGCCGTTCAGCTCCTTGCGGATCAACCTGACGGCATCGAGGACATAGCCCAGATCCTTTTCGGCATTGATCACCTCCAGTGCTTCGACATCACCAGGTGTCTGTACCGGTTTCATGAACCTGGGGCCTTCACCCTGGGCAAAGTACAGGCCACAACCCATGGCATCGGGTATGGTGAGAATGTCGGAAAACAGGATGGCGGCATCCAGCGCGTAGCGGCGCAGGGGCTGCAGGGTGACCTCGCAGGCCAGTTCAGGATTCTGGCACAGGCTCATGAAGTCACCGGCCTGGGCACGCACTTCGCGGTACTCCGGCAGATAGCGCCCGGCCTGGCGCATCATCCAGACCGGCGTAACATCAACATCCTGCTTGAGCAGGGCACGGAGAAAACGATCGTTTTTAAGTGTTGTCATGGACAGGACTATCAGACTTCCAGGTAATCCAGAATGCCGTTGGCAGCCTGGCGTCCTTCCCAGATGGCCGTCACCACCAGGTCGGCACCACGCACCATGTCACCACCGGAGAAGATTTTCGGATTGGTCGTCTGGAAAGCATAAGCGCCCTGCTCCGGTGCCACGACCCGGCCACGGTCATCGATATTGATACCGAAGTCGGCAAACCACGGGGCGGGGCTGGGCTGGAAACCGAACGCAATCAATACGGCATCGGCTTCCATCACCACCTTGCTGTTCGGAATTTCTTCCGCTTGGCGGCGACCGTTGGCATCCGGCTTGCCCATGCGGGTTTTGACGAACTTCACGCCTGCGGCATTGCCCTTGTCACCAATGATTTCCTTTGGCTGATGGTTGAAGACAAACTTCACACCTTCCTGTTTCGCATTGCGCACTTCGCGACGCGAGCCCGGCATGTTGTCCTGGTCACGGCGATAGACACAGGTGACGGCTTTCGCGCCCTGGCGAATGGCGGTGCGCACACAGTCCATCGCCGTGTCGCCGCCACCGAGCACGATGACTTTCTTGCCTTTCATGTCGATGTACTCGGCCATGCCATCCTGATACTTCATGTGATGGTTGGTGTTGCCGATCAGGTACGGCAGGGATTCATAGACACCGGCCAGGTCTTCTCCGGGGAAACCGCCTTTCATATAGGTGTAGGTACCCATGCCAAGGAAGACGGCATCGAACTCATCGACGATCTTCTGGAACGTAATGTCACGGCCGACTTCGGTGTTGAGACGGAATTCGATACCCATGCCTTCAAAGACTTCGCGGCGCAGATGCATGACGCTCTTTTCCAGTTTGAACATCGGAATGCCGAAGGTCAGCAGGCCGCCGATTTCCGGATATTTGTCGAACACGACAGGTTTCACCCCGGCGCGTGCCAGGATGTCGGCACACCCAAGACCGGCAGGCCCGGCGCCGATGATGGCGACACGCTTGCCATTGGGGACGACGTCGGACATGTCCGGACGCCAGCCCATTTCAAAGGCCTTGTCGACAATGTATTTCTCGACGTTGCCGATGGTGACCGCGCCGAAACCGTCATTGAGGGTACAGGCTCCTTCACACAGGCGGTCCTGCGGACAGATACGGCCACAAACCTCAGGCAGCGTGTTGGTCTGGTGACACAACTCGGCGGCTTCTAGGATATTGTCTTCCTGGGCCAGCTTCAGCCAGTTGGGAATGTAGTTATGCACCGGGCATTTCCATTCGCAGTACGGATTGCCGCACTCCAGGCAACGCTCGGACTGGACCTGGGCATCCTCGGCTTCGAACGGATGATAGATCTCCACGAACTGGTTCTTGCGAACTTCCAGCGGCTTCTTTTTCGGGTCTTCACGGTCTTCGGTGACGAAGCGGAAGGTGTCTTTCGACCGGGCAATAATGTCCGACATACAACTAGTTTCCTGTCACTGTCACATCGTTCAGCAGCATCTTGAGGCTGGCGGCCTTGGGCTTCACCAGCCAGAACTTGCGGGTGAAATCCATGAAATTTTCAAGGATGTGCTTGCCCCACTCGCTGCCAGTTTCGATGACGAATTCCTCGATCACGCCACGCAGGTGGCTGCGATATTCTTCCATGCCTTCCATGCGGATACGGTGCACTTCCACCAGCTCGTGGTTGTACTTGTCGACAAAGTCCTTGTCGAGATCGAGCACATAGGCAAAACCACCGGTCATGCCTGCACCAAAGTTGTGGCCAGTACGACCCAATACGGTCACCAGGCCACCGGTCATATATTCACAGCAGTGATCACCGACCCCTTCAACAACGGCGTGGGCGCCGGAATTACGGACGCCGAAGCGCTCACCCGCCGTGCCCGAGGCAAACAGTTTGCCGCCGGTGGCACCATACAAACAGGTGTTGCCAATGATGGAGGTGTCTTGAGTCTTGAAGGTGCTACCAGGGGGAGGCACAACAACCAGCTTGCCACCGGCCATGCCTTTGCCGACATAGTCGTTGGCATCACCCGTCAGGTGCATGTGCAGACCGCCGGCGTTCCAGACGCCGAAGCTCTGGCCACAGGAACCGGTCAGGCGCAGGTTGACGGGTGAATCCGCCATGCCCTGGTTTCCATAACGACGGGCAATTTCACCGGACAGACGTGCCCCGATGGATCGGTTGAAGTTCTGCACACGGTAATTGAAGATGCCGCCGTTCTTGTTCTCGATGGCCGGCAGGACATCCACAACCATCTGCTCAGCCAGTTCACCCTTGTCCTTCGGCTCGTTGCGCTGCGTCATACAGAAGCGTTCCTTGTCTTCCGGAATCAGGTCGTTGAAGAACAGGCGGGAGAAATCCAGGTTGGCCTGCTTCTCGGTCTGCGCCGGCAGACGCTCCAGCAGGTCGGTGCGGCCGATGATATCGGTCAGTTTCTCGATGCCCAGCTTCGCCAGCCACTGACGCGTGTCGCGGGCCACGAAGCGGAAATAGTTCATCACCATCTCAGCCTGGCCAATGAAGTGCTTGTCACGCAGGCGCTTGTCCTGGGTGGCGACACCAGTAGCGCAGTTGTTCAGGTGACAGATACGCAGGTATTTGCAGCCCAGCGCCACCATCGGCATGGTGCCGAAACCAAAACTCTCGGCGCCGAGAATGGCGGCCTTGATGACATCGAGGCCGGTCTTCAGGCCACCGTCTGCCTGCAGGCGGATACGGCCGCGCAGGTCATTGGCACGCAATGCCTGCTGGACTTCACTCAGGCCCATTTCCCACGGTGTGCCGGCATAACGGATCGAGGTCAGCGGGCTGGCCCCTGTACCACCGTCATGGCCGGAAATGGTAATCAGGTCGGCATAGGCCTTGGCGACACCGGCAGCAATGGTGCCGACACCGGGACCGGACACGAGCTTGACGCTCACGAGCGCTTCCGGGTTGACCTGCTTGAGATCAAAGATCAGCTGCGCCAGGTCCTCGATGGAATAAATATCATGGTGCGGCGGTGGTGAAATCAGGGTCACGCCAGGCACGGAATAACGCAGGCGCGCAATCAATTCATTGACCTTGCCGCCGGGCAGCTGACCGCCCTCGCCGGGCTTGGCGCCCTGGGCAATCTTGATCTGCAGCACCTCGGCATTCACCAGATAGTGCGGGGTCACGCCGAAACGGCCGGAGGCAATCTGCTTGATCTTGCT
>Ga0181606_10004971_pt1 | contig 11011 bp, 8 predicted proteins | sample 041ome_10_FD_132994 | JGI IMG/M metagenome (GOLD analysis project Ga0181606, IMG submission 132994) | Coastal salt marsh microbial communities from the Groves Creek Marsh, Skidaway Island, Georgia - 041412US metaG (megahit assembly) | ecosystem: Environmental > Aquatic > Marine > Intertidal zone...
CTGTGGATCAGTTGATGATGGAAAATCTACACTCATTGGACGTTTGCTATATGACAGTAAAATGATTTTTGAAGATCACCTTTTTGCCCTTAAAAAAGATAGTAAAAAAGTTGGCACTCAAGGCCAAAATATTGATTTTGCATTACTGGTTGATGGCTTGGCTGCTGAACGTGAACAAGGCATTACCATTGATGTTGCCTACCGATTCTTCTCAACTGATAAAAGAACGTTTATCGTCGCAGACACACCAGGACATGAACAATACACAAGAAATATGGCAACGGGGGCTTCAACAGCTGACTTAGCCATTCTTATGATCGACGCTCGCAAAGGTATTCTAACGCAAACAAAACGCCATAGTTTTATTGTGAGTTTACTCGGAATCAAGCATGTTGTCTTAGCCATTAATAAAATGGATCTGGTAGACTTTGACGAGAGTGTATTCACGCAAATTGATACTGAGTATCGTAAGTTCGCAAAAAAATTAGGCTTTTTAGATATTATCTCAATTCCAATATCTGCCCTAAAAGGAGATAATATTATTAATAAATCCAGTTATACCAATTGGTATAATGGACCAATGTTAATAGAACATTTAGAAACAGTAAAAATTCTAGAAAGCAACGAAAATTCTGCTTTCCGTTTACCCGTTCAATGGGTAAATCGCCCTAATCTTGATTTTAGAGGTTTTAGCGGGACGGTTTCTGCGGGGAATATAGAAGTGGGGGATAATATCGTCGTTTTGCCGAACGCAAAAACCAGTAAAATAAAAGAAATATTAGGTGCAAGTGGTAAGAAAAACCATGCCACATTCGATGAGGCAATAACAGTGTGCCTTGAAGACGAAATTGATATCTCTCGAGGAGATGTCATCGCAAAATTAAACGAATGCCCTGAAACAACGGACCAATTTCAAGCACATATTATTTGGATGCATGAAGAACATCTACTTCCTGGGCGTCCTTACTTGATAAAAACCAATAATCAAACCACTGAAGGTGTCGTAACTGAACTAAAACATAAAATAAATGTAAATTCTTTAGAACATGAAAGTGGTAAAACGCTCGAACTCAATGAAGTCGGGCTGGTAAACATTAACCTTACTCAATCAATCGCTTATGATCCTTACACTGAAAACAAATCAATGGGAAGTTTCATCATTATTGATAAATTTACCAATTCCACTGTGGCCTGCGGAATGATTAAATTTGGATTACGAAGAGCCGACAACATCCACTGGCAAGCAGTTGATGTTAATAAAAAAAGTAGATCTGAACAAAAACACCAAAAAGCTAAAATTTTATGGTTTACTGGTCTTTCTGGTTCAGGAAAATCAACCATTGCCAATTTAGTAGAAAAAAAGCTCCATAAGATGGGTAAGCATACTTATTTGCTAGATGGCGATAACGTGCGACATGGCCTTAATAAAGATTTAGGCTTTACCGATGTGGATCGCGTAGAAAATATTCGGCGCATTGGTGAAGTCTCAAAATTAATGGTAGATGCTGGCTTAATTGTTCTTGCCGCGTTCATCTCTCCCTTTCGCGCGGAACGTCAGATGGTTCGTGAAATGATGGATGAAGATGAGTTTATAGAAATCTTCGTTGATACGCCTCTCGAAGTTTGTGAAGAAAGAGACAAAAAAGGCCTATATAAAAAAGCTCGTTCAGGTAACCTTAAGAATTTCACGGGTATTGATAGTCCATATGAAGTTCCTGAAATGGCGGAGATTAATGTTAACACTGTAGATGATACTGCTGATACAGTTGCTAAATATATTGTTGAGAAATTGATGATTTAAATGAATGAAGCAACTTGCACTGTTCTTCCCAGTTAGTCAGAAGATTGCTATCTTACGAAGATGTGTTGTTTTAAGGGCTGCTGGCTGGCAGCCTTACATTATGGCGTTGATCTTGTCAGGAGCGAAATAGGCGAGGCGAACTTGTTTGCCAAGGTCGGTTTTATTAACGTTATGGTATTTGGCAAGTTCCGTCAATGTTGGTGGTTTTCTGGAATAAAGGTATTTGGCCCAAAGATGAGCTTTGGAGATCAGGTTGATGAGGTTTCTATCTAGTTTTGAATGGTTTGTGGGTCACCTAGAATAATTATTTTTTATATGCTTTGTACATTTTTGCAACTGGTCTTCATTGTCAATATTCAATATATTTTCATCAATGACATGATCGTTATTTAGTAGAAATTTTCTATTTATCATTAATGAACTTTTGCTTGAGACATAATAATTTTTTGCAAAAGGGTTTGGATATGTACCTTTTGTCGATATGGTACGCCGCTTTTAATTCTTTCTGCAATGCTTTGACGGAAATCTCGGCAGGGTAAGTCGACGGCGAATGGTTAGATTTTGTTGGCTAGGTCATATAGTAGCGAGTACAGGCGCCTTTTTTGGGACAATTTAAAAGGGTCGTTCTTTCGTGCCAAAAGTATTAAACAGCCCAGTTAATAAATTTAATAAATCGGGATAGGAAAAATTTTGCCAATTTTTCTGTTCACTCTGTTTTCATTAATCTGTTTCTGGACTTTTCCCCGGTTTTCATATCAATGATCGTCTCATGGAAACCATCAAAGACTTTTCAGTTATATCTGACTTTGCCTATGAAGAACGGTTTTTTTTGAATAGTATAAAAATATCCATCACCAAACTTAAGGCCGCCGGGTCGTTGCCCTTTTGTTTTTTAATTCTATAGCCTTGACTGTTGATAGCGTTTAGAGCTTCTTTAACGCTACGTGTTTCTATATAAAATTTAAATATAACGAGGATTGTCTTAGCTTCTTCTTAATTAATATAGTGTTTCTTAACTTGAAATTCATAACCGAAAGGGATGGTATCGCCCATCCACACCCCCTGTTTCCATGACGCTTCAATTATATCGCGAATACGCTCAGAGATCACCTCGCGCTCAAGCTGATCAAAAGAAAGAAGCACATTTAAGGTACGTCCTCCCATGCTGTTTGAAATTTTAAGTTGCTGTGTAACAGGAACAATTGACGCTACGACTTGATCAAGTCTTTCTATGATAGGGGCAAAGTCAGAAAGGGAGCTTGTCAGTCGATCGACTTTATAGACAACAATGATATCAACATGTCCCTCTTCTATATCTTGAAGGATTTGTTTCAGGACTGAGCGTTCCATAGTCCCGCCAAAAATACCACCATCATCATAATTTTGTTTTACGAGTATCCAGCCTTTCGACATTTGACTTTTAATTTAGGCCTCTAACGCTTTACGATGAACGTCCAAACTATTAAATTCTTGTTCAAGTCCATATTTTGTTGATTTGCGGGTATAAACAGCGACCTTCAATTTTTTCTGGATTATGTTCTGTGTCGGAGGCCAAAGAACCTCGGTCCCGAATATTGAGTTCTTGTAATCTCATGGGCAATCTCGGTAAATGGTTTATTAACTTTCTCGCCAAAGGCAAATATATCAATTACATATATCTGTCTACCCATGCATTCTCATATCAGCCTCGCGCCTAGCCAAGCGAGATTAGATAAAGAAGATGATCTAATTTCATTCTTCCCCATTTTGGCCATTTTAATAAGTTAATTAACGTTATTTCTAAACAACCCACCATGCCTCTGTGCTTGCTTATTATAATCTATGTCGAGTTCTAATGTGTGCCGGCTTATCCATTTGGTAGAGGCCGTAACGCTCTGTTTGCAAATGAAGTCCAGTAATTATGACAAAAATCAGAAGTAATGTTATGGTTCAAAGAAATGGTGATTTGAAGTCGGATAAATTTTCATAGCAATAAAAGTAAAAGAATAATAATTAGCTGTTCAATTTATGTTAATGTTAGAGTATATACTCTAATGATTATTTTTGTCTATAAAATGAGAAATTTATGAAAAATTTTGCCTTAATCGGTGCCGCCGGATACATAGCGCCGCGCCATATGAAAGCCATAAAAGAAACGGGGAACCACCTGGTAGCAGCTTTAGATAAGAATGATTCTGTCGGAATTATCGACAGTCATTTTCCAGAAGCTGATTTTTTTGTCGAATATGAACGTTTTGATCGTCATATCGACCTTTTAAAACGCCAAGGAACTAAAATTGATTATGTAAGTATTGCCTCGCCCAACTATCTTCATGATAGCCATATTCGTTTTGCATTGCGCCATGATGCTCATGCAATATGTGAAAAGCCACTTGTGCTTAATCCTCATAACATTGACGCGTTAAAAGAAGTCCAGGAAGAAACTGGTAAAAAAATATATAATATCCTTCAACTCCGTCTCCACCCAAACATTATTGAACTCAAAAATTATGTGATTGAAGAAGTTGCTAAAAACCCAGATAAAGTTTTTGATGTGGATCTAACTTATCTTACCAGCCGTGGTCATTGGTATTTCGCTTCCTGGAAAGGTGTAGAAGATAAAGCTGGAGGCATTGCCACAAATATTGGCATTCACTTCTTTGATATGTTGGGATGGATATTTGGGGATCTTAAAAAAATCGAAACTCATCTTAAGAAAAATGATACAAATGCAGGGTATTTAGAATTTAAACACGCCAGAGTTCATTGGTTTTTATCGGTTAATTTTATATATATTCCAGATGATATTAAAGAAAGCGGCGCAAGAACTTATCGCTCAATCACAGTTGATGGTAAAGCAATAGAATTCTCCGGCGGTTTTACGGATCTTCACACTCTAAGCTATCAAGATATTATTGATGGGGGCGGTTTTGGTCTGGAAGATGCGCGAAATAGCATTGAAATTGTAAGTGAAATTAGAAATCAAGCTATTGTGGTGAATAAATCTGATCTCCATCCCTTTGTAAGTAAGGTGAAATAATGACTAACTATTATTCTCATGAAAGTGCAATCATTGATGAAGGTGCCCAAATTGGCAGCGGTTCGCGGGTGTGGCATTTTGTTCATGTATGTGCCGGGGCCAAAATCGGAAAATCTGTATCATTAGGTCAAAATGTATTTGTTGGTAACAACGTTACAATTGGGAATAACTGTAAAATTCAAAATAATGTTTCCGTTTATGATAATATTTATATAGAAGAAGACGTTTTTTGTGGACCAAGTATGGTTTTTACCAATGTGTATAACCCCAGATCAGCCGTTGAACGAAAAAAAGAATACCGTGATACTCTTGTTAAAAAGGGCGCAACTTTAGGAGCAAACTCAACAATCATCTGTGGAGTTACTATTGGGGAGTATGCTTTTATTGGGGCAGGAGCAGTAATAAATAAAGACGTGAAACCTTTCGCATTAATGGTAGGGATACCAGCCAAGCAAATTGGATGGATGAGTGAGTTTGGGGAGCAACTCGATTTACCTTTAAATGGATATACTGATATATCTTGTTCTAATACTGGAGCTATATATCGCTTGGAAAATAAGATTTTAAAAAAGATAACCTAAGGATAATTAAAATGCATTTTATTGATTTGCTGGCTCAACGCCACCATCTAGGAAAAAAATTAGATGACGCTGTTATTTCTGTAATTAACAGCGGTAGGTATGTTATGGGGCCAGAAATTGAGGAGTTGGAAAAACAACTTGCTGAGTTTAGTAATGTAAAACATGCTATTGCTAATTCCAGTGGTACAGATGCTTTACTATTACCCTTAATGGCATGGGGAATTGGCCCCGGTGATGCTGTGATTGTTCCGGCATTTACTTTTGTCGCGACGGCTGAAGTCGTTGCGCTAACAGGAGCTACTCCAATTTTTTGTGACGTTGATTCCAGAACATATAATCTTGATTTACAAAGTGCAAGAGATGGAATTAAAAAGGCTATAGAGCTTGGCTTCAAGCCAAAAGCGATTATGCCTGTAGATTTGTTTGGGTTGCCTGCTGACTTCGACCCGATACTTGAATTAGCCGAAAATAACTCCTTATTGATCCTTGATGACGCTGCCCAGGGATATGGGGCTGTTTATAAAGGCAAAGCAATTGGTTCTATTGGTGATGCATCTGCGACCAGTTTTTTTCCTGCTAAACCGTTAGGTTGTTATGGCGATGGCGGAGCTACTTTTACCAATGATAGTGAACTTTATGAAAAGATGCTATCGATCAGAGTTCATGGGCAAGGTGAAAATCGTTACCATAATGTTCGTTTGGGGCTTAATGCTCGTATGGATACGATCCAAGCGGCAATACTGCTTCAAAAACTGTCTATTTTCCCCGAAGAATTGAAAGCGCGAAACAAGGTCGCCCAGAAATATAATGATGCCTTTGAAGATTTAGCTATTACACCTATTGTGCCAAAAGGGTTTTCTTCGGCATGGGCGCAATATACATTATGTATTCCAAGAGGTGAAAGGGTCCGCGTAACTAACGCATTAAGTGAATTTGATATACCTACTGCGGTGTATTATCCAATTCCGCTTCATAAACAACCCGGATATGTCAATTATCCATCGGCAACAGAAAGTTTGACCAATTGCGAGGATTTATGTGACCGTGTATTCAGTCTCCCAATGCATCCATATTTGGATGATACTGATCAACAAAAAGTAATTGATGCTGTAGTTTCTGTATTAAAAGTATAATGAAAATGTCAAAAAAAGAACCTTATATTCATTCTACAGCGGAAGTCCATGAAAGTACGAGCATAGGTTACGGCTCCATGATATGGAATTGGACAAAAGTACGTGAGAATGTTACTATTGGTGAAGGCTGCACTGTTGGGCAGTGTTGCTATATTGATTTTTCAATTAAAATAGGCGATAGGTGTAAGATCCAAAATGGTGTTTCGCTTTATAATGGAATTACAATAGGTGATGATGTTTTTATTGGACCAAATGCAACATTCACTAACGATTTACACCCAAGAGCACATAATGAAAACTGGAAAGTCAGCAAAACCACTATTCTTGACGGTGTCAGTATTGGTGCAAACGCAACAATTATTTGTGGTATTACTCTTGGAAAAAATTGTATGATTGCGGCCGGTGCAATAGTAACGAAAGATGTGCCTGCGCAGGCACTCGTCATGGGACAACCGGCTCGCATAGTTGATTACGTTAATAGAAGTGGTAAACGCTTATATTTCGAAGTTAATGATGAACCACCTTCCTCAGAAATGCTAAACGGATAAAAGAAAAATATGACAAATGAACAATTAATTAAAGTTACTCTTCTTGGTCTCGGTAATATGGGAAAAAACCATTTGCGTATTTTATCTATGCTTAAGAATGTCGAACTCCATTATATATATGATATCAACCAAGATACACTTGACCTAATGTCAAAACAATACAATGTAAAAGCAACTTCAGATATTAACCAGGCAGTGTCAGGGGCAGATGCAATAGTGATCTGTACGCCAACAAGTTTGCATTATGACCATTTTATAGTAGCTTCAAAATATGCTAAATCAATTTTAGTGGAAAAGCCTTTGGCACACAACCTTGAAAAAGCCCGAGAAATTAAGGAGATATCCGAGAAAGAAGATATTTTTGTACAGACTGGGTTTATCGAACGTTTTAATCCTGCTGTTATGGAAATGAAAAAAATAACTTCAAAAGATAAGGTGATAAATATAGACTTAACGCGAACAAATAAGCTTAGCAGTCGTATTACAGATGTGGATGTGGTTTTAGACTTGATGATCCATGATATTGATTTGGCTCTTTATTTGAATGGCCCAGTATCAAAAGTTCAAGCAGTGGGGGTAAAGGAAAATAATTTGGTTGGCTTCGCTAGTGCCTCATTCACTCATGACAACGGTTCTTTCTCTCGTGTTTTAGCTAGCCGAATGACAGATAAAAGAATAAGACGAATTCAAGCAACGTGTGAAAAATCATTTGTAGATAGTGACTTACTTAGAAAAGAAATTTTTGTAAGCATGCAATCCCAGACCATCTCAGGAGTCACTGATGCTTATACAATCTCGTCCGTTGAACATGAAGTTGCGTTGCGGCCTCAAGAAGCTTTATTGGTGGAGCTTCAAACTTTCATTCAAGGCTGTCTTGGTGTTAAAATTGACTTTCCAGGAGTAGGAGCAGGTATCGCAGCGCTTGAAGTGTGTGATCAAATTAAAAAGCAAATTTCATGAATAGGCAATCCGTAAAGAATAAGAGTGTTCTTGTCAGCGGCGGGGCCGGATTTATTGGCAGCCATCTTGTCGATGATATTATAGCAGAAGATGCCAAGGAAGTCATAATAGTTGACAACCTTTTCCTTGGTTCTGAAGAAAACATAAAGGATGCGGTTTCCAAGGGTGCTATTTTTTATAATGAAGATATTGAATTTGAAACGTCTGTTTCATCTATTTTTGAGCGCCACAATATAGATATTGTATTCAATTGCGCAACTAAGGCTTTAAATTATTCTTTTGTGAATCCTGCGAATGCATTCGATACGAATGTAAAAGGAATACTCAACCTTTTAGAACACCAAAGAAAAGGACACTTCAAAACTCTCTGTCACTTTTCTACTTCAGAGGTTTATGGCACTGCAGTGTATGAGCCAATGGATGAAGCCCATCCAAAAGCGCCAACAACAACATACGCTGCCGGAAAAGCAGCCGCGGATTTAGCTCTAGAAAGCTACGTCAATATGTTTGATGTAGATGCATTTATAGTAAGACCGTTTAATAACTATGGTCCTAGACAAAATCATAAAGGATACATGGCAGGCATTATTCCTATAACGGCGAGACGTATATTAACAGGCGAAGCCTCACCCGAAATCCATGGTGACGGTATGCAGAGCCGAGATTTTATTTATGTCACCGATACGGTTAAAGCTGTTATGAAACTATTTCCATTAATGGAAGCGGGTGATAGTATTAATATCTCAACAGATAATTGCTTTACAATGTCAGAAGTCATTACAAAAATTTGTAACTATTATAAATTCGAAGGTACAATTATTCAAAAACCCGCGCGTGGGGCTGATGTGCTGTGTCATATAGCCAGTAATAAAAAAGTGAAGTCCATGATATCGTATGAGTTAACATCATTTAATGATGGTATGATAAAAACACTAGACTGGTATAAAAATAATATCTTGCATTAAAGGTTGATTGATGGATAAAATTAAATTAATTGAACCCTATATTTCTTTCGAACAAGTGGAATCGAGTCTACGTAAAATATTCGCGTCAGGTCAATTTACGCGCGGCTGCAACGTTGCCAAGTTCACGGATGATTTAAAAATATATACAGGTGTGAAGCATGCTTTTTTAGTTACGTCAGCAACAACAGCTCTCACGATGTGTCTAAAAGCATTAGGTATAAAAGACGGAGATGATGTTCTTGTTTCAGACTTCTCATTCCCGGCAACAGCCAATGTGGTAGAGGATTTAGGAGCCCGACCAATTTTTGTCGATGTAAGGTGTGATACATTTAATATGTGCATTGATGATTTAAAGTCAAAAATTACTAAAAATATAAAAGCTGTTATCTTTGTGGATGCCTTTGGTAATCCTACAGGGATTGACGATGTAATGACCCTTTGTAGCGAACAAGGTATACCCGTTATTGAGGATGCTGCATGCGCTATAGGGAGTAGTAGCTGTGGCAACAAAACGGGTTCTATGGCCGACCTGACTTGCTTTAGTTTCCATCCAAGGAAATTACTTTGCACAGGTGAAGGTGGAGCTATTTTAACCAATTCAGATAAATATGCAGATTTTTTTGATAGCAAACTCATGCATGGGGCAAAAGGGATGAGGGGTTTGGGTATGGATTTTGTAACCTATGGTTATAATTACCGAATGAGTGAGATACAGGCTCTCATGGGGCATACTCAACTTGCTGAACTTGATAATATCGTACATGATCGCCAACAAATGTTTAAAGATTATGGTGACCTGTTAAAACCACTAGGGTTTTTACCACAGCAAAAAGCCGCAAATTGTGAACATAATATCCAATCTGCAGTATTTGCCTTACCAGAAGGTATAGATCAAACTGAATTGGTCAAAAGATTGACTGACAATAATATTGAAGCGACACTAGGGACGTATTGTTTAAGTGGTACGTCTTATTATAAAAATAAATATGATGATGTTCAGCCTAACGCGTGGTGGCTAGAGAATAATACAATAACCTTGCCATGTCATAATAATGTAGATGTGGAAAAAGTTTGTGATGTTATAAAAAGTAATATTGAGTATATGTTATGAATTTAGCTTTTATAGGTAGTAAATACGCAGGATTTAAAGCACTTGAACAAACATCTTTATTAGTAAAAAATAAACTTAAGGTTATAATCTGCCCAAATGATTTAAATGATCATAGAAATGAGCAAGAGAGATTTAAAGATTTTGCAATAACAGTACATACACCTATCAAAATAGTTGAAAAATCAAAAGACTTATACAGCCTTCTGGAAAAATATGAGATTGATATTGCAATCGTTGTTGGATGGTATTCAATAATTGATATCGTTAAAGCACCCAATACAAAATTTTATGGTATTCATTATTCATTACTTCCTAAATATAGGGGGAATGCTCCTTTAGTTTGGCAAATTATTAACGGTGAAAAAAAAATAGGAATTTCGTTTTTTGAAATTGTAGAAGGCATGGATGAAGGAGATATTATTGGGCAAGATTCATTTAACATCAACATTGAAAATACTATAAAAGATGCACTTAATTTAGCTCAAAAATCATCAATATCTTTATTACAAAAATTTTTGCCTGAACTAATTGCTGGACAAAAAAATAGTACTTCTCAGAATCATTCTGAAGCAAGTTACTGCGGAATGAGACTTCCAAAAGATGGAAGAATTGATTGGAATAAATCTGCTACTCAAATCCATAATTTTATAAGAGCCCAATCTCAACCTTACCCAGGTGCTTTCAGTTATTTGGAAAATGAAAAAGTAATTATTTTAAAATCAAAATTAGATCCGCGAACAATCTTTGCTGTACCAGGGTCTATTATGGAAAGGAAAAATAATTATGTAGTGATTGGCTGTGCAGAAGGTGCAATTCAAATTTACTCAATATCAGTTAACGGAGATTGTTCAATAAAGCCAAGAGATTTCTTCAATTCATTGAAGAATAGATTA
>Ga0181606_10004987_pt1 | contig 10998 bp, 9 predicted proteins | sample 041ome_10_FD_132994 | JGI IMG/M metagenome (GOLD analysis project Ga0181606, IMG submission 132994) | Coastal salt marsh microbial communities from the Groves Creek Marsh, Skidaway Island, Georgia - 041412US metaG (megahit assembly) | ecosystem: Environmental > Aquatic > Marine > Intertidal zone...
TGCACGCGCGGCAAACTTAGCCAGTTGTGCGCGCATCTTTTCCACTTTGTCGGAAAAATTGGCGATCCGTTCACGCTCTTGCGCAATGACGGCTGGTGGCGCTTTTGCCACGAAGGCCTCGTTGGCCAACTTGCCAGTCGCCTTTGCGATTTCTGCGTCCAACTTGGCGACTTCCTTGGACAAGCGCTGCGTCTCAGCGGCCACATCGACTTCTACGTAGAGCGCCGCGCGTGCTTGTCCCAGCACGATGGCGGGTGCGCCATCCGTGGCCGCTAGCCACTCTGCTTCGCTAGCAAATGAGCGGACCTCGCTGAGTTTTAGCAAGGCCTTCAAGGCGGGGGTGTAGGTCGCCACAAATGCGTCCTCACCCAAAACGTACATGGGGATTCGCGTGGATGGTGGCAGGCCCATTTCGCTGCGCAGATTTCGGCTGGCATCGACCCACGATTTGAAGGTGGCGATTTCAGCTTCGGCGACATCGTCAATTTTTCCTGGCTGGCTAACGGGGTAAGCCGCGACGCTGATCGATGCACCACCCATGCCAGCCACGGGTGCGACGGTCTGCCACAGCGACTCGGTGATGAATGGAATCACGGGGTGGGCCAAGCGCAGAGTCGCCTCGAGTACCCGAATAAGGGTGCGACGTGTCGCACGCTGCGCGGCCTCGTCACCATTTTGAATTTGGACCTTTGCAATTTCCAGATACCAGTCGCAAAACTCGTCCCAGATAAAGCTGTAGATATGGGTGGCGACGTTGTCTAGTCTGTAGTCTGCAAAGCCCTTGGCGACATCGGCCTCTACGCGTTGCAAGCGCGATGCAATCCAGCGGTCCGCTTGACTAAAACGCATGTAGCCGTGGGCCTTACCGCCGACCACGCAATCGGCTTTGGTGTGCGGCATAAGACCGCAGTCGTAGCCTTCACAGTTCATCAGAACAAAACGTGTGGCATTCCACAGTTTGTTACAAAAGTTACGGTAACCCTCACAGCGCTTGGCATCGAAGTTGATGTTGCGCCCCAAGCTCGCGAGCGACGCAAAGGTGAAACGCAAGGCGTCAGCGCCGAAAGCGGGGATGCCTTCTGGGAACTCCTTCTCCGTGTTTTTGCGAACGGTCGGTGCGGTCTCCGGTTTGCGCAGCCCCGTGGTGCGTTTGCCTAACAGCTCAGGCAATTCAATGCCGTCGATCAGGTCGACGGGATCGAGTACGTTGCCCTCAGACTTGCTCATCTTCTTGCCCTGCGCGTCACGCACCAAGCCATGAATGTACACATGCTTAAAAGGCACCTGTCCGGTGAAGTGCGTCGTCATCATGATCATGCGCGCCACCCAGAAAAAGATAATGTCGTAGCCCGTGACCAAGACGCTTGACGGCAGATACCGCGCCATGTCGGGCGTCTGCTCTGGCCAGCCCATGGTCGAGAAGGGGACCAGCGCCGACGAGTACCACGTATCCAACACGTCGGGGTCGCGCCGCAGCGTCTTACCCGGCGCTTGTGCTTGCGCGTCGGCTTCGTTGCGTGCAACGTAAACCTGTCCATCCTCGTCATACCAAGCGGGTATTTGGTGACCCCACCAGAGTTGGCGGCTGATACACCAGTCTTGGATGTTGTTCATCCACTGGTTGTAGGTGTTCACCCAGTTTTCTGGGTAGAAGGTGACGGCACCTGAATCCACTGCGGCAATGGCCTTGTCGGCAATGCTTTGGCCTGTGGGGTCATCCTTGCCCACGCGTGTCATCGCTACAAACCACTGGTCCGTGAGCATCGGCTCGACAACTTGTCCGGTGCGTGCACAAATAGGCAGCATGAGTTTGTGGGGCTTGATCTCGATCAGTAGTCCGTCGGTTTCCAAGTCCTTCAGCAAGGCTTTGCGTGCGTCGAAACGGTCTAAGCCTTGGTAGGGGGTTGGGCCGTTCTCGTTGATCTTTGCGTCGAGGGTAAAAATCGTGATCAGCGGTAAGTCATGTCTTTGCGCGCAGGCATAGTCATTGAAGTCATGTGCCCCCGTAATTTTGACGCAACCAGAGCCAAAGTCACGTTCAACAAAGTCATCGGCGATGATGGGGATTTGGCGGTTACACAGCGGCAGGTCGACCATCTTGCCCACGAGGTGCTGGTAGCGTGTGTCTTCTGGGTGCACGGCCAAGGCGCCATCGGCCATCATGGTTTCAGGGCGGGTGGTCGCAATCGTCATCCCGCGTTGAGTAACGCCATCAATCAGTTGTGGGCCATCGCTAAAGGGGTAGCAGATGTAATACATCTTGCCGTCGCTCTCCGTGCTCTCTACTTCAAGGTCACTCACGGCTGACATCAGTACGGGGTCCCAGTTCACCAGTCGCTTACCCCGGTAAATCAGGCCTTGTTCATACAGGCGAACAAAGGTCTCTGCGACCACCGGCGACAGGGTCTCGTCCATGGTGAAGTACTCGCGTGACCAGTCCACGCTATCGCCCATGCGGCGCATTTGGTTGGTGATGGTGCCACCGCTTTCGTGCTTCCATTCCCACACGCGTGCAACGAAGTTTTTGCGTGCCACCTCCGGCGTCGGCCCCATGTCGTGACGGCTAATGCCTTCACCGGCAAGCTGACGTTCCACAACGATTTGCGTGGCAATGCCGGCATGGTCGGTGCCTGGGACCCAGACCGTATTGAAGCCACGCATGCGGTGATAACGCGTTAGGCTGTCCATGATGGTTTGGTTGAAGGCATGTCCCATGTGCAGGGTGCCCGTGACGTTGGGTGGTGGCAGTTGGATGGCAAAGCTAGGCGCATCGTCTGCGGCGTGCCCTGTGCCGCGGTGACCCGCAGCGCCGTACTGTCGCTCTTCCCAAGTGGGGCCCCATTGCGCTTCGGTAACGGCGGGCTCAAACGATTTGGAGAGTGTGTCCAGGCCAGGCTGTTGCGGCTTGATCGTCTCGGGTGCAGATGGTGTAGTCATAAGGAGGCCAGTGGCGCGCAGGGTGTGCGCATTAAAAGAGGGCAAGCCGCGCGCGTGGCGGCGGGTGCCCCGTATCTGTTGGCTTGATTTTAACGGCTGTGACGCCCGCTTTTTACCCGACGCGCAGTGGCCGTTACAACTGGCGCGCTTCCTTTGCCGCCTGTATGCAGTCGCGCAGGGCACGGGCATCGCCGATGTGGTTGGCCATCACCAGTATGAGCGTAGCATTGAGTAACGCCGAGGCGCCCTCATCTAGCCCCTTGTGGGCGTCCAATAACTGTTCGTAGAAGCCGTCAGCATCTTCAAAACTAGGGGTGATGTCCTGCATAGCGGGCCTTTAGGCGATGGCGAGAGAGACTGCCAAACGGTTGAGAAGCGCGGTATCGGCTTGTGCGCCGACCGCTGCCAAATAGCTGTCCGGACGGATCAGTGCCCAGCGCTGCTGGCCACAGGCCGCGGCCAGCTGACCCGTGGGGTCCACAATGCCTTCGCGGGCCTGCAGCGCGGCAGACGTTGCGCAGACTTGCACCACGCTCACACTCGCCATGTTGGTCAGCGCTTGCAGTTTGTCGGCTTCTCTGCGGCTGAACCCACCAAACCAGAGCAGTAGCACACGGGTTGCCGACCAACGTAAGAGGTCGTTGAGTTGCGCGTCGTCGCCGTTAGCCCATTGGAAGGCAACGTTTTGAACGCTGCGCCCGACCAGGGGGTGGGCGTAGCTGCACACGGGTGAGCGCGTATAGGGGTTGGCCTCTGCCATCCGCCCGGTGTTTACCAAGGTGCGCGCAAAGCTGTAGCGCTTGGCCAGTGCAATGGTGGCATCGCGGAATAAGCGCTCTGTGCCGTCTGCAGGGCGCAGGTAGCGGGTGGTTCGTGCGGTCACCGCGACATTGACGCTGGCCGCCTCGTGGCGTTCTGCATGGTAACTGTCTAGCAAGGCCTCAGGCGCTTGCTGGCCAATCACTGCAGCCAGCTTCCATGCCAGATTGTCGGCATCTGATATGCCGGTGTTCCCGCCCCGTGCGCCAAATGGGCTGACTACCTTGGCTGTGTCGCCTACAAAATAGACGCGCCCGGCGCTTAAGTGATCCAGTAGCTGACTTTTGTAGCTGTAAGGTCCGACCCAGACGATGTCGTATTCAGTGTCCGGTCCGAATTGACGGGCCAAACGCTCGCGTAGCACGTCCTCTCGGCTGACGTAGGCCGGGTCGGCATCGGGTGCCATTTGGTAGTCGATGCGCCAGACGTCATCGGCCATCAGGTGTTGCCAAACGGCCCGATTTTCGTTGAACGGCGCCTCTATCCATGTATGCCGTTCCGCAGGTGGCGAGGTCTTAAAACGCACGTCTGCAATACACCACCGGTCATCCCGTTTGATGCTGGTCATCGTGGATTGGCACCACGCATGAAACGGCGTATTACTGCCCGTGGCATCAATGACGTACTGTGCGCTAAGCGTGTAATCGCCTGCCGGTGTGGTGACGGATAAGGTCACCGCCTCTGGGGATTGTGTGCATGCCGTCACGCGGGACTGCCACCGCATATCGACGTGCCCTAAATCGGCAATACGCTCGACCAAATAGCCTTCAATATAGAACTGTTGGATGTTAATGAACGCGGGCTGTTTTGAGAGCTTGAAGTCGTCACGTTCGCGCAAGTTAAAGTGATAGACCTCATGCTCCCCGGCGAAGGTGCGCCCCATATGCCATGCCACCCCTTTGGCTTGTATACGGTCGAAGACGCCCAACTTGTCGAAAATTTCTAAAGAGCGTTGGGTGTAGCAGATGCCTCGGGAGGAGGCCCCCTTCACGCCCACGGTGTTGTCTTCGTCCAGCAACACCGCAGCGATGCCGAGTTGCGCCAAGCTGCACGCCAAGGTTAATCCTGTGATTCCTCCGCCCACAATGACGACGGGGTAAGGAGACTCAGGCGCCGTACCGCTTAGCTCTGGCGGAGGAACAAAGGGGTAGGTCGGCAACGCGTAGCCGGCCCCCGTGGTGAATTCGTAGCCATTTGTGAAAACCGGATCGGTGTATGCCGTCATAGTATGTGGTGCGTTGTGGTTTGCGGCCTCAGCGGTTCAGCTCAGGTCGGTCATTCTGTTGTGGTTTTAGGCGACTCGTCACATCGGCTTGTGCGGCGCGTTCAGCACGCCATTGGGTTTTGCGTGCCGTCCACTCGTCTAGGCGTTGTCTGGCGGTCTCACTCTCTTTGCGCATGGCCTGCGCTGACGCAATTTGGTAGGTGAGCTCTAGTCGAATGCCGTTGGGATCAAAGAAGTAAATGCTCTTGAACACATGGTGGTCCGTGATGCCAATGACGGCGACCCCATGCGCCTCCAAACGCGCCTTCATCGCACTCAAGTCTGCCAACGCCGGCACCGCAAAGGCAATGTGGTTCACCCACGCGGGTGTATTGGGGGAGGGCAGCGCGGCTTCGTCGTCGCCTAGGTCAAAAAAGGCGATGTACGACCCATCCTGGAGCCTGAAAAAGAAGTGCGTGTACGGGCAGTATTCCCCCGTGCTGGGTACATGATCGCTTTGGATGATGTGGTACAGCGGCAAGCCCAAAATATCTTGGTAAAAATGCCGCGTCTCTTCGGCGTCTTTGGCGCGGTAGGCGTAGTGGTGCAGCCCGAGGACGGGCGGCGCTGCAGGGGCGGGAACAGACATGGCGATACCTTTTTTTGGGCGCTTCATGAAGGGGTCAAGGGAGGACCCACACGTCACATCTTCATTCTAGTAGGCACGGTGGTGGCAACTAACAGCGGAAGAAACCCTTTCACTTTAGGGGGTTAACTGTGAAAGATGGTGCGTAAGTCTTTGTTTATCAACATGCTAATTGCGATTGACAAAACTAATTAACTGTATTGCGAGTGGCAATTAGACCCTGGCATCAGAAACCGTTAAAGTCTCTCCGTCCTCAGTGAACAAGGCGCGTGTGTTGTTCAGCTTGAGGCGTTTCATCAACCCCTGAAGGAGATACTCATGCCAACTTTAAAAGGCACGAAAACCGAGCAATGCTTGAAAGATGCATTTGCCGGCGAATCCCAAGCCAACCGCCGTTACCTGTACTTCGCGAACAAGGCTGACATCGAAGGACAAAACGACGTTGCAGCATTGTTCCGCTCAACCGCTGAAGGTGAGACAGGGCACGCACACGGCCACCTCGAGTTCCTCGAGCAAGCCGGTGACCCCGCAACGGGCATGCCTATCGGCTCAACCCGCCAGAACCTCGAGTCAGCAGTTGCTGGCGAGACGCACGAGTACACCGATATGTACCCTGGCATGGCAAAGACCGCTCGCGAAGAAGGCTTCGACGAAGTCGCTGACTGGTTCGAGACATTGGCAAAAGCAGAGCGTTCACACGCTAACCGCTACGCCAAGGCCTTGACAGAGCTGGTCGAGTAATTCTCGCTACCAAGGGCTTTGACCGTTCCACCGCGGACCGTCAAAGCCCTGCGAGTTTTGAGAGTGCCATGTAGACCGTGTGTCTGCGTGGCACGCTGAACATTTGCTAACAACCCTCTTTACCTTTCTTTCCCGGAGTTCCGCATGTCACGAGAAGGCAACCTAGAAGCGCCAACACGCCACCCATTAGATTGGTTAAACCCAGACTTCTACAACGAAGAGTCCATGCTCGGTGAGCTGGAGCGCATTTTTGATATTTGCCATGGCTGCCGTCGTTGCGTCAGCCTATGTGGCTCATTTCCAACCTTGTTCGACTTGGTCGATGAGAGCCCGACCCTAGAGGTTGATGGCGTCGCCAAGGCCGATTATTGGAAGGTGGTTGATCAGTGCTTCATGTGTGATCTGTGCTACATGACCAAGTGCCCTTACACGCCACCGCACGAATGGAATTTGGACTTCCCGCACACGATGTTGCGCGCGAAGGCCATCAAGTTCAAAAAAGGGGAGGTCGGCAAGGCGGAGCAATTCTTAGCCTCTACGGACACGCATGGCTCCTTAGCAGGCATTCCTATCGTGGTTCAAGCGGCCAACGCGGTGACCAACGCCAAGCCGATGCGTTCGGTGATGGAAAAAGTTTTGGGTGTCGACAAAGACGCTTGGTTGCCCGAATTGGCCACTACGAAGTTCCGATCAGAAGCGAAGGACCAGACCACAGCGCCGGTTGTGGACGGTGAGCGCACGCCAGGCAAGGTCGCCATTTATGCAACCTGTTATGTGAACTACAACGAGCCCGGCATTGGTCATGACCTGTTAAAGATCTTGAGCCACAACGACATTCCGTATGTCATTGTCGAAAAAGAGCAGTGCTGTGGCATGCCCAAACTGGAGTTGGGTGACTTGGATGCGGTAGCGAAAAGTAAGGATGCCAACATTCCCGTATTGGCGAAATACGCGCAAGAAGGCTATGCGATCCTGTCAGCGGTGCCCAGTTGTACCCTGATGTTTAAGCAAGAGCTGCCGTTGATGTTCCCTGACGACGCCGATACCCAAGCGGTGAAAGTGGCGATGTGGGACCCCTTTGAGTATTTCATGGCGCGTAAGCGCGATGGGTTGCTGAAGTTGGAATTCCCCAAGCCGTTGGGCAACATCAGTTATCAAATTCCTTGTCACGGTCGGGTTCAGAACATCGGCCGCAAGACCGAGGAAATGCTGAAGCTGATTCCCGAAACCGCACTCAACACCATTGAGCGTTGTTCTGGCCATGCAGGCACTTACGGCGTGAAAAAGCAGCACCACCAAATGGCCATGAAAATCGGCAAGCCTGTCGTGAAGGCGATGGCGACGATGAAAGACGGCAGTGCGCCCGACTTCATCAGCTCAGATTGTCCCTTGGGTGGTCACCACATCGCCCAGGGCTTTGAGGTCAGCGGGGTGGTGGTACCCACCTTGGCACACCCACTGACGTTGGTGCGCACGGCCTATGGCTTGGCCGCCTAAGCGCGCCATCCCGACGATTTATTTTATTTTTTGATAGGACATACCATGCAATTGACTGGAAACATCACGGCTGACAACTTGATGACGCTAGAGGCGTACAGCAAGTTCCGCAAAGAAAACAAGGCCGCTGTGCTGGCGCACCGTAAGTTGCGCTCGGTGCACTTGGGTGAGAATTTTGTCTTTCAATTTGAAAGCGAGACCACGATTCGCTATCAAATTCAGGAGATGTTGCGTATTGAAAAGGTCTTCGAGGAAGAGGGCATTCAGCAAGAGATCGATGCCTACGCGCCCTTGGTACCAGATGGCACGAACTGGAAAGCGACCATGCTCATCGAGTACATCGACGTCAACGAGCGTAAGCGCGAACTGGCACGCCTGATTGGTGTGGAAGACCGCTGTTATGTGGAGGTCGAGGGCCTGCCACGGGTCTATGCCATTGCCGACGAAGACTTGGACAGAGAGACAGAAGAGAAAACATCTGCGGTGCATTTCGTCCGCTTTGAGTTCACACCGGCGATGATCGCGGCCCTGCGTGCAGGGGGCTCTGCCAAGCTCGGGTGTGACCACTCTAACTACCCCGCGCACACCGTGATTGCACCAGAGACCCTGGCCAGTTTGGCGGGAGACCTGAAGGCGTAAAATCTCGTCATGTTATTCGCGATATCACCAGCCAAGGCGCTCGATTACGAGACGCCCCCTGTGACGTCAACCCACACGCCGCCGTTGTTCATTGAGCAATCGGCGGCGTTAATTGACGTACTCAAGTCCTATAGCCCGGAGGGTATCGCGGGGCTCATGCATCTGAGTGACAAGCTCGCCGGCCTTAACGTGGCGCGTTATCAGGCGTGGTCTACCGAGGTCACGCAGCAAAATGCCAAGCAGGCCGTGCTGGCATTTAATGGCGATGTCTACGATGGGCTGGCTGCGAAAGAGCTAAGCGAAAAAAAGCTCAACTGGTTGCAAGAGCACCTGTGCATACTGAGCGGTTTATATGGCGTTCTGCGGCCATTGGACTTGATGCAGCCCTATCGGTTGGAGATGGGCACACGATTGCCGAACGGCAAGGGTAAAAACTTATACGCCTTCTGGGGTAGCGCGATTGCTGACTACATCAACACACGTGCAGCGGTAGACAGCAGCGGCATCTTGGTGAACTTGGCGAGTGAAGAATACTTCAAGTCGGTTGATAAAAAAGCGCTCAAGCCCCGTGTGCTCACATGCGCATTCGAAGAGCACAAAAACGGTCAATACAAGGTGATTAGTTTTATGGCCAAGCGTGCGCGCGGCATGATGCTTAGGTTTGCGGTCGATAACGAGGTAAAGAAACCCGGTGACCTGCAGGCGTTTGACCGTGATGGCTACCGATTTGATGCGTCCGCCTCAGGCCCGGATCGATTGGTGTTCAGACGTCCCGCCGTCACTTAAAAAGCATGTGTATGTCGGAGTCCGCCATGCCCGCCATGCCGGTCATGCCTGCCGGGCCAGCATGGGCTGGCGTGGATAACATGGCGTCTGTCCCCGGTCTGGATCAGCCGGTGCGGCTTCTGGCCCGATTCACGCATCCTGAAATAGTGGTGTTGCAGCATTTCCTCTCGCATCATGAATGCGACGAGTTGGTTCGTTTAGCGCGTCCCAGGCTGGCGCCCTCTGAGACGGTTGCCGATGACGAGGATGACTTGTCACGAACCAGTCAGGGTATGTTTTTTGACCCGGCTGAGAATGCCTTGATACGCACCATAGACCAGCGTATTGCGCATTGCTTCAACTGGCCCGTTACCCACGGCGAGGACCTACAGGTTTTGCGCTATGAGACCGGCGGCCGCTACGACCCGCACTATGACTACTTCAGTGCGTCTACGCCTGACGATATCAGCGGTGTGCATCTGCATGGTCAGCGTGTGGCAACGGTCATTCTCTACTTGAACGAGCCCGAGCAAGGGGGCGACACGGCATTTGTCGACCGAGACTTTCGGGTAACCCCGACCAAGGGGAATGCGGTGTTTTTTAGTTATCTGTCGGCCGATGCCAGCAGCAAGACTTTGCATGCGGGCCTGCCCGTCTTGGCCGGTGAGAAGTGGATCGCAAACAAATGGCTGCGTGCGCGTCCGTTTTAGCTGTCGTCAGAAAACAGGTCGCCCGTAACCGGGGGCTGTGACGCGTGGCGGGCTTGGATACCCGCACGCTCTGCCTCCTCACTCCACACGACGAGCTTGCCTAATTTCACGCCAAGTAGGCGCAGTGGCTTATCTAACGTGGCGCGTTTGAGGGCTTGTCCCGCGTGGTGACGAATATCGCTTGCGCTCCGGATGGCATGGGGCAAGCTCACATCGCGGGTGATGGTTTTAAATTGATTGTCGCGTAATTTAATTCCGACTGACCGGGCGGCATACGCCTTGCGCGCGAGGTCTTCGGCTAATTTGGTGCACAGGCGCGTGAAAATATCGCTTAGCTGCTCGCGGTCGCGTTTGGCGTGTAAGTCTTTTTCAAACGTGGTTTCCCGGCTAATGGAGACGGGTTCACTGTGTGTCACGACGGGGCGGTCATCCTCACCGTGGGATGCCAAATGCAACCAGCGTCCATAGCTGTTCCCGAAGTGGTCAATCAGCCACTGCTCGTCGCGCGCTGCGAGTTCTCCCAAGGTTTGAATGCCCAGGGCTTTGAGCTTTGCGTCGGACTTAGGTCCAATACCGTTCATGGCGCGGCAGGGCAGTGGCCAGATGCGCAAGGCGATATCGGCTTCACTCAAAATGCTAATGCCGTTAGGCTTGTCTAGCTCGCTCGCCATTTTTGCCAGTAGCTTGTTGGGTGCCACGCCGATAGAACAGCTCAAGCCAGTCGCGTGAAAAATTTCCTTTTGTAGGAGACGTGCGATCACCCGCCCACCTTCGCGCTGGCCCCCGGGTACGTGGGTCAAGTCGATGTAAACCTCGTCAATCCCCCGGTTCTCCATCACGGGTGCGATTTCCAAAATAACCGCTTTGAAGCGCGCCGCGTAGTCTCGGTAGCGTTCGTGGTCGACGGGTAGCATGATCGCGTCTGGGCAGAGCGCGGCCGCCTTCATCATGCCCATGGCAGACCCTAAGCCGTAGGCTCTAGCGGCATAGGTGGCGGTTGTGATCACGCCCCGTCCGGTGTAGTCACCTAAGCGCTGAAA
>Ga0181606_10004994_pt1 | contig 10992 bp, 7 predicted proteins | sample 041ome_10_FD_132994 | JGI IMG/M metagenome (GOLD analysis project Ga0181606, IMG submission 132994) | Coastal salt marsh microbial communities from the Groves Creek Marsh, Skidaway Island, Georgia - 041412US metaG (megahit assembly) | ecosystem: Environmental > Aquatic > Marine > Intertidal zone...
CACTGCGAAGCCAGGCACACTGCGAAGCCAGGCACACTGCGAAGCCCCTACTGCTGTGGCGGCAGTGGAATGGTCTCTTCAAAAGTGGCCATCTGCACCGGCGAACGAGACGCTGGCTCGTTCGGAAAAATCGGTTCTGCAGGGCGGTAGCTCGATGTTCCGGCAGGACGATACATCGGGTCGGGCCGCCGCGGCGGACGGCTACCCTCTTCAGCAGAGGGCTGCGACGCCTGGGAACCAAAACTCGGCTCAGAAAACTCGGCAGCACCTGCTGTGCCAAACGACTGGTCAGCAGAAGCCTCTGTCGCACTCGCAGCCGCCACGTTCTCAGCAGGGGAAGTCGCAGGCCAGGCTGAGGAGGCGGGTGTCGTCTGCTCTGTCGCCGGACTGCTCGCCCCCTGCTGCCACGGAGAGGCCTGGGCCGTCTGCTGAGGTGGAGCCAGAAGCGGATCTTCTGCAGGCGTGGACGCCGTCACCCCAGCCGGCTCCGTAAACCCGCCACCTCCAAACCGACTGCCTGCTGAGGCATACCGCTGATCGGCAACGGGAGATGCAGCGGAGCTGCCGGAGGGAACACCAGCAGCTGACACCTCGGCAGAGGACGCTGCTGGCTGCTGAACGAAGGCCGAGGCCGTCGGTGCAGCGGCGTACGATGACTGACCGAAGGCAGAGCCTGTTTCCGCCGGGGCTGTCGCCCCACCGACCTGACCGCCAGCTGACGGCACCGGCTCGGGCTGTGTGGAAAATGCCGAACCGCCAGCGGCAGCCGCCGCGGCAAAAGCAGATGACTGCGGCATCGCCTCACTTGTGGGAGCAAAGCCAGCTGACGGCTGGCCCATCGCGTCTTGTGCTGCCGGAGAGCCTGCTGTGGCACTGGCCGCTGGAGCGAGCCCCACGGTCTCTTCCGGCGGGTAAACACCTGCCGAAGTTCCACCAGCTGCCGAGAAGCCTGACGCGACGGTGTCGGCGGGTGGTGTCGCGGAGCCAGCAGCAGGCGTTGTCTGCGTCAGGGGGGCATACAGGCCTTCTTGCGCTGCAACGCTCTCCTGTGCAGGCTGCGGCTGCGGAGGGGTGGCCGCGGCGGCGGTGCCTGTCAGGGCAGCCACCTCTGCCGGCTTCATTCCGTAGGTCACCGGAGCGGTTGGCGTGGCAGCCGCAGCAGGTGCATCCGCGGCTGCGATCTCCGCTGCGGCCGGCTGTTCGCCCGCTTCGCTCATCACGTAGCCCTGAGGCGTGGAGGTGGTGGGATAGGGCGTTGCCTTTGAGGATGGCTTGACGATTGCTCCCTCAAAGGGCGGGGCTGAAGCGAGTTCTTCACCGTCGTCGGCAGCAGAACCCTGGCCCGGAAGCCAGCTGGTCATGCTCGAACTCCCACCAAGACGGCAGCCTGTACCGAGGGGAAGTGCAAGCATCATGAGGGCGGCTGGAAGGGCCAAACGGCATCGCATAGTCAGTCTCCGGGCTGGTGGACAAGCTCCACATGGCGGGGAGATAAGGACAGTCCGCCCTTGGCGTCAACCGCATGTTGCTCAGGGCAGCCCCAGGCGGCCCCCTGAACCTCCAGAATGGCAAGAGGGGCAAACAGGAGGATATCCTGCTGCCCCTCTGCTTAAGTGAGCGTATACGGGCTGATCGTCCGCGACACGCATGGCCGCCTGACACTGCCGCGAAACTACAGCGACGCGAAACGCTGTCCGATCACGTCCCAGTCGATCACGTTGAAGAAGGCGCCAACGTAGTCCGCACGACGATTCTGGTAGTGCAGGTAATAGGCGTGCTCCCAGACGTCGATGCCCAGCAGCGGCGTGTTGCCATGCATCAACGGGCTGTCTTGGTTGGCCGTGCTTTCAACGAGCAGCTTGCCGTCAGCCCCAGCCGAGAGCCAGGCCCAGCCACTACCGAAGCGTGTCATGGCTGCCTTGGAAAAGTCTTCCTTGAACTTCTCAAAGCCGCCGAGCTGGCCCTGAATCGCATCCCCGAGAGCTCCGCTCGGCTCGCCACCCTTCCCGGGAGCCATCGACTCCCAAAACAGCGTGTGGTTGGCATGCCCGCCACCATTGTTGCGAACCGCAGTCCGGATTGCCTCAGGCACCTGCTCGAGATCACGAATCAGATCCTCAACCGACTTGTCGGCCAGCGGGCTGCCTTCGAGCGCCTTGTTAACGTTGGCGACGTAAGCAGCGTGATGCTTGTCGTGATGAATCTCCATGGTCCGCGCGTCGATGTGCGGCTCGAGGGCATCAAAGGCATACGGGAGCGAGGGCAGGGTGTAGGCCATGACGAAGACAACTCCAGACCAAGGGGGTAGGCGACAAACAGAAAGACGACAGCGATGCGGCTCTCGCGAACCGACACCACTCCAGATGCGAGGATACCGAAGCGTCTGCATGTGGACAATCGGCGGCCCTATCACCTGCTGCATCGCCGCCTCGTCGCAGGTCAGAAAGGTCGCAGGGCTGGAAGACTGCACAACTCCTGACGGTTGCTCTGGTTCGCGGAAGCTCGCTCAATCGACGAGGCCTGTCTGGCCGACCCTGCACGCGGGGGGCTTTGCAAACCTCCGACGTTCCGAACCCCAATGAGGAGTTGATCACCCGCCATGCCGTCGTTTCAGGGAAGCCAGCGTCGCGATGCTCGCCGTCGACTCGCCGCTGCCGAGCAGGCGGGAATCGATGCGGCCGAGCCAGGGTTCGACACCCAGACGCCTCCTCGCGGAAGCCAACGCAAGGCCGGTATCTACGCGTCGAAGGCTCTTCCTGAGCAGCACGCCTCCGTCGCCACCCGGATCCCTGTCGGCACAGCTCCCTTCATCGCGACGCTGCTCGGGCTGCTGACAGTGCCATCGCTGCTCACAGGCCTGGCGATTGCCGGGCCGGGCGTGGACACCCTGGAGAGGCTCGCAGGCGTCCGCTGGCGGCAGAGTCTCGCCTTCCTCCACAGCCTGACAGACCTCCGAGCGGACAGTGGGTTCACCGCTGCGGTGGGGCTCGCCTGCTTTCTGATCGCCGCTATGCTCGCCACCGTCACCAAGAATGTTCGCCGGCATCGACTCGACGATCGGCAGGGCCGACATCGCAGATGGGGACTGATGAGCGTGCTGTTTGGAATCGCTGCGGTGGCCTTCGTGCTTCCGCTCCACAAGATCGCATCAGTTGTGATGATGGATGCCACCGGCCGCAGCCTGGGAGCGACAGGGCAGGGCTGGTGGATGCTTGTGGTGGCAGCGGTGTGGCTGCCCGTCGGCCTGTGGGCAGTGCTGCCATTGACGCAGCGACTGGGAACGGCCGCCTTCCTCGGCTGCTCACTGGCAGCCTGGCTCGCCGCGGGAGGAATTGAAGAAGCGTTGGTGGCGGGCTGGCAGCCGCCCACATGGCAGCTCGGCTCGGCGGAAACATGGGCCCTGGTCGCGGCATCCCTGCGGGTGTTTACCCCGACGTTGGCAACAATCGGCGGACTGATCGCCTGCCGGAGCGTGATCCGTGAAGCACGCGGGCTCGTTCCACCACGTGCGGCACGCCCAACACGCCAACGCCGAGCCAAAAAGCGGGCTCTCTCCACCGCCACGGCCGCAGCCATGTCAGCCGCAGCCGAAGTGGCTGAGGATGCTGAACCACAGAGCGGTGATATCGCCAAACAAGAACAGGATGCCGAGCCGGCCGAGGAGCCCGCTGAAGCCGCAGAGGAGTCAATCGACTGGGAAGAAGCCACTGCTCCAGACCAGCCGTCACAGCTCCTTGAGAATGGTGACGACCTGCAGACGGACTCTGACGAACCTCGGCTCAGCAAGGCTGAGCGGAGACGCTTGCGGAAGCTCGCTCGCAAGAACCGGGCCGCCTGAGTGCTCGCCCCGACGCCGGCAAGAACAAGGCCGGCTCTCGTCAGGCAGGCTTGAGGACATCCCAGCGGGTCGCTTGGCCGACGCCGCAGCCGGGGCCTTGGGATGCCACGTTTCCAGCCGCGGATCGCGGCATCTGCTTTGACGAAGCCGCCGGCAGCGTCGTACGTTCTGCACACCCCCAAGCCGTTCCCCGCGATCCGCCTCGAGGCATTTCTGCATGACTGTCCGCACCCGCTTCGCTCCAAGTCCTACCGGCTACCTGCACATCGGCGGTGTTCGCACCGCGTTGTTCAACTGGCTCTTCGCCCGGCAACACGGCGGACAGTTCATCCTGCGAATCGACGACACCGACGTGGCCCGCAACATCGATGAGGCGCTCGAGCCGATTCTCGATGGCCTTCGCTGGCTGGGAATCGACTGGGATGAGGGACCAGGCGTCGATGGCCCCTATGCGCCGTATTATCAATCGCAGCGAAGCGATCGGTACGCGGCCGCCGTAGAGAAACTGCTCGCCAGTGGCCACGCCTACCGCGACTATGCCAGTCCGGCAGAACTTGACGAGGAGCGTGCTGCAGCACAGGCGGCGGGCAGACCCTTTCTCTACAGCCGTCGTTTCGCCGCCTTTGACGAGTCAACCGCCGCTCGGTACGAGGCTGAGGGCAGGGCAGGTGTCGTTCGGCTCAAGATGCCCCGCGAAGGCGTGCTCGTGATCGACGACTGCGTTCGCGGCCGAGTCGAGTTTGCCTGGGAACGCGAGCAGGACCATGTGATCCAGCGTGCCGATGGAACCTGCCTCTATCATCTCGCCACGGTGGTGGATGACCATGACCTGGCGATCAGCCATGTGATCCGTGCGGAAGAGCACCTTTCAAACACGCCGCGGCAGGCCTTCATTGCACAGTCGCTCGGCTATCCCCTCCCGACCTTTGCCCACCTTCCACTGGTGGCTGAACCAGGCAGCAGGACCAAACTTTCCAAGCGAAAGCTCGCCAAGTACCTGAAGAACCAGGATTTCAAACTGGTCATGGATCACGGACTGAAAATCGCCGAACGCATCGGCCTCGCCCCCGAAGCCGACACCTTCAATCCGGTCATCGTCGACTTCTACCGCGAGGTGGGCTACCTGCCATGGGCGATCGACAACTACCTGGCACTGCTCGGCTGGTCATTTGACGACAAGACCGAGTATTTCACTCGCGACGAGCTGATCCGGTGTTTTTCACTGGAACGCATTAACTCATCTCCGGCGAGTTTCGACCCAAAGAAGCTCTGGGCTATGCAGGACACGATGATGGTCGCCCTGCCGACTGAAGAGAAGCTTCAGCTGATGCTGCCGTTTCTCACCAAGGCAGGCCTGCTTGCAGATCCCGTCGCTCCCGCAGACGCGGACATCGTTCGCCAGGTGATCGAGGCCGCGGGTGACCGGCTGAAGGTCGCAGGTGACATCCTCGTCTACGCAGACTTTTTCCTGGTCTCCGAACCCCCGATGGATGAGCAGGCGGTGTCGAAACGGCTTGCTAAACCAGGAACAGCTGCCTTGCTGAAGGCCTACTCAAACGCCCTTGAGAAGCTCGACTCCTTCACCCCAGAACCGCTGGAAGCAGCGCTGAAACAGGTGGTTGAGGAGGCCGGCCTGAAGGTCGGCGATCTGATCCATGCGGTCCGTGTCGCGGTCAGCGGCAAGACAGTTGGCCCAGGGCTTTACGACTGTCTGGCCATCCTGGGCCGAGAGAAGTCACTCGCCAGAATCGCTCAGGCATTGCCTTTGTGTGGCGACTAGAGTCGCCCACAGCCTCGTTGCGTTGCCCACAACTTGGGGAACGCCGTACATTCCGTGTTTTCCGCACTCAGTCTGCAAGGAGTTCTTCATGCCGTTGCTCGTCGTCGGAAGCGTTGCCATCGATTGCGTCGAGACCCCAACCGCGAGCCGCGACGACGTCCTCGGTGGTTCTGCGGTGTTTTTCTCGTATGCCGCGAGCTTCTTCTCGCCGGTCAAGATGATCGGCACCGTCGGAGACGACTTTCCCACCAAGCACACGACGTTCCTGGAGCAGCGGGGCATCGACACCAGCGGCCTCGAGACGATCCCGGGCGGCAAGACGTTTCGTTGGCGTGGTCGCTACCTGCCCAACATGAACGACCGCGAGACGCTCGAGGTGCACCTCAACGTGTTTGGTGAGTTCAAGCCACAGCTCTCCGACGGCCACCGTCAGAGCAAGTTTGTGTTTCTCGGCAACTCCTCACCGGTCACCCAGCTCTCTGTGCTCGACCAGGTGCCCGACGCGGCCTTGACCGTCGCCGACACGATGGACCTCTGGATCAACATTCAGCGAGACGAGCTTGAGCAGCTGCTCAAGCGAATCGATGGCCTGGTACTCAACGACGCCGAGGCCAAGCTTCTCGCAGAGGACGAGAACCTTGTGCGGGCCGGCCATGCGGTCCGTGAGATGGGCCCGAAGTTTGTCGTGATCAAAAAGGGCGAGCACGGGGCGATGTTCTTCAGTGAGCATGAAATGTATGTCATGCCTGCCTTCCCCACACCGCAGGTGCTCGATCCGACAGGCGCCGGAGACAGCTTCGCTGGAGGAATGATGGGCCACCTCGCTTCGCTCGGGCGGTTTGACCCGCAGGCGTTGAAGGAAGCTCTCGCCTACGGCACGGTGACCGCTAGTTTCACGGTGGAAGACTTCAGCCTCGACCGACTCTCAGCAATCGACCGGGCCGAACTCGACCGCCGCGTGGCGGAATATCGCCAGATGCTGACGTTCTAGCTCGTCAGGACATGCCGTTGGCCGGCGTGACAGGGGCTGCCGCCGCACCGGTCGTTTGGCGGGCGCACGGCAGCCGCACCTGCACCTGCGTGCCTTCACCTGGGGCAGCCCGCAGCTCATAGTCACCACCGGCGAGCCGAACCCGCTCACGAATGCCAGTGAGGCCAAAGCCGCGAGTGGGGACTGCCGGATCAAAACCACAACCGAAATCCTGCACCGCCAATCGCACATTGTCAGCGTCGACTTTGAGCGAGCAGACAACACGTGAGGCGTTGCTGTGCTTGGCAATGTTGTTGAAGAGTTCTTGGAAGACGCGGTAGACGGTGGTCTGGAGCTCGTCATCGATGCCGTCGATCGTTCCCTCGATGTGCATCTCAACGGTGACGCCGTCTGCCTCCAGTTCACCCACGAGATCGTCCACGGCGGCCTGCAGACCAAGATCATCGAGGCTTGCCGGGTGAATGCCACGAATCACCCGGCGGGCGTCCTCGAGGCCTTTGCTCAGACAGCGACTGACACTTTCCAGTGTGCTGAAGCAGTGTTCGGGGAGCTGCGGATCCTCCAGCAATCGCTCCAGCAGCATGGTCGCGCCCACGACATACTGGATCAGCCCATCATGAAACTCGTGGCAGATCAGCTGTCGCTCCTGTTCCTGCAGATCGATCAGGTTGCGAAGCACTTTTTCGCGCTCCGCCAACTGTCTGTGCGCCTGCTCGACCGCCGACACATCGGTGGAGATGCCTCCCACCGCCGTGATCTCGCCACGGTCATTGCGAATGGGAAACTTGACTGAGAGGTACGTGCTCGCTTCACCGTCGTGCGGAATCACTTCCTCAAAGGTGTGCACTTCGCCACTCTCAAACACCGCCCGATCCGACGCCTCAAACGACCGTGCCACCTCTTCTGAAAACCAGTCGTAAGCGGTCGCACCGGGCTGGAAGTCACTCATAGAGGGCCAGAGCTCGATGTGTCGTTTGTTGGCGAGGAGATAGCGGCCTTCTCGATCCTTGACGTAGATGGCCGAGGCAGAGTGATCCAGCACGTCTTGGAGCAAGCGGTCCTTCTCCTGAACCTGTCGACGGGCTTCACTCAGTTCGGTGACATCCAGCACGACACCGATAAACCCGGCCGCCTGCTCGTTGTCGTCTTGGACGGGATGAATCACCGCCACGACTTCGCGTTCGGTTCCATCCGGCTTCACCAGTCGCAGCTGATTTGTGTAGGCCCGTTGCGTCCTCACCGCGGCTTCCCAACGGGCCGTGACCTGCGGCAGGTCGTCCGGATGGATGACCTGCTGCCAGTTGGCGGCCGTCACTTCTGTCGACAAGCCACTCAGCTCAGTCCAGGCGGCATTTGACAGGATGTGGCGACCATTCGCGTCAGTCTGAATCACTCCAACGGGAGCCTCTGTGACCAGCGTGTCGAACGAACGCTTGAGTGTGTGGAACTCGCGACGGAGATTCCTGACTCGCAACGCCAGGCCAGCACAGACCACCAGGCTGAGGAGAAGCAGCACAGTCGAGAGGGAGTTCATGGGAGTCGCACGCTCGTGTGACGGAAGATGATGGCTGGCGATGGTCGACCTGCTCTAGACTAACCGCCCGTTCGTTCCGCTGGCTCACCAGGAGGTGTTTCTCATGCCGATGTCGCTCGCCGCTCGCTCGATTCGTCTTGCAGCCGGTTTCAGTAGCCTTGCCACCACTGCCCTGAGAACGTTTGCCGGAGTGCTGCTCCCCAGAGCGGCTGTCGTGCTTGTGGCCGTGGTCGCAGTTGCCGCCGCCTCGGGAGACGAGGCCGTGCCGGTTGATGCATCGCCGCAGTGGTGGAAAGGCAACATCCACACCCACACCTTCTGGAGCGATGGCAACGATTTTCCTGAGATGGTTGCTGAGTGGTATCGCACCCGCGACTACAACTTTTTAGCCCTCACCGACCACAATGTACTGGCCCAAGGCATCCGCTGGATCCCGGAAAAGCGTGCCCTCGATCGCGGTGGGCCGGATGTGATCACGAAATACCTCGACCGTTTTGGACCGACCTGGGTCGATCGGCGAGGCGAGGGCGACGCGGCTGAGATTCGGCTCAAACCGTTTGACGAGTTTCGAGCCCTTGTGGAGCAACGAGGGCAGTTCCTGCTGATTCCAGCGGAAGAGATCAGTGACGCGGTTGCTGGCAAGCCGGTCCACATCAATGCCAGCAACATTGCCGAGGCGATTCAGCCGGTCGGCGGCCAGACCGTCAGCGAGGCGATTCAGAACAACCTGCGGGCTGTCCGCGAACAGGCGGAGCGAGCTGGCCGTTCGATTCTGGCCCATCTCAACCATCCCAACTTTGGCAATGCGGTTACCCCAGCTGATCTTGCTCACGCGACGCTTGAGCAGCATTTCGAAGTCTTCAACGGCCATCCTTCCGTCAAACAACTCGGTGACGACACCACTCCGTCGATCGAACAACTGTGGGACATTGCCAACGTGATCCGCCTGACAGAACTCGGTGCGGCACCGCTGTTTGGCGTCGCGACCGATGACTGCCACGACTACCACTCCGGACCTGGCGACCGACAGTCCTCACGACCAGGACGAGGCTGGGTGATGGTCAAGACAACCCACCTCACTCCAGAAAAGATCATTCAGGCGTTGCAGGTCGGCGATTTTTACGCCTCAAGCGGCGTGACCCTCACGGCCGTGACCTTTGACGACACGAGCAACACCCTCAGTCTGGCGGTCAAGCCTGACGGAGACGCCACCTTCACAACACGATTTATCGGATCGGTCACCGAAGTGGGCAGCGAACCTCAAATCGGTATTGAGCTGGCTGCGGTCGAAGGGCTCACCCCGAGCTACACACTCACGGGGCGTGAGTTGTACGTACGGGCGGTCGTGAGTTCGAGCGAGCCGCCGGTCGATCCGGTCTGGAAAGAGCAGCGTCAGCAGGCCTGGACCCAGCCGTTCGGCTGGCAGAAGCCCTCCGACGACTGAACTATCTACAGGCTGCTGCCGGCAGATCCCACCCGACCAGCCCAGCACGACGCCTGCGGCCTACGCACCTGAACATGGGTCCATTTTTCCTGCTTGCTGCCTACTGAACAAACCGATACCATACGGGTGTTCAGTATACGTTTCCGCGGCAAATCGCTCGATTCATGGTGGTGACGCAGCCACCCCGACGATGTCGCCGGGAAACGCGGGAGGTGTCGCCATGGTTTTGGCAACAGCAGGAGTGAATGGTCGGATGGCAAAGGCAGCAAAGCCACAAAAGGCAGAGACGGCCACGGCAAGTGGTCGTGGCAAGAAGAAGGCCGCACGGGGCAAAGATGCCGGCGGGAGCGTGGTCGACTCGATGATGGATGCGAATCCCGCGCTCAAGTCGGCGCTGGCCCAGATCGAAAAAGAGTTTGGGCAGGGCTCGATCATGTCGCTCGGCGGCGATGGCTTTGGTGCCATTGAAGGCATCTCGACTGGCAGCCTCTCAGTCGACCTTGCGCTAGGGGGCGGTGGGTTTCCGCGTGGCCGCATCATCGAGGTGTTTGGGCCTGAGTCGTCTGGCAAAACAACCCTCGCACTCCACGCCGTTGCCGCTGCTCAAAAAGCAGGCGGCGTGGCCGCGTTCATCGACGCGGAGCATGCGCTCGACCCGTCATGGGCCAAGAAACTGGGCATCTCGCTGGAGAGTCTTCTGGTCAGTCAGCCGACCAGCGGTGAAGACGCGATGCACATTGTCGAGATGCTCATCCGCAGCAACGCGGTCGATATCATCATCGTCGACTCGGTTGCCGCCCTCGTGCCTCAGAAGGAACTCGATGGTGAAATCGGTGACTCCTTCGTCGGCCTGCAGGCCCGGCTGATGAGTCAGACGATGCGAAAGCTGACCGGTGCGATTGCCAAGAGCAAGACCACGGTGATCTTCATCAACCAGATCCGCGAGAAGATCGGCGTGATGTTTGGCAGTCCTGAAACAACTCCGGGCGGCCGGGCGTTGAAGTTCTACTCCTCATGCCGAATCGATGTCCGGCGCATTGGCACACTGAAGGATGGCGAAGATGTCGTCGGTCAGCGGGTTCGCGTGAAGGTGGTCAAGAACAAGGTCGCCCCCCCGTTCCGAGTGGCAGAGTTCGACATGATGCATGCCGATGGCATCAGCCTCGAAGGCGACATCATCGATATGACAGTCACTCCGAACCTGATCGAGAAGAGCGTCACCCGGATGCGGTTTCGAGTCACCCACCGCGGCCAGGGCCGGGAGCGAGCCCGCCAGTGCCTAAAGGACAACCCGGAGATGGCTCGGGAAATCCGCGACAAGGTGATGGCCCACCATAAGCCCGCTGAGCCCGAGGCCGAAGCCGAAGAGGCCGACGACAACAACTCGGAGGAACCGGCCGCCGAG
>Ga0181606_10005000_pt1 | contig 10983 bp, 7 predicted proteins | sample 041ome_10_FD_132994 | JGI IMG/M metagenome (GOLD analysis project Ga0181606, IMG submission 132994) | Coastal salt marsh microbial communities from the Groves Creek Marsh, Skidaway Island, Georgia - 041412US metaG (megahit assembly) | ecosystem: Environmental > Aquatic > Marine > Intertidal zone...
CATGTCGAGGGTGAGCAGATCGACGGGGCGACCCATGCGCGGATCGTGCAGGGCACTGAGCACCTGGGTGCTCGTGCCGCTGCCGCTGTAGGTGACTTCCTCGAACCAGGGGCTGCCGGAATTCACCGCACTGATGCTGGCATTGGCCTCGCCGATCAGCCGGTCCGGCAGGCGCACCGGTGTCAGCACCGGCTCCACGCCGGCGGACGGCCAGGTGTCGTATTTGTAGCCCTTGACCACGAAGCGCTCGCCGCGGTTGCTGGCCCGCCACTCGTTGGCGAGGGTGTAGTAGTTGGAGCCGGAATACCGGTAGTAGCGGCCGTTGCTGTAGCGGTGCGCGCCGCCGCCCGGATTGGAGGTGGTCGACCCGCTGCTCGGGGACGGCAGCCAGTCGTTGTTGCGTTCGATGCGCAGCAGCAGGCCGGCGCGGGCGGCCAGTTTGTTGGCGCGATTGACGGCGTTTTTGCGGCTGGCGTGGCCTGACGGCAGCAGCGGTTCGATCAGCGAGTAGGTGCCGTTGCTGAATTCATTGACGCCAGCGGTGCTGACCACGTCCTGGCGATAGGCCACCGAACCTTGCGGGGTGAACGTGGGCACCTGGTGGGATTTGTCCTGCAGGTAGCCCTTGTAGGTCTGCAGGGCCCAGCTGCGCCAATTCGACCGCCGCGAGTCCTCGCCGCTGTTGTTGTAGTCCAGGATGTGGGTCGAGGGCACGTTGGAGGTGCGGGTCTCGACAAAAATTGAAATGCGATTGTGGCCCGTCGCCACCGGCGCGACGCGCGGGCTGATGCTGTGGGAGAAATCGAGGTCGCCGTTGGTGTCGACAGGGGTGTAGCCGAACGGGTCGGCCCCGGTGCCGCCGACGTCGTTGGTGGAGCCGCGATAGAAGTGTCCCGAGCTGGTGAGGCCGCCGGCGTAGACGGAGGTGTCGCCGTTCTGGGCGTTGAGCAGCAGCGTGCCGTTGGTGTGCACGGGGCCGACCACCAGGTAACTGCGGTGCAACTGGAGCTGCCCCTGAAAGAAAATGGCGTGCTGAAACATGGGAACCTGGCGACCGACCACATTCTTCTGCAGGTAGGCGGTGTAGGTCTCACCGGCTTGGGCCGCGGTCACGGAGGCCACCAGCGGGACCTCCGTTTCCCAGATCCACTGGCCACGATTCGGATCGTCATCGTTGGCCGGGTCGGCCGGATCGATCCAGCGTCGGGTGGAGGTGGCGACGACGGGCGAGACCTTGATGGTGACGTTGGACAGACTCACGGTGCCGGTCGGTCCGCTGTAGCTGCCGCTGGGGAGCGTGACGTTGCCCTGCAGGAAGCTCTGGACGTTGGCGGGCAGGGCGAGGGTGGAGACGCCGGATGCCGGAATCTCCGCGATCGAATAGTTGCCCGAGGTGCTGATCTTGTTGATCAGCATCGAGTAGGCGTAGTCGATGGCGGACTCGGCGGCGTTGACCGCGTGCATTTCCAATTCCTTGCGGATGGCGAGTTTGCGCTGGGTGTTCATCAGCGACATCACCGAGATGGCGGCGACGGCCGCGATGGTGGCACAGATCACGACGGTCAGCAGCGCGGAGCCGCGGACGCCGGTCGGACGGCGGGAAGTGGGATCAGCTGCGGACATAGAACGTGGCTTCGATGGTTTTCTCGTGTTGGTAGTCGGTGTTGTCGCCGGCGGTGACGATGCAGGACAGGCTGGCGGCCGTGCCGCCCGAGCGGCAGATGAACAGGCCGGTGTTGTTCGTCAGCGTGATGTTCGAGGCGATGCTCTGATAGCTGGCGCGGATGGCGTCGCGCCGGTCGATCAGGATGGCCTCCAGCGACTTGTGGGCGGCCTGGTCAGCCGCGGGCACATCGTAGTCGAAACGGTAGATGACGTCGTCGGTCGGATTGTAGCAATAGCCGCTCAGCTTGGTGTAGGCAGTCAGGTTGGAGTTGTCGGTCTGGCTGAGGGAGAACACGATGAGGTTGCCGCGTTGATCGACGACCTTGCGCAGCCACCGCTCCATCGAGGCCGGTTCATCGTTGGCGTAGATGCTGATGCCGTTGGCCACCCGCGAATCGATCCAGAGCCGGCTCGCGATGCCCCACTGGGTGAGGTCGGTGATCGAGGCGTTGGTCGCCCGGGTGGAGGTCTTGATGCCGGTGAGAATCAGCCAGAGACCGCCGGCAATCACGAAGCCGGAGATGCCGAGGGAAATCAGAACTTCGGCCAGGGTGAAACCGCGGCGGCGGTGGCGAGCGGGAGGAGAGGGAGGGCGCATGTCAGCTCAGGGGATTGAGGTTTGGGATGACGAGGCGGACATTGCCGGTCTGCCAGCCGTCGGCATCGGCCCCGGTGCCCTGCCATTGGTAGAGCAGGATGACTTCGAAGACATCGATCTTGGTCCCTGACGTGGCGTAGTTGCGCTTGAGCGTGAGGAAGAACTTCATCGGCAGAAGCGGCGCGCCGACATCCGGCGAGACGGCCAGCGCGGTGCTGGTCCAAGCATTGCTGTACAGGACCGCGTCCCGCACATTGACCGGGATATCCAGCGAGCGGTAGCCGGCGCTGACCGTGGGGTCAGACACCTGCACGGTCACCACCCCGCTGGCCCCGGCGTTGTAGATGTCGGCCATTTCCGCGTATTGGCGAAAACGCAGCTGTTCGAGAATCGAGAGACTGGTGGTGACGGCCTGCGTGCGGTCGCCCAGGATATGACTGTAGCGCTGGTTTTGCAGGAAGAACCCACGAGGGTCGTGGCGATCATCGAGAGAATCGTGCCAGCCATCAGCACCTCGACCAAGGTGCTGGCGCGTTGACGCGTCGTGATGGAGGCTGGGCTCGGGTGGCGGCATGCTGAAATAAGCATGCCTGAAAATACCTAAAACAAGCCTACTTGGGTTAGGGTAGTACTAGAATCAAAAGATCCTATTAAAATAGGTACATATAACTCTGTTTCGATCCGACCGCGGAGTGCTCCGATCGATTAACGCCCTTTCTGCGTTTGGGCGTAAAGGGCTGCCGCCTGGGTCCGGCGGGTGACGTGCAGCTTTTCGAAAACCGTGCTCAGGTAGTTCTTTACGGTTTTCTCGGCCAGATTCATCTCCTGGGCGACTTCCTTGTTGGTCAGCCCGTCGGCGATGAGGGCGAGGACCCGTTTCTCCTGCGGGGACAGGTTGTCGATGAGAGTCCGGGTGGAGGGAGTGTTGGACCGCACGAGGGCCAGCACCCGGGCGGTGATGGCCGGGTCGAGGATTGATTTGCCGGCCGCCACGTCGCGAATGGCCTGCACGAGGGCGCGACCGTTGACCTCCTTGAGCAGATAACCGTGGGCGCCGGCACGGATGGCGTTGTCGACCATCTCCTCGTCCTCGACCGAAGTGAGTATCAAAACCCGGGTGTCACTCGCCAGCCGGGTGATCTGGCGGCAGGCGTCGAAGCCCGTGCCGTCCGGCAGCCGGATGTCGAGCAACACGACCTGGGGTCGGTGGTGCTGCACGGCCACCAGCGCACCCGCCACATCCACGGCCTCGCCCAGCCAGTCGACTTCCGGCGCGGTGGTCAGCAGGGCCTTGAGTCCGATGCGCACCAGCTCGCTGTCGTCGACGACGACAACGGAAACGGAATCGGAAGGTGCGGGGGTATCCATGGTCAGGTGAGGGGGGCGGTCGGCCAGCGAACCGTGACCAAGCTGCCGCCGCCGGGATCGCTGGTCAGCTCAAAAACACCCCCTGCCTGCGTCGCGCGTTCGCGCATGTTGGCCAGGCCGTGGCCGTCGCTGCTCACGGCGCTGGGGTCAAAGCCGGTGCCGTCGTCACGCACCGACAGCTCCACCGCGGTGCTCTTCGCCGACAGCGCCAGGGCGATCCGGCCGGCGCCGCCATGGCGCAGGGCGTTGCTCACGGCTTCGCGGGCGATCTGCAGGGTGGCATGGGCCTGCTCGTCGCTGAGGGCGCCGGCGGCCTGGTCCTCCACCCGCAAATCGAGGTCCAGCGGTCGGCCGGCCCGCAGGTCATTGACCATGTCGCTGATGCCCTGGGAGAGGGAGAGTTTGCGTACCTGCAAGGGGGACAGACCCTGAATGTAGGCGCGGATTTCCGCGATGGTGCGGTTGATGAGCTGGAGTCCGGAGTCGAGCCCTTCGCGGGCGCGCACCGGATCGCGCTCGGTCAACTCCTGCGCCGACTGCAGGGTGAGCCCGGCGGCGTACAGCGTCTGGATCACGCCGTCGTGCAGGTCGCGACCCATGCGGATCTTTTCCTCCAACGCGCGGTTGAGGAGCTGCAGGCGTTCGCTGGCGGCCTGCTCGGCGCGCAGGCGTTCGTCGCGTTCCAGGTCGAGCTCCGCCGCCTGCTCCGTCGAGGTGCGGGCCAGGAAAGACAGGCTGCGCACATCCGAGGCGTGCCGCTCGAACGGCGAACGCGTCTCGGTCTCCCGCACCTGGCGCGCCCCGAACACCACGCCGAAGATCGCGAACAGCAGCACTGCGAAGACGCCCAGGGCGAGGGTGACGCGCTGCATCAGCGCGAAAATACGCTCGGTGGCCGGCGGGGGATGACTCGCCACCAGCCATTGTCCGGCAACCACCGGGATGGCGACGTGGAGCGGGCCCTCGCTGGCGGCATCGGGTGCGGTCGGGGCCAGATGCACCTGCGCCCCGGTTACGGCCGCGACTGCGGCTTCGCGTTCCGCGGTCCAGGCCGCGTCAACGCCGCCGGTCAGGGTCACGGCCGCCTCGAGCTGCTCGGCCAGCTCCACCCGTGCTGCCGCGATCATGCGCTGCTCCTGCCGCTGCATCCACATTTGCGCGAGCAGCGCGGCGGCCACGACAGCGGTCAGCACGACGGCGGACAGACCTAGCAAGCGGGCGAGGGGAGACATGTGAATTTGATTCCATGGGCACCGGAGGGGAAATCGTCAAAACCTTCGACAATCGCGGCTTCCCGCATTTGGTTTTCCGGCTCTCATCATGAAGACCTTCTACATCACGACCGCGATCGACTACGTGAACGGTTCGCCACACCTGGGCCATGCCTACGAAAAGGTGCTGACGGACGTCATTGCCCGATTCCGCCGCATGATGGGCGACGAGGTCTACTTCCTGACCGGCACCGACGAGCACGGGCAGAAGATCCAGCAGAGCGCGCGGGCGAAGGGCGTGGAACCGCAGGCCTTCGTGGATTCGATCGCGCCCCAGTTTCAGGCGATGTGCGCCAAGCTGGACATCTCCAACAACGACTTCATCCGCACCACCGAGCCGCGGCACAAGGCCGTCGTGCAGCGGTTGCTCCAGCAGCTCTACGACAAGGGCGAGATCTACCGCGCCGAATACCAGGGCTACTACTCGACCCGCCAGGAGCAGTTCCTGCAGGAGAAGGACCGCAACGAGGACGGCAGCTGGCCGGAGCTGTTCGGCGAGGTCACCGAGATCACCGAGAGCAATTACTTCTTCAAGCTCGGCGCCTACCGGCAGTGGCTGGTCGACCACATCAAGTCGCACCCCGATTTCATCTTCCCGCGCTACCGCGCCAAGCAGGTGCTGGAGTTCCTCTCCGAACCCCTCAATGACCTCTGCATCTCGCGGCCCCGCGAACGGCTGGAGTGGGGCATCCCGCTGCCGTTCGACGAGCAGTTCGTGACCTACGTCTGGTTCGACGCCCTGGTGAACTACATCTCCGCGGTCGACGATCAGCCCGGCATCTGGCCGGCGTCCTTCCATGTCATTGGCAAGGACATCCTGGTGCCGCCGCACGCCGTGTACTGGCCGATCATGCTGCACGCCGCCGGGCTGGATCTGCCGACGTCGATCCTGGCCCACGGCTGGTGGTCGATCAACGGCGCCAAGATGTCCAAGAGCACCGGCAACTTCGTCGAGCCGATCGAATTTGTGGATACGTTCGGCGTCGACGCCCTGCGCTACTTCCTCATCCGCGAAATGAGCGTCGGTCAGGACAGCGACTTCTCGATGGACCAGTTCCTGGTGCGCTACAACAGCGAGCTGGCCAACAACCTTGGCAACCTGGTCAACCGCACGCTCAACATGACCAACCGTTTTGCGGATGGCGTCATCCCGGCGGCCGGCGAGGCGGGCGAGCCCGAGGCCGCCCTGCAGGCCGCCTGGACCAAGACGCGCGATGAGTTTATTCCGCTCTGCGCGGAGTTTCAGTTTCACGTCGCGCTGGAGAAGGCCATGGCCTTCGTCACCGCCACCAACGCCTACATCGAGCAGCGTGCCCCGTGGAAGCTGGGCAAGTCCGAGGACCCGGCCGACCAGGCCCTGCTGCAAACCGCCCTGGCCACCATGGCCGAGGCGCTGCGGCTCGGTTCATCCCTCCTGCTCGCGGTCATCCCGGGCACAGTGGAAAAGATCCGCGGGGTGCTGGGACACACGGCCGGCGACTGGCAGGCGGAGTTGACGTGGGGCAGCGCGCTCACCGGCAACACCGTGGCCCAGACGGCCATCCTCTTCCCGCGGCCCGAAAAGAAAGCCTGAGCCGGGGCGGCTCCCCGCATGAACGTCCTGCCGCTGTCCCCCGCCGACCACGCCTCGCCGGAGGCGCTGCGTGGTTTCCTCGGTCAATGCCGGGCCGCGGCCCAGGCCGACGGGCGCGAGCGGTTGGTCAGCATCTCGATCACGGTCGACGCGCTTGATCCGCTGGCGGTGCTCGAGGCGATCTACGAACCCGGGCACCCGCATTTCTATGCGGAACGACCGGTGGCCGGCACCGCGCTGGCGGGAGCCGAGATCGCGGTGCAGCACACGGCGAGTGGTCCGGACCGTTTTGCCTCCCTGCAGGACTTCATCGACGATGTGCTCGACCGCACGATCGCGGTCGGTGATGTCGACGCGGCCTTTGGTGGACCGCACTTCTTCGTGGCGGGCACGTTTTTCAACACCACCGAGGCCACCGAACCCTTTCCGGCGGTTTCGGCCTTCGTCCCGCGCTGGCAGGTCTCGCGGGCTGGTGAAACGACAACGGCGGTGGCCAATCTGCCCGTGGCCCCGGATGCCGACCTCGACGCCCTCGTGGAGCGGGTGTGGCGCGCGCATCAGAAGTTTGCCGGGTACAGTTATGCCGCGGGCCCGGCCGCCGCGCCGCCGGCGCCGCCTCGTGACTTTGCGGTGCAGGAAACGGGCGACTACCGGTCGGCGGTGACGAATGCGTTGGCGCGGATCGAGGCGGGGGAATTTGAAAAGATCGTGCTCGCCCGGGCCGTCACCGTGACGGCGGACGCGCCGTTGCATCCACTGACCGTACTCAACGGCCTACGGCAGCGTTTCCCGGAGTGTTTCGCCTTCTCGTTCGCGAACGGCCGTGGCGACAGTTTCATCGGCGCCAGTCCGGAGCGGTTGGTACGAGTCAGTCGCGGCGTGATGGAAACCGATGCGCTCGCCGGTACGACCCGGCGCGGCGCCAGCGCGGTGGAGGATGCGGCGGCCGGCGCCGAGCTGCTGGCCAGTGACAAGGACCGGCGCGAGCACGCCTTTGTGCTCGATTCGATTCGCCGCCGGCTCGCGCCGCTCGGCCTGGAGTTGGCGCACGCGGAACGGCCGACCCTGCTGAAACTCGCCAACGTGCAGCACCTGCACACGCCCGTGCGCGCCACACTGCCCGAGGGCGTGCAATTGCTCGATGTGTTGACCCAGCTGTTCCCGACCCCGGCGGTTGGCGGCGTACCGCGCGAAGCGGCGATGGCGCGCATTCGGGAGCTCGAAGGGTTTCCCCGCGGGCTCTACGGCGGGACCGTCGGTTGGATCAATGCGCGCGGAGGCGGCGAGTTTCTGGTCGGCATTCGCAGCGCGCTGGTGCGCGGCCACACCGCCACGGTCTACGCCGGAGCGGGCATTGTCGCGGGATCGACTCCCGACAAGGAATTCGTTGAAACGGAGCTTAAATTCCGGGCGCTGCTGGAAGGCATCATCCCCGGTCACAGCTCATGACGCCGCTCGATTTCCGCAACACCAACAGCCTGTGGGCGAGTGTGCTCGTGGAGACGCTCGTTCGCCGCGGCCTGCGGCAGGCCGTCATTTCGCCGGGTTCGCGCTCGACGCCGCTGACGATGGCCTTGGCGCGGCACGACGCGGTCGAAGCGATGCCGGTGCTCGATGAACGCTCCGCCGGGTTTTTCGCCCTCGGTTTGGCGCGGCAGACGCGTCAGCCCGTGGTGCTGGTCTGCACCAGCGGCAGTGCAGGTGCGCATTGGCTACCGGCGCTGATTGAGGCCCGCGAATCGGGGACCCCGCTGATCGCGCTCACGGCGGACCGCCCGCCGGAGCTGCGCGAATGCGCGTCGGGGCAGACCATCGACCAGGCGCATCTCTTCGGACGTTACGCGACGTGGTACCACGAGCTCGCCGTGCCCGCGCCCGGAATGGAGTTGCTGGCCTACCTGCGCCAGGCACTGCGGCAGGCGTGGGATCGCGCGACCCGCGACGGTCCCGTGCATCTGAATGTGCCGTTCCGCGATCCCTTGCCACCGGTGCCGGACGGCGGGGATGCGCCGGCGTTGGAGTCGACGTGGTCGGACGAATTCTTCGCCGAGCTGACTGCGCCCGAGGTGTCCGCGGCGCAACTGAAGATCCGGCAAAAGGTCACCATGACGCGCGGCTTGATCGTGGCGGGTCCAGCCCAGCCGGACAACCCGGTCGCGTATGCGGCGGCGGTACACCAACTCGCCCAGGCCAGCGGCTGGCCGATCCTGGCGGATGCGTTGTCGCCGCTGCGCCATCACGCCGCGCCAGAGGGCGTGGTCGTGGTCGCGGCCTATGACGCCCTGCTGCGCCACGAAAAGGTGAGGGCCGAGCTGACACCTCGTTACGTGATCGGCCTCGAAAGCTGGCCGACCAGCAAGGTGCTGCGCGAATTTCTGACCACCAGTCAGGCCGAGACGCTGCTGGTGTCACCGCGGCCGGGCAGCCGCGACGCCCTGCAGGGTAAGACCCGGGAAATCACTGCGGACGTCACTTCACTGGTGATCGACAGCACGGCCATTGCCGATGCGAGTTATCGCGACGCCTGGCAGCAGGCCGAAGTGAAGGCCGCCGCCACATTGGCGCAGGCGCTGGCCGACCCGGTTCACGACGGCTTTGAAGGCGCCTTGGTGCCGGCCTTGGCCGCTGGCCTGCCCGCGGGTGCGGCCCTGGTCGTGGCCAACAGCATGCCGGTGCGCGATGTGGAGTATTTCTGGCCGGCCAACGACCGCGGGGTGGAGGTGTTCTTCAGCCGCGGTGCCAACGGCATTGACGGCACGCTTTCGACCGCCCTGGGCGTGGCGCATCGCGGCAAACCCACCGTGCTGCTGACGGGTGACCTCGCCTTGCTGCATGACACCAATGGCTGGCTGCTCGCCTCCGAGTTTGTCGGCAGCCTGACCGTGGTCCTGGTGAACAACGCCGGCGGCGGCATCTTCGGTCATCTGCCTGTCGCCGATTTCGAACCGCCGTTCGAGCGCTTCTTCGCCACGCCGCAGTCGGTTGATTTTTCAAAACTGGCGGCGGCGTATGGCGTGGCTCATCAACGCGTCGCCGGCGCCGAGGCGCTCCGGTCCGCGCTGGCCACGCTGCCGGCGGGCATCCGGCTTCTGGAGATCGCGACCGATCGCAAATCCGACGCGGCCACCCGCAAGCGCATCCTGCGCGACGCGACAACCGGGTAGGGGCGCCTCGCCGAGGCGTCCGGTAAACGACACGCGCTCATTTGCCCGGGGGCGTTGACGCGATTTGGCGGGCGTGGCTAGGGTTCGGCTTCCCACGCTGGTTTAACCCCGACCGATACCCCATGAAACTGAATCGACGCTCTTTCCTGCGCAAGATGGCCTGCGCGCTGCCTACCGCCGCCGTCCTGCCGCAATTCACCGCCTTGGCGGCCGAGGCCGCGAAGACGATCAAGATCACCAACGTGAAGTGTGTGCGGACGCTGCTCAATTTCCGCGTCAGCCCGCTGGTCAAGATCGAGACCGACGCCGGCATCGTCGGCATCGGCGAATGCCACCACGACGAAAACGGCCTCGGGGCCAAGGACGTCGTCCTGAATGTCTGCAAGCCGATCCTCATGGGCGAGGACCCGTTCGACCTGGAGCGCCTCTTGTTCAAGATGGCCACGCGCACCTCCTACTACGGCGGCAACCACGGCATGGCCACGCACGCCATCACCGGCGTGGAATTCGCGCTCTGGGACATCATTGGCAAGGTCACCGGTCAGCCGGTGCACAAGCTCCTCGGCGGCGGCTCACACGTCGACCAGGTGCGCGCCTACGTATCGGGCCGCCCACGCGACATGAACAACAAGGATGACGTCGCGGAGTTCGCTGAACGCATGCTGGGCGGCGGTTGGACGGCGTCGAAGATCGACATCAAGCGCGACCAGCTCTGGTCCCGGCTCGACAACCGCCGCATCTCCAACCGCGAGGTCGACCAGAACGCCGAGGGCTACGCCAACCTGCGCGAGGCCCTCGGGCCCGACTACGACATCGCGGTGCACTGTCACTGGGAGTTCGACTTCGATTCCGCCCTGCGTCTTGCCCGCGCGGTGGCGCCGATCCGCCCGTGGTGGATCGAGGATCCGCTGCCCATCGAATACAACGAGCAATGGGTGCGGCTGACCGAGCAGTCGCCGACGCCCGTGCTGACGGGCGAGAACCTCTACGGCCGCGCCGACTTCCGGCCCTTCATCGTCAACGGCGGCGTGCATGCCATCGAGATCGACGTCGCCATGTCCGGCGGTCTGCTCGAAGCCAAGAAGATCGCCGATCTGGCCGAGACCTACTTCATTCCGGTGGCCACCCATAACGTCGCCGGGCCCATCGCTACCATCGCCTCGGCCAACTTCGCGGCCTCGGTGCGCGAGTTCCTCGGCCACGAGGTCTTCCTGCGCCACGAAAAGAACCGCAACGGCGACGGCTCCAACGGCGACCCGGATGTCCTCGGCTACGACAAGCCCATGATCAAGGACGGCCACATCCAGCTCAGCGACCGGCCGGGCTTCGGCATCGAGCTCAACG
>Ga0181606_10005003_pt1 | contig 10977 bp, 12 predicted proteins | sample 041ome_10_FD_132994 | JGI IMG/M metagenome (GOLD analysis project Ga0181606, IMG submission 132994) | Coastal salt marsh microbial communities from the Groves Creek Marsh, Skidaway Island, Georgia - 041412US metaG (megahit assembly) | ecosystem: Environmental > Aquatic > Marine > Intertidal...
CAGTCGCTGCCGGGAACGGATCGAGGTAGGGGCTGATGCTCAGCGAGGGATCGCTGTAGTCATACTGGAGTAAGTAGACGTCACCATCGCCGGTCGGGTTGCCGGGCGAAGCTTCAGGCATGTTGCTGCTGTAACCGTAGAAGTAGGTGTAGTCGTAGGTCCAAACGTGACCCCAAGTCGAGTTCGACTCACTGGTACAGGCGTATTCACCGGTACGGGGGTCTACTAGGTCGGCGCGGGTCGAGAATGTCTCGTCCGTGAAGCCGTATAGCTGGGTACAACCGAGGTAATCACGGTCACCACGGTTGAGTTCGTTGCGGCGGGAATAACTGCCCGAAACCATGATGTGGCCGCGATCAAAGGTCTTGCCCCAGGTTGCCGAAGCAGACCACTGTTCGCCACCGGAATCGAACGGAACCGAACCGAACAGGTCGAATTCCACGCCGTCGGTATCGCGCTTAGTGATCAGGTTGACCACACCGGCCACAGCGTCAGAACCGTAAATCGAGGATGCGCCGTCCTTTAGCAGGTCAACCTGCGCCACGATTGACTGCGGCAGCACGTTGAGGTCGAAGGAGGAAACTGAACCGCGGGTGCCAGCCGGGCCAGCACGGCGGCCGTTCAGCAGGACCAGCGTACGCTCAGCGCCAAGGCCGCGCAGCGAAATCGTCTGGGCGCCAGCACCGCCATTAGTCAGGAAGTTCGAAGAAATGGCATCGGTTATCTGGCTGGAACCCGCCGCAATCGGCGATCCCTGAACCATGTCAGCGGTGCTATTCAGGCCCTGACGTACGGCGATCTGCGGATCGATGACAGTGAGCGGCGCGGGAGCCGAGAAATCGTCGCGACGGATGCGCGAGCCGGTAACGAAAATAACGTCCTCGCTGCTGCCGTCGGCAGACACGGGACCATCGTACTCGTCTTCGTCAGCGTCGGTGATCGTAACCTCTTCAAGGTCCTGTGCGAGCACGGGATTCGCAGCAAGCGCCACGGAGAGAGCAATGGGTGCGGTTGCACCCTTTAGAGCGGATCGAAACTTCACAGGTCAGTCCCCATTAAACGGCCGGCACAAGCCCGCCAAAGAAAGTGGTGGCACCATCTGGATCGCTTAGTGACCCCTAGCGAGCAGAGCGGAGTAAACCGATGGTTCTTGCTGACATGCTTGACGGTAGAACTGGTTTCAATTCCAATTATACTTCCTGCCGAAATTGTTTCAGTCCTGTTGCAGTTTAACCACAGCTGTATTTCACCCGGCAGGATGCCCTTTCTTGACCCCCATCGGCAGAGCGCTAGGACCGTCTCTGCCGGTTGCCTTGATTGGCCATGAGGCATGGAGAAATTGATAACATGAAGATGGATAGTTCTATCGCTGCAGTCGTAACCGGCGGCGCTTCCGGTCTTGGCGAGGCAAGCGCAAGGGCGCTGGCAGCCAAGGGGGCGAAGGTTGCCCTGTTCGATCTGAATGAGGAACGCGGGCAACAGGTGGCAGCTGATATCTGCGGCACTTTCTGCAAGGTGGACGTGTCGGACGAGGCATCGGTGGATGCCGGTTTCGCTGCTGTGCGCGCAGCCCACGGGCAGGAGCGGGTGCTGGTCTGCTGTGCCGGGATCGGCACTATCGGAAAGACGATTCGCCGTGACAAGGAGACAGGGGCGACCAGCCACCTGCCGGTGGAACTGTTCGCCAAGACGCTGAAGGTAAACCTCGTCGGCACCTTCCAGTGTGTGGCCAAGTCTGCAGCCGGGATGATGACGCTGGACGGGCTTGAGGATGGCGAGCGCGGCGCGATTGTCTGCACCGCCAGCGTTGCCGCGGTGGATGGGCAGATCGGCCAGGTCGCCTATTCCGCATCCAAGGGCGGTGTGCTGGGCATGACCCTGCCGATCGCGCGCGATTTCATGTCCGAAGGCATCCGCATCAACACCATTCTGCCCGGCATCTTCAACACGCCGCTGCTCGCCGGTCTGCCGCAGAACGTGCAGGACGCGCTGTCTGCCTCGGTCCCTTTCCCGAAGCGGCTGGGCAAGCCGGAGGAATATGCCAATCTGGTGATGACCATGGTCGAGAACGGCTATTTCAACGGTGAAGCGGTGCGCCTTGATGGCGGTATCCGCATGGCACCGCGCTGATACCGGCCTGAAGCGGGGAAGGGCAGGCAATGGTGGCCAGGCAATCCGAATGGCATATCGGGGTTATCGGCGGCTCCGGTCTGTACGAGCCGGGAGCGCTCGAAGATGCGCAGGAAATCCCGGTCGAGAGCGCATTTGGCGAACCGTCCGGTCCGGTAACAACCGGCTACCTGCAAGGCGTGCGCTTTACCTTCATCGCGCGGCACGGGCCGGGCCACGCTCTGTCGCCGTCGCACGTGAACTATCGTGCGAATGTCGACGTGCTCAAGCGCTGCGGTGTCACCGATGTACTGGCGATCTCTGCCATCGGCTCGCTGCAGGAAGACATGGCGCCGGGTGACTTCGTGGCGGTGGATCAGCTTATTGACCGCACGGCGGGGCGCGAACGCTCCTTCTTCGGCAACGGCATTGTGGCCCATGTACCTATCGCGGATCCGGTCTGTCCTCGGCTCTCGGGCCATGCCGCCAAGGCTGCCGAAAAGGCCGGGGCCAAGGTTCACGTCGGCGGAACCTATGTTGCCATCGAGGGGCCGCAATTCTCCACCCGCGCCGAAAGCCATCTCTACCGCAGCTGGAACGCCCATGTCATCGGCATGACGGCCATGCCAGAGGCGCGCCTCGCGCGCGAGGCGGAGCTTCCCTATGCGCTGCTCGGCATGGTGACGGATTACGATTGCTGGCGCGACGAGACCGCGGATGTGGACGTGACCGATATCCTTGCCGTGATGCGCGCCAATGCGGAAACCGCGCGGGCCACGTTGTCTTATCTGGCAGCAGGCCTTCCCAAGGCCCGCAAGGCCAGCCCGATCGATACGGTGCAGGACATCGCCATTATCACCGCGCCGGACGCGTGGGATCAGGCTGCAGTGTCCCGGCTTGATGCAATTGCACGCCGCAAGCTTGCAAATGTTGCGCGGCAAGGCGACTAAACGACAATGGGTTGCAATAATCGTAAGGAAGTCACAAGGTAGTTGCCTATGCAACCGACAACACCACTTGCCAGATTCCTGCCATACCAGCTTTCGATCACCTCGAACGCGGTCAGCGGACGCATTGCCCAGGAATATCGCCAGCGTCATGGTCTCAGCGTGCCCGAATGGCGCGTGATGGCGGTGCTGGGGGATGCGGGCTCGCTCACCCAGCGCGAACTCACCCAGCGCACGCTTATGGACAAGGTGGCGGTGAACCGCGCCTGCAAGGTCCTGGAAGAACGCGGCCTTGCCGCACGCACGCCCAATGAACAGGATGGCCGTTCGCACCACCTCGGCCTGACCGAATCGGGCAAGGACATGCACGGGCTGATCATGCCGCTTGCAGTCGAAATGGAACGGCGGGTTTTCGCCGGTTTTTCCGATGAGGAGCTGAACCAGTTTCGCTCCATCCTTGAGCGCGTTCGCGTGCAGCTGGATGAAATCGACAGCGACGGGATTGATTCGGGCAACATCGGCGTGGCCTGAACCACCGAGCTGTTTCGGTCCCAAACGAAAAAGGCCCCGCCCGGCATAGGCCTGGCGGGGCCTTTTTGTTTGAACGGTGCGCCCGCGGGCGCCGCGTATCTAGAGCACCTCCCCCACGAAGGCATCCGTGATGGAACATCCACCCGGACCAAGGATCACGATGGACAGCACCGGCAGGATGAACAGGATCAGCGGCACGATCGTGATCACCGGAAGGCGCGCGACTTTTTCTTCGGTACGCATCATGCGCTGGTTGCGGAATTTGGCCGACAGCACGCTCAGGCCGCTGCCAGCGGCGTACCGTAGCGTTCGGTCTGGATCATCGTGGTCACCACGCCACGCACCGCATCGAGGTCCACGCGATAGGCCAAGTTCTGGATGGCGGATGCCGGTACGTAGAATGATGCGATGACCCACAGGCCCGAGGCGGCAATGGTCTCTCCGCAAGGGATGGCGATCTTCTCGCGCTGCTTGCGAATGACGTGCCAGCCACCGAAGACCAGCGTCAGAACGCCGCCCAGCAGGGCCATCATGATCAGCAGGTTGAGGAAGTGTCCCGGCGCAATCCAGCTTGCGGCTCTTGAGATCGGTAAACGCAGCAATAAGCAGTGCGATTGCCAATGCGGCGAGCAGTGCGTACTTGATTGGATCGTCCAGCATTCGAAAATTCCCGAAGGTTCCCCTTGCATTTCGATTGCTAGCGCCCATGGCTTACCAAATAGTAACCAAGGGCGAGGCGTTGATATTCATCACGTGCAGGGGGCATTGCCGTGCAGTTCGATCCCAGGTCCATTCCAGCAGGCGCTGTCGAGGGCCACTGGCAGGCGGCTGACGGGCACAAGGTGCGCCATATCGAATGGCCTGCACGGCCGGATGACGTGCCGCGGCGAGGCGCGATGCTGTTCATGCCGGGGCGGGGGGACGCCTATGAAAAATACCTCGAAAGCTTTGAGCACTGGCGGTTGCAGGGCTGGCAGGTCACCGCGGCGGACTGGCGCGGACAGGCAGCATCGGGCCGTCTCGGTAATGATCCGGTTACTGGCCACATAGATGATTTTGCGTTGTGGGTGGCTGATCTTGCGGAATTCTGGGCCGAATGGGCCAGAAGCCGCAGCGGCCCACTGGTGCTGGCAGGCCATTCGATGGGCGGGCACCTTGTGCTGCGCGCGGCAGCCGAAAAGGTGCTGATGCCCGCTCCCGATGCACTGGTGCTTTCCGCGCCCATGCTCGGCACCCACCCGCTGTTTGTGCCCTTGTGGCTGCAGGAAGCTTCGGCAAAGCTGATGACGATCATCGGCGATCCGCGCCGCCCGGCATGGAAGTGGAGCGAAAAGCCCGGCCAGCTGCCACTCGGGCGCCAGACGCTGCTGACGCATGACGATGATCGCTATGCCGATGAGGGCTGGTGGCGCGAGAATCGGCCCGAGATCGTGATGGGTCCGGGCAGCTGGGGCTGGGTGCTGGCCGCCACAAGATCGATGCGGCTGCTGGATGATCCGGCGATGCTGGCACAAGTGGACATGCCCGTATTCCTGCTTTGCACCGCGCATGACAGGCTGGTATCGGCCCCGGCCTGTCGCCACGCCGCTCGCCACATTTCCGATTGCGAGCTGCTCGAAATGGGAAAGGAGGCCGCACATGAGATACTGCGTGAAGCCGATCCCGTGCGGCTCACGGCACTGGCCGCCATCGATGCATTCCTGGGCAGGGTTGCCGCCAATTGAGTGAAGCCTTCGACATTGTCGTGATCGGTGCCGGCATGGCCGGTGCCAGCATCGCTGCGGAGCTGGCGCCTCATGCCCGCGTCTTGCTGGCGGAGGCCGAGCGTACGCCGGGCTATCACGCCACGGGCAGGTCGGCCGCCTTCTGGGATGAATGCTATGGCGGGCCGGGCGTGGTGCCGCTGACGCTGGCATCGGGCCAGTGGTTCCGCGAAAACGGTTTCCTGCACCAGCGCGGCGCCTTGCATCTCGCCACGGCAGAGCAGCTCGACCAGCTCGATAGGTTCGAGCGGGACTTTGCCGGAACCGGCGTCTCGATCACCCGGCTTGACCGCGCCGCGCTGGAACGGCGGGTGGCGGGCCTGCTGCCGCGCTGGGTGGAAGCGATCTGGGAGGAACACTGCGCGGATATCGACGTGGGCGGCGTGCACCAGCAATACCTTTCGCTCGCGAAGCGGGCGGGCGCAGAGCTGCGCACTGGCCACGCACTTTCCTCTGCGCAATGGGCGGACGGGCAGTGGTCTGTCCATTTCGCCAATGGCGCGCAGGTCAGCGCCGGAATACTTGTGAATGCGGCAGGGGCCTGGGCTGATCCGGTCGCGGAACTTTCCGGTGTGCAGCCGCTCGGCATCATCCCCTATCGCCGCACGGTGGTGCAGCTGCGCGTCGATCCCGCGCCCGACAAGGATCTGCCGCTGGTTCTGGGAATCGACGGATCCTTCTACTTCAAACCCGAGAATGCGCGGCTATGGCTCAGCCCGCATGACGAGACACCCAGCGCGCCGTGCGATGCGGCTGCCGAGGAGCTGGACGTTGCCTTTGCGGTGGACCGGCTGGAGAACGTGGTCGACTGGAAAATCGAGGCGCTGGAGAAGAAGTGGGCGGGCCTGCGCACCTTCGCGCCTGACCGCTTGCCGGTCTATGGCCGCGACGTGCGCCAGCCGGCATTCTTCTGGTTTGCCGGGCAGGGCGGCTTCGGCATCCAGACAGCGCCTGCCGCCGCGCGGCTTGGTGCGCAGCTGCTGCTTGGCCAGCCGCGCGATGACATGACGCAGGGAATTGACGCTGCGCCTTATGATCCGGAACGCTTTTCCTAGGCCGCGTGGACGAATTCCCCGAGGATCACGGTTCGCGTCCGGATTGGTCCTCGAAAGGCGCGGCCGCGCAGGAAATGCACCGCATTTTCAAGCGTTCGCAACGCCGCGAGGGCGGATCCGGACCGAACCCCTCCGGGGCCAGACGAGAAAACCGCCATTTCCGCGTCGCTCGTCCTTGAATATGCCAGCATGTCCTTCGTCCTCGCTCCTTGAACTGGTGGCTTTCTCTTCTGGCCGTGACTCCGCGGAATTTGACCACGCGGCCTAGCCAAATCAACGCAAGGCGTTGGGTTCGGTGATCGAATGAATCCGAAGGAGACGGGAAATGGCTCACAAGTTCGAAATCTACAAAGACAAGGCAGACGAATATCGCGCCCGCTTCAGCTACAATTCCGAAGTGATGTTCTCCACACAGGGCTATTCGTCAAAGGCAAGTGCCGAGAACGCCATCGCTTCGATCAAGAAGAACGGCCCGGACGCGCCGATCGAAGACAACAGCTGATCCGATCGGCCTGACGCTACAGGGCGTTAAACGGGCCGGCCAGCCTCGTCAGCAGCATCGCTGGCCAGGCGGTCGGCCCTTTCGTTTTCAGCGTGGCCCGCGTGGCCTTTGACCCATTGCCAGCGCACCTTGTGCGGCGCGACAGCTTCCATCATCGCGCGCCACAGATCGTCATTCTTGACCGGCTGCTTGGCAGCGTTCTTCCAGCCGCGCTTCAGCCATCCGGCAAGCCATTTGGTCATGCCGTCGATCACATAGCGGCTGTCGGTATGCACGGTGACATCGCACGGTTCCTTCAAGGCGTTGAGCGCCTCGATCACGGCCATCATTTCCATGCGGTTGTTGGTCGTCTCCGGCTCGCCGCCGGACATTTCCTTTTCATGCGCGCCCATGCGCAGGATCGCGCCCCAGCCGCCGGGGCCGGGATTGCCCTTGCAGGCGCCGTCCGTGAAAATGTCGATCCGCTTCATGCGGCAAAGGGCGCATCGCCGCTCGCGGCGTAGAACTGCATCCGGCGCACGAAATCCATCGGGTCCTTGCGCGTTACCAGCGCATCCACCGGCGTGTTGAGCCAGTCAAACGCGCGTGTGGAGACAAAGCGCATCGCAGCTCCCTGTGCCAGCATGGGCAGGGCGGCGCGCTCTTCTGCGGATAGCGGGCGCACGCTTTCATAGCCTTGCATAAGGGCGGTGGCGATTTCTGGGCGGAAGCTGCGGCCGTGGTCAGCAAAACACCATGCCGCGTGAGTCACCGCCATGTCATAGGCAAAGAAGTCCGTGCAGGCGAAGTAGAAGTCGATCAGACCCGAAACCTTGTCTCCCAGCATCAGCACATTGTCCGGGAACAGGTCTGCATGGCACACTCCGCTGGGCAGGCCTTCGGGCCATGCGCTTTCGAACGTTGCCAGCGCTTCTTCCGCGATTGCCGGCAGAGCGGGGTCGATCCGGGCGAGGCCTTCCGTACCGCAATCGCGGATCAGTTCGCGCCATGCGGCAGGGCCCATGGCATTGGGCCGCGTGGCGTAATCTTGCGCAGCGATGTGCAGTTCTGCCAGCGCCTTGCCCACCGCTTGGGCCTGTGCCGGTTCGGGCCGGTCGATGGAAACGCCGGGCAGGAATTCGATCAGCGCCACCGCCTTGGGCTCGCCCGCCACATTGGTGATCATGCGGTGCGTTGCGCCGTTCCTGTCGTGGATCGTCGCCGGGACCGGGCAGCCCTTTTCTGCCAGCAGGTCCAGCAGCCCAAGGAAGAAGGGCAGGTCCTCCAGCTCGATGCGGAATTCGTACATTGTCAGGATGTAGCGCGCACCATTGCCGTCGCTGCCGGTCGTCTCCAGCAGCCAGTTGGAATTGGACACGCCTTCGGCAATGCCCTTGGCGGACACCAGCTCGCCCACGTCATAATGCGCGATAAGATCGGCGAGGTCCTCTGCCGACAGGTGCGTGTAGACTGCCATGGGAAGCCTAGTCGGTCAGCTGCCGGGGAAGCTTGAAGACCATCTTCTCCTCCGCCGTGACCAGCGTGCGTTCGCAGACCGTGCGGAACTCGCCCAGCTTTGCGATCACTTCGCGCACCAGCGTTTCGGGGGCAGAGGCACCGGCGGTAAGGCCGATGGTCTCGACGCCGTCCAGCCAGCTTTCCTCGATCTCGTTGCCGCGCTGGATCAGCTTGGCCGGCGTGCCGGAACGTTCGGACACTTCCACCAGCCTGAGCGAATTGGATGAATTGGGCGCACCGATCACCAGCGTCAGGTCAGCAGAAGGCGCAATTTCCTTCACCGCTGCCTGGCGGTTGGAGGTGGCGTAGCAGATGTCCTCTGCCTTGGGGGCGACGATTTCGGGGAAACGCTCAGTCAGCGCCTTGATGATTTCCGCCGTGTCATCGACCGAAAGCGTCGTCTGGGTGAGGTAGGAAAGCTGCGTGCCTGCCGGAAATTCCAGCGTTGCGACATCTTCCACGGTTTCCACCAGCGTCATTTCGCCATCCGATACCTGCCCGAAAGTGCCAATCACTTCCGGATGACCCTTGTGGCCGATGAACAGGATATGCCGCCCGGCCTCGATCTGGCGTTCGGCCTGACGGTGGACCTTGGATACCAGCGGACAGGTGGCATCGACATAGATCATCTCGCGCCGCTCTGCCTCGGCAGGCACGGACTTGGGCACGCCATGAGCGGAAAACACCACCGGCACACCTTCGGGAACCTCGTCCAGTTCCTCCACGAAAATCGCGCCCTTGGCGCGCAGGCCGTCCACCACATAGCGGTTGTGCACGATCTCGTGCCGCACATAGACGGGAGCGCCGTAGCGTTCGAGCGCGCGCTCCACGATTTCGATCGCACGGTCCACACCGGCGCAGAAACCGCGCGGTGCGGCAATCAATACAGTCAGCGGCGCTTTTTGCGTATCCGCACTCGTCTCGGGAAAGGGGGCGTTCATATGGGGCCTCCTAGCTGTTGTCGCCGTCATGGGAAAGAGGTAGGGCACCTTTCAAGATAAGGATTCAAGGACCGGGAATGAAGCTTCGTAACGCAATTGTTGTCGCCGCCTGTGCTGCTGCTGCCCTTTCGGGCTGCAAGTCAGAAGGCGATATCGTGGTGGAACAGGGCGTTGGCATCACCGCGCTGCGTTCGGTCTGCCCGGCTGTGGGCATTGCTGACCATACGGGCGACATCACGGTATTCTCGCCCGCTGGCGCCACCACGGCAGATGCGATCGACGTGACGGCGGTGATCACCAATGTGCGCACCAGTTGCGATGATTCCGGCGGCGAAGTCTATTCCACCGCCACGTTTGACGTGCGCGCCATGCGTCGCGACACGCGCGGTGCCCGCACTGTCGAGCTGCCGTATTTCGGCACTGTGCTGCGTGGCGGCGATGCCGTTATCGCCAAGCGTGTGGGCACGGTTTCGCTGACCTTCGCCGATGGCCAGGAACGCGCCGTGGCAACCGGCACCGCCGGGGCCGTGGTCAACCGATCCGAAGCCACGCTGCCTGCCGATATTCGCAACATCATCACCCGCACGCGACGAGCAGGCGACGATGATGCGGCGGTTGATCCGCTGACTCGTCCGGAAGTGCGCGCGGCTCTGGCCCGTGCTTCTTTCGAGCTGCTGGTCGGCTTTCAGCTGACCGAAGACCAGCTGGCCTATAACGCCACGCGCTAATCCCCTCAGCCCGGTCGGGAAAACACCCGCTTTCCCGGCGGGCGCAAACAGTCTATCGGCCCCGACATGTCTGAGAACCAAACCCTTTACGCCGGTTTTTCGGCGAAGATCGATGCCATCCTCGCGGCGCTGGAAGCAGAAGCCGTGCTGCCTGCCGGTTGCCCGCGCATCAATGTGAGCGTGGAGCCGCCGCGCGATGCAACGCATGGCGATCTTGCCACCAATGCCGCCATGGTGCTGGCCAAGCAGGCCAAGACCAATCCGCGCGCTCTGGCAGAGAAGATCGTCGAGAAACTTGCTGCCGATCCGCAGGTGCTCAGCGCCGAGATCGCCGGTCCCGGCTTCATCAACCTGAAGCTGGACCGCGCGGTGTGGGAGAACGAGCTCGCCCAGATCGCGGCGCGCGGCGATGATTACGGTAAGTCTACCATGGGGCAGGGCCGCCGGGTGAACGTGGAATATGTCTCCGCCAACCCCACCGGCCCGATGCACATGGGCCACTGCCGCGGCGCCGTGGTGGGCGATGCGCTGGCCAGCCTGCTCAAATCTGCCGGGCATGACGTGGTGCGCGAATATTACGTCAACGATGCCGGCGGGCAGGTGGACGTGCTCGCCCGCTCGGCCTTCCTGCGTTACAAGGAAACACTAGGCCATGACATCGGCGAAATCCCCGAAGGCCTCTATCCCGGCGAATACCTGAAGCCCGTCGGCGCGGCATTGGCGAATGAGCTGGGTGACCGCTTCGTGGAAGAGCCGGAAGAAGAATGGCTGTCGATCTTCCGCGCGCAGGCCGTGTCCGCGATGATGGACCAGATCCGTGCCGACCTCGCCCTGCTGGGCATCAAGCATGACGTGTTTTCGTCAGAAGCGGCGCTGCAACTTGCCGGAAAGCCCGCCGAAGCCG
>Ga0181606_10005004_pt1 | contig 10976 bp, 7 predicted proteins | sample 041ome_10_FD_132994 | JGI IMG/M metagenome (GOLD analysis project Ga0181606, IMG submission 132994) | Coastal salt marsh microbial communities from the Groves Creek Marsh, Skidaway Island, Georgia - 041412US metaG (megahit assembly) | ecosystem: Environmental > Aquatic > Marine > Intertidal zone...
ACAAAAGAAAGGGGCCAATCGGCCCCTAACCCTTATAGATACTGGCTCCCCGAGCAGGGCTCGAACCTGCGACCTGCGGATTAACAGATGAGCGGCCCGTCGATTTATTCAATATTTTCAATGGGTTAGGCTCAAAAACAGGCTCTGTGTAACAAACTGTGTAATTGCTCTGGCATTCTGGCAATTCCCAACCTCAAACAGTAAGGGTGGGAGTTTTTGGCTGATTGAGCAAGACTTTGACAGCGACCAATGTCTATGAGGAGAATAAAATACCGGTAGTGCCCTGCCGCTGCTGCTGTCGTGGGCTATTCACGTGATCGCTACTAAATAACGCCTGTATTGCCCAGCACCTCTATACGTTCTGAGGACAAGCCAAGCCAATCAACATAAACTTTCAAGTTGTCTTCCCCTATCTCTGGTGCTTTACCGCTCACGATAGGTGGCGTTTCTGAGAGTTTGATAGGCGAACCAAAAGCCTCTACAGTGGCTGACGCCAACAGAACCGGCACGAACATATCGCGCGCTCTCAGGTGCGGGTCAGCAACAACCTCATCAATTTGCTTAATCGGTGTCAGGGCAATGCGGTCGCCTGCCATTGACTCAAGCTCAGCTTTCGTGCGTCCTGAAAACCAGCGGTGGAGAATTGGCTTGATGCGTCTATTGTAAATTTCGTCATCAAAACGCTTGACCATTGTATTTATCTCAGTGTCATCGATGAGCTCTGGCTCACCAAACACGTGGCATGAGTCGTTCCACAGCTTATCAGTGTAGGAGCCAAAGAAAACGTAGCCGTCTTTGCATTCGTACTGGCCATATGGCCTCGCAAAGGGATGTCCACTACCCAACGGCTTCGCAACGACGCCATCGACAGTGTAATTCACGATCGCGCTCTCTGTCATTGTGACGACTGAATCTTGTTGTGATATGTCGACCATTTGCCCTAGCCCAGTTCTGTCCACCTCGCGTAACGCAGCCAAGATACCAATAGTCGCGTAGAACGACGCGGCGAGATCACCTATGATGCTCCCCATTCTCACTGGTGCTTGGTCAAGGTCACCGTTCATAGACCACAATCCGCCAGCGGCCTGCGCAGTACTATCGTAAGAAGGTCGTTTAGAGTTGGGTCCCGTTTGACCAAAGCCGCTGATGCTGCAGTAAATCAGTCGCGCGTTGACTTCCTTGAGGGCGGAATAGTCGAGTCCCAGCTTTTGCATGGTGCCCGGTCGGAAGTTCTCGATAACGATGTCTGCTTTGCGTGCCATTTCAATAAATAGCTCTCTCCCTTCAGCATGCTTAAGATTCAAACTCGCACCAAGTTTGTTTCGATTGTATTGAGCAAAATAAGCGCTGCCTGCTGACCTGCCATCGCTATCGGAGGCAAAGGGCGGGAAACTTCGAACGTAATCGGGCTCGGTCGGGTGCTCAACCTTAATAACGGTAGCTCCCAAATCCGCAAGCATCATTGCGCTGTATGGTCCGGCTACAACACGCGTGACATCCAACACGGTGATGCCTTCCAATGGGCGTTTACGCGCCTCCATCGATGCTCGTTGCATATTCACCTAGTTTCCTTTACGAAGTCACTTTTCACCAACCACCGGTAAGTAGCCACTCATCCAACATCTCCAATCTGTCGCAACCCCAAAATGGCTCGCCGTCAACAATCATAAAAGGGGAGCCAAACACACCTTTGTCGACAGACTTCCCTATACTTTGGCGAAGTAGCTCATTCGCTGTTCCACTGTCTAACCCCGACCGGAGTGCCGCTGGGTCAACACCAACCGCTCCAGCTAATTCAACGATTTGCTCCGAATCTGATAAATCGTTACCGAGCCTCCAATAACTATCGAAGATAACTTTTGAAAAGTTTTCTAACAGACTGGGCTCAAAGGCTTTCACCCAGTAAAAAGCCCGAGCAGCGGCACGTGGATCCATCATCGGATCGCTAACTTGCCGAGCGACCTTGAGCCCATGTTGACGCATATAGCGTGGAACGTCGCGGCGCACATAATCACCCTTGAGAGGTGTCTCTAAAAGTGGCTTAAGACCCATCACTTTCATGACAGACACACCGAGTAGCATACAGTGCCACTCTACCTGACGCCCGTGGCGCTCCGCAATTTGATTAATCCGCAAACTAGCGAAATAGCCGAATGCGGAGAGAAAATCAAAATAAAACTCGATCGCTGGCAGATCACTCTTTGCCTCGAGTGTAGGTGGCGATATATTTTCAACTGTCATACGCTTAGTGGATAGCTGCGTACATAATCTTTTCTTCCGTTGCCTCAGGCGAAGAAAATTCTTCCACCACTTTTCCCATGCGCTGCACGAGAATTCGGTCCGAAAGTGACATGATCTCTGGCAAGTAAGAGGAAATCACCACCACTGCTTTTCCCTCATCGGCTAGCTGATTGATCAGTTGGTGAATCTCTGCGATGGCGCCAACGTCCACTCCTCTTGTCGGCTCATCGAAGATGATGAGCTCCGGGTCTTGAATCAACGACTTGGAGATCACGACTTTCTGTTGGTTTCCGCCTGACAGCTCTATTGCCTTTACATCCTTACTAATGGCTCTGATATTCAGGCGCTTGATCCAGTGCTCACCGGACTCGCCCTCCTCACGACGAGACACCAGATCACGTTTTCCGCGCAGTTTGGCAAGCAGTCCCAAGTAAATGTTGCCAGCGATTGACTTTGTCTCAAAAAATCCTTCAAGCTTACGATCCTCCGTGACGTAAGCGACACCATCCCTCACTGCAGGCGCTGGCACAAGGTACCGCACAGGTCGATCATTGAGCAGAATCTCGCCCCCGTGCATGAAGTCACGCTTGATAATGCCCGCGACCACCTTGAAGGTTTCGGTTCGCCCTGATCCAACTAATCCAAACACTCCAGTAACCTGTCCAGCGAATACTGACAGTGAGTTATTTTTGACCATTGCCGCCATCCGCAAATTTTGCACTGATAAAACGCGCTTCCCTTGCTGACGTACCGTGGTCTTCCTTTGTCCATAGTGCGTCTGTGAAAGGTCTCGGCCAACCATCTCTTTGACAATACGAGCTCGGTCAAAAGTGTCTTTGTCATCGGTTACAACGCGCTTCCCATCACGCAAGATAGTAATTCGATCAGATACCAAGAGAGCTTCCTCTAGGGCATGCGAGATGAAGATGATTGATACACCGCGTTTTTTTAGGTCGAGTACCAAGTCGAAAAAATATTTCTTCTCTTCTGGAGTGAGACTCGCAGTAGGCTCATCAAATATGATGACCTTCGCGTTATGTAATACAGCCCGGGCTATCTCAACCATCTGCTTTTTTGCAGCGCCAAGTAAACTTACTACGGCTGTCGGATCAACATCAAACTGCAGCGACTGCATGAATTGCTGCGCTTCGATATAAATGCCGCGCAAACGATTAAAGTACCGCTCTTGCCCCAAAAATAAGTTCTGTGCAACCGTCATTGTCGGGACTAAGCTGGTCTCCTGGAAGACCATAGCGATACCGATTCGGAGCGCATCGTTCGGTGTTTTTGGACTGACGTTGTGTCCGTCGACTAACATTTCGCCCGAACTTAGATTCACAACACCGGCCATCACTTTTGTCATGGTTGACTTGCCCGCACCATTCTCACCAACGATTGCATGAATTTCTCCGGACCGCAGGGAAAAATCTACCTCTTCTATCGCCGGGACACCAGCGTATACCTTGGTGGCTTTTCTTAGTTCTAAGACGGGGGGTGCAAATTCGGTCGTCATGCGCGCGCGCTCCTCTCGGCCTCGGCTAACGGCAGTTTCAATATACGCTGGCTCCCTTGAGCCAAAGCATACAGATCACCTTGACACTCTACGGCAGCGACCACACCGTGATTCTTGCCGTCAAAGCGACTATGCAATGAGTAAAGGATCTCACCGTTATTATTGAGACGGATGATCAAACCATAAGATCGCGGTGGCGCCCAAGGCTTGACCACCCCCATCATCTTGAGGTGAGCACCTTGCATCGGCTCAAGAAATGTGTTTCCTGAGTTAAGCGCTGGAGCAATCCAATATTGCGGTTCAACCTCTTTGAGCATTCGCTTGCGAAAGCTGTGTTCGCGTAGAACAAACTCTACAAGTTGAGTCCGTAACACAAAACAGGTAAGCCAATAACCACCTCCCGCAGCAGGTGACAGCCTAGATGGGTAGCCTGGTAGTCCACTGATTACGGCTTTTGGCGAATGATCATTACGAAAAGCGACCAGTCGATGACGCCAACTTTCACTGACCCATGCAGCACCATCTGCGTAGCAAACTCCATATGCATAAGATAACCCGCTAGCAACTGACCGGATATTGCCGTTTGCGGGATTTAACTCGAAAACTCGCCCAGATGCACCAAGACTCATCAAGTCAGTCTTCCAGTGTGCTGTCGACCGCCCAACCGAGCCATCCGTGACTAAGAGTAGGCCATCAGTGCTTGCGGTGATTGCATTGACAGCGTAAAACTGAATATCACCAGAGCCGCCCCAGCGCCTTCCGTCATAATCGCCACCGACAACGAGCACCTCGCGACCAGCAAGTGAGACAGCAATTCCACCATCCGGCAAGCACGCAATCGCAGTGACTGGAGCCTCAAAGTCATGAATTTTCTCCGATACATTACCCTTGTAGCGAAGAACACATGTTCCGTTTGCGACGAACAAGTGCTGACCGTCAGTTGCCAGGTCTTGAGCGGCTTCTAGAGAGTCCAAAACCTCCGCCGCTTCGATTACGTTGTTTGCTTTGAGAGGGCCATCAAATACCGGGACAGTTATTGCCGCATCGCCGCGTCCTAAAAGTCGATCCGTCAACTTAAGTATTGAATCGATCATCAGCTTTTCCCCCAACGCTTATCGTACTGGACGAAACTCGTGTCAACGTTGTCAAGCTTGATTCTTCCGATACGATTATTCATGATGCCACCTAGGTACAAATAGCCTCGGTGCTCTCGCATCGACGTGATCATCGGATGGTTCTTTCCTCCCATATCCCACAGGGTCTCCAAAACATCGCCATTCTCGTTAAACTTCAGAACACAGCCTGTGTTGATGTTTGGAAACAGCCACTCATCGCGTGGTACTCGCTTCGCCATCCGGGTCCGAAAGCCTGGCATTCTCCAGGCCAAATCCAGGGCCGGACATCGCATGCCCACAAGTGACATCCAGTAGTTACCGTCAGATGAATTATTGATGTTATCGGGAAAGCCAGGCAAGTTGTCCAAAACAATTTCTGTCTTGCCCTTCTTTGGCCCGTCAAACCAATAACGCTTTACTGTGCAACCCCATGTCTCAGCAAAAAGAAAGGATTTCCCGTCACTGGCAATGCAAACACCGTTCGGAAATTTGAGATTTCGGATGACTGTATTTGTTGTTCCTGTGTTGGTGTCGTAGCAGATGATTCGGCCGTTGCCACGAGCCTCGAGGCCGTCTGTAGCCCACTCATGCATTTCAAAGCGAACCGTGGCCTCGGAAAAGAAAATTAACCCATCATCCGTGATATCTAAATCATCTGCCAGACGCAAGCGACTATCGTCGTTAACTGAACTGTAACTACGGTTGGTCTCGTCAGTTACTTTTTCGACTTTTCGTTCTGGCGTAACCCGGTAGAGGCCCATCCCACCAATACAAACGTATAGATTGTCATTCCGATCAAATGCCATTCCCAGGGGAGTTCCACCAATATGCGCAAATATCTCCATTTTTTCGTAATCTGGCGCAAGAAATCTGACGATATCGCCATGCCTTGATCCTGCATACAAATTGTCATTACGGTCAAGAATAACGTCCTCAGGTCCTTCAATGCGCCCCAAGCCAATCGCCGTAGCCGAACGGAGCCGGTCGTTAATCGCCCACGGTGTACCGCAGTCAGCAGCAGTCGATGGCGCAGGCGGAAGCGCGTGATAGGTAGGACTCACGTATACCTTATTCACGATACGGTGTTTGTTTTTCAACCACCGGATGTCGATTGCGGCAGCCAATAACAAAATGGCGCCAAGCACCATCCTGTTGTATCCCCCGTCTAGTGACATCGTTGTCAAGCCGTTTATTATCAACAAGACGATGAGCGTGCCGACTAGAGCCTTCATCACGGAGCCTTTGCCCCCGCCAAGACTGATGCCCCCCAGTACCGCCGCCGTGAGAACTGTCACCTCCAAGCCAACGCCGATGTCTCCGCCAGCCGTGGCCAAACGGGATGCAAAAAATATGCCGCCGATCGCCGTTAAAACTCCGCTGCTGACGTAACACATTGTTACCGTGCGGCGAACAGCAATGCCACTGTTATACGCTGAGCGACGGGACCCACCTATTGCAGTGATATGCCAGCCAGGCCTCAGGCGGGTCAACAAAATATGTCCCATTATTGCTATGGCCGCGTAGACGTATACGACGACGGGAATGCCCGCCCATTCGCCGTACCCAATGAAGTCCCACATCTCGGAATCTGGCATTCCCCCCGCAATCGCCGTCGCGTAATCTGCAGTTAACAACTCATACAGAGCACGGTAGATTATCAGCGTAATGAGGGTTGTTAAAAACGCACGTAATCTGAAGATGCCAATCAGGATTCCGTTCACAGCACCGAGCATCGCGCCGAAGATTAACGTCACTGGGATAGCGGCTGCGACTGGCCACTTCAACACATGCATCAAAAATAATGCACAAAAATTCGTTAGCGCAAACATCGAGCCTACTGATAGGTCAATTCCGCCCACAATCATCACCAAGGCCATGCCAAGGACGATGAAGCCAATCTCACCAGCTTGTCGACCCGTATCAGCCAACGAAGCAGCCGATAAAAAATTGGGAATCGCCTCTGACAACACAAAGGCGACGATCAAAAGTACAGTTACCGGAATTGCCGTTTCCATCCATCGCTTGGCAAGAATTTCGCCAAGCACATGATCTGGCCAATAGTCGTAACGCCACCGCGTGAGTCTGTCGCGCCAACTTTCCGCTGCGACACCATTCTTCGCTGCATGTGTCTCGTTCACGGTCAATCCCTAAAGAGGTCTGTGAGCTCCGATCTCGAATGAATTAATTCATTCAAAGATCGGGCGTTTCGATCACCAAAATACGATTGGTGCTATCCAAGCTTCCAGCATGTGCCAGTCGCCGAAGCATTAGCTTTAGTGATAGGGATAATGGTCGTGTAGATTGACCCCCTAGCATCCCCAGTTTTTCCCTGATTTTGCAAGAGCCACTTAATTGAGGAAGCCATGTTGCTAGCCTGAGTCGGTACGTCGTAGCTAAGGTTCAGGTCAAATGCACCGGAATTAACCTGATCACAAGCACCTTTCTGCTCCCCGCCGCCAGATGTTGCAAGGAATACCTTCCCGGTCAAGCCGGCCTCTTTCACGGCAGCGGCAGTCCCTATGTCCATGCCATCCCAGAACCCAACGATGCCACAGAGGTCCGGATGTTGTTTCAGGACAGTCTGTGTGATGCCCTTAGCTTTTGCTGCATCCCAGTCAGCCGCCTGACTTGAGACTACTTTAATGGCAGGATTTTGTGCCAGCACATTTTCAACCCCTTTAAGTTGATATGCGCTAGCCGCAGCAGATAACGCACCCTGGACAATAGCAATTTTGTTGGATTTCCCCTGGCAAGCCTTGACCACAGCTTTGGTGGCAAGCTCGCCAATATCGACCCAGTCCACCCCGACGTACAAGACCGAATCGTAGTTGGAGCGCATGTTAACTTGAACTACCTGAATTCCCGCTCGTTCTGCGCGGCGCAGTAGCTTCGCGTAGGTCTGGACGTCTGGATTGTGAACCACCATGAGGTCGGGCTTTTCGCTGATGAGCGACGTTACTGCCTGCGCACCAGCACTGGTACTCCAGTTTGGGTCGCGCGACACCACATTCACACCGAGCGGTTCAAGTTCTTTTTTCAAACCTGCGAACCACCCTTGCGCAAGATCAAACCCCATCGCAACAGGAACAAACGCGACTGTCTTACCCGCGAGCGATTTTTTGTATGCGCCACGGAAAGGCTCATCCAACCCCTTGCCTTGCGCGAGGGCCACCTGCGCAGTGGCCATGGCCCCCAATGTCGCGATGCAAATCAAAGCATTTTTAAGGAACTTTTTGTTTTCCTGAATTCTCATGGTTGTCTCCGTTTCAAGCTCATTAACGCGCCTACCCGCAACACTGGGCGGCACAAAAATCCCTAGACCGCTTCGCTAGATGTCTCCTTGCTGAGCGGTTTCTTCGTTGCGAGGGTTTAAAAATGAATCGATAAGAATGGCTACTAGCAAGATGATCCCCTTGATGAGGTTTTGGGCTGAATACGAAATATCCAGGATCGTCATTCCATTAAGTAGCGTGCCAATCAAGGCGGTACCGATGATGACGTTAATGACACCGCCGCGCCCACCAGACAGTCCAATTCCTCCCAGCACCACGACTAAGATGACGTCATAAATAAGTGTTGAGTTGAATATGCGGGTAGGCATACTGTTGACCGATGCCGCCATTACCATTCCAGCGAAGGCACCAATCAGCGCAGCAATCACATACTGCAGAACGATCAGAGGCCGCGTTGGTATACCGGTCGTTCGCGCACCGATTGGGTTGTCACCGACCGCATACACAAAGGCGCCTAACCGTGTCTTTTTTAGGAAGAATGCAACCAAGACCGCGACTACGGCGAACATGATTACTGGCATAGGCACGCCCAAAAGAGTACCACGGCCCATCCAAGAGATTGGATCAAGCGAAGTACTCCATTGCACAACATCAAGCCGGAAGAACGCGACTTGACCCAGACCTGCTAGAAATAAGCCGGACGCTAACGTTGTGAATAGAGAAGGAATTTCGGCAAAGGCAATCAGCCATCCGTTAATCAGTCCGAAGACAAGCGCGATAACTACGGCGGCAAGAAGTGCCATCGACAACGGGTACCCTTCTTGAGCGAGCTGGAGCATCAGTCCAGCTGGTACAGCCAGCACCGCCACCATAGAAATATCAATGCCGCGTCCGATCACTACAACTGCCATCGCGAGGCCGAGAATGCCGAGAATCGCGACGTTTTGTAATAACCCAAGTAAATTACCCGCGCTGAAGAATCCCTTCAAAAAGATCGAAAAACTGATGAACATGAGCACAAAAATCGCGAACACGATGGTCTGCTGGCTGATGTTTTTACTAGCGGCTGCTGCGGTCACACTCCTTTCCCTTCAATATCGGTCGATCTGACACACACCTCTTTCGCCATTGCCATGCATGAAGGCAACGATGTTCTGGTGAACGTTGTGAAGTCCTGAGTCAACATTTGCTCTCAGGCTATTGCACCCAGCATTAGCCTGGTGTCCCTTAGGTTACATATGTGATGGCTCGAGCAGATTCGAATAGAACGTGCTGTCAGGACTCAGGGGTGACAGGTATGAGCAACTTGTGCAGGCATCCTCGCCGGACTACCGAGCGGACATAACACGCTGGGGACTGCCGGAGGGAGAAAAGGTTTGGAGAGTCAAATACCTGCGGACAAGGATGGCTGACTTGCATAGACAATTCCCGCGCGTGCGAGCGTGCCGACTGGCCCGCAAGTGGTCACATTGAACGATGCGCTGCCAAAGGAGTTTAAATGAGTGAATGGGGTCCAATTTGGCCTTCAATGCGGGCGGAAGCGCATTTCCAAGACCGGGTTGTCACATGCTTTGTCGATCGTTTAAGCGGTTTGCAGCAGTTGCTTTTATCCGCATGCGAAAAAAACCCAAAAGGTGACGCGATAATCTGCGGCGACCAGCGGCTCAAATACCCTGACCTATTAATTCAAAGTACTCAGTTTGCTAGGGGTCTTGAAAAGCACGGGATCACGAAAGGTGACCGGGTCGCAATACTCCTAAATAATCGACTTGAGTTTGTAGTAGCCCTGTTTGCGATCGCAAGGTTAGGGGCGATAGCCGTACCGATAAGCGTCCGCGAGCAGGCCGTTGGCATTGCGTATGTTCTCGAACATTGTGGCGCCAAGGCCGTTGTGCATGAACCCGATTTGGCAGATTTATTACCGGTCATCGATGAGGCATCGCAGCTGAGGTATCGCATTGCAGTTGGGACATGTGATGGATCTGATTTTTTCAACGAATGGCTCCTGGATGACAAGCCATCGACAATTGCTGAAATCGCCGAAGAAGACACAGCTGTAATCCTTTACACATCTGGAACAACGGGTCGCCCAAAGGGCGCGATGTTGACAAACCTCGGCATAGTTCACTCCTCTATGCATTACCAAACAGCAATGGGCCTCTCTGCGGAGGATTGTTCCATCGCCGCTGTACCGCTGAGCCACGTTACAGGCCTGATTGCACTGATTACAACCATGGTGCTGTGTGGCGGAAAGTTAGTGATCATGCCAAAGTTTAATGCCAAAGACTTTCTTAGCTTGGGACAACGCGAGAGGATGACGCATACACTAATGGTGCCGGCGATGTACAACCTTTGCCTGCTCCAAGAAGAATTCGCCCGGTGTGACTTGAGTCATTGGCGAATTGGCGGTTTTGGTGGCGCGCCGATGCCGATGGCAACTATTGAAACATTGAGGTACAAAATTCCGTCACTAACGCTGATGAACTGTTATGGATCGACGGAAACGACCTCACCAGCAACGATCATTCCGCAGGGGCAGGTTGAGCGCCACTTAGACTCTGTTGGCGTATCTGTGGCTTGCGCACAAATCAAAGTTATGGATGATGCTGGCTGCGAGGTACCACCTGGCACCTTAGGTGAGATATGGATCAAAGGACCAATGGTTGTTCCTGGATATTGGAATAACTCTGAAGCAACCTCTGAAAATTTTATGGCTGGTTTCTGGCGGTCAGGCGATATAGGGTCCATTGACGTCGACGGTTATGTCAAGGTAGTTGACCGCAAGAAAGATATGATCAATCGGGGGGGCTACAAGATATACACAACCGAAGTTGAAAACGTTTTGTACTCGCATCCAAAGGTCGAGGAGTGTGC
>Ga0181606_10005007_pt1 | contig 10974 bp, 10 predicted proteins | sample 041ome_10_FD_132994 | JGI IMG/M metagenome (GOLD analysis project Ga0181606, IMG submission 132994) | Coastal salt marsh microbial communities from the Groves Creek Marsh, Skidaway Island, Georgia - 041412US metaG (megahit assembly) | ecosystem: Environmental > Aquatic > Marine > Intertidal...
AATTCTATAAACAATTTATTAGCAAAGCTGATTTTATCATTGGACAGCCCGATCTTCCAACTGACTTAATTCAAAAAGCATCCAAATTAAAAGCTATTTTTAACGTTGAAAGTAACTTCATGGACAATATGGATTATGATTATTGCTTTAAAAATAATATCTACGTCCTCTCAACAGCTCCTGTTTTTGCACAAACTGTTGCTGAAATTGCCTTAGGATTTACCATTTCTCTAAAAAGAGATATTCATACTTCACACTTAGACTTTATTAATGGTAATGAAAAATATGGATTAGAGGGAAATTTAAATTGCAGTCTTTTACAAAACAACAAAATTGGTTTTATTGGATTTGGAGATTTAGGGAAAAATTTAAAACCCTTGTTGCATCCTTTTAGCTCTGATTTTTTAGTATTTGATCCCTGGTTACCAGAGAAATTATTAAAAGACCAAGGATGTGAACCCGCATCCTTAAAGAAAATTTTTAAAGAATGTGATGTTATCTATGTATTAGCTTCCATTACTACAAAAAATAAAAACATGATTGATAAAAAACTTCTTAATTCCATGAAGGAAAATTCATGTCTTTTACTTTTAAGTAGGGCAAGTGTAGTAGACTTTAATGATTTAAATGATGTTTTAAAAAAAGGTAAAATTAAGGTTGCTACTGATGTTTTTCCAGATGAACCCGTAAAAAAGACTGACATCATAAGAAAACAAAAAAATATTCTTTTGTCTGCTCACCGTGCTGGTGCATTGGATAGTGTTTTCTTTGAAATGGGTGAAATAGTATATGGAGACTTACAACTAATAAGCAAAGGATTACCTCCACGATTATGCAGAAGGGCTGAATTAGAAACCGTTAAAAGACTTAGATCAAAGCCCGTTGAGGTAAATTAAATTTGTTGAATAAGTCTCATTTATTTAGTTCTATATTGATATGCTAATAAATATTGATCCAATTTTAAGCCCTGAAGTGCTTTACACTTTAAGAGCAATGGGGCACGGTGATAAACTGATCTTATGTGACTCTAATTTTCCAGCGTACTCTATGAACTCACGTGTTCACAGAATAGATGGCGTAGATTCAGCTAAAGCTGCCAAAGCTATCTTTTCAATTTTTCCATTGGATAGTTTTATAAAATATCCAGTCGTTCGAATGCAGATAGATGATAGTCCAGAAGAATTAAATGATGTTCACAAAGAATTGAATAACATAATGCACGAAGTAGCTGGTACTAACTGGGAAATGGGATCCATAGAAAGATTTAAGTTTTACGATGAGGCTAAAAATGCATTTGCAATTATTACAACAAATGAAACTAGGCCTTTTGGATGTTTTATTTTAACCAAAGGAGTTATTAAACCAGATGGCTCTGTTTGGGTACTAAATAAGTGAGTATTTGTGTTTTAGGTATTTTTGTTGCTGATCTTTGTTTTTTTTCAGACAGTATTCCAATTAAGGGGCAGACTATACTTGGAAAAAAACACATAATCGGTCCAGGGGGAAAGGGGTCCAATCAAGCAATAGCTGCTGCAAGATCTGGAGGAAAAGTTTCTTTCATAACTAAATTGGGAAAAGACAACTATTCAGATTTAGCGATATCTTTGTATAAAAAAGCAAAAATAAACTTTGATGGAATACAATTTGATCCTATCAATTCAACCGGTGCAGCTGGAATAATGATTAATGAAAAAACTGGTGAAAATGCCATCAATGTTGTACCTGGAGCTGCGGGAACCATAGATGAAAAAATGATCGATGACTGCTTGCCAATAATAAAGAAGTCAAAAATTTTCCTAACTCAATTAGAAACTCCAAAAGATGCAACATTCTATGCCCTTAAAAAAGCAAAAGAATGTGGCGCAACTACAATACTAAATCCAGCTCCCGCAAGTGCATTTTCAAAAGATTTTTTTAGATTAATTGATTTTTTTACACCTAATGAAACTGAGGCCAGTTTTTACTTAAATAAAAATATTGAAAGTGAAAAAGATTGTATAGAAGCTGGGAAAGAATTTTTAGATATGGGAGTTAAAAATATTTTGATTACATTAGGTGATAAAGGATGTTTTTTTAAAAATGAAAATGAAGAATTTTTAATTCCTGCTAAAAAATTGAATAACCCTGTAATAGATACTACCGGTGCTGGTGATGCTTTTAATGGAGCTTTTTGTGTTGGACTATCAGAAAATAAAAATTATAAAAAGAGTATTGAATTTGCAAGTCTGGTTGCAGGAATATCAGTTACTAAAGAAGGTGCAGCCAACTCAATGCCTAATCTTAGTGAAATAAAGGAAAATACTAATGAAATATAAAGCTAAAAATAAAAGATATTCATCAATGCAGTATAGATATTGTGGGAATAGCGGATTAAAACTCCCTCTGCTTTCTGTTGGTCTCTGGCATAACTTTGGTGGCAAGAGCATGTCTTCAGAGTCAAAAAAAATATTGTTTAAATCTTTTGATTATGGAATCACGCACTTTGACTTAGCAAATAACTATGGGCCTCCCTACGGAAGTGCTGAGAGTAATTTTGGAAAAATTATTAAAAGCGACTTGGGAAAATATAGAGACGAGCTCATTATATCTTCAAAAGCAGGGTATGATATGTGGGATGGTCCATATGGAGAATGGGGATCTAAAAAACATGTTATTGCAAGTTGTGATCAAAGTTTAAAAAGAATGAAATTAGACTATGTAGATATTTTTTATTCACATCGTTTTGATCCCAATACCCCCTTAGAGGAAACAGCTGATGCTCTTGAAAGTATATATAGATCAGGTAAGGCTCTTTATATTGGAGTGTCCTCTTATTCAGCAAAAAAAACTGATGAAATGATTAAAATACTTAAAAATAGAGGTATTAAATTATTTATTCACCAACCTTCCTATTCCCTACTTAATAGATGGATTGAAAAAGATTTAACAAAAACACTTATAAATAATGGTGTAGGATGTATTGCTTTTTCACCTTTGGCACAGGGGTTTTTATCAAATAAGTATTTATCAGGCATTCCAAAAGGTACTCGTGTCAGTGAAAAAAGTTCATTTGATAAAACTTTGATCACAAAAAGTAATACAAAAATTATTAATGACTTAAATTCAATTGCAAAAAAAAGAGGACAGTCATTATCCCAAATGGCTCTAGCATGGGTTTTAAATAACAAAGCAGTTACCTCAGCCTTAATCGGTGTCAGAACAACTCAACAGTTGAAAGAGAATATAGAGGCTCTTAAAAATTTACAATTCTCTAAATCAGAACTCATTGAAATAAATAAAAAAGCTAAAGAGGGAAATATTAATTTATGGTCTCCCTCAAGCGCTCATTGAAAAATATACTAATATTTGGTGACTCAAATAGTTGGGGCTACGTTGATGAGGATAATGGCAAACGTTATGAGAGTCGTTGGCCAATAATATTTGAAAGTAACCTTAATAAAGTTGGTATAGATTGTAAAATTATTGAAGATGCCTTACCTGGAAGAACAACTAATATAGATGATGGTGAAGATGGAAAACATTTAAATGGTGCAACCACCTTTAAATCAACATTATTATCACACTCCCCTATTGATATAGTCATAATTCTCCTTGGCACAAATGATCTAAAAGCAAGATTTGCCAGACAGCCTAAAGATGTAGCTAATGGCGTATTGGATCTAATATCAATTGCTAATGATACAAACTCAGGAGAAGGAACATGGCATGATGATGAAAAATCTGAAGTAGTAATTCTTATTCCACCAATCCTTGGAAAATTATCAGTAGATGAAAGTTGGATTAATTATAAAGAGTGGATTGGAGCTTTTGAAAAATCCAAAAAATTAAATGAATTTTATAAGGACATATGTAAAGAAAAAAAAATTGAATTTATTGATACTAATGAATTTATTGTTTCTTCAGAAAATGATCCCATTCATTGGTCAAAGAGAACACATAAAAATTTTGGTGAGATATTGGCAAAGATATTTGTCAAAAAAATTAAACCTTAATCCAAGAACCTTTTTTTGAGGATTTAAAAATAGCATCCAAAACTTTCATATTTTTTTTTGCATCAACCAAATCGTAGTCAACTTTAGTTTTCTTTAATAAATGATCTGAAAATGCAGTAACTTGCACTTCATATTGATCAATTGGAGGGAATGTCTTGATAGTATTGTCTTTTCTGTAAATAGAGTTTCCGTTATAGATCACTATGTTTGTTGATTTTTTAGGTTCCGCATTAAATGGATTTTCAATAACGATTGATTTTTTTGTACCTAATATAAAAACTTGTTGTGATTTATTACTTTGAGTAGCAACAGTAAAAGATGAATAAATACCACCAAAGTCCATGAGCACAGAAGACAAGATGTCCGTTTTGAAATTCTTATCTTTAAAATTACTTGCTACTAATTTTTTAGGTTCCTTATCTAAGAGATACCTAGATATAACTGTTGGATAACATCCAATATCATATATTGCACCACCTCCATATTTTGGAATATTTCTAATATTTTTAGGATCTTTATTATTGTATGAAAAAACTGAGGAAATGTTTGTGATCTTACCTATGTTGCCTGATTTAATATATTTTTTGATCCATTGCCATTGTGGATGATGTCTTACCATAAAGGCTTCTTTAATTATGACTTTATTTTTTTTTGCAGCTTTAATTAAAGGATCAATATCTTTTGAATTAAGAGCAAGAGGTTTTTCTAGCAGAATATGTTTTCCATAATTACAAGCCTCTAAGCTTGTCTTGATATGTAAATGATTTGGCAAAGGATTATAAATAATATCTATATCAGGATCTTGGTATAATTCTTTATAAGATCCATAGCACTTAGAAATCTTCATTTTTTTTGATAGAGTTCTTGCTTTAGAAATATTTCTACTAGCAAGGGCAATAACTTTACTATTTTTAGATTTATGAATAGCTGGGATTAAATACTCCCAACCAATTTTAGCTGTGCTAACAATTCCCCAATTAACGATTTTTTTCATAAATTTATTTTATAATTATTATATTAACTCTCAATAAAGACAATATGCGACTTGAGGTATTAAATTTATGATGTAAATATATGTACTCTAAAATTATGAGTTCAAAATTTAAAATTGGTATTGATTATGGAGGAACTAAAATAGAGGGTATTTTAATGGACTCTCTGGGAAAAGAAGTTCTCAGAAAGCGCTCCACCTATGATAAGAACTACCAAAGCGGTATTGATACAGTTAAGTCGTTAGTTGATGAATTTGATGATTACACAAATGAAAAAAATTCAGTTGGTATTTGCATACCTGGCTTTTCATCAAATGAAACAGGATTGGTAAATAACGCTAATTGTGTTTGGATTAATGACCAGCCATTTAAAAAAGACTTAGAGACCTCTCTTCAACGTGAAATAAGAATGATGAATGATGCTAATTGTTTTGCTTTATCTGAAGCTATCGATGGCTCTGGGGCAGATTATAAGTCAGTTTGGGGTATTATTATTGGGTCCGGATTTGGTGGATCTTTTGTATTCAATAAACAGGTAGTAGAGGGAGTTAATCAAGTAGCAGGTGACTGGGGTCACCAACCGCTTCCCTATCCTACAAAAGATGAATATGATTTGAACGTCAAATGTCTTGTGGGCAATTGTCAAAGACCTTTATGTGCGGAACAATTTATTTCTGGAATAGGTTTTACGAAAATTTTCAATCAAAAATATGGAACAGACCTTAGAACCAGAGAGATCGTCGCTTTGGAAGCTAATGGAGATGAGAGAGCAAAGAAAGAATTTGATCTTTATGAAGATAGATTTGCAAGATTAATTGCAGTCATGATTGGAATTGTTGACCCTGATGCAATAATTTTAGGTGGGGGAATGTCAAATGTTGGAAGGTTATATGATAATATTCCAAAATTACTTTCCAAATATACATTTAGTGATAAAGTGAGGAACAAAATCTTACGTAACACCCACGGTGACTCTAGTGGAGTTAGAGGAGCTGCTTGGTTGTGGGACTCAGATAAAATTTAATATGAAAAAAATAGGAATTTTAACAAGTGGCGGTGATTGCGGTGGCTTAAATGCAGCCGTGCGATCAATATTTTTTAGAGCTAAAAATACATATGGTATGGAAGTTCTTGGTATTAGGGATGGAACAGTTGGACTTATGCAGCGTCCTGTCGCTTTCTTACCGCTAGACTACCAAACTTTTAGTGGTTCGCTATTACGTCAAGGTGGTACTTTTTTAGGAACAACCAACAAAGGAAATCCTTTTAAATTTCCAATGCCAGATGGATCTTTTGAGGATCGCACTCAAGACATTATTGATGGCTACCATGAACTTGGCCTTGATGGTTTAATCGTAATAGGTGGAGATGGGAGTATGGCCATACTTACAGAAATTGCAAAACGAGGAAATCTAAATATCGTAGCCATACCAAAAACCATCGATAATGATGTAGGAGCTACCGAAAGTTCAATTGGCTTTAACACTGCTGTAAATGTTGCAACTCAAGCTCTAGATAATTTACAGTCAACTGCTGCAAGCCACCATAGATCAATGATTTTAGAAGTTATGGGAAGAGATGCTGGGCATATAGCTATAAATGCTGGAATAGCCGGAGGAGCAGATGTGATTTTGATACCTGAGTTGAAATACTCAGTTAAAGGCATTGTGAACAAGCTAACAGAAATGAAAAATAGAGGAATTGTCCATTCATTAATTGTTGTCGCCGAAGCTGTAAAAACTGAAAGTGGTGAAACCTATGAGGTAGAGTTTGCAGATGGGCAAAAAAGACTTGGTGGAATTGGAACATACTTATCCGAGGAGATAATGAATAAGACTGAAATTGAATGTAGAGTGACATCTTTGGGTCATGTACAAAGAGGAGCGCCCCCTACTCCTAGAGATAGAATTTTAGCAAGCGCCTTTGGTGTGTATGCAGTAGATTTACTTGCTCAAGGAAAGTTTGACAGAATGGTTGCTTGGAAGGATAGAAAAGTTGTGGATGTTCCTATTAGTGAGGGAATTTCAACTTATAAAGTTGTGGATCGCTCTGACTCTTTAATTGAAACAGCTTTAGCATTAGGCGTCTATGTAGGTGATATCGAATAATTTGTTCGAACCTATACAAAAAATATCAAACCTTAAAAAATTTAAACAGCAATTATTTGATGGTAAGATTTTTGTTTTTAAACCATCAAGTACCTCTAAAAAACTCATACAAGAAATAAAAAACAAAATTTATCAAAAACATAGAGGTGACTTAGATCAATTACATTTATTAGATAATTGTGAAGAATTAAGCGCAAATTTAGTAGCTCATTTAAAAAATACAGATATATTTCTCAAAATATTCAAAAGCTTTCTTGAAGAGATAAAATTTTATAATGGAGAAACTTATTGGGATAAGTTTGTTGTAAGAGTCGCCCCAGCTGATAATAAATTCTCATATCGAGAAGCATCTAGAATAAGAACTCACCGAGATACTTGGGGAACAAATATTCATCAACAAATTAACTGGTGGGCGCCTATTAACAATATAGATGAAACAAATACAATGATTTTTTTTCCTGAATACTTTTCTAAATCTGTCAAAAACTCATCTGCTTCTTGGGATTTAGATATTTATTTGGCTAATAGAAAAAAGGGAGATTTTTCTTACCCCTCAGCTCCTCAATTAGAAGAAGAGCTTCCTAACAATACAAAGATACTGCCAGTTACTATAGAACCAGGTGAGATACTATGTTTTTCTGGCTGTCACCTTCATAGCTCTTCAGAAAAAAAGTCCCAAAAAACCCGATTTAGCTTTGAAATAAGGACTGTTTGTCAAGGTGATATTGACAATAATATTGGTGCACCTAATACAGATTGTAAGCTAAGGTTTCAATTTCCTAAAATATTTCGACATATCAATGACAATTCGCCTTTGAAATTATCTAGCTGAGTAAAATTTTTTTTGCTATTTTGCATTTGTGAAAAAAAAGTATTCAATTTTTAGTATCGCCAAAAATGCACTGAGCAGTCATCAAGAATGGCCCAAAATGTGGCGTAGCCCTGAGCCTAGAGAGTTTTATGATGTCATCATCATTGGCGGTGGAGGTCATGGCCTGGGTACAGCCTATTATCTAGCAAAAGAATTTGGTCTTAAAAATATAGCTGTTATTGAAAAGGGCTGGTTAGGCGGTGGTAATACTGGAAGAAACACTACTATCATAAGATCAAACTATCTTTGGGATGATAGCGCGCATCTATATGAGCATTCTCTGAAGTTATGGGAAAATCTATCTAATGATCTTAATTACAATGTTATGTTTAGCCAACGCGGTGTAATGAATTTAGCTCATAATGAACATGATATAAAAGAAATTAAAAGAAGAATAAGTGCAAATAATTTAAATGGAATTGATTCACTGTGGTTATCTAAAGAAGAAATACAACAAAAAGTTCCTATTATGAACACTGATAACTTACGGTATCCTGTGTTAGGTGCTTCTTTCCAACCACGCGGTGGAGTAGCAAGACACGATGCTGTTGCTTGGGGTTTTGCAATGCGAGCTGATGAAATGGGAGTTGATATAATTCAAAACTGTGAAGCTCATCAAATCAAAACAAAAAATGGAAAAATTGAAGGTGTAGAAACCTCCAAAGGTTTTATACGAGCAAATAAAGTTGGTGTAGTTGCCTCAGGCCACACTGGTGTACTTGCAGAAACTGCTGGAGTGAGACTTCCTTTACAAAGCAAACCTCTGCAAGCTCTTGTTTCAGAGCCTATTAAACCAATCATAGATACTGTTGTAATGTCTTCGGCTGTTCATGCTTATGTCAGTCAATCTGACAAAGGGGAATTGGTAATAGGAGCTGGAACGGATAGCTATAATTCTTTTACCCAAAGAGGTGGTTTTGATGTCATTGAAGATACAATTAGGGCCATGGTAGAACTTTATCCAGTATTTGGGAAAATGAAAATGTTACGACAATGGGGTGGAATTGTTGATATCTGCCCTGATGCTAGCCCAATTATAAGTAAATGCGATATTGATGGATTATTTTTTAATTGTGGCTGGGGAACTGGAGGATTTAAAGCCACTCCGGGAAGTGCAAATGTTTTCGCACACACTATAGCAAAAAACCAACCTCATCATATTAATGCTGCTTTTAGCCTTGATAGATTTGTAAGTGGCAAACTTGTAGATGAGCATGGGGCTGCTGCAGTAGCTCACTAAAAAATAGATGTTAATTATTGAATGTCCATATTGCGGGCCTCGTGATCAATCTGAATTTTCTAATGGTGGTGAGGCGCATGTCAAAAGACCTGACGGATCCCAAAATATTAGTGATAGAGAATGGGCAGAATATGTTTTCATTCGTTCTAATCCAAAGGGATTATATTATGAAAGATGGGTACATTCCCATGGATGTCGTAAATGGTTCAATTGTGTAAGAGACACATCAACAGATGAAATATTAAAGACCTATAAAATTGATGAGCCCAGGCCTGATTTAAAAAAATTCAAAAATAAAGTTATCACACCATCAGGAGAGCCTAAAGTAGGCTCTGGAAACTTCACTGTCAAAAAATGAAATCATTAGACATTAAAGAAAATGCATTCATACAATTCCATCAAAAAATTGGATTTAAATTTGATGGAAAAAAATATTATGGCTATAAAGGTGATACTGTAGCCTCTGCTCTTCTTCGTAATAATATTCGAATTATAGGAAGAAGTTTTAAATATCATCGACCCAGAGGCATCTACACATGTGGTATTGAAGAGCCCAATGCACTTGTTCAAATATTATCAGAATATTCTGAACCTAATACAAGAGCTACGATAAAAAAAATATATGAAGGTATGGAAATTGAGAGCCAAAATCGATGGCCATCTCTTGATTTAGATATTGGCAGTATAAATAATTTTTTATCACCCCTTTTTTCAGCAGGATTTTATTACAAGACTTTCATGGGCCCTCACAAAAGTTTTTGGAAAAAAATTTATGAACCCATAATTAGAAGAGCTGCGGGCCTTGGAAAACCCCCAAAGGAATTTAAAGCAATAAGTTCACACCTTCATCATAATGTAGATATAGTAATTGTTGGAGGGGGTTTGAATGGACTTTTGGCAGCTAAATCTCTCATAAACACAAGTTATGATATTTTACTAATTGAATTTGATGATCATCTAGGCGGAATACTAAATAATTCTAACAAGGTAGAGTCTATAGATGGCCAAAGTCCCAAAGAATGGGTCAAAGAAACAGTTGAGGCAATTGAGCTATCTAAAAATATCAAAATCTTAAGGAACACATTAGTTACAACATATAATTATATTAACCACTTAATTGCCATTGAAGATAAATTTACAGGAACGAAACCATCGGAAAATAAAGTAAATAGCATCCTTCATAAAATCAGAACTGAGCATGTGCTATTGTGTAATGGGCACATAGAAAGATTTTTATCATTCCAAAATAATGACCTCCCAGGAATTATGCTCGCTTCATCCTTTGAAAAATATATTACTCGATATGGCGTCATGCCCTCAAAAGAGCCAGTTATTTTTAGTAATAACTCTAATACTAACAGTCTAATTCAATCTTTAATCACAAATGGTTGTAAACCTAAAGCTTACATTGACTCTAGAGTAGGTGAAAATATTGAACCTGGTTTATTTGATTTAATTAGAAAAAATGACATTCCTCTTTATACAAATTCTCAAATCAAAAGTGTTTCCGGTGGTAATAAAATTGAAAAAATTGTTATTGCTGATAGCAATGGTGGGTTAAGTGAAATTAAAGTTGATTTCTTATGTGTATCAGGTGGCATAAATCCTGATGTTCATTTGTTTACTCAGTCAAAAGGTTTATTAGATTGGGATGAAAAAGATTTAACATATAAACCTGCCGAAGCTTTTCAACCTACAATAACATTGGGATCAGCAAGTGGGCAGTTTAGTTTTAAAAATATTAATGATGAAATTAATTCAAAATTAAAAA
>Ga0181606_10005010_pt1 | contig 10971 bp, 14 predicted proteins | sample 041ome_10_FD_132994 | JGI IMG/M metagenome (GOLD analysis project Ga0181606, IMG submission 132994) | Coastal salt marsh microbial communities from the Groves Creek Marsh, Skidaway Island, Georgia - 041412US metaG (megahit assembly) | ecosystem: Environmental > Aquatic > Marine > Intertidal...
ACTGATATTTCTCTGTCTTTGACGTCTCCTAATTTACACACGACAAGAGACTCAGTTAATTGGGATGTCAAATATAAAGGTCAAATAATTAGTTTTTTTGATACAGCAGGTTTTATTAGAAGTAGATCTAATAGGAAAAATAGAGATTTTGAAAAATTTTCAATAAATCAGTCAGAATATTTCATTAAAAACTCATCTTTAATTATTCTCTTATTAGATGCAACTTCAGAGTCCAGATTAGATTTATCTTTAATTGGATCTCTTGCAAAAAGAAATAAACCTTTTTTGGTATTAGTAAATAAAATGGATTTAGTTAAAGAAAAAATAATCTATCAAAAAAAATTTATTGATTATCTTTCTTCAAATCATAACTATTATAGCTCATTAAATTTATATTTTATTTCAGCAATTAATTTATCAAAATCTAAAATATTAAGTATTATTCATAATCAACTACATAATCAGTTTTCATTTAAAACTTCTTATTTAAATCGTATTATCAAGCCTTTAAATGGTGAGTTAAGTAAAATTCAAAAAAACTCAAGAGAATTCAAAATTTATTTCATAACAGCTTTTACAGTGAATCAAAAAAATTATTTTAAAATTTCATGTAATTTTAATAAAAAAAATATTAGACCTCATATAAAAACATTTTTATCAAAAATCTTAATAAGAGAGTTAAAACTTAAAGGTATAAATTTTAATTTAATATTTTAATATTAATTTGATGGGATTTTTCTAAATCTTTTTTGAGTGCCTCTAAATATTTAATAATTGAATAATTTAAATTATTTGTATGAACTTTGTAGTGATTCTCTTTATCAAAGGATAAAGTAAACTCGATATCTTTATTAAAATTATTAATTAAAATATTCATAAAGAAAATTATGTTTGCTAAGGTTTGGTAGCACACTTTTGTATATTCATAATCATATTGGTAGGAAATCATGTTAAGGTCTATGTCTTTGTTGACTATGACTATTTCATTTATATTTCTTATTTGATTAGCAATAATCTGCTTGGCTTTAATTAAATCATCTATCGAACTAAACTCTGCTTGAAGAAATGTATACTTTTCCTCAATTTCAATTTGATCAGTTTTTGCAATTAAAACTCCATTTATATTTTTCTTTAAGACTCTTTTATCAATACCATTGAGGCAAATTACCAATTGGTTCATTTTTCAGCTACTAGAGCCAGCACTTAAGAGTGATAATTGTGTAATTTTACTATCTCCAAGCTGATCGATTAGTTTTATGGGGTAATCTCCAGTGAAGTAATGGTCAGTTAATTGGGGATTTTTATGATCTCTATCTACAAACCCTAAAGCTTTATATAAACCTTTAATTGATAAAAATCTAAGACTTTTAGCTTTAACATGTTCGCATATTTCTTCTATAGACTTATTTGCAGCTAACAACTCTTTTTTAGTTGGCATGTCTACACCATAAAAATCTGGAAATTTTATTTCTGGACACGCTATTCTCAAATGTACTTCCGTAGCTCCTGCATCATAAAGCATTTTAACAATTTTGTGAGAGGTTGTTCCTCTAACAAGAGAGTCATCAACCAAAATAATACTTTTTCCTTCTATAGAGCTTTTATTTGCATTTAGTTTTAGCTTGACTCCTAAGCTTCTAATTTGTTGACCTGGTTCAATAAATGTTCTTCCAACGTAGTGATTTCTTATTAAACCTAAATCAAAATCTATTTTTTTTTGTTGACTGTATCCTATGGCAGCAGCATTACCAGAGTCAGGCACTGGTACAACTAGATCAGCTTTAATATCATCCTCTTTAGCTAACTCTTTACCTAAATTCTTTCTATATTCATACGCTGTTTTTCCTCTTAACATGCTATCTGGTCTGGAAAAATAAATATATTCAAATACACATGGTCTAGGTTTGTGATCACCAAAAGGTTTAAGGCTATGTAATTGATCATCCTCTATATAAACTATTTCACCATTTTCAACTTCTCTTAAAAAAGTTGCACCAATAATATCAAGTGCACAAGTCTCTGATGCCAAAACATAAGAATTTTCAATTTTACCTATTACCAAAGGTCTTATTCCATAAATATCTCTTGCGCCAATAAGAATATTTTGAGTTAACATAACCAAAGCATATCCTCCTTGGATTTGAGAAATGGCTTCAATTATTTTATCAATATTTTTTTCCTTTTTTGATCTAGCAATTAATTGGACAATGGTTTCAGTATCTGATGTTGTATAAAAAATAGCTCCATCTTCTACTAATTTTTTTCTAAGTGTAATAGCGTTTGTAAGATTTCCATTATGAGATACTCCAATTCCACCAGCATTAGTATCGGCAAAAAAAGGTTGGACATTTCTTAAAATTTTACCTCCAGTGGTACTATATCTATTATGACCAATTGCATAATATCCAGGTAATTTCTTAATTGTTTCTTGATTGTTAAAATTATCTCCTACTAGGCCAAATCTTTTTTCGGAAAAATAATTATAACCGTCATAAGATACAATACCGCAACCCTCTTGCCCTCGGTGTTGTAGGGCATGTAACCCAAGAGTGGTTAAAGCAGAAGCATCTTCAATATTTGATATTCCAAAAACACCACACTCTTCTCTAATTCTAGTAAAGTTTTTCTTGAGCATTTCTTTTATTATCATCAGTAGATTTATCTTTATTTACAGTTTCTTTTTTAAGTAAACCTTCATAAAAAGAGATATTGTAATGATATATAATGTTATTTCCTTTAATATGATTTTTAAGAATAAGACTATACGATAAGTAAAATAAAATACTAAATAAAAATAATCCGTATAAACCTCCAACAATTATATCAATTATTTTAAACTCCAGCTGAGAAGGTGATTTTATATTGATTGCTTTTTCAATCAAAGAATAAATAAAATATACAAATAAGAACAAACAAACAAATAATATGATTTCAAGAAAAATAGAATTTTTATTTGCTAAATCATTTAAATATTCACTATTAAGACTTTCAAGAAAAAAACTTAATGATCGTTTATAAAAAATAAATGGAAGAGATATAGATAGAATAATTTTCAGGCTATAATTAATTGACTGTGTTGCCCCTTTAATTGAAAAGAAAATTAAAAATAATATTAATGTACCTAGATAAATATAATCTATGTAGTTAAAGCTACTTAAGCTCATTTAATTCTTTGAAGGTTTTTTACACCTAATAAAAACTCATTTAAAAATTTATTTTTAGATTGTAATAATTTCTTACAAGTACCTGAGTCTTCTACTATTCCCTCATTCAAAAAATGATAATTATGACCAGTTTTCAAGGCACTTTGAATATCATGTGTTATGGTAATAGCTGTCATTTTTTTCTTTTGTATGATTCTTAATATTAGTTCATTTATCATATCACTATTAACTGGATCTAAACCTGTAGTTGGTTCATCTAAAAAAATTACATCCGGTTTTTTGTACATTGCTCTGGCTAAAGCAACTCTTTTTTTCATTCCTCCAGATATTTCAGCAGGATATTTTTTATAAATATCAGGGCTAAGACCCACTTCTTTTAAAGAATTTGCAACTTTATTTCTAAAATTCAATTTATTATTTATGTAATCTACAAATGCAATATTTTCTTCAACAGTAAGACTGTCAAATAATGCTCCATACTGGAAAAGCATTCCAAATCTATCTATATCAACATTTTTTTTATTATTATAGAGAATATGTCCATCATCAATTTGAAGTAATTGATATATTAATTTAAGCAAAACAGATTTACCGCAGCCTGACTTCCCAAGAATGATTGTAGATTTATTTTTTTCTATTGTCAGGTTTACCCCTTGTAATACTTTATTTTTGTCAAAAGATTTTGATACATTTTGTATTTCAATTTTCATTTAAAAAAATATCTCTGTTAAAATATAATTCGATACAAGTATTAGTATTGATGATAAGACAACAGAGTTTGTTGTCGCTGATCCAACTCCAAATGCTCCCTTTCCAGAATAAAGTCCGCAATAGCAACTAATTACTGAAATTATAAAACCAAATACAGTAGCTTTAATGACTCCAGATAAGTAATCGGCAAAACTTAAAAAATCTATTGTATTAATTAAGTACATATTTTCATTGAATCCTAATCTATGCACTGAAACTAAATATCCGCCCATTACACCTATAAAGTCTACCAAAGTTACAAAAAGAGGCATGGCAATTGTTAAAGAAAGAACCCTAGGTGTAACTAAATAATTAAAGAAATTAGTATTGAGTGTCTTTAAAGCATCTATTTGTTCTGTTACTCTCATCGTGGCAATCTCAGCAGCTATAGAAGATCCAACTCTAGCAGATATCATTAGACCTGTGAGAACAGGACCAAGTTCTCTCGTAAGAGTAAGAACTACAATATTTGGAATTGCAGATTCTGCTGAAAATCTAGAAAATCCGGTATAGGATTGAAGAGCTAAAACCATACCTGAGAAAATGCCTGTAAGAGCGATAACAGGTATAGAAGAAAAAAAAATATTTATAAAATATTTTAAGTTACTTCTAAAATAAAACTTTGGTTGGAATAAAAATTTAAAAAAAAGAAAAATAAATAAAATTATTTTTCCGATGCTAGAAATTAGATAAATAGCTTGTTTACCTATATTTTCAATGATCATCATTTAATTTAATACAATAATAAATAATTATTTTTCCATCCCTAGGAATTTTGTATATTTATCATCAAAGTATAAATCAACTTTTCCAGTTGGCCCATTTCTTTGTTTAGCTACAATTAATTCAGCTTTATTAAAAACTTCTTCATTTCTGTCTTTCCATGCATCATGTTTTTTTTGATAGGACTCCTGAGACTCATCAGACCCTCTAGTCGGTTCATTTCTTTGTAAATAATAACTTTCTCGGTAAATAAACATGACTACGTCAGCATCTTGTTCTATGCTACCAGACTCTCTTAAATCAGATAGTAGAGGGCGTTTATCATCTCTGCTTTCAACTTGTCTTGAAAGCTGAGATAATGAAACAACAGGTAAATCGAATTCTTTTGCTAATTGTTTGAGATTTCTGGTAATTTCTGACAATTCATTAACTCTGTTATCTTTATTTCCCTCTGGTTTAATAAGTTGTAAATAATCAATCAAAACTAATTTTATGTTGTAATTGTTCTTGTAACGACGAAGTTTAGATCTGAGCTCAGACACTGTTAGATTTGGGCTATCATCGAAAAAAAATTTCAAGTTATGAATTTCTTTGTAAGTATCTGATAAAGCTATTGAGTCCTTTTCAGTAAGTTCACCTTTTCTAAGTTTATCACTAGGTATTTTGGATTGCTCAGCTAAAATTCTTAATCCAATTTGTTCAGCAGACATTTCTAGAGAAAACATAACGACTGATCCTTTTTCTTCATCGCTAGAGTAAAATTTGGCAGCATTAAAAGCTATATTGGTAGCTAAAGCAGTTTTACCCATTGAAGGTCTTCCTGCTAAAATAATCAAATCAGAATTTTGAAGGCCACCAAGCATATTATCAAGATCTGTAAAACCAGATACAACACCTGAATATTTACCTTTTTTCTTAAATGCTTTTTCAACTAATTGAATTGAGCTTTTAGTTACCGTTGCAAAATCTTTAAATTCATAACTATCCTTATTAAAATTTGACAAGTCAAAAAGTTTTTTTTCTAAATCTAAAAAAATATCTTTAATATTGTTTGATGTCTCAAAAGAAGTTGTTTCAGTATTTTTACTTTGAGTAATCTTAAATAATTCTCTCCTTAAATATAATTCCTGAAGAGTTTCGAGATAATTTTTGAATATATCTTTAGAAAACACTATTTGGTCTATCTGAAGTGATAGGTCTTTTAAAGTATTTGACTGGATATCAGGAATGTAATTTTTAACTGTTTCTATTGAGATATTTTTTTGTGATTGATGAAAATCCTCTAAAACTTTGAATATCTTTAAATTTTCAATATTTGCAAATAAATCAGAGGATATCAGCTCGAAATGAGAGTCTAAAAGTTCAGAATGTTTCAGTAGATAGGCTAGAACAATAATTTCAATATCATTGTCTTTAAGATTTTCGTAACTTTTTTGCACAATGTTAAGTTATTTATAAAATAAAAAAAAGATAGTCTTAGGAGGAAGTTTTAGGGGATAAGATCTCAATATTTAGTGAACAATTCACCTCAGGGTGAAGGTCAATATCAACAGAATATTCTCCTGTAGTTTTAATCTTATTGCCTAATTTGACAGATTTTTTTTGTATCGAAATTTCATTTTCGTTCAGAAAAGAAACGATATCAGCAACACTTAGAGAGCCATAAAGTTCACCATTTTCTTTTGCTGCAATCTCTTTAGTAAATTTAAGATTATTGATATTATTAGCAGTGGTTTCTGCAAGAGACTTACTTTCATTATCCTTTTTTAAAAGGTTTTCTTCAATTAATTTTATATCTTCAATATTTTTTTTAGTTGCAAATTTAGCTTTTCCATTGGGGATTAGATAATTTCTAGCATAACCGTCTTTAACGGTCACAACAGATCCTATTTCCCAGTTTTTTTTAAATTTTTCTAATACAACAACTTTGGTCATGAATTTTTACATTAAAGATAAAAATCTAGCTTGTTTAATTGCCTTTGTGATTTTTGAGTGAATAGAACGAGACATGTTGGTTACTCTTTGAGGAATAATTTTACCATTTTCATTAGTAAATTTTTTTAATAAGTGAGTGTGTTTATAGTCCATTTTCATTAGCTCTTCAGACGATATATTTAAATTTTTTTTCATATTAGCTATCCTTATTGATTTGAGGAGTTGCCTCTTCAAGAGAGTTATTAGATTTTGTAATTAAAAAACGAAGGCAATCAGAGTTAAATTTTAAGAAACCATCAAGTTTTTTAGGAAAGTCAGAGGTAGACTCAAATCTCATAAATTTAAAAGAGCCTTTTGAGTATTTTTTAATAGCGAATTTAAGATTTTTAATTCCCCAATCCTCTCTGTAGCCGATTGATATCTTATTTTCAGAGAAAAAGTCATCGATAGAGGAGGTTAAGCTTTTCATCTGATCGTTAGCGAGATCAGGTTTTACTATAATTGTTGTTTCGTATATGTTAGACATGTAAAAAGAGTGTCTACACACTTAATTAATTGATGTCAAACAAAAATCTATCCATAATTTTTACTGGTCAGGGATCTCAGTATCCAGAAATGGGAACTGATTTTATTGAAAAATATGAATGGGCTAGAGAGCGCTATTCCATTAGCTCAGATATATTGGGATATAATGTTTTAGAGGCTCAAAATAACAAAGATTTACTTAATTTGACTGAATATAGTCAGCCAATGATCTTTATTTATAGCTCAATAATAATTGATTTAGTTAAAGATAATATCTCTAAAAATTACGAAAATATAAATATAGCTGGCCATTCTCTTGGTGAGTACTGCTCTTTATATTTTGCAAATGCACTTAGTTTTGAAGATATGTTAAGAGTTGTTAAGTCAAGAGGTGAGGCGATGTCAATTGTTTCAGATCCGAATAAATATGCAATGTATGCAATTTTAAAAAAAGAAGATCAAATAATTGATGAAAGTTTATTTGGCAACGGTGCTTACATAGCAAATATAAACTCAGATAAACAAATAGTAATTTGTGGTTTTAAAGAAAAATTAGAGTCTTTTAAAGAAATGCATAACTTAGGAAAGTATATACCACTTAATGTATCTGCTCCTTTTCATTCAGAATTAATGTTAGAAAGCGCAAACATTTTCCAAAAGAAAAATTTAGATACTGTTTTTAAAAAAGTTAATTTAGATTTAATATCTAATCATGAATTGATAAATTATAAAGATCTATCAGAAGCTGATTATTTAAATCAACTTACTCATCAAATTCACTCCCCAGTTATGTGGTCTAAGACAATTCAATTATTGATAAATAAAGGCATTGATAATTTTATTGAAATTGGACCAAAAAAAACATTACTAAACTTTATTCCAAAAGATTTTCAAGGAAATAAAATACCAATTACTAATAAAGAGGAAGTAGAAAACTATGTTCAATGAAAAAAAACTTTTTATAACAGGTGGCACAGGATCAATTGGAAATTCTATTTGTCACTATTTTAATAATAACGGATGTTCTAATATTTATGCATCTACTACAAATTTAGAAAAAGTTAATAGCAATGACTCTTTTATTGATTATAAACAATTAAATTTATCTGATATTAGTGAATTAAACTTAGATGAAATTTTGGATATAGATATTGATTTCTTAGTTTTAAATGCAGGAGTCACAAAAGATAATATTTTTTTAAGAATGTCCTCTGAAGAGTGGTCAGATGTTATAGATGTAAATTTGAATTCCTCATTTTACCTTCTTAAACACTTTATAAAAAAAATGATTAAAAAAAGATTTGGAAGAATAGTTTTTATATCTTCAGTCGTTGCTCATACGGGTAACCCTGGGCAAGTAAACTATACTGCGTCTAAAGCTGCAATTTCTGGCATGGTTAAATCCCTAGCATTAGAATTATCAAGCCGAAATATCACTGTTAATAGCGTTGCTCCAGGTTTTATTCAATCCAATATGACTGATAAGCTTAATGACGCACAAAAAAACACCATTTTAGATAAGATTCCGATGAAAAAACTTGGAAATCCTGAGGACATTGCAAAAGCTGTTGGTTTTTTATGCTCTGATAATGCTAGTTATATTACTGGCCAAACAATTCATGTTAATGGCGGATTGGCACTTATTTAATAAAATATTTGAATATTATAAATAATGTGGTACGAACGTTAAAAATTATTACTACGAGGTTTTAAAATGAGCGATATCGAAGAAAGAGTTAAAAAAATTGTTGTTGAACATCTAGGTGTAGAAGAATCAAAGATCCAAAGTGACTCAAAATTTATTGATGATTTAGGGGCTGATAGCCTCGATACAGTAGAATTAGTCATGGCTTTCGAAGAAGAGTTTGGTTGTGAAATCCCTGACGACGCAGCTGAAAAAATTGTTACACTTAAAGATGCTGTAACTTACCTCTCAGCTAATTCAAATTAAATTAAAAGCATTTAACAGTTGAGGCGAGTAGTTGTTACAGGATTGGGTACAATCAATCCTTTAGGAAACTCAGTTGAGTCCAGTTGGAGTTCTCTCATTAATTCTGAGAGTGGTATTAAAAAGATTGATACTTTTGATACTGAGCTCTATCCCTGTAAGATTGCCGCCACTGTTGATGACTCTCTTATTGATGAAAACATTGTCTCCTCAAGAGATTTAAGAAAAATAGATAGGTTTATAGCTCTTGGTTTAATAGCAGCAGATGAAGCTATTAAAGACTCTGGTTTTATTTCAGATGAAAAATCCTCATTAAGCTCAGGTGTTATGGTTGGCTCCGGTATAGGTGGCTTAGATACAATATACAGAAACTCTTCAGTTCTTGATAATCAGGGTATAAGAAAGATATCTCCTTTTTTTATCCCTTCTGCTCTAATAAATTTACTCTCCGGCCATATTTCCATCAGATATAATTTAAAAGGCCCAAACAGTTCACCTGTTACTGCGTGCGCTACTGGAACTCATGCTATTGGAGATTCTTTTACACTTATTAAAAATGGTAAAGCTGATCTTATGGTTTGTGGTGGAGCCGAAGCTGCGATATGTCCAATCGGCATAGCAGGTTTTTCTGCAGCAAGAGCTTTATGTGATACTTTTAATGATCATCCTACCAAAGGTTCTAGACCATGGGATAAAGACAGGTCTGGTTTTGTAATGGGAGAGGGGGCAGGTGTTTTAGTTTTAGAAGAATTAGAACATGCTAAAAATAGAAATGCTAAAATATATGCTGAAGTTAAAGGATATGGTCTTTCAGGAGACGCTTTTCATATTACAAAACCCTCAGAGGATGGTAGTGGTGGATTTAGGGCTATGGAAATGGCTCTAAAAGAATCTGGATTAAATTCAGAAGAAATTAATTATATTAATGCCCATGGCACGTCTACCCCAGTTGGTGATATGATAGAATTAGCTGCTGTTGAAAAATTATTCGGATCAAATGAAAAATTATTTATGAGTTCAAATAAATCGGCTATCGGTCATTTATTAGGAGCAGCTGGGGCTGTCGAAGCAGTTTTTTCGTTGAAATCTTTAGAGACTAAGACTCTTCCACCAACTCTTAATCTTGATAATCCTGATACTGCAACAAAAATTAATCTTATTCCCCATGAGCCTATATCGGAGTCTATTGATAATTTAATTTCAAATTCATTTGGTTTTGGGGGAACTAACGCAAGTTTAATTTTTGGAAATTAAAAGTAAAAACTTTTGTATTGTTTTATCATCACCCTCGGGTGCTGGTAAGACTTCTATATCAAAAAAAATACTTACAAAAGATAAATCAATAGCTTTATCTATTTCTTGTACTACTAGACCAAGAAGAGTGGGTGAAAAAAATAAAAAAGATTATATTTTTATAGATAACTTAAATTTTGAAGAAATAAAAAAGAAAAAAGCTTTCTTAGAAAGTGCTAAAGTTTTTGGCTATCATTATGGAACATTAAAAAAAACTATTGAAGATTTCTTTAAGAAAAAAAAAGATGTTCTTTTTGATATAGATTGGCAAGGTTATCAACAGTTAAAGCAAAGTGGCCAGGATGTAGTAGGTATATTCATATTACCACCTAGTAAAAAAGAATTAATACAAAGATTAGAAAAACGAGGCAGAGATACAAAATCTGAAATGAAAAAAAGAATGAATTTAGTCCAAGATGAAATATCTCATTTTCTTGAGTATGACTATGTTGTTATAAATAAAGATATCAATAAATGTGCTGATCAAATCTTGAGTATCATTTCTACAGAGCGGTTAAGAAGATCTCGATTAACCAACCTTACCAAATTCGTTGATAAGTTTAGATATTAATTTCTCTAAATATATTTATAAGCGAGGATAGCGTAAGTTTCTCTGCTCTTAGATTTAAATCA
>Ga0181606_10005013_pt1 | contig 10970 bp, 12 predicted proteins | sample 041ome_10_FD_132994 | JGI IMG/M metagenome (GOLD analysis project Ga0181606, IMG submission 132994) | Coastal salt marsh microbial communities from the Groves Creek Marsh, Skidaway Island, Georgia - 041412US metaG (megahit assembly) | ecosystem: Environmental > Aquatic > Marine > Intertidal...
ATGATCCAATTGACCTTATCATCTTCATGCGAGGTCAGGCGAAGCTCTTGGCTCCACGCTTCCACATCAAGAAACTGGCTTTGGTTTTGGTCGCAGTCTGGATTTCCGCCGCAGAAAAATACTGGGATACCAGCTATATCGCGTGGCAAGAAATTCCACGCATCGCCCGTGTTAATTTCCTCAATCTCGTCATATGAGCTGATGGAAGTCAGGCGCCCTGCCGATGTGTCATAGTCAATTTTCAGGGCCAGTGACATCATTTCGCGTTCGTTCAAGCCACGGTTGTTCACGCGGATGGGAAGGCTCGTATCATTAGCATCACCATCGCCAGGGCCGTTCCAGTTAAAACCGGCGACATTGGGCACGATGTTATAGTAAAAGCCTTGGCCTTCAAATTTTGATGCACTGGCGCGCACGTCGACGCTCAATTTGTCAGAGACGTCCCACATTAATTGCCCACGCAGCGCGGTGTCGCGCATTGGGTCGGCTTCCTCGTTCAAATAGGTGTTGTCGAGATAGCCATCAATATCGATGAAAGAGCCTGCGACACGGAATTTGACTTTATCCGAAAGCGGGCCGCTCAAGCTGGCTTGTGTCCGGTAGCCATCGCCACTGTCGTAACCCAGTTTAAACTTTCCTTCGAATTCATCGGTTGGTTTTTTGGTCTGCACCACAATGGCGCCGCCAATCGCGTTGCGACCATAAAGGGCGCCTTGAGGACCTTTTAGAACCTCAATTTGCTCAATGTCGAATAGTTCTTGGCTGAACTGAGCAGGGTTCACTTGCTGCACACCGTCAATGACCACAGCAACAGAGGGTTCAGAGTTTCGGTTTTGCGAAATACCGCGCATCACCACAAAGGCATTACCCGCATTTTGCACTTCGATCATGGTGACATTCGATGTCAAGTTAATGAAGTCTGAGGGGCGCTCAATGCCGGCATCTTCAATGGTTTGCGATGTAAAGGCCGTCACAGCTGCCGGCACATCTTGAAGGGACTCTGAACGCTTCCGCGCGATCACGGTAATTTCGTCAAGCGCCGATGCCGACTGCGCAAGCGCAGGGGCCGACGGTGTTGCCAACACGCTCAGCGCGACAACAGAACTAGCCGATAATAATGCCAAAGGATGTTTGATTGATGTCATGTTTTACTCCCAAAACAGGTCTAAAAAGGCCCCACTGACTGCGCGGCCAAAATTTAGACGGTACTGTAAGGTGATAGGAAAACTTTCGTTGTTCGAAGTCAAGTTCGCATATCGAAAAAATGGCCCTAGACGGCATTTCTCAAATATATGTGATATTTTTGCAACATATGGCTGCCTGTCGAGGAACCCTGCCGAGGCGCCCTGCCGAGACACCCTGTGAGAGACCCTGCCGAGGCACCCTTTCGACCCACATGTGAAGCGCGCTTTTCGGGATCGGTGTTCGCGCAACAGGCGGGGCACGATCGTCTCACGCGCCCCGCCCACCGAGAAGGTCTAAACTAGCGCAAGCCGTTGAGGTCGAGAGAACCAAAACTTGTTACAGTTGTTGTCCATATAGACCCCAGAAGTGTCCGCGTTGAGGCGATGCCCGCCATCGCCGATCTAAATTCCGGATTCTTTCCATATTCGTCTGTCGCGCTTTGCATCGCCGACCAGCTATCTCCGCCAAAAACAACAATGTGAGATACGCCAGGCGTTCCTCCAGCTGTTACCCGCCAAACATCAATGGAGCCCGACATATCCCGCATCATATTCGAATTCATGAGGCGGCTGAGGCGCCCCATATATTCTTGCTCATTGGGAACCCGAGCTGCAGCGCCAACCCAGGAATAACGGTCATTATTAATATTTCCCCAGCCAGATACATGCGTGTAAACGGTCTCACTGATTAATGAGCCCGAGGCGGCTAGAGCTTTACGAAATTGATCCCAATCGGCATTTCCGTTGAGACGGCCGAGCGTGGCCTCAAAGCTGGCCAAATCTTTATATATAACGGCAAATGAGAAATTTTGTGGCGCCGGCCCATTCGCCGTATGCGCATTGATTAACATGCGCCCATCAAAGTTCGCGAACGCATCGGATTTGGTAAATTGATCGATAGCCGCAAAGAACCTTTTTTCCTGGGCGGGCGCTACCGACCACGCATAATCGACCCACACCGCTTGCGCCCGCGCAAAACCAGTCATCGCAAGCAACATCAACATTATTCTAATGAACATAACACTTCCTCCAATTTAAATTAACGCCCCTCTGCCAAGCTTCGTTTGAGCAAGCGGAACTGGGACAAATAGAGAGTGCGGTTTCTTCAGAAATTTCCTAAATGGCTGACCTATCGAATGACCCCATTGCCCTGATGGGCACGCCTGCGGAGGAAAGCTATTCAATGTTCCCCTGAGTTTGAATGGGTGGATAAAATTAGATCCATTTCTAATTTTTTCGGCCGCTTCTCACTATTTTAGCCCTTTTTTAGTCTTCAAATTAAAGCGCTCCGTCTCAAGCCCAAAAAAACTGTCGTATTGACTTGCCATCTCCTGGCCGATGCGGTTCACTTCTTTTAAGGAAGCGTTATATGCAGCTCTCTGAAGACAAGATTAAGAAAGTGCTTGCTTGCGATCAGATCGCAGAGGGTCTGACCTTTAACAAACGCCCAGGACACCAAGAGTTAATATTTGGCCATATTCTTCTGAGTTACGAGGAAGGGAACCCTGCCACACCAAAGGATTTGACACGCCTTACGGGATGCACCCCCGAGACATTGCGAGTGCTTCTCCGCAAGGCCGAAAGCCGCGGATATCTGTGTTCAAGCGGTCGTCCGGATTATCAAATTGTGCCGTGCGAAAAAATGCTCTCATTAATCTTCAAGGTGAGCCAAGAATGGAGACAGCGTAATTTACGTCGCTTAATGCCTTACACCCCAACGGTGCGTGAGGTTTATGTAATGACTCAAGCCTTTGATATTTACACGCGCTGGAGGGAAAGTTTGACCTTCATCTTCAAAACGCCCGTGAAGCGAGGGATTACCTTTTTTATTCTCGATCGAAGTCGGTATGGCTATGTCGAATTGGAGCGGCTTAAATATAACTTCCCCATTGATCACGAGAGCCTTCGACAGTTCATTAATATGATGATCGAGACGGGATATTTCGGCAAAAGCAAAATCGGCAAATACACGGTGATCTGGGCGACGTCTAGATTGAGAGAGGAAACAGATAAGCTGGTCTCAGAACTCGACGCAGCACTGCGACCCTTTTCAGGATCAATTCGTCCCTATAGCGCCTTTGTTGAGCAAATCCTGTATTCGTCATCTGAAGATGCGCGCGTCATGCGGTCCTCCCGCAATTAAGAAGGTTGTTACCCGACGCTTGCCCCAGAGCCCGAACCGACGCTTGAACCGAAGTCTTAACCGAAGCCTTAACCGAAGTCTGCCCCAAAGATCCAACTGGTCGCGTCTCTATAGTGCCGGGAGACCAGTTTTACTTGGGGGCTGGCCCGTCATAATCGATGGCCTCAGCCGCAGCATTTGACATGATAAAGCCGATCGACCGATCGCTTTCTTCGCGCAAATGACCGATCAAGCTAGCGGTACGGGCGAGCAAAGAAATCCCTTTGAGGGCTTCGGCAGGATAGCCAACATCGAGCATGACAGATGGAATGGCGCCATTGACGTTGATGGGAAGATTTTTACCAATGGCATCCGACATAACATCGCGCAGGCGATAGACCATTTCAATATGTGGCCCAACAATACCTTTTTCTTCCGCGAGCTTGAATAAGAGATTGGCGCGCGGATCACCGGCCGAATGTAAGGGGTGGCCAAAACCTGGAATGGCTTTTTTCTGTGCCCTCAGATCCAAAATAGCCTGTTTGGCCTGCTCCTCGAGATTGTCGGATGGCGTGGCAACAAGGCCTGCATAGAACCGGCCCGCCTCTTCTGCGCTTCCCAGAACAACCGAACCACACCCTAAAAGCCCGGCTGCCACAGCGCCCTGAAAGGCTTCAGGAGCGGCGGCATAGGTCATCCGCGCCGCAACCACGCTGGGCACCAAGCCATGTTCGGCAATAGATAAAAGCACCGCATTAGCGAAAAACTTTTGGGTCTCACTGGGCATTTCTCCCGTTGTCAGCAGCCAAAAATAAGACGTGAAATCCAATTGCCCCACCAGATCGCCACATAAGTCATGTCCGCGAATGGTGATATTCTCTGGCGTTGACGTACAAATTGCAGAGAAAGCATTATCCTGTTTGCCGATGCGCATCGTGTATCTCCTATTGACGGCGCTCAATTAGCGCGTGGGCGCACCCTAATGAGCGGATCATTAATTGTCAAAAAATTTCGCAAATTGGCTATTGTTTTCGATAATCGAAAGCCTTAAGACAGATAAGAGTTGAAAAGGACGTTACAATGGTAAAAGTGCTTTCTGGCATTCGCGTGATTGATATGGGAACCTTCATCACGGGCCCCGCTGCGGGCATGCTCTTGGCGGATATGGGCGCCGAGGTGATTAAGGTTGAGAACCCTGATGGCGGCGACCCGTTTCGGGCTTTTCGTGGCGAGCTGTATAGCCCGCATTTTCAAACCTATAATCGGAATAAAAAGAGCGTCACCCTCAACACAAAAATTCCTGAGGATCTTGAGAAGTTTGACGCCCTGGTCAGCAATGCCGATATTTTCATTGAGAATTTCCGGCCTGGTGTCGCAGAGCGTTTGAATGTGGGCGCACAACGCCTGCAAGCAATGAACCCCAAACTTATCTATTGCTCAATATCAGGTTTTGGCTCCGATGGTCCCGACCGCGATCGTCCCGCATTTGATACGGTCGCTCAGGCCGCCAGCGGATTTTTGCGGCTCCTCGTCAACCCTGATAATCCTCGCGTGGTTGGCCCCGCGCTTGCGGATGCGGTCACGGGCTATTATACGGCAATGGGGGCGCTGGGGGCACTGTTCGAGCGGCAAGCAACCGGAAAAGGCCGCTTGCTCGAAGTTTCGATGCTCGAAGCCATGTGCCATTTTAATCTCGACGACTTTACGCATCTTTTGTCAGATGATCAGGTGATGCACGCGTACAGTCGACCCAATGTCTCCCAATCCTATGTCTTTGAGTGCCGCGATGGAAAATGGCTGGCGCTCCATATGTCCTCTCCTCCTAAGTTTTGGGAGAATTTAGCGCAATGCGTCGGTCATCCGGAGATGCTAGACGACCCGCGCTTTAATGACCGGATGGCGCGGATCGACAATTACGATGCGGTGCGCGACTATCTGAAGCCGCTCTTCTTGATGCAAGATCGTGATCACTGGTCGGCCGTTTTGACCGCCGCTGAAGTGCCGAACTCGCCAATGTATGACTCGCAAGAAGTTTTGGAAACCGACCAAGTCAAACATTTAGGCTTGCAGGTCGAAGCGCCTCATCCACATGGTGGTGTTTTTAAAACCATTCGCTTTCCCGTCAGCTATGATGGTGAACGCAACACCGAGGTGACGGCTCCGCCTGTTCTCGGCGCCGATAATAACTTGCTCAACCCTCAAGCCGAAAGTTTGAAAGCGGGGGAATAGTGGAAACCACGAGCATCGTTTCGGAACCCATCTCAAGCAATGAACCGCGCGATAGCGAGTTTCTCTACACACTCGAACGCGGGCTCTCTGTTTTGCGCGCCTTCGACCAAGATCACCCCGCCATGACCTTGAGCGAAGTTGCTGAAAAAACCAACCTATCTGCCGCCGTCGCGCGTCGTTGCCTCAACACGCTGGTTAAACTTGGTTATGTTGCGCATCACGATCGGCGATTTTTACTGAAGCCCAAAGTGATTGAGTTTGGCTCGGCCTTTTCCGACTCGATGAATTTTGAAGAAGCCGTCAGCCCCTTTCTCCAAAGACTGCGCGACGAAACCGGCGACAGCGCCTCCTTGGTCGTGCTCTCAGGCAGCGATATTTTATACCTGGTTCATGTCTCAACCAATCGTCGCATTCGAATTGGGGCCAATGTCGGAACCCGATTTCCGGCATATGCGACATCGCTTGGCCGCGCAATTTTGGCCTTCAAGTCTGACCGCGTCATTCATAATTATTTTGCGACGACTGAGCTTAAAAAGCTCACCGAACATACCATGACCGCATCGAAAGAGGTGGTATCGCGCTTAGAAACAATTCGCAGATTGGGATATGACACAGCGCAAGACGAATTGGATTATGGCATCATCTCCATCGCCGTTCCGATTTTTGACAGCGAAAGACGGGTGATTGCCGCCATTAATTGCTCAACAACAACATCGCGGACAAGCCGCGACGAGATGATTGCAAATCGCCTCGACCTCCTGCGCGAAACGGCGCGTGACGTGGAGATGGCACTGAAGCGATGGCCCTATCTTATTCACGCCCTCGATGATGCTCTATGAATTGAGGCCAAATGATCCGCACGACCGAAAAGATCGTGCCATAACCTGAAGTAAGGAGAAGACCCATGTCCAACACAAAACTACCTTCACGGCTCCACCACACCGCCTATGTCACCAAGGATTTGGAGGCCACTCGAAAATTTTATGAAGAAGTCATTGGGCTTCCCCTCTTGGCCACTTGGTGCGAAGCGGATGAATTATTTGGCGCCGTGCGAACCTATGCGCATTGTTTTTTCGGCCTCGGTGACGGCAGCGCCCTTGCCTTCTTCCAGTTTGCCAGTGACGAAGATCAAGCCCTGTTTGGCCCCGACCTTCCGCCCTCGCCCTTCCGACATATCGCTTTGAATGTGGACGAAGAAACGCAAAACCAAATCCAGCACCGCATCACCGAGGCAGGCTACACAGAGCCCGACACCTTTGTGCTGGAGCACGGATATTGTCGCTCCCTGTATATCACCGACCCGAATGGCATGATTGTCGAATTCACGCTGGATGCGCCAAACGCAGATGAATTAAACGCGCAACGCCGTGAGACAGCTCATATTGATTTAAAACGCTGGTTGGGTGGGGATCACACAAGCAATAATCTGACGCGCTAGATTTTCATGCGCCACCAACGGGTCAATGATATCGATCTGTATATAGAAGGGGAAGGCATTCCCCTTCTCTGCCTGCATGGTTGGACGATGGACCATACCATGTGGCGATATCAATCGCCCCTGGCCGACCGTAACATTATGCTGATCAGCTATGATCGGCGCGGCCACGGAACGCGCCCGGACGGTGACTGCGGCTTAATCCCAGACCTTCACGACATCTCCACCATTATTGATCATTTGAAGTTGGACCGCTTGGCCCTGATCGGAATGTCGCAAGGGGCGCGGATCGCTCAAGTTTACGCACACCACCATGCGTCGCACATCAGCCATCTTATTTTGCAAAGTGCGCCTGCTGCAGAAGATCAACTGACCGACGTCACCAACCCGCTCATTCCGATTGACGCCTATCGAGCGCTCATCCAAGCGGGGGAGATGGACGCGTTTCGTGATCGATGGTTGCACCACCCTTTAATGCACTGCGCTGAAGACGGTCCTCGTCAGCATTTGCACGAGATGGTCGAGCGCTATCGCGGGAGCGATCTATTATCATCTTCATCACGCAAGGCTGAGCTAACGCGCAAGGCTGAGCCGTTTGAAAGATCTGGTGTGCAGAAAAGTTCCTATGTCGGGCCCTTATTAGCCATTACGGGCGACCAAGAACCGCGGCTCCTGCGCCATTACGCCGATCACCTGATCGACAAGCATCGATCCATGTCTGACCAGCCGGCGATCCGCCTCGACATACAAGGTCATGGCCATTTTACGAATATGACGATACCGCATAAGGTTAATGATGCGATTTTTGATTTTATTTCCGATCATCGAAGCAGCGCCGTTGCCTGATCCTCAGCCCAACAGCCAGCTCCCCTTCTTGGTGACCCGAGACATTTATGTCGATATGGTGTAATCACACCGCTTACGAAAAGAGAGAGTAATCATGTCTTCATCCCGCACCATCCCCAGCACCCACACTGGCAGCCTGCCCAGACCGGACGCGCTCGTTCGCCTGATGTATGCCGTCGCCGATGGTATTCCTGTTGATCAAGATGCGCTGGATGCCGAAATTAATTCGGCCATCGCGCAAATCGTCAAGCGCCAAGTGGATGCCGGTGTAACCATCATTAATGATGGGGAAATGTCTAAACCCTCCTACGCGACCTATGTGAAAGACCGTCTCTCAGGCTTCACCGGCGACAGCGTTCAAGATTATTTTTTTGAAGATTTAACGGACTTTCCGCGCAGCGCCGAGATGGTGGCGGGCAATCCGGGTCGGCGCAAACGAAGCGCCCCGGCCTGCCAATCGGAGATCACCGTCATTGACGCACAAGCAGCAATCGACGACATGGTCGCTCTGACGCGCGAGGCCAAAGCCAATAATCACGCCCAGATTTTCTCAAGCGCCGCTTCGCCTGGGGTCATTTCCCTGTTTTTCGGCAACCAATTCTATCCCAGCCGAGAGGAATATGTATTCGCCATCGCCGAGGCCATGCGCCATGAATATGAGGCGATCGCCAATGCCGGCGCGATTGTTCAGCTCGATTGCCCCGACCTCGCAATGGGGCGCCATTCCGCCTATGCCGATCAAGATTTGGATACGTTCCGGAAAACCATTCAAGTCAATATCGACGCGCTCAATCATGCGGTTCGCAACATACCGGCGGAGCAATTGCGCATGCATTTGTGCTGGGGCAATTATCCTGGCCCGCATCACCATGATGTTCCCATTGGCGACATTATCGACATTGTTTGGACGGCAAAACCGCAAACCGTTTTAGTCGAGGGGGCCAATCCACGCCACGCGCATGAATGGATGGCGTTGAAGGAGCTCGGCGTGCCTGCGCATAAATTTATTTGCCCTGGCGTGATTGAACCCCAGTCTAATTATATTGAGCACCCCGATCTTGTGGCGCAACGGCTTATGCATTGGGCCGAGGTCGTCGACCCAGAGCGCTTATTGGCGGGCGTTGATTGTGGCTTTTCGGTTCATGTGGGCACAACCAGCATTGATCCCGATGTTGCCTTCGCCAAACTTGCCGCATTGTCGCAAGGATGTGAGAAGGCCGCCCAGAAGCTGTTTGCTTAATCGCTAAAGAGCTGAAGTCGCCTGGATTTTGATCAAGGGCACATCACGTTTGATGTTCGCACACTCTCTTAATCTTGTGATGTAAATGCCACTCGTACCGAGCCCAGACCCTCAATCCGCAGCTCATAGCTCTCATTTGCCTGGACGTGAACCATTGGCCCCAAGGCGCCTGACATAATCAGGTCGCCGGCTCTCAGCGGACGCCCCACCTCAACCATTTTACGGGCGAGCCACAGGCAGGCAGTCAATGGGTTTCCTAAACATGCAGCGCCCATTCCATTTGATACGGTCTCGCCGCGATGCTCGAGGACCATGCCGCAATTCAGATGGTCAAACCCATCTAGCTTCACGGGGCGCGATCCCAAGACATAGAAGCCCGAGGACGCATTATCCGCAATCGTATCGGTGATCCCGATTTTCCAATCGGCAATCCGCGAGTCGGCGACCTCAATGGCCGCCACCGCATATTCAACCGCCGACAACACCTCAGCCAGCGTGATGCCAGGCTGATCGAGATCTTTTCCCAAATAAAAACCAATCTCGCCTTCAATGCGGGGGTATAATAAGCGGCTCATGGAGATTGTTTCGCCATCGGCATAGGCCATATCGGCGAACAACATGCCATAATCTGGCTGATCGACCCCTAATTGCGTTTGAATCGCTTTTGAGGTTAATCCGATTTTTCGGCCTGACAGCACCCGCCCCGCCTCTAACCAACGTTTGGTATTAACGTTTTGAATACGATAGGCGTCGTCCGTATCGAGCTCAAACTGATCGCGCAATGGCGCAATCGCTGTTTGGGTCTGATAGGCGCCTTCAATCAAATCGGCGGCGGCGCGAATGTCTTTTTTTGTAAGTGCCATTGTAAGTCCTATCGTTTGAAAAAAATTGAGATGTAACGAGGGGCGCCAAAAATGCTTGGTAGGGCCTCGTCGATGGGGACGCCTTTAGCCTTTTTTTCGACGTTCCAGAATTTGTGCCACCGTCGACACACTGAGCACGGTCCCGTCACGGGCGAGGGCTTCTGCGAGCACCCCATCCGACGCATAGAGGTTAAATAACACCAACGCCCCATCAGGACCGCCGCGTTCCATATGCACATCCCCCGGCTCCTTACACGCAAAATCGCCCGCATGGCGAATGCGCGACCCCAGCTCTTGTCCTGTGACTAAATCAACGTCGATAACATGGAGCTCGCCCGCCAGAACAGTTGAGCGTGTCTCAGCGGTATGGCGATGAAAGTGGCAGTAGGAATGAGGCGCCCAACGATACAGCAAATCCACATGACCATCTTCTTGGATGGACAATAAGGCCGCCTCATAGTCGATGGGGTAATCAAACGCGGCATCCCCTTGGAAGCGGCGCCACTTAATGGTCGAGCTATCAAATAAATTCAATGTCATTACTCCCAAGTGGGGCCGGCTTTGATCGCCCCGATTGCCCTGCGACATTATAGGCTAGTTTAGCGCCTGCAGAAATGGTGTAGTTCGACCGCATGCGAGGGATATATTTTTTCATTGCTCTGGTGGTATTTGGGGCATCGGTGACCACGAGTTGGTGCACCGAATATGGTCGTGTGATGACGATCTGCGGCAGCGACGGGCTGTCGACACAATACCTCCCTCCGGCATCGGACACGGACGCCACCTCCGACCCCGCAAGCCACGACTGTTGTATCGGCGTGCCGACCAAAGCCATGGCCCAAGCATCGGCTGTCGCGCCCCCAGCATTCGATATTTTGTTGCGCATGACCTTGTCCCATGGCACCCATAAGCCCATATTGCGCGCGAGGTCAGAGCATGCCCGTGGCCCCCCGCTTCAGAAAATAGATCCTTACCAAAGCTAGATCCATTTTATCTGAATAGGAAAAGACTAATGAACCAACGAACACTTGCGCTCGCCCTGAGTTTGGCG
>Ga0181606_10005016_pt1 | contig 10968 bp, 7 predicted proteins | sample 041ome_10_FD_132994 | JGI IMG/M metagenome (GOLD analysis project Ga0181606, IMG submission 132994) | Coastal salt marsh microbial communities from the Groves Creek Marsh, Skidaway Island, Georgia - 041412US metaG (megahit assembly) | ecosystem: Environmental > Aquatic > Marine > Intertidal zone...
TCGTCGCCATCATTTCCTCCTCGAGACGTTCTGTTTCTGCGCCATCATCGTCGCACTATTCCCGGAGAAAGCGTATGCCATCGCGGGGAAATGTTCCGCCTGTAAAGCAGTCTCCGCGGAACTCCAAGAAGCTTTGAACAAAGAAAACAAGCAAAGAAACCACATCGACATGCGAGGTCGCTTGGATTCTAAAGGCCAACGATACGGGAAGTTAATTCCGTACTCGGTCTCCGAACAGAGATACTTAGAGCTCGTGGAGGATTTTTGCGAGACGAGCAGAGTTCCGGATTATCAACTGAGCAAAGCGGACTTATCTCGAAACGAGACGGAGGACTCGTGGTATAAAGCGCCGAAAGGGACGGTTCGAGGCGCGCAAGCGAAAACGGAACAGAGAGAGATTCAGACGTACTGCGAACGAGTGATGGAGGAAGTGGAGGAAGAGTTGCAGACGTTGTTGTACGAGGAGAAGTTGAACGAGACGAACGTCGAACAGTACGTGTGTTACGAGTTGTCGCCGCAGTGCGTGTCGAAAGCCGAGTGGAAGAAGAAGAAGAAGGATAGAAAGGAAGGGATGGATAGGCACACGGGTAAATACGACACGGCGACGATGAAGGAGTTGTGAGATTCTTACGAATGTTATACAACCACTACTCTGTGCGAGAGGATTTATATATATATATTGATGAATATATATACGTATTTTAATAGCGTCGAACTAGCATCGATTAGTATGCGCGTGTCGAGCTTTCAAATCATATCATTTATGTTGAATGAAAAATTATTATGAGCTTTATACTTTAAGATTAATACGAGCTACTGCTGTAACTATCGGAGTCGGAGGAGGAGGAGGAGTGAGAGGAGGAACTGCTCTTCTTCTTTCTCTTGTCTCGCTTCCTGCTCTTCTTTCTCTTCTTCTTCTCTTTCTTCTCCCGCTTCTTGCGTTTCTTCGAATCTTTCTTCTTGTCTTTTTTGGACGACGACGAGTCTTTCCTCTTCTTGCCTTTTTTGATTTCCGGGACGTACCCTTCTAATCCGTGACCAAACCTCGGTTTGGAATAGTCGTCCGCTTTCGGTTCGTGTTTTTGGTCGTCTTCGACGTCGACGACGAAATCGTATGCGTTTTTGCTCTGTTCTTTGACGTCGGCTTTTTCGTGTCCCCAGTGGACGATGCCGCCAGGTTGCACTTTTTCGCCAGCGTCTGCGCCGACGGGTTTCTTGTTGAATCGTCCGCCATCGCCTCCACCACCACCGTCGCGTCGTTCGCGAAGTTTCCTGTTTTCCGGATCTAGATCTTCGCCCGATTTCTGATCGACGAGTCGAATCGACCCGGAGAGTTTCATTCGATCGCGTTCGCTTTCCGGCGGTTTCATTTCGATTATTTTAACGAAGCACGATTCGCCAACCGACAAAACTCCTTCAATTCCCATAACTTTATCCTCGTCCGTATCTTCTCTAGAAAACCGTAAGTGTTCGCTAATCTCGGAAACGTGAATCAAAGCCGACGTTCGAGTATTTTCTAAATTTACAAATACGCCGTACGGTTTAATCGAAGATACTTTGCCTTCGTACACGCCGAATAAATCAGCCGTGAACGATGCCGTCGACGCGTTGTTGTTGTTATTTCTATATCCATCGTGGTTGTTATTCGTGTTGTTATTAGCGTTAAATCCATTTTCTCTGTTCTCTGGATCCTTGTCTTCCCCGCTCTCTTGATCGACATTTTTCATCGATAAACTCACTTTCCACCCTCTCGCGGGATCTTTCTCGCATTTTAAAACTTTCGCAAACACTTTCGCATCCACCGGGAAAAAGTACGACAAAGACTGCACTTTCGCCTCGTCCGTATCGTCTCTTTGGAACGTGATATCGTTCGAAACTTGACTCGCGTGGACTAAACCATCCGGTAAATGTCTCCTTCCTCTTCCTCCTCTTCCTCCTCCTCCTCCGTATACGTCCTCTTTATTCTCCTCCTCCGCTTCCTCCATCAAACGCACGAACAATCCGTACGGCTGAATCGAACGCACGATACCTTTCCGAATCTCGCCTCGCGCGAACGGAGGAGGAACATCGACATCGAGGTCTTCGCCCCCGTCTCGTCTCGCGAATTCTCTGTCGTCGTCGCGTCGATGACGATGATCATAATAACGATCATCATCATCACAACGACGACCACCTTCTTCCTCTCGCATTGGTCTTCTTTCGTACTCATCAAACTCGCGGCGAGAGCGGTCTCGGCGGCTGCTCTCGTAACGACCATCTCTCGTGTCATCACCATCATCATCCTCGCGCGACCGGCTTCGCGGTGAATAACTCCTTCTCCTCCTCGCTCTTCGAGTAAAAGAATCTCCTCGTCGTCCTTTTCGTCGTCTCTCCTCTTCGTCGAATTCTTCGTCCGAAAGAGAGGAACTTCGATCTCTTCTTCTTCGTCTTCTTCTCGTCCGTCTTTCTTCGTCTCCGCTGTCGGAAAAATCATCATCGTCGGATCTTCTCTCTCGTCTAATCCTCCTCCTCCTCCTCTCGCGAGAGAAAGACGAAGACGACGGCGAGGGAGATTTCGATCGTCGTCGTCTTCTGTCCTCTTCTTCGCTTCGAAAAGGAGAAGGAGACATGCGTGTTTATTCGTATAAGAGCGCTTAGAAGATTTGAGGGGAAATGGATTTCCCCAAACGCCTCAAAACTTTCTCTTCCGCACGCGCGCGTCTATTACTCTCTGCGCTTTCAACCGGTCAAAACCACCATCATAATCTCTCCTCCTCCCGATAAGAATAAAGAGTACCATGACGTCTAAATTCTCCTCCTCGAACAACGCCGTTCGACGCATCTCTCAAGAGGTGAAAGAATTCCTCGAGAGCGAAAGGCAGATGGAAGATGGAACCGACGACGACCAACAACAGGAGAAGGACGGGTCGATGATGGTGGATAACAACGCGTTTGCCACGTGGGCGGAACCGCTGGAGGACGATATTTTTGAGTGGCACTTTGCGATATACGGCGCGGAAGGTACGCGAGAGAGGAGAGATGCTCTTCGTTGTCGTCTGTTTGCTCTTCGTGTTTGTGTGTTTGTGCTTCTTTCTCTCTCTGTTGTCTTTCGCTGTGTTGGCGGTTACGCGTCGAATACTCACACGCAATCTCTCTCTCTCTCTCTCTCTCTTCCCCCGCCCCATAATCAAATAACAGGCACTGCGTTTGAAGGCGGCATATACCACGGTCGCATTTTACTCCCGGTGGAGTACCCGTTCAAACCGCCAAACTTTATGCTCTTGACGCCAAACGGCAGATTCGAAACGTTGACGAAAATCTGTTTGTCGATTACGTCGTACCACGCGGAACATTGGCAACCGAGTTGGTCGGTGAGGACGGCGTTGACGGCGATTCGAGCGTTTATGGTGACACCGAGCGAAGGCGCGTTAGGTGGGATTGATTTTAGTGAAGAGCAAAGGAGAGAACTCGCGGAGAAGAGTCGAGCGAAGGAGGTTAATTTTACCTTTGGGAGCGAAAAGAGAAGAGAAGTCACGAGACTGGTACACGAGAAAATGTTAGGACGAATGGGAAAAGCGAAACAAGCGGCGAGGAAGATGGCGATGGAGAAAAGAGAAAGGGAAGAAAAAGATGCTCGGGAGAGGAGTGATGGTGGGAACGGAACGAACGCCGAGGCGCCGACGACATCCACGGCTACGCTAGAACAACAACAACAACAACGCACGCAACCGAGAGAACAACAACAACAACAACAAACACCATCACCTACTCCTTCGCCTCGAAACGCCGCCAATAACGAGAACAACGAGAACGACGACGATGTACAAAGACAAAGAAATAGTAGAACAACGCAAACAACCACGCGCAGCATCGAGCGGAGACCCGCCTCGCCAGAACAACAACAACAACAACAACAACAACAACGACGACAACAAAGAGACCCCGATCATCGGACTTCAGCTATAAAACTTCTCGACTCCATCTCCGTGTGCTTAATCGTCGCCATCGTCGCCATCTTGTTGAAGAGGTGCATGTGGATACCTCCTTCGTTGTGATAAAAAATGTCTGTATTTTAGTATTACTCTTTGGATAAAATGGAAAATTTTCTTCACTCTTAAATGACTGCCCCCCAGATATCGGCGAGATATTCCACGCACGCGTTCGCCTCCACGTCTCGTGCTTTCTCTTCTCCTAAGCTCAAAAGTCGTTGTTGTTCTCATCGTCGTCTGAATCGTCGTCTAAATCGTCGTCGTTTAAAGAGAGATGGAGAGTTTTGCTGCGCTTCTTCATCAGACACCGGGGAGACGATAAGCGAGAATGGGTCGGCGAAACCGTCCGAAGCGTCGCCGTTTCCACTGCTGTCGTTCGCAAACGACTCTGCGCGAGAACAACTTTTGTCGTCATCATCGTACACGCACGTTTCTCCTGGCGTGTGCGATGCGCACGCCTCGGACGTGGCCATTCGCGCCGCGTGGGTGGTTCTGTTGAGAAGTCAACACCCGTCTCACAGGGCGAACGCGAAACGGACGAAGGATATGTTTCACCAGGAGGACGAGAGTTTTCTGGAGAGGTATCACGAGTGGGAGAGAAAATACGATATGTTTTTATCGAGCGTAGAGAGCGATGCGTATCAAGGCGGGACGTTGTTGAACGTGGTCAGCGAGAAGGAGAAGTTGTTGCGGGAATACGGGTTGCCGGATTTGTTTCGCGCGGTGAAAGCGTCGGAGAACGCGCTGTGCTCGGACGTTTTGTTTCAATCGTTGAGAGATGACGTGGATAATTCGGAGGATTCGTTGAAATCTGCGATTGAAATCGCGTTGGCGGGGAACTTGTTCGATGCTGGAGCGGCGCAGGCGGTGCAAAACGTCGTCGGCGGGAGCTCGTTTAAAGGAGATTCGAATAAGTTTGCGTTTAAGAACAGCGAGGATTTACAGTTTGCGTTTGAGGCATCGAGGAAACGAGTGAGAAATAGCGAGTGGTTGTGTGACGATTTGGATGAGTTGCGAGCGAACGAGTACGACCGCGTGTGCGTGTTTTGCGATAACGCCGGCGCGGACGTCTTAGGGATGACGCTATTAGCGAGAGAATTGGCCAAAAGAACTAAAGGCGCGAAAGTCGCGTTGGTCGCGAACGAATTGGCCGCGCTGAATGACGTCACCATCAACGAACTCGAAGAGTTTTACCAGGTGTGCGAACAACACGACCCAGAGTATTTACAACTGTACCGCGAAAACGGCAAAATCGCCCTCCTCTCCTCCGGCCAAGCGTCCACGTTACTCAACTTGAACGCCACCGGCAAAGATATCAACGATTGGGTCAAGCGCGAAGATACAGTCGGTGGAGTCGACATGGAAGGTAAAAAGCTGAAGTGGCTCGTCGTTTTAGATGGCATGGGCCGCTCTTTAGAATCGAACTGGGAGTGCGGCAAATACGTGCAACCGCACGTGGACGTCTTGAACTTGGCGATGGTGAAATCTGAAATCAACGCCAAGAGGTTAGGCGCGAACGTATACGACTGCGTCTGTAAGTTGTCCAACAGCAGATAATAAAGAGAAGAGAGAAAGAAAGAGAGATGATCGGATGACGTATATTTATATCGTGTTATTAGTGTTGTATTGTTATTTTGTTCATCCCATCGGCGGCGCTCGCGTTTAAAAGGTGAAAGAAATATCACACCTAAACATCCACTCCTCTTACTTAGGGGAAATTTGGCTTCACTAATCACCTCCAGAGAGACAAAAAACACATGTCCTCCGCGGCGCGTTCTCGCCTCCTGCTCTCGCATCGCGTCACCACGAACAGTGTCCCGTCAACCAGCGACCAAACGGGAGCGCGCGTCCGGGTGAATAAGAGAATCCACGCTCAGCAACAACAGAAAAGCAAAGCAAACAAAAAGAAGAATGAAAACTCGAGATACGAGTTCCCGGGAAGCATGCCCTCGGCGTTCCAGAAAGACGTCACGCGAGCGTTAGAACAAGCGAAAAGAGCGGAGAAAGTTTGGTCGTGCGAAATCACCGACTTCTATTCTCCTCCGTTGTGCGATTGGATCGAAGCCGCGGTGAAGAAAAACTTTGGAGAAGCGATTGTGTGCAACAGGTTCGGAGGATTTTCCGGGGCGGAACAGCAGAGGGTTCTGCTCGCGAGACGGGACAACAGCGAAGAACTGTTCGAGTTGGCGAAGAAAGATGAGTTTTTCGCGAACGAAGAGGACGAAGGTGAAGTGGATACGAACAACTGCGCGATCGCGTGCGTGAACATAAGCGGAAAGTTTGCGTTCGATCCGGCGTCGCATCCGGATTTTTTAGGCGCGGTGCTCAACGCCGGCGTGAAACGCGAGAAGATTGGAGACATCTTGGTCAATAATTCTTCCGAGGGTGGAGCGAAAGTTTTGGCGACGCCTGCGATTGCGGTTTTCTTGACGAGAGCGTTGGAATCTGTGCGCACGGTTAAAGTGACCGTGGAGCTTTTTCCTCTTAGCGAATTAGAAGGCGCCCAAGGCGCGCAGGTTCAAGAACCGGTAAGAACTTACGAAGCCTCGCTTCGGTTAGACGCCGTGGCATCTGCTGGATTTCGGTGTGCGAGAAGTAAGATGGGTGAGGATATCGTAAAAGGAAACGTGAAGCTAAACTACAACGTGTGCGAAAAGAAGAACGCGACAGTTGGGCAAGGTGATATGATTAGTTGCCGAGGAAGAGGAAGAGTAGAAGTGAAAGAAATTTTGGAGCAGCAGAACGATCGGTATAGAATTGAGTTGGTGCGATACAAGTAGGAGAGAGAGTCAATCTTGATATGCGGTCGTTATTTATACTCAGCAGCGCATAGTTAGTATTATCGTCGCGTATTTACTTCGCTTCTCTTTCGCTCTTCTTTTTTTCTGTTTCTTCTTCTTCTTTTTCGCCTTCTGTAACTCTGTTAAACAAGCCGCAAGCGTACTTCTCCACATGCCCAGCTCTAGGCGGCGGCGACGGTCGCATCTCCCAAATACCCGGTAAAGGAGGTTCCGCGTCCGCTGGAAGTTTTGTGGCCACCAGAGTGGTCATCTCCCAGCCCATGTCTAAATCGAGCGTACCCGTGCCTCTCTGTTCGTCTTGGCCTTCGAGCGTTTCGGATCCCAAAAGCAGTTTCGAGCAGAAAGAGCCTAAATGGCCGAGTTTCTTGGAGTATCGAATCGCGGATTGGATGGCCATCCACAATTTTTCGCGCGACATGGTTTGTGGACATTTGATGGCCGTTGCGAGCGAACGAACTTTGTTCGTCGTCGATTGCGATAAAGGCCGAACAAATCCTCTCTGCGTGACGGCGTGTTTACGGTCGTCGTATAAAATGCCTTTCGAGAGTTTCTCGGCTTCGGCGAATACGACTTGCAAGTCGTCGCTTTTCGTTTCGGCTGGATCTTCCCAAAAGATGACCGAATCCCACGTGCCGAAGAGCATGCGCTTGACTTCGTTCGTCTCTTTTTTCGTAACGACGCCCGTAACGAGATTACGCATCGCCGGCGAAAACTCGGCATCGTACTCGTGGAATTTCAAAATGGCTTCTAAACCGGTTTTTTCGCACTCGATTTTCACGTCGCCGCAGAGCTCGCCGATGGGTTTACGCAAGTAAAACTCGTGCGCTTTGAGCGTCGGTAACGTGAACGTGTACACTTCGGTATCGATGCTTCGTTCCGATCTCGGACAGTTATCGCGTCTTCGCCAGCGCGATAAGTAATCCGGATGTCCGCTCGCACCGTATAACTCGACGTAACAACCTTCTCGGCAAACGTCCTTTGGCGCGCTCTCTTCTCGATCCATCGGACCGGGCAGTTCTAAATGAATCAAGAGCGAAGCGCCGTACATTTCAGCTCTTGGAATGGCTTGAATCTTCGTCGAACTTCGTATCTTTTGCCTCGAGCCGTCGAGAAAGTGATCCGCAGTGCGAATATCTTTGAAGTTGTACGCGTTGTTTTCTTGGAAGTAGACGCTCAACGGCGTGCCGTCTGGGATCGATCGCACGAAATCGAGACTTTCAGGCGTTTCCACGCATCGCACGACGTGTGATCCGAGAGGTGGGGGCAAAGCCAGAACTCCCGTATCGCTTCGAACGGCTTTTTCTTCGTCGCTCGAATCGTACGCGTCGAAAGGATCGGCATGGTTATACGTCACCTCCTCGGTTTCGCTCTTCTTCTTCTTCATCGACGCGTCTTCACCGGCATCGTTTTCCGCCGAGGAGGGCGACTTTTCATTAAACCCGGGCCCGCGCGGACGTAATATTTCTGCGATTTGAGCAATAATGAGCCGCGTTGCGAGTAGAAAACGTTTTACGGATTCGTCTTCGCCGTCAAAGTGTAAATCTGGCTCTAGGCTCCAGCGGCTCGCGTTCTCGTCCTCTCCATCCGCGCACACGATGTTATTCTCTCCATCGTACGTCGTCACCTCTCGACTCTGAAACACTGAATCTCTTCTCAAACACTCCGCCAATTTCAATCCAATATTCACCGCGGTATCCGCGTTGGCCACGTCCGATCTCAAATTCGCCGTCTTGGGCGCCGAATTTGCGTTTTCGTCAAGGCGTAAAAATTTCCCCTTCAAATTCGTAAACATCTTACGCCCGGGACGGTTTGCGTTCGCAGCTGCCTGCCTAATCTCGTGTTCCTCTATCTTACGATGCGACTGGTGTCGATGCACTTTCGCTCTTAATCGTTCCGCGGCGACTTTAAACTTCACAAACGTCGCGTCCTCTTCGTCGTGCAAGAGCGGTTTGACGAATTTCTCCACGTCCACGGACGTTTGCGTAAAAAATTGCGCGTGCAAAATGGAAAACGCGCGGTCGGTTTTCGCGTCTAGATTTTCGATTCTGTGCTCGAGTTTATTCGTGCTCATGAGCGCGCGCTCTTCGTCGTCCAAGAAGTCGATGAAATCAATGGACTCGTCGTCGTCATCCTCATCCGATGACGAAGGAACATTTTTTTTCTTCGATGAGAAAAAAAAACGTTTCTTCTTCTTTTTCTTCTTTACTTTACTCGATGATGTCCGCTCGCTGTTTAACGCAAAGTCTTCTCCTTCCTTCGCCTCCTCTTCCCCTTCGTCGGAAGAGGAAGAGGAGGAGGAGGAAGACGACGTGCACTCTTTGATTTCACCAAAGTCTTCTTTCATGTTTTAAAGTGTGGAAATATAATAAAATCTGTTGTCCTCTTCGCGTATTTTTTGTTCGTGTGAAACACAAACACGAAAAGGTATTGATTGATGTTTGATGCACTACTGTATCGCACTCTTTAGTACTATTAAATCTTTATTAACGGCAATACATTGATGTTCAAATTTGTTCTTATGATTAAAATATAAAGATTGAAGACTAAGAAACCCCCCCGCTGGGTCGTTTCCCTTGACTCACGGCTCTGGCGATTCTACAATCGAGTTCCGCGGGCTGTTCCGCCGGTACGCTCAAATCGCACTCTTTCTCGAACATATCTCTCGCGTTCGTCATCGCGTCCTCGGGAATTTGTGCCAACAATTCGTCGATTTGTCTGTCGATTAATCCAAAATATTCCGCCGGCGCTTTAAAGTTCACCGCCACGCGCGCGTTGTTCGCTTTCAATTGCGTTTCCAACTCTTGAATTGATTGTTTCAACGCTTCGACCTCGTACGCGTCTAAACCGTACGTCTCTAAAATCGTCGGTAACGCCCGCGTCATGGGACCTGACACTCGAGTCGCGCACTTCACGTTCAGTTGCGATAAATCGCAATTATACACCGGTGCATCGCACGTTTTCCGGAACTCTTCGTTTTGGTTCGCGATGTCTTGCAACGCCACTTTCACCGCCAAGACCACCGCGACGGCTCGCAAAGGTTCCTCGATGGGCACATCCAAACCGCTGTTAAACATCGCACTCGTCGGTTGCACGTTTGAATTAAAAGCCAGCGCAAAACACCCCCAGGACATGTTGACCATAAATATCGACTTTCTTCTGTTCATATTCGTCGAAACGTTCTCATCTTCTCTCCTCGTTTCTCTCTTTTCTTTAGAGCGCGTTAATGTTCTTTCATCATCATCATCATCATCAGTTCGCATCATCCGTTGTTGTTGTCGTTTGTTCTGTTCAGAAGCATTCTCATCCGAAGCGAGCGCAGAAGCAGGTCGTCGTCTCCTTCTCGTCTGAATCGTCTTCTGAATCGTCGTCTGAATCGTCGTGGGGGTGGAAAGGGTAGTAAACATCGTATTCTTTTACCACAAGTTTGTTGTGTGGTTTTATCTTCAAAAGTTCGTTATTCGTCTTTGTTAGGTTTAAGGGGTGCTCACATTTTTTTTACCACCTTTTCTCCTCTTTTGTGGGATCTCTCTACATCTCTTCATTGATCACATTAAGACACACACAAACACTTTTGTGCAATAGTATACTAATACCACGAATAAAATGTACGGTAATAACGTGCGAACGACAGAAACGGACACAAATTTCGTGGCGAATTACACGGAAAAGACCCGGTTGGGGTTTATAGGTACGCGCGATTCGCGACGAGATTAGTATTCTCTGTCGAGGAGATTTTACCTTCTTCTTGGGGGCCCCCGGGAATTCATTTTTCTCCTCCCTCTTTGTTGCGCGCTCCCTGTTTTCTTTTTAATGACACCCTTCTCTCTTTCTCTCTCTCTTTCGTTTATTAGGAACGTGGAAACACAGGTATTACGCGATTAAGCAAAGACTCCTCCCGAACGCGAGTAAACTCCAACCGAGCGAATTAGAGAATCACTCACGAATTGTCGTTCATATCGATATCGATTGTTTTTTTCTCCAAGGCTCGGTGCGCACTTTGCGACCGGATTTAATCGAGGATACCGAAACACCCATGGTCGTCTCGTGGGGAGAAACCGGGGAGATTAGTTGCGCGAACTACGCCGCTCGAGCGTTAGGGTTACACGCCGGGATGCGGTTTAACGAGAGCGATAGAAAAAAGCCGGAGAATGTTCTCGTGTTGAGTTACTGTTTCGACGCGTACGTCGAATTCGCGACGA